>Ga0157371_10002567_pt1 | contig 17226 bp, 13 predicted proteins | sample C45metaG_FD_113462 | JGI IMG/M metagenome (GOLD analysis project Ga0157371, IMG submission 113462) | Corn rhizosphere microbial communities from Kellogg Biological Station, Michigan, USA - C4-5 metaG | ecosystem: Host-associated > Plants > Roots > Rhizosphere > Soil | place: USA: Michigan...
AAAAGCAAATTTTCGATGTATCAGCAAAATGATTTTGCTAATCCTGGTGATTTGTATGTAGATAAAATGGAGAAAGATTTAAATAAAGCATTAAAAGATGCCGGTTTAAGAGAGGGAAGAGGAACATTGGTCAAGAAGAATATTTCACTGGGTGATTTTAAAACCAAATCAGAATATTTTATTGTCAAGCTTCGTGACTTTGGTGCCATCGACGGAGATTTGGTCAAAGTTTCTTCAAATGAAGTAGTAATCGCAAGCCAGATATTATTAGATGCCAACTTTAAACAGGTAAAAATAAATCTTGCAGAAGGTTTTAATAAATTAGATTTTGAGGCTTTAAATATTGGTACTCTGGGAGGAAACACAGCCGAAATTCAGATTTATGATGATAAAGGCCAGTTAGTAACAAATGATTACTGGGATAATCTGGCAGCAGGATTTAAGGCTTCGGTAGTTGTTACGAAAGAGTGATTTTTTTAGCTTCTAAGAATCTAAGTTTCTGAGTTTTTACTTTGAAAGGAAAAGATATAATAATAAATAAAAAGAGGTTCTAAAATTAGAACCTCTTTTTTTATTGTGTCTAAATCCTTAAAAAAACTTAGCACCTTAGAATCTTAGTATCTCAGCACCTTAGAACCTTAGATTAAAAAGGATCTGCAGTAACTTTAAACTTCATATCAGCTTTAACCGTTACATCTTTAGTAAGAGTTTCTTTAAGAGTAACCTTAGTTCTAATTTTATAGCTGTCAGCTTTAATGTACTGGTCTAATCTTGCATCAGTACAAATCAAATCAATTTCGCTGCTTGATGAGTTGATGTTATCCAGATAAGCCAATTCTATTTCGTCAGAATTAGTAGTGGATATGTATATGTGGACCGATTTTAAAAAAGTAAAAGTTTTATCTGAAGGATCAGAAATAGAAAGCTTAAGCGATTTGATATGTACATCTTTTACCAGATTAGCTTTGGTTTTGTTGTTTTCAAATTCAGCAGAAGAATTAGTAGTAACATCCGGAGTGATTATTTCCGACGGCAGATTAATTGGTGATGTGCTTTGGATTTTTATCGAAGTGTTATTCGATATAGTAAACGTCAATAAATCATCAACAGCATCACAAGAAGTAAAAAAGATTGATAAACAAGCTGTCAAGGCAATAAGTTTTGATTTCATAGTTTAATTTAAATAGGTTTTTCTACAGATACGAATTTTTGGATTGTTTGGATTTTTTTTTGCGAAGATACTAAGTTGCTAAGATTCTAAGCAGCTAAGGTTTTTCTTTTTGAAGTTGAAAAAATCTGTCTATATAGATGTCAGGATAGCATCTTAGAACCTGCACTGAAAAAAAAATATTTTTTTTCAGTGTTCCAATTTTTCAATTTCGAATATAAAAAGTATTTTTGCGCATGCAACACAACGTACTTATTTTAGATTTCGGATCGCAATATACTCAGCTTATTGCGCGTAGAGTTCGCGAATTAAATATATTCTGCGAAATTTTTCCTTACAATCACATTCCAAGTGATTTATCAAGTTATAAAGCCGTAATTTTAGGAGGAAGCCCTTTCTCTGTTAGAGGAGAAGATGCGCCGCATCCTGATTTATCACAAATTAGAGGTAAAATGCCTTTGCTTGCTGTTTGTTACGGAGCACAATATTTAGCTCATTTCAGCGGTGGAGAAGTGGCAGCTTCTAATACAAGAGAATACGGAAGAGCAAACTTGTCTTATATTAAAGAAGACGAAACTTTTTTTGAAGGAGTTTCAGAAAACAGTCAGGTTTGGATGAGCCACAGCGATAGTATCAAAGCGCTTCCAACAAATGCTGTAAAATTAGCAAGCACTCATGATGTAGAATACGCAGCTTATAAAATTGAAGGCGAAACTACTTATGCTATTCAATATCACCCAGAGGTTTACCATTCTACAGATGGTAAAAAAATGCTGGAAAACTTCTTGGTAAAAATTGCTGAAGTTCCTCAAAACTTTACTCCAAACGCTTTCGTTGACGAAATGGTAGCAGAATTAAAAGAAAAATTAGGAAACGATAAAGTTGTTCTTGGTTTATCTGGAGGAGTAGATTCTACTGTAGCAGCAGTTTTATTAAACAAAGCAATAGGTCAAAATTTATATTGCATCTTCGTTAATAACGGACTTTTGCGTAAAAACGAATTCCAAAATGTATTAGATCAATACAAAGGAATGGGATTAAACGTAAAAGGTGTAGATGCCGGAGATCGTTTCCTTGGCGAATTAGCAGGAATCAGCGATCCAGAAACAAAACGTAAAACAATTGGTCGTGTATTTATCGAAGTTTTTGATGATGAATCGCACTTGTTAGAAGACGTAAAATGGTTAGCACAGGGAACTATTTACCCAGATGTTATCGAGTCTGTTTCGGTAAAAGGACCATCTGCGACAATTAAATCGCACCACAATGTGGGTGGATTGCCGGATTATATGAAATTAAAAATTGTAGAACCACTTAGAATGTTGTTTAAAGACGAAGTTCGTAGAGTGGGTGCTACATTAGGAATAGATCCAGAATTGTTAGGAAGACATCCTTTCCCGGGACCTGGATTATCAATTAGAATTCTTGGAGATATTACGCCGGAGAAAGTACAGATTTTACAAGATGTTGATTCGGTATTTATCGAAGGATTAAAATCTTGGGGATTATATGATAAAGTTTGGCAGGCTGGAGCAATTTTGCTTCCTGTAAACAGTGTTGGAGTTATGGGTGATGAGCGTACTTACGAAAAAGTAGTAGCGCTTAGAGCAGTAGAATCAACAGATGGTATGACTGCTGACTGGGTTCACTTACCGTATGATTTCTTGATGAAAGTATCAAATGATATTATCAATAAGGTAAAAGGCGTGAATCGTGTAGTTTACGATATTAGTTCAAAACCACCTGCAACAATTGAGTGGGAATAGCAGCGTATTTTAAAATTAAGGTCTTACATTTGTAAGGCCTTAATTTTTTATAACCTACTATTTATGAGAAAACTTTTAACGATTTCTCTTGTGTTTATTTTGTCTTTTAACAAAATCACTGCACAAGATTCAATAATTGAGCACAAAATTCAAAAAGGAGAAACTGCTTATTTCATTGCCCAAAAATACAAGGTTTCTGTAGAGGAGATTTACAAACTCAACCCCGAATCGCAAAACGGAATCAAAGACAGTCAAATTATTAAGATTCCCGTTCATTCTTCAGAAAAAACAAATTCAGACCAGCAGATTACCCACATAGTTGGAGAAAAAGAAACGCTGTACGGTTTATCAAAACAATACCATGTTTCGGTAGAAGCTATTCAAAATGCCAATCAGGCGATTTTGGTAAACGGACTTCAAGTGGGACAGGAATTAAATATTCCAAATTCTTCAAATTTTTCTAAAACTGAAACAACAGGTTCATCAAAAATCACACATCAGGTTGTGGCAAAAGAATCTTTGTTTAGTATTGCCAGACAATACAATGTTTCGGTCCAGGATTTAGAAAATCTCAACAAAGATATTTTGGTTAACGGATTGCAGATTGGGCAGACAATCGCTATTCCGAATAAAAGAAAAACCTTAGACGGAAGAGTCCGCGTTATCAATCAGGAAACAGTTTTTCATGTAGTTGAACCAAAAGAAACTAAATTTTCGATTTCTAAAAAATACGGTATTTCAATAGAACAGTTAGAATCTCAAAATCCCGAAATTGTAAATGGATTAATTGTTGGAAACAAATTAGCCATCAATACAAAAGAAATAAAACCAGCAAACGAAAGCGAAGAATTAATGCTTGCCCTTGCCGAAAAACAAGTTGTAGTTGAGAAAACAAAAGCTAAAACGGTTGAAATAGAAGATTTAAAAGACAGATTGGTTGTTCAAAAAGAAATGAACCAGAAAATCATAAAGATTAATGATTTAAAAGTCAATCTGAATGATATGAATGGTTCTAAAGAAAACTCGGTAGAAAAACTGCGTTTGGTTTTAGAAGCCAATAAAAATGTTCAGGATGTTTTAATGGCCAAATTAGATTCATTGGTAAATACAATGAATAATGATTTGAAAGAATTAAAACGAATGGATATTTTAAATGTTGATGAATCGAAACGTTTAGAAAAGCAATCGTATGAAAGCATCGGAAAAACCAGCGAATTATCTTCTCAATTGAAAAAAGAACTTGCTGAAAACCGTAAGGCTTATGCAGGATTAATGAATAAAGTTGAGAAAATTGCCATAGAACAAAATCAGGAATACAAAAAGAAAATCCGCGAAAGCGAAAAAAATAATAATGTTACTTCAATTCAGCAGAGACTTTCTTTAGAAGAAATTAAACGTTATAAAATCGAACAGGAACAGGGTGATGCGAAAAATCAGCTGCTGATTTCTAAAATTGATTCGCTGGACACTCAAAAACAAATTGAAGTAAAACGTCATATCAGCAAAGCATCTTATTATAATATGGAAGCCCGAAAATTTGATGATAAACTGGCTTTGGTAAAATTAAAGAAATACCAGGATGAAGCTGTTAAGAAATCAAATGGTGCAGAAACTTCAAAAATAGTTTCATTAGAAGAGATGCGTCGCGAGCTGAAAGAGAATCCTTTAAAGAATGAAAAAAATATAAAGATCGAAGTTTATGATAATCTTAAAGAAGTTTCGAACGGCTATTACTTAGTTTTAGGTATATTTACAGACGCAGTGCCAAGAGATAAGTTAATTATGCAGCTTATTGATTCTGGTAACTTTAACGCTGGTTTTTTCTTTAATATAAACAGCCTTTCTTATTATGTATATGCTGATAAGTTCCAAAATATGGACGAAGTTTTATATCAGTGCAAGAAAAAGGAAGAAGATGAGTTATATAAGAATATTGTTATTACGAAGTTAGAAATTGATCTTCGATAGTAATAAAAAAGATTAACAAATGGCGCGAATCTTGTATGCAGGAAATTAGTATCTTGTTTTTGAATTAGAAATTAAAATTGTTTTAAGCTTTATTATGAAATATTTTTCGACATTATTATTCTTTGTATTTTTTATAACCTGTTCTGCTTTTTCGCAGGGAAAAGTAATTAAATATACTGTTTCCAGCGGAGAAACAATCAATCAGATTGCTCAAAAATTCAAAGTCACACCTTACGATATTTATGAATTAAATCCTGATGCACGCAGCGGAGTAAAGCCTAATACCGTTTTATTGATTCCGGCTGCGGCAAATAAAAATGCGGATAAAAAAGAAACAGCTGAGGCAAAATCGACAGGTAATTCTAAAGAAATTATTCACGAAGTACAGCCAAAAGAAACTTTTTACAGCATTGAAAAAAAATATGGCATTACTGATGAAGCCTTAAAAGCGGCAAATCCAATTCTTGAAAAGAACGGGGTTCAGATTGGTCAGAAACTTGTGATTCCTGCAAAAGGCACTGCTCCTAAAAATACAGTTGCGGCAGAGAAAAAAACAAAAGAAAAAGGACCTGAAAAATATGTATACCATGAGGTTCAGGCAAAAGAAACGAAGTATTCGATTGCAAAACAATACAATACAACAGTTGAAGATTTAGAGAAAAGAAATCCCGAAATTGTTTCAAGTTTGCCGGTTGGATACAGAGTTACTATAAAAGGAACTGCTCCAAAAACCGAAACTGCGGCGCCGGTTTCTAAAGCTGAAGAACCTAAGAAAACTGAATCTAAAAAAGCAGTTTCTTATATGGAATATCAGGTAAAACCAAAAGAGACTTTTTATAGTTTAGGAAGAGTTTTTCATTTAACACAAGATGAGCTAGTTGCTTTAAATCCGTCATTATCAGAAGGAGTAAAAGAAGGAATGGTTCTTAAAGTTCCTGCGGGATATGTAGCACCGGCACCAATCGTGGCTCAATCTCAGCCAGCTGAAAGAGCAGTTGTTTCTACACCAGCAGTAGTTGAAAAACCTGCAGAAAATACAGGAGGCGGTATTAAAATTATAGATAAGGTAAAATCTGAAACTGTTTCGGCAGATCCTGAAATTGTTGAATTAACTAAGAAAAAAGGACAAAATGACCGCCAGAAATTAGTTTTATTACTTCCTTTTAATTTAGCAAAATTACAAACTGACACAACCGGAATGGCGGCACGTTTAAAAACAGATAAATTTTTAAACATGACACTTGATTTTTATTCTGGAGCAATGATGGCAATAGACTCTGCTAAAACATTAAAACTGCCAATTGATGTTTCAATTTACGATTCGCAGGAAACTAAAACTACATCGAATATTGCTTCTTTAATAGCGCAGAATAAATTGCAGGAAGCAGATGCAGTTGTTGGTCCGTTCTATCAAAATAATGCAGAATCTACAGCAAATTCGCTTCGTTTATACAATGTTCCGGTGATTTCGCCATTGTCAAAAGATGCAGCAAATCCTATCGATAATTTATATCAGACAGTTCCATCAAATGATGTAGTTCGAAATGCGATTTTCGATTATATGAGAGCTAAAAACGGAAACATTGTGGCTGTTGTAGACAAGAAAAAAGAATCGGTTATCAATTATATCAAACAAAATCAAAAAGGAGTTGTTTTTGCCGGATTAACAGAAACCGGAGGTTTAGATGCGGCTAATTTAAAAAGCCTTTTACTGCCAACACGTTTGAATTATGTGGTAATGGAAACAGGAAATACGGCGATGATAAAAGCAACCATAAAAGCTTTGATTGATTCTCAAAAAACATGTCAGGTGCAGTTGGTAATTCTAGAACCAAACAGTACGCTTGATACAGACGAGATTAGTTTTGATAATTTGGTTCAGTTGAAATTAATGTATCCTTCTGTAACTCGTGACAGTGACGAACAAGGAGCTGCAATTTTCAAAAAAGAATATAAACTGAAAAATAAAACCTATCCAAATACATACGCAACAAGAGGTTTTGATGTAACTTTTGATACCATGATGCGTTTGGTTCAGGGAAAAACGTATCAGGAAACAGCAGATTTAATGACAACACAACAGGTTGACAATAAATTTCAATTTTATAAAAAAGAAGATGGCGGACACGCAAATAAAGGTGTCTACATTTTATATTACGATTCAGATTTAACTTTAAAAGCAGCAAATTAATGACATCAAAAGTAACTTACTTAGGCGATTTAAGAACAAAATCAATTCATATACAATCAGGAAGCGAAATTATTTCTGATGCACCGCTTGATAATAACGGAAAAGGAGAAGCTTTTTCTCCAACAGATACAGTTGCAAATGCTTTGGCAAGCTGTATGATGACAATTATGGGGATTAAAGCTCGTGATTTAGAAGTAGATTTTACCGGTTCTACCGCCGAAGTAACAAAGATAATGAACGCTGAACCAAGAAGAATTGGTGCGATTGAAATTGTTTTTCAAATGAAAAGCAATGCCGATGAAAAGAGTAAAACGATTTTAGAACGTGCTGCAATGACTTGTCCGGTGTTTTTGAGTTTAAGTTCAGAAATTGAAAAAAATGTAACCTTTAATTGGGAATAATTTTTTTAGAATATAGTATAAAAAGCTGTCAATATTGGCGGCTTTTTTTATGCAATTCATATAAATGCAAAAATTAACAAAATATTCATGCCAAATTTTGGGTCTTAAAAATATATTGAAGTATCTTTGTCTTGCAAAAAATACGCATTTTAATGCAAAAATAACGCAGTCTTAAAAAGTGAAAACGAGAATCACTTTTTTAATATTATTTGGAATCTCTAAGTGAGATAAAAATGATATTCCAAATTCTACTCCAAATCAATAATTTAAATTTTGTTGTATTCCATTTATAAAGGTTTTATCTTTATATGGTATTGATTGCTATTGTTTTAGCAATGATTTAACTTGCGTTTTTTCAATTGAAAAATGAAATTTTAGGGTTTTAACCCAGCACACATAATCTGAAGAATAAAAAAAAACTATATCATGTTAAAAAGTAAAATAGACAAAGCAACCGGTTTTGAAAAACGCTTCGAAAACATCAATACCGTTGTTTTTGAAAATTCAAACGAAGCTTCAAAAGCAGTTGCACAGGAAATCGCAGCTTTAATTCAATCAAAACAAAAAGAAAACAAACCTTGTATTTTAGGTTTGGCTACAGGTTCTTCTCCAAAAGGTTTGTATGCTGAATTAGTGCGTCTGCATAAAGAAGAAGGTTTGAGTTTTAAAAACGTCATCAGTTTTAACCTTGACGAATATTATCCGATGGAGCCCAACTCTATCAATAGTTATGTTCGTTTTATGAAAGAATTATTGTTTGATCATGTGGATATTTTACCTGAAAACGCTCATGTTCCAGATGGACTTTTAACTAAAGAACAAATTGCAGACTACTGTCACGAATACGAAGCTAAAATCGAAGCTCTGGGCGGTATTGATTTACAGATTCTTGGAATTGGAGGAAACGGACATATTGGTTTTAACGAATCTGGATCGCTTCAAAACTCAAAAACACGTTTAGTAGCTTTGGATCATATTACAAGAGTTGCGGCAAGTAAAGATTTCTTCGGCTTAAATAATACGCCAAGAACAGCAATTACACTTGGGGTTAAAAAAATCATGGAAGCTAAAAGAGTTATTTTATTAGCTTGGGGTGAAGGAAAAGCAAATATTGTAAAAAAGTCGGTTGAAGATGAAGTTACAAACCGAGTTCCGGCTTCATTCCTGCAAGAACACGATAATGCTGTTTTTATTTTAGATAAAGAAGCTTCTTCAAAACTTACGAGAATCAACAAACCATGGCTTGTAGAGAAAATTGTCTGGACAGATAAATTAACTCGTAAAGCAGTTTTAGGATTAGCTTTAGATCTTAAAAAACCAATTTTAATGCTTACTGATGCTGATTATATCGAAAACGGAATGAGCGATTTACTAGCAGATTCTGGTCCGGCATACGACATCAATATTAAGATATTCAATAAATTACAAAATACAATTACAGGCTGGCCGGGCGGAAAACCAAATGCAGAAGATGCAAATCGTCCTGAAAGAGCTGAGCCTGCTAAAAAGCGCGTATTGATTTTTAGTCCGCACCCGGATGATGATATTATTAGTATGGGAGGAACTTTTATGCGTTTGCAGGAGCAGGGGCATGAAGTGCACGTAGCTTACCAGACATCAGGGAATATTGCAGTTGCCGATGATGAAGCATTGCGTTTTGCCAGATTCGTAATTGATTACAATGAAAAATTCGGAATTAAAAGCGAAGAAGCTGATAACATTTATCAAAAAGCACAAACCTTTTTAGAGAATAAAAAGAACAGTGAAATTGATATTCCTGAAGTTCGTTACATAAAAGGATTAATTAGAAAAGGGGAAGCAAGAGCAACAAGTCATTTTGTTGGCCTGCCAGACAGCCAGATTCATTTTATGGAACTTCCTTTCTATGAAACCGGAACAATTGAGAAAAAACCAATTGGACCAGAAGATATTCAGTTAACAGTAGATTTAATTGAAAAAATTAAACCGCACCAAATCTACGCAGCAGGAGATTTAGCAGATCCGCACGGAACACACAAAGTTTGTCTGGATGCAATTTTTGAAGCTGTAAAAGTTTTAAAGCCAAAAGAGTTTATGAACGACTGCTGGTTATGGCTATACCGCGGTGCTTGGCAGGAATGGGGAATTGACGAAGTAGAAATGGCAGTACCCATGAGCCCTGATCAGGTTTTGGCAAAACGTCACGGAATCTTCAAACACCAGTCACAAAAAGACGGTGTTGTTTTTCAGGGAACTGATGCAAGAGAGTTCTGGCAGAGAGCCGAAGACCGAAACAGCGAAACAGCAGCTTTGTATCAGCAATTAGGTTTGGCAAGTTATGCAGCAATGGAAGCTTTTGTGAGATGGCACTACTAAGATTCTAAGATGCTAAGGTTCTAAGGGACTAAGTTTTTATATTCGCCACGAATTCACGAATTATATTTAAATCAATTCGTGAATTCGTGGCGAAAATCTTTTTAAATCCTTTTAATCTGTGGTAAAAGAAAAAATAAATGATAGTTTTGCACGCAACTAAATAAGCTGAACAATCTATTTTCTTTCTTCTAGCTTCTTTTTTCTTAAAAAAATGGAACAAGACAAAAAACTTCTCATAAAATTAGCACATACCAAAATGCCTTTCGGAAAATACGAAGGACGTTTTTTAATTGATTTACCAGAATATTATGTGGTTTGGTATCATAATAAAGGTTTTCCAAAAGGAGAATTAGGCCAGCAGTTACAGCTTATTTATGAGTTAAAACTTAATGGTTTAGAAGAATTAATACGAAATATTAAGAAACAATATCCTAAACCTGTAAAATAGTAAGAAAAATCTTTGGTAGTTTAATTTTTTTTATATAAGTTTGAAATACAAAATATTATAATTTCCAAAAACAAAATGATACCACAGAATTCAAGCCTGAATTCATAAATGTGTACAAGTCAGTGTTTTTTAAATTATAATATTTTTTTTATGCCTAAATTTTTCTTTTTTTCCTTTTCATTTTTTGCATTAGTTAATTATTTCTCGTTTTCTCATTCTTTTTTTTCTAAATAATGAGAATCATTCAAAGCGCTTGGGCTTGTAATAAACCAAGTTTGTTAACGACAAGTTTAGGTTGGCTTTCTCCTGAATATAATCTGATGTCATGGGCATTAAGTTGCTTGCAATTAAAAAAATATTATCCAGAATTGGTTCTCTATTGTGATAATGTTTCTGCTAAAATGCTAGTGGATACTTTGAAACTTCCCTACAGTGATGTAGTATGTAATCTAGATTCTTTAAATATTTACCATCCGCAGCTTTGGGCATTGCCTAAGATATCAGCATATTCCCAGCAAGAAAAACCATTTCTACATGTTGATGGAGATGTTTTTATCTGGAAAGAATTCGAAAATTCTCTTTTGAAAGGCGGTTTGATAGCTCAAAACATGGAAGCAGCAACAGATTATTATGAGAAAATAATGATTTCATTAGAGTCTGCATTGAACTATTTTCCAGAAGAAATTTGTGAAGAGAGAAAGTCCAGAAAACAAATTTTAGCTTATAATGCTGGGATATTTGGAGGTAGAGATATTTCATTTTTTAAAGAATATACAGAAAAGGCTTTTGATTTTGTTGGCAAAAATATATTGAATCTTTCTAAAATAAATGTTTCAAATTTTAATATATTTTTTGAACAATATCTTTTTTATTGTTTAGTAAAAAAATATAATAAGGAAGTTAAGGTCTTGTTGCCAGACACGATTGGAGATAACCAATATAGAGGTTTTGGAGATTTTGGTAAAGTTCCTTATGAAAAGCATTATCTACATCTTCTAGGAAGCTATAAGCGAAATGAATTTGTTTGCAAACAAATGGCTGATAGGCTGCGACAGGATTATCCAGAATACTATTATCGAATAATAGCTTTATTTGAGACAAATAGACTGCCTCTTTATAAAGAGTATTATAAATTAGAAAAGACCACTGAGGATTTTTTGTTTCAGAGATATAAAAAGTTATTAAATAATGATTTGAAAAATAAAAAAGAATCTATTAAGTCATTGAATTTTTTTCATAAAAGAAATCTCAAAAAAGAATTAGGGGATTTTAAGTTAAATAAGCAACAGTTTATAGATTTTGAAATTTTTAATTCAAAAATTGATGCCATATTAGAAAAAGATTTTATGTTTTTTTCTAAAGATTATTTGTATGCAAGAGATTGTAAGGCAAGCTCTTATTTTCAAAGTTTGTTTGAAAATAATGTTGAAATTTATTCCAAGGTATTAGTGAGTGATAATGATTACCGTATAATTGAAAGCAGATATAATTGGAGTTCTTTTATTGAAAAGCAAAAAGTTAAAGATGAGAATGAAATAGTTATTTTAGAAGAATCTGAAACAAGTTTTTCTACTCTTATTATTCCTGAATGTGATCAATACAGATTTTCACTAGTATATGTTGATTCACTTGATATGATTATTTTAGATATTTTAAAAAGAAAGAAAACAGTTAGAAAACTATTGGAAGAACTCAAAGATTATTTTGAGACAGATAAACTAAAAAATAATGTCGAAAAGTTTGAAGAACTGATTTTTGGAAGAATTAAATTGGGCTTACATACTAAATCAATAAAACACATCAAATTTTAATTTGTATTATTTTTTAACAAATAAAATATTGTTAATTTATATATTATTTACGTATTTACTTATTATTAAAACCTATTATTATGAAAACAATGAAAAAAATTAAATTTTCTGATATTGATGGAATGTTGGAAAAAGACGGAATGAGAGAAATTATAGGAGGTTCAGGTGGCGGCGGAACGATTGGTTCCGGAGGCCAAGGAAGTGGACCAGCGTTAAGTAGTAACCCTTTTAATGGGAATTATTCAGGAAGCAATTATGGAGGATTCGGAGGTACTAACTTTGGAGGAGGAACTACCGCCTCTGCTCCAAATTCACAAGGTGTTTTTGGGACAAACAATCCTTATGGATCTTCGCCAATGGGAGCTGGAACGCCTTATGTAAATGAACAAAATGAGTTGTTATATTTTGCTCAGGCAGTATCAAATGGAGGGACGCTAATAATTAATGGTATTAAATATATCTATGATGGACTTTTTACATTTAAGCCTTCAAATAGTTATCCTGATTCTGCAGGAGCAGGACAATTACCTTAATAATAAAATTAAGCATTAGATCTTGCTAAATAAGATCTAATGCTTAATCTCTTTTTACTAATATATATACAAGATTTTAATTTTTCAATAATTAATAATTAGAATTATGATGGTACTATTTAATGCTGGCTATTTAGAAGTAATGAATATTAAGAACCTTTTAGATAGCTTTAATATTGACAGCTATATTGGAAATGAGTATATGTCTACTATAAAACCCTCCCTACTAAGTGCTGGTGGTTTTAATTCAGTTTCTCTGCAAGTAAATGATAAGGATTTTGAAAATGCAAAAAAAATACTTGACGATTACAAAAAAGGAGAGTTTGATTTAGACTCATGATTTAAAATAGTTTTCTCTATGATAACAAATGAATTTTTATGACTCTAATATTTAATGTTGGATAAGAAGTTTTATGCGAAATATTATAATATTTATATTTCTAATTTGTTCAATTTAGAATCAATAATTTGAATGGAATTGATGTGAATGTGATAAGGGTTAGCGGAAAGCAAAAAGAAGCAGAAAGAATAAAAAAAGAAATTCGATCAATTTTAATTGATTTAGTTCCTTACGTTTCAGCAAAAAATAAAGGAGCAAATGTTGATTTGTGGGATAGATGGTCATTAACTCTCAATTTTTTGATGGAGCCTTATAAATAAAAATCAATGTTCAATTTCCCTCATGAATTTCAGCTCGATGCCAAAGACTGTGGTCCAGCATGCATTAAAATAATCGCTAAATATTATGGTAGGTTTTATAGCCTGCCTTTTTTACGTGATTTATGTGGTATTACAAGAGAAGGAGTTAGTTTTTTAGATCTTAGTGATGCCTGCGAAAAAATAGGTTTGCGTACAAAAAGTTTAAAAACAGATTTTGAAACTTTAAAAGTGCTTCCTTTACCATGTATTGTGCATTGGCGGGATAATCATTTTCTAGTAGTTTACAAAATAACTCATAAAGAGGTATTTGTTTCAGATCCTGCAAAAGGGGTGTTAAAATGCTCTTATGAAAATTTTAAAAACAGCTGGCTAAAAGAATCTAAAACAGGAGCAGTTTTAGCGATAGAACCGATGGCTGATTTTAAGCAGCGTTCAATAGATGATAAAATTGAAAGGCGTAAAACATTAGAAAATTTCTTAGGTTATTTTACGCCCTACAAAAAGAGTTTTGTAAACTTATTTGTAGTGATGCTAATAGTAACAGTTTTGCAGGCCTTTTTGCCTTTTATTTCAAAAGCTGTTATCGATGTGGGAATTCAAACAAATGATTTAGATTTTATTGATCTTGTTTTAATTGCCAATATAGCCATTATAGTCAGCATTTTATTGAGTAATATGGTTCGGGATTGGATTTTACTTCATCTAACGTCTAGAATAAATATCTCATTAATTTCAGATTATCTGATCAAATTAATGAAACTGCCAATTACATTTTTTGAGAATAAATTAATCGGAGACATTTTACAGCGAGCGCAGGATCATGAACGCATTCGTGATTTTATAATGAATAACTCTCTTAATTTTCTTTTTTCGATTTTAACATTTTTCATTTTTGGAATAATTTTGATGATATACAGCCCCGTTCTATGTTTGATTTATGTTATAGGGAGCATATTATTTATTGGCTGGGTTTTATTTTTTCTTCAGTTTCGAAAGAAACTAGATTGGGAATATTTTGACATACATACTAAAAACCAAAGTTATTGGGTAGAAACCATTGGAAGTATTCAAGACATCAAAATCAATAATTATGAGAAGCACAAAAGATGGAAATGGGAAGCTTTGCAGGTTCAATTATTCAAGATTGATCAAAAAATACTAAGAATCAATAATGCTTTAAATCTTGGGGCACAGTTTATTAATCAGTTAACTAATTTGATTATTACTTTTTATTGTGCGAAGTCAGTAATAAAAGGTGATATTACTTTTGGGGTAATGATTTCTACTCAATTCATAATTGGAATGTTAAATGGTCCTATTATGCAGTTTATTTCTTTTATTCAATCAGGACAATATGCTAAAATTAGTTTTTTAAGATTGAATGAAATACATGAGTTGGAGAATGAGGAAGAAAATGATATTACTAATAATATAAAGCTTCCTGAAGATAAAAGTTTATTGTTGCGAAATGTGAGTTTTCAATATAGTAGAAACAGTGATTATATTTTGAAAAATATCTCACTAACGATTCCTGAGGGAAAGGTAACCGCAATTGTTGGTGATAGCGGAAGCGGAAAAACTACTCTTTTGAAATTAATATTAAGATTGTATAAACCTACTCATGGCGAATTGTCAATGGGAAACCTAAATATTCAGAATATTAATTTGAAACAATGGCGGGAAAGCTGTGGTGCAGTCATGCAGGATGGTAAAATATTTAGTGATACTATTCAAAACAATATTGTTTTAGACGATGAGAATATTGATTATGAAAGATTGAAAAAAGCAGTAACTGCTGCAAACATAGCTTCTGAAATTGAAGCAATGCCAAAGGGATACCAAACGATGATGGGGGAAAATGGAAGAGGTTTAAGCGGGGGGCAAAAACAGCGAGTTCTTATTGCAAGAGCTTTATATAAAGATCCCGATTATTTGTTTTTTGATGAAGCAACTAATTCGCTTGATGTTATTAATGAACAAAAGATTGTTGTTGCGTTGGAGGAAATATTTAAAAATAAAACTGTAATTGTTGTAGCACATAGATTAAGTACAATTCGTAAAGCAGATCAGATTATAGTGTTAAAAAATGGCTATATCACCGAAATTGGAAATCATGATATGCTGATGACTCGTGAGAATGGGCATTATTATCAATTAGTTAAAACTCAAATAGGAGATACGGTAAATGGCTAGTAAACGATTTCATAAAACGCTTAATGAAAATAGAACTGAGGAGGTTGCGTCAATAATTGAAAGGATGCCAACTAAATTTGGTGCAACCATCAGTGGAGTTGTTATTGGGTTGGTTTTGCTTTTGCTTCTCTTTGGCTGGTTAATTAAATATCCATCAATTTTGTCAGGACAAATTGTTATTAATACACAGCAAGCTCCAGTTAAACTAATAGCTTCAACTTCGGGGAATATTATTTTATTAAAAAATAAGTCAGGAGTAAAAGTAAATGAAGGAACATATTTGGCTTTTGTAAAGAATGAAGCAAATCTAAATGATGTTCAATTATTGGATAAACTGCTTTATAAAACTAATATTCATCAAATTAATTATAAAGAGCATCGCCATCTATTTCCTGAAAACCTTTCTTTAGGTGAAATAAATAACAGATATTTTAATTTTTTAAATTCATTATATCAATATTTAGACTATTCAGTTCAACAGCCTTATGAGTTTCAAAAACAGATCAATCAAAAATTATTAGAGTTGCAGCAAAGCAAATTTTCGCAATTAAAAAATGATTTTAAAAATCAAGAAATTAAGTACAAGATATCACAAAGTCTTTTTAAAAAAGATTCAATTTTATTTGAAAAAGAAGTGACTTCAAAAGCAGATATTGAGCGATCTATTATAGCAAAAGCTAATAGTATTTTAGATTATAATGCTATTGATAAAGAAATCAATAATACAGATTATCAAATTAAGGAAACTCAAAACAAAACTCAAGTTATAGCGATTGAAAAAGCAGTAAAAGAAAGAGAACTTGTAGTTAATTTGTTTAACAGCTACTATGATTTGATAGATGCAGTAAAAAAATGGGAACGTACCTATGTTTTTGTTTCACCAATTAATGGAAAAGTTGATTTTTTAAATTTTATTAAAAGCAATGACTATATCCAATCGGGGCAGGAATTATTTAAAATAGTGCCAGACAATGCTCAATTGATTGGTCAAGTTAATTTACCTGAAAATGGTGCAGGAAAGGTAAAGGTGGGACAAGGCGTTATTATTAAACTTAACAATTATCCTTATAATGAATACGGTTCTATAAAAGGAAAGGTTAAAAGAATATCGCTTGTAACAAATCAGCAAACATTGTCCGACACTCAAAATAAAATTAATTCCTATTTGGTAGAGGTTAGTTTGCCATTCGGATTAAAAACCAATTATGGTGTAGAATTAAACTTTCATGCTGAGGCAAAAGGAACCGCTGAAGTTATTACCGAAGATCGAAGATTAATTGAGCGTTTCTTTGATAATTTAAGATATAAGTTAAAATAATATTATAGTATTTCAAACAATATTTAAAATCATAAAAATCGGATTTTTAAATTGATAAGGTTATTGTTCATTAGTTGCGAATTTGCAGCTAAAAACAGAAAAATCTTTCGTTTTCTTATGGTAGAACTTTAAACCTTTATTTAAATCGAAAGAACACTAAAAATTTAAAAATTATCTCATTCTCGAATTGATAAATTGTCTAATTAAATTTGTACTTTTGCCAAGTTTTTTACACAACTACTTACAAACAACAACAGAATGAATCAAACAAAATATATTTTTGTTACAGGCGGTGTGACTTCTTCATTAGGAAAAGGGATCATTGCAGCATCTTTAGCAAAATTGTTACAAGGAAGAGGATACCGTACAACTATTCAAAAATTTGATCCGTATATTAATGTGGATCCGGGAACA
>Ga0157371_10002571_pt1 | contig 17217 bp, 18 predicted proteins | sample C45metaG_FD_113462 | JGI IMG/M metagenome (GOLD analysis project Ga0157371, IMG submission 113462) | Corn rhizosphere microbial communities from Kellogg Biological Station, Michigan, USA - C4-5 metaG | ecosystem: Host-associated > Plants > Roots > Rhizosphere > Soil | place: USA: Michigan...
CAGCCGTGGGGGTGGTATCTGAAATAGCCAGCCAGTGAATAAAACCGAAACACGCCCCTGTAGCAGGGGCTAATCACGCATGGCGAACGCCTTCATTCAGCGGCAGCTCCAGCCGAATATTCTCCAGGCGACTGAACGCGTCGACCCGCACCCCGCTGCCCACGCTCACGCCCGGCCCAAACACCACGCAAGGTTCAATGCACACGTCCGTGGCCAGCTGCGTATCGGCACTGAAGAACACCGTGTCCGCAGCCACCAGGCTGACGCCCGACTGCATGACCGCTTGGCGTCGACGCTGCTGGAAAAGCTGTTCGGCGGCATGCAATTGCTCGCGATCATTAACCCCGAGCACGTCGTCTTCATCGACTTCCACTGCCGTCACTTGCAGACCGGCACTGTTGGCCACGGCCACCGCGTCGGTGAGGTAGTACTCGCCTTGCGCGTTTTGGTTGCCGATGCGTTCCAGCAGCCAGAGACAGGTGTCGGCGCGCAAACCCATGACACCGCCATTACAGAAACCGACGTCCAATTCTTGCGGGCTGGCGTCCTTGGCTTCGCGGATCGCCAGCAAGCGGCCCTCTTCCACCAGCAGTCGCCCATAAGGCCCGGGACTTTCAGTGTGAAACCCGGCAACCGCAACCGCTGCACCGTCGATCAGCGTCTGACGTAGTTGCAACAACGTCTGCGGGCTGATCAACGGTGAATCGCCAAACAGCACCAGCACGCAGCCCTGCTCATGGGCCTGCAACGCGGCGCGAGCGGCGAGCAACGCGTGCGCCGTGCCCAATTGTTCGTGCTGGGTAAACAACTGTGCCGTGGGCGCAACCCGTTGCAAGTAATCGGCAACCGGCCGACTGCCAGCCCCCAGCACCACCGCCACTTGCTCGATGCCCGCGGCCTCGACCGCCGCCAGCACGTGGCCGAGCAGCGGCCTATTGCCCACCGGGTGCATGACTTTCGGCAACTGCGAACGCATGCGAGTGCCCTGCCCGGCCGCGAGAATCACCGCAAGGGTTGACCAGGAAATGTTGTCGCCCATTGCGACCCTCCCGTGTACCTGAATGAGTTAAACCTGATCGCGATAGAACACGTCGTCGGCATACGGATACCACCAGTCCTGAATTTTCGGCTGGTGATCGATGATGACCATTTTCGAGCGCCGGAACGCTTCAAGACCCTGACGCCCGAGTTCGCGGCCCAGGCCCGACATCTTCCAGCCACCAAACGGCAGCGCGTCGTTGTCGATCAGTGGGTTGTTGACCCAGACCATCCCGGCTTCGAGACGCTCGGCGGCTTCCATGGCTTCGGCAAGATCGGTGGTGAACAGCGATGCGCCGAGACCGAACGGCGAATCATTGGCCAGACGCACCGCTTCGTCGAAATCGCTGACACGGCAAATCGCCGCGACCGGGCCGAAGCACTCTTCCTGGAGAATCGCCATGTCGCGAGTCACGCCGGTGAGAATGGTCGGTTCGTAGAACCAGCCCACCGTGTGCTGTGGCGGAATCCGCCCGCCGCACACCAGCGTCGCACCCTTGGCCACGGCGTCGTCGACCAGGCGCATGACCTTGTTGCGTGCGGCTTCGCTGACCATCGGCCCGATTTCCGTGCGCTCCAGACCATGGCCAATGCGCAAGGCGCGGGTACGTTCGGCGAACTGCTCGACGAACTCATCGTGGACCTCATCAACCACGTAGAAGCGTTCTGCCGAGGTGCAAATCTGCCCGCTCAGGTGGAACGCAGCGGTCACCGCTCCCGCCGCCGCGACGTCCAGTGGCGCGTGTTTCGAGATGATCAGCGGGTCGCTGCCACCGGCCTCGATCACGCACGGTTTCATTTGTTCCGCACAGGCCACCGCCACCGCTTTGCCCGCCGCGACGCTGCCGGTAAAAGCCACGGCGTGAGTCCCGGTCGACTTCACCAGCAACTGCGCAGTCACCGCATCGCCCGGCACGCAAGACACCAGACCCGGCAACAGCGAGGTGAAGTGCTCCATGAACTTGAGCGTGCAAAGGGTTGTGGCTTCCGCCGGTTTGACGATGCAGGCGTTGCCCGCCGCCAGCGATGCAGCGACCGTCCAGCACATCAACAGGATCGGAAAGTTGAACGGCATGATGTGCACGCTGACGCCATACGGCTCATAACGCACATGCTGGAACGAGCCGATCTGCGTGGTGCCGGCAACCTTGCCCGCATCGTCCCGGGCCATTTCCGCGTAGTAGCGAAAGATCGGCGCGCAGTTCGCCAATTCACCCATGGCTTCTGGAAACGGCTTACCCATTTCCAGGGTCATCAATCGCGCGACTTCGCGATTGCAGGCGACCTCCTGTTCGATGGCATTGGCCAACTGATGCAAGCGCGCGGCACGGCTTTTGGCGTCGATCAACCGCCATTGTTTTTGCGCGGCGGTGGCGGCATCAACGGCGACCTGCACGTCGGCTTCGCCGCATACGCCGACTTGCCCGACAGGTTGCAGCGTCGCAGGGTCAAGCACTTCGCGGGCACGGGCATTCGTCAGGGGCTGGTACTCAGCGTTGATGAAACGCAGGGCAATGTCAGTGTTAAACGTGGTCATGGGTTGATCCTTGAACCAATCGATAAGGGGTTTCGCGCAACGTCGCCAAGGTCGCGGGCGGCAGATCCTCGCGCCAACCCGGTACGTGCCGGTTGAGCCAATCGCGCAGCGGAGCAAAGGCCTCGGCGTCCAGTGCCCGAACAAACAAACCCAAGGTGCGCGGCAGATGCGCCAGGTAACCGTGCTTGCCGTCACGGCCCGCCAGGCGCACAAAAATCCCCAGCACCTTGGCGTGACGCTGGGCAGCCAGCCGCCGGTAATCTTCGAAAAAACGCGGCGCATCGAGCTCCGGACGTTGCATCAGGTAGTGCGTCAGCAGCGCCACGCGCAATGCTTCGGGCACGTCGCGGCGAGCGTCTTCGAGCAACGACATCAAGTCGTACGCCGCCGCACCGACCAGGGCGTCCTGAAAATCCAGCAGCCCACAGGCTGCAACGCCTTTGCGGCCTTCCAGCAGCATCAGGTTGTCGACGTGGAAGTCGCGCAATACCAAGGCTTCGCGACGTTGCGCGACATCGCTGCAAGCCTCCGCGAACAACTTCAGAAACGAATCACGCAGGTCGAGCGCCGCCTCCTTGCCAATCAGCAGCGGGATGTACCAGTCGATCAGCAGCGCACACTCGTCACTCAGTTGCCGGGCATCGTAAGGCGCCATTTCTGTCGCCGGTGGCGCGCGATGCAACGCCACCAGCGCATCGACGGCCAAGCGATACAGCGCCGCTTCCGGATGCCCGGCCGCCAGCAATCGGGTGTAGGTGTCGTGGCCGAAATCTTCGATCAGCGCCAAACCCGCCTCTTCGTCAACCTGCACCAGCGCCGGCGCGGAAAGCCCCAGCCCGTGCAAGTGACGGGCAACCAGCACAAACGGACCGATCGGCTCGCTGTGCGGTGGCGAGTCCATCAGCAACAGACCTTCGCCCCTCAAGCGAAAATAGCGTCGGGTCGAGGCATCCGCCGGCAACCCAACCAGTTGCGCCTCGGCGAAGCCGGCACGCTCCAGGAAGGCTGCACGCTGGTCTTCACGAGTTGGCGATAACACACGTGTTTCAGTCATGGCATTCACCGGATCATGTAGACCTTTTTCACCGTCTCGTGGACGGTGCATACGCCTTTCCAGTCCTTGCGGAAAAAGGCGGCCGTGTCGGGTTTGATCTCGATCACTTCTCCGGACTCATGGACGTACGTGCAGCGGCCTTCGAGGAAATGGCAGAACTCGTCGCTGGTGACATGGCAAAACCATTTACCCGGCGTGCAGATCCACACACCGCACTCGGACTGGCCTTCGGAACCTTTGTGCAGCACCACGCCGGAGACATGGGATTGACCTTCGAGCATGGTCGGGATCACGCCCCAATCCTTGACGTCGGTGATGCTCAGCGGGTCGTACAGAAACGGGGTAGTCATGTGTTGCTCTCCAAAAAAATTCGGGTTCAGGCCAGCATGTAAACGTTGCGCAGGGTTTCCTGGACGTGGCATTCGCCGGTCCAGCCGGCCGGGAACAACACCAGTGTGTTGGGGCGAACTTCGATCACTTCACCGTCGTCATTGCGGTAAGTGGCATGGCCTGCGATGAAATGGCACAGCTCGTCACGGGGAATCGACAGCCGCCAGCGGCCGGGCGTGCAGACCCAAAGTCCGGTTTCGGGACTGTTGTTCGGGCCTTTGAACAACAGCCGGCCGCTGGAGTGCGAGACGCCTTCGACGGCGTCGCTCTGCACACCCCAGTCCACCAGATCGGTGCGACTGCTGACGGCTTCGAGGTACGGCGTAAAACCCGCCGTGGTGTTTTGATCAGGCATTGTTAAGCACCTTGTCGAGAATGTCGGCCGCGTCCGCTGGCCCTTTGCGTGATTGCATTTGCACACTGGTGTGCTGCAAACGTTGGCGCATCGCTTCGTCGTTGAGGCACGCGGCGAGTTTTTCCGCCAACTGCGCTTCGCTCCAGTCATAGCGATCGAGCTTGAAACCGTGACCGCTTTCTTCGGCGCGCATGGCGTTGTCGTGACCGTCCCAGACGTACGACATGACAATCGCCGGTTTGCCGAAGAACAGGCACTCGGTAAAGCTGTTGTTGCCGCCGTGGTGGATCACCGCATCGACCTGGGCAATCACCGACGGCTGCGGGAACCAGTTGGAGATCAGCACGTTGTCCGGCAGGTCCGGGTATTCATCGAGGTGCTCACCGACGTTGAACAGCGCGCGGTAAGGCAACTTGCCAACGGCCGTGATCAGGCGCTGGAGCAAATCGACATCGCCGGAACCGAGGCTGCCGAAACTGACGTAGAGCAATGGCTTGTCGTTGTTGGCACGGAACTGGGGAATCTCGTACGTCGTATCGTGCCGCACGCACCCTTGCAGGTAGTGGAAGCGTTCGGCCGGCAAGGGATGACGGCGTTCGAACTTGACCGCGTCCGGGTACAGCAACAGGTTCATGTAAGGCGACGCTTCGAAGAATGTGCCGAGCGGATACGGCTGCTCGCCATGGGCTTGCAGGAACTGGTTGAAGTCCTCGTGAATCGGCCCGATCACCTCTTCAAAACGCTGCCGAAACTGTGCGTGACCGGCCTTGTCGTCGATGCTCATGCCCGACAGGTGCGGCGGGATATCCGGGTCTTCGATTTCGTTTTCCGAGCAGGAAATGATCCGCACCCAGGGCTTGCCGTATTGCTTGATCGCCGGGAACAGGATCACGTTGTCGACGCAAATCAGGTCCGGTTTGACCTTGTCCAGCACCGCCGGCAGATCCTTTTGCGCCCACTTCGCGGTGTCGACGATGGCGGCCCAGCATTCCTTCACGTAGTTGTCGATTTGATCGAGTGGGGATTTGCGGAAGTTGGGAATGTGGCCGTTGATGAAATCGACCCAGTAACGGGCCATTTCTTCGGCCGGCATGGGCGCCGACATGTTGACCATGTGTTCTTCAAAACCATACCCGGCATACACGCCGCTCATGCCCGGGTCGGTGAGGAATACAGCTTTGTGGCCGAGGGCTTCGCACGCCTGGGCGATACCGACTGAGTTCAGCGCCGGGCCATAAGCGGCTTCCGGAAAGAAGGCGATCACTTTCTGTTTCATCGAGCGGTACTCCTGCCTGGTCTTTTTTTATTGTTCAGCGCGTCAGAACACGGGCGTGGCGAGCCTGCCAGCCGAGCCGGACGCTCATACCGATAGCAAAATGAGCAAATTCGAATTGCGAGGACGGCACGCGGACGATCAAGGCCTTGTCGCTGAGCGCCGTTTGCACGTGCACGTTGGTGTCGAGGCCGTGATAGGCGATTTCGACGATGTTGCCGGTCACCCGATTGGCACAGTCGTCGCCCTCCTCCGCCAGCACCTGTAAACGTTCCGGGCGAACAACGACGGCAACTTTTTGCCCCGGAATCAACGGTGCGTCAGTCTCGACTACTAGCTCCTGACCGTTGACGCGCACCGAGTGTTCACCGGATCGCACGCCTTCAAACAGGTTGCTGACGCCGATGAAGTTGGCAACAAACCGGCTGTTGGGATTTTCGTAGAGTTCGGTCGGGCTGCCGCATTGGCAGACTTTGCCGCCATCGAGCACGGCCATGCGATCCGACATCACCAGCGCTTCTTCCTGATCGTGGGTGACGATGATGAAAGTGATGCCGCTCTCAAGTTGCAGGCGTTTGAGTTCGAGCTGCATTTTTTCCCGAAGCTTTTTGTCGAGTGCGCCCAACGGCTCATCGAGCAGCAACACCCGCGGCCGTTTAACCAGCGCCCGCGCCAGTGCGACACGCTGACGTTGACCACCGGAGAGCTGATCCGGTTTACGCTCCGCCAGCTCACCGAGCTGCGCAGTGCTCAGCACTTCATCGACCCGGCGACGGATCTCCGACTCAGGCAGACGCTCCATCTCCAGCCCGTAGGCGATGTTCTTGCGCACGGTCATGTTGGGAAACAGCGCGTAAGACTGGAACATCAGGTTCAACGGACGCTTGTTGGCCGGCAGCGGCGAGATGTCTTTGCCATCCAGATAAATGCAGCCGGCGCTGGGTGTTTCGAAACCGGCGAGCATGCGCAACAGCGTGGTCTTGCCGCAGCCGGACGGACCCAGCAGCGCAAAGAACTCGTTCTCGCGGATGTTCAGCGACACCTCGTCAACCGCCAGACCGTTGCCATAAGACTTGCTGACCTTGTCCAGAATCAGTACCGCAGATGAATTATTCATGGGTGCGAGGAGCCTTGTTGAGACGCTGCGAAGCCAGCAGCGCGGTGATGCTGACCAGCATCACCAGCGTCGCCAGAGCGTTGATTTCCGGGGTGACGCCAAATCGGATCATGGCGTAGATCTGCATCGGCAACGTGGTGGACGCCTGGCCGGAACCGGAGTTGAAAAAGGCGATGATGAATTCGTCCACTGACAAGGTGAACGAGAGCAATCCACCGGCCAGCACGCCGGGGAATATCGCTGGCAGCAGCACCCGGCGAAAAGTGGTGAACCAACTCGCCCCCAGGTCGATCGAGGCCTCGAGAATCGAGTAGTCGAAGTGTTTGAGCCGCGTGCGCACCACCGCACAGACGAACGCGATGTTGAACACGGCGTGGCTGATGATGATCGAGTGCAGGCCCAGCCCAACCTTGAGCAGGTTGAAAAAGCTCAGCAGCGCAATCGCCAGGACGATGTCGGGAATGATCATCGGCGCCATCAACAAGGTGTCGACGACTTGCCCTTTGTCATTGTCCTTGCGGCGCAACTCGATACCCAGCGCCAGGAATGTCCCGAGCACGCAGGCAATGAAGGTCGCCGACAGCGCGACGATCAAGGTGTTGAGGGCCGCCGACAAAATGGCCGAGTTATGCGCCAGCGCCACGTACCACTTCAGCGATACGCCGCCCCACGCCGTGGGCAAACCGGACTTGTTGAACGACAGCAGGATCAACACCAGGATCGGCACATAAAGGAAGGCATACACCAATCCCAGATGCGTGCCGAGCACCGTGCCGCCAACCGAACGTGACTGGCTCATGCGCGGCCCCCTTCTGCACGACGGGCAACCAATGCCTGAACGAACAACAGAATCAGCATGATCGCGATCAGGAAGAAGCTCAGCGCTGCACCGAACGGCCAGTCCCGCGCCGTCAGGAATTGCGAGTAGATCAGGTTGCCGACCATCTGCACCTGCTTGCCGCCCAACAGGTCGGCGGTAATGAAGTTGCCGATGCTCAGGACGAAGACAAACACGGCGCCGGCCGCAACACCGGGAACGCTCAGCGGCAGGATGATCCGGCGAAAGGTCATCCAGCCCGAGGCACCAAGGTCTTTCGACGCATCCCAGAGTTCGTTGTTGATCCGTGACAGCGAAGAGAAAATCGCCAGGATCACAAACGGGATGTAGTTGTAGACCAGCCCCAGCACCACCGACGCTTCGGTGTACAGCAAGCTGATCGGTTCGCCGCTGTAGCCGAACATCTGCAGCATCCGGTTGATCAAGCCTTCGCGATTGAGCAGGACGATCCAGGCGTAGGTGCGGATCAGGTAATTGCTCCAGAACGGCAGCATCACCAGAAACAGGAACACCGCTTGCCGGCGCCGCGGAGCACGCGCAATGGCGTAGGCGGCCGGGTAGCCGATCAGTACCGCAAACACCGTCGCCAGACCGGCGATCTTGGCCGATTTGAGCAAGATGCCCAGGTACAGCGGATCGAACGCGCGCTGGTAGTTTTCCCAAGTAAACAGCCAGTCGATACCGCCGTAGGCACCGCGCTCGACGAAGCTGTAGACCAGCACCAGCAGGCACGGAATCACCAAAAAGGTCAGCAGCCAGCCAAAGCCGGGCGCAAGAAGCCAGGCCGACAGACGCCTGTCAGCATGCAAAGCACTCATTACCCATATCCTCCCGCCCCGGAACGGAGGCGGCCTGCGAGCGTGGCGAGGCATGCGGGGCATGCCTCGGTTCGGTGCGGCTTACGCTTTGTGAGGCTTAGTTCTGTGCCGCCATGATTTCGGTGACGGCCCGGGTGTAGGCCTTTTGCGTCGTGCCACCCAGATCGCGCAACTGCTCCATCTTCAACAGCTCGCTCGGGGCGATCGTCAAGTTGGGGTATTGCTTGAGCAGGTCAGCGGACAAACCGGCCATTGCAGCCTGATTCGGGATTTTGTAGAGGATGTTTTCAGCCACCCAGACGTGGTTTTCCCTGGCGAGCATGAAGTTGACGAACTTGAACGCCTCCTCCTGATGCTTCGAGCTTTTCAGCACGACCATGGTGTCCACCCAAAGGTCGGAACCTTCCTTGGGCACGACAAACTTGATGGCCGCGTTGGCTTGGGTGCCGTAGTTGCACCAGCCATCCCAGGCGTGCGCCATCAGCGATTCGCCGGAAGCGAGCTTGGAGTAGAAGGTGGTGTCGTCGAAGGAGAGGATGCGTTTCTTGGTGGCGATCAACTGATCGCGGACGGCGGCGATCTGCTTGGGATCGCTGTCGTTGACCGACCAGCCCTTGGCCAGGAACCCGGCGCCGAGCATCCAGCGGTCCGTGGCGAGCATCGTCACTTTACCTTTGAGCGCATCGCTCGGATTGAGCAGTTCGTTCCAGCTCACCGGCGCCGGTGTGACCTTGTCGGAGCGGTAGCAAATCCCGGTGGTGCCCCAGGTGTACGGCACCGAGAAATGGTTGCCCGGGTCGTATTCAAGCTGGGTGGCTTCGGGATAGAGGTTTTTAAGATTGGGGACTTTGACGGGATCGATATCGGCCAGCAGACCTTGCTTGTGCAGGACTTCGGCGAAGGGAGAGGAGACAAACACAACGTCATAGCCTTCACCGCCAGACGCCATCAGCTTGCCCATGATTTCTTCGTTGGTCGCGTGCAACGCCTTGTCGACGTCAACGCCGCTGGCCGCTTTGAACGTGTCCAGCGCATCCGGGGCCATGTAGCCGTCCCAGATCGAAATCACCATGTCTTTTGCACTTGCAGCCTGTGAAGCGATCGCCAGGGAGACGCTCAATCCCAGACACATAAGGCCTTTCAGCTTTCTCATAATACTCACCCGACGATTGATTATTTTTGTGTTCGAAGGCAGTACGGTGTAAAGAGAAACGATTGCACGTGTTTTTTTTTAGAAATTAGGACCAGCACGATTCGATGTCAACGGTTTTTTTTGCGTCTGACGGTTTTGCGATGCATGGCATAAGATGAGCACCTGAGTCGACGCGCCCAAAAGAGATAGACGCTTGAGCACAACACCCGAGAAGAAACCCCGCACCAACCACCTGGAACTCGCCCGCCGGATTCTGGAGCACACCCAGGAAACCGGGCTGGTGGCCGGCGATCCGGTCGCCGAGCAAGCGCTGGCGCGGACATTCCAGGTGTCACGCACACTGATTCGTGGCGCACTTAAAGTGCTGCTGGAAGAAAACCTGCTGAGTCATGAGGCCGGCAAAGGCTATCGACTGATCGCACCGCCGACCGGCCAGGCGTTCAATGCCGCATTGCCACAAGCCGAGGAAGAAGAGCTGGCGACTTCCGTGCTGCGCGACCGCATGGCCGGACGCCTCGGTGACAGCATCAGCATCAGCGAACTGATGCGTCGTTACGACATCGGCCGGCCGGCCGCTCAAAAAGCCCTGCAACAACTGAGTGAAAGCCAGGCCATCGAGCGCGGCCCCGGCCAGTCCTGGCTGTTTCGCCCTTCGCTGAACAGCCTTGCCGCCCTCGAAGAAAGCCTCAAATTCCGGCTGATTCTGGAGCCGGAAGCTCTGCTCAGTCCCAACTTCAACGCCGACCCACAACGCTTGGCGTTACTGCGAAGCGCTATGCAAACCTTGCTATCGAGCCCCGTAGAGCATTTCGATATCCAGCAATTTCGCGAACTGGACATCAGCTTCCACGAACTGCTCGGCCAGAGCTGCGGCAATCGTTTTATCGGTGACGCCCTGCTCCAGCACCAAAGCCTGCGGCGCCTGCCGAACCTGCTTCCGACGGTCAGCGTGCACCGCCTCCAGGAAGCCCTGCGCGAACATCTGCAAATCATCGCGCACATCGAACGCGGACAACTGGAGATCGCCGCCGACCTGCTGCGACTGCACCTGCGCCTGAGCGCCGCTCAGCGCCCGCAAACTGCCAACCGCGGCATCCCGCAAGGCCAGTTGTTCGGGCGTCGCTGAACAGCTCAAAAAACATGATGATTTTTTTTATAAAATAAGACAGCATCCAGTCATCTTCAGGCACGGCGGGCTGTACCCGCCTTGGATGTCCTCGCCATGCACACACAAAAACTTATCGCTCTGTTTCCGGAAGCCAGTTTCGGCGCGGCCTTGAACTGCATTGGCATCGCCCAATCGCTGCGTGAGCTGGGAGCAAAACCGGTCTTTATCTGCCACGAACATTTTCAGGGACTCTTCGCCGAATACGGCTTCGACGAGTACCCGATTCCACAAGCCAGTCCATTGTCGGCAGCGGAACACCAGCATTACTGGGAACGGTTTATCGAGCGCAACATCCCCTACTTCGACCAGACTCCGCTAGCGCAGATCGACAGTTATGTGGCGCCGGCCTGGGAAGCCATTATCGACACGGCGATTGAAGCGGAAAAACCGCTGCAACAGTTGCTCGGGCGCCTTAAACCGGACGTCATCGTCCTCGACAACGTGGTCATGTTCCCCGCCATCGCCAATGCGGGATGCCCGTGGGTACGGATGGTTTCCTGCGCTGAAACCGAACTGCCGGATGCCGCCGTGCCGCCGTATTTATCGGGCTGCCTGGCGGACGACGCGGAGGCCCGCGAACGTTTTGCCGAGCATTACCGCAAAGCCGTAGCACCGGCCCATGAACGCTTTTCGCAGTTTCTCGCGAACAACGGCACGGCGCCTTGCCCACCCGGCCAGTTCCTCAACGATTCACCTTGGCTCAACCTGTTGCTGTCGCCGACGCCGGTGCGTTATGAACGCCAGTCGCCGCTGGACCCGCAGCGCTATGTGTACCTCGACGGTTGCGTACGCCGCGAGGCGCCTTACATCGTTCCGGACTTCCCACGGCACAACGACGCACCGCTGATCTACATCAGCTTCGGCAGCCTCGGTGCCGCCGACACCGACATGATGAAGCGCCTGATCGGGACCATCGAAACCCTGCCCTATCGCTTTCTCATCAACGTTGGCGCCTATCGGGACATGTACACCACCGTCCCGGACAACGTGTATCTGGACAGCTGGTTTCCACAGCCGGCCGTGCTCAAGGAGTGCCAGTTGTTCATCCACCACGGTGGCAACAACAGTTTCTGCGAAGCGCTGTACTTCGGCTTGCCGTCATTGATCATTCCTTACTGCTGGGACGGTCACGACAATGCCGTACGCGCCGAGGAAGTCGGCGTCGGCCGCTACTTGCCGCGTTTTGCCGATCCACTGTCCGCGCTTCCTGCCGCTCTCGAACAGCTGCTGGCGGATCAGTCGATGAAACTGCGCCTCGAAGCGTTCAGCAAGAATATGCAGGCGACTCGCGGCACTGACATTGCGGCAAGGGCGATCATGGCGCTCCCCAACACTGAAGCGAACGCAGCCCTGTAGGAGCAAAGCTTGCTCGCGAAAGCGGTAGGTCAGTCGCAGCTTTATTCACTGAAAATCGCCTTCGCGAGCAAGCTTTGCTCCTACAAGCATCAGCCCCGGAGGATCATGAACACCTTGCGCACCGGCGTCAGGTTTTCCCAGGTGCCTTTGAAGCCCGCGGCGACCACAAACGTGGCGCCGGCAGTGAACTCCTGGCTGACGCCATTGCTGTCAGTCAGACGAACGTGTCCTTCGAGCAAATGACAGAGTTCGTCGTAGTCGCACTCACATCGCTCGAGGTGCTCCGGCGCTTCCCAGATGCCTGCGACCGCTTTTTTCTCCGGCGCCACAAAGTGCCGCCAGCTACGGCTGCGATACGGGGTGTCGACCACTTCGGGATCGCTGGTTTCGAACTCGACGACGGGCAAATCGGGGTTGGCGAAATCGATGATGTGATCAGGGTTTCTCATGGTCATGGTCATTCTCACTCCAGTTCAAGAATCAAAACCGATACCCAGCGCATCAAACCCTTTGAGCAGCCAGTCGCGGTGTCCGGAAAGGTCTTCTCGGGCCAGTGAGCGCTGCGCCAGCGACACGCCCACATAACGCAGGGGCTCGGGGGGAAACGGAAAAGGTGCTGTCGAGGTCATTGCCAGTTTCGTGCGCTCGGTAGATTTTCCCTCGAGCAAATCGAGCATGGTCAGTGCCGCGAAACGACTGGCGGACACACCCTGCCCCGTGAACCCTTGGGCGTAGGCAACGCAGCCGTCAGACGAAGTGCCGCAGAACATAGTGGTGCGCGCGGAGGTATCGATGATGCCGCCCCAGGCATGGCTGAACGTGACGTCCGCCAATGCAGGGAAAGCCGATTGAAATTGCCGAGCCAATGTCGCAAAGCTTTCCGGACGTTGCGTCAACGCCTCGTCGCGCCGGCTCCCGAAGTGATAGATGGCGTCGTAACCGCCCCAGAGGATGCGGTTGTCTTCGGTCTTGCGCAGGTAATGAAACTGATTGCCACTGTCGGCAATCCCGTAGCGGCCGACCCAACCGATGGCGCGCAGCTGAGCATCGTCGAGCGGCTGAGTCGCTAATGCGTAGTCATAAATGGGAATGACCTTGGACTTCAGCGCCCCCAACAATGGTGGCGCGATGTTGGTGCCGAGTGCGACCTTGACCGCTTTGACAGAGCCCAGTCCGGTTTCCAGAACCTGATGAATACCGTCCTGTCGCAATGCGGTCACCGGCGAATGCTCGAACAGCTGCACACTTTGTGCAAGGCACACGCGCCGCAGTTCCGCGACCATCTTCACCGGGTTCAGCAACGCATAATTGGGTTCGAAAACGCCCGCAACATAGGCCGGTGAGTCGAGGCGTGACTTGAGCCTCTCGCCATCCAGAAACTCACAGGCGATACCAAAGCGTTCGTAGTTGCGCTGCATCGACCTTAGCCCTTCAACCTGCCAGGGCTGACTCGCGACATTCAATTTTCCGTAGCGCTCAAACGCTACGTCCATGTCATAGCGCTGCAGATCCTCCTCAAATGCCACCAGGTTTTCCCTGCCCAGTCGCACCAGTTGCTCCGCTTCCTTGGGCCAACGTTTCAGCGCATTGGAAACACCGTGGGAAATACTCGGCGCACAGAACCCGCCATTACGCCCACTCGCCTCGCCACCACACTGCCCGGCTTCAAGCACAACGATGCTTGCTTGAGGCCAGCGCTGGCGCGCCATCAGCGCAGTCCACAGCCCGACAAATCCACCGCCCACAATCGCAATATCACACGTCACTTCACCCGTGAGCCTCGGTGCTGCGGCCGCTGACGCTCGTGCTTCCTGCCAGACAGGATAAGGCCGAGCGTCCGCCAGGGACCGGTTCGCGATGGGAAGTGTCATGCGCTCATGCTCCGTAAAATTCATGGGCTGACGCTAAAGCAATAACCGACGCTTTCACAGGCACAACGGGCAGCCAAACATCGCAGCGGACACGGGCGGAAAAGTACGGCTTCTGGAATACTCTGGGCTTTGCCCTGATCTGCACCCTGGAGTTCGTCGTGGAAGTACCTGATTTACCCACCACCCCAACCTTCCTGGCGGATCCTTCGAGCACACAAACTCATGAAGTTGCGGTGCGTTATCACGAGGCATGGAAGCGGCGCGATCTGGACGCCGTGATGGCGCTCTATCACCCGGCCATCGAGTACAACGATTTTTTCCAGAACCGGACCATCGACTACTCGCAATTGCGCGACTATCTCGCGGCAAGCATGCCGGTGGGATCAGAAGAGTTTCAGATTTACACCGATCGCTTGCGCATCGATGGCGACACCGCGTTCCTGCAGTACCGGGTGACGCTCAATGGCAGCGAGGGTCTTGTTTCATTCCGCACTGTTGAAGCACTGTCGGTACGGGACGGGCTGATCATTAAAGTCAACGAACACGCGATGTTGGTCGGCCATGCCCCCACGTTGACCCGCCCGACCTCTAGCACTGAGGCGGTCAGTCGTTTGGGATTATCAGCCCGTCAGGTCGGGGCGCTCGCCAATGATTTGCAGCAGTACTTCGAACAGACCAAGCCCTACCTCGATCCACGGCTGGACCTGTCTCATGTCGCGGCATCGACTGGCTACACACGCAACCAGATCTCGTTCTTTCTCAATCAGGTTCGGGGGCAAACGTTTTATACGCTACTGAATCAGCTGCGCCTGGATGAAGCCCTTTCACGCTTGAACGCGCAACGCCACGCCTCACGCATCGACGAGATTGCCAGCGCCTCAGGCTTTAACTCGTTGTCCACGTTCTACCGTTGCTTTAAGCAAAAAACAGGGTGTTCGCCTAAGGCTTATTTGCAGCAACTGTCTCGTCCTGAATAACCCATCCATCAGCCTTTAACTGGCCCTCCAAAACCTGCACAATCGCCGGCTTTTTTCGCGACAGGAAGTCCTCATGCAACGGATTGTAATTCTGGGCAATGCCGGTAGCGGCAAATCCACCCTCGCCCGCGCCCTCGGCAAGCGCCTGAGCCTGCCCGTGGTGCACCTGGACACGCTGTTCTGGGAGCCCGGCTGGGTCGAACCCGACGCCGAGCAGTTCCGCGCACGGGTCCGCGAAGCGATCGCACCGGAGGCCTGGATTTGTGAAGGCAACTATGCGCGGCGAACCTTCGACCTGCGCCTGCCCCGCGCCGACCTGATCATCTGGCTCGATACGTCGCGGTTCACCTGTTTCACCCGGGTGATCATGCGCAGCGTAATGAACCGCCCTCGCCCTGACCTTGCAGCAGGCTGTACAGAGAAACTCGACCGGGAGTTCCTGACCTTCCTGAACTTCGTGTGGAATTTCGATCGTGGCTATCGCCCGGGTATCGAGGCGGTGCGCCAGGCCATAGGCCCGCAAATTTCTACGGTGCACTTGCGCGGAACCCGGCAGATTGCCGCATTTCTCGATAGCTTGCCCGCAACGCCTGGAGTCTGCCTCGAATAGATAGAGGGTGACGTTCGCCCTTCTCGCCGTCGATCCGTGCAGGCTCAGCAGGGGTTGTGAGAGAAAACTCTCGGGTTCGCGAAGAAGTCCGTGTGTCGCATAAAGAAGAGTCAGGTTTCGATATGGCTTTTTTACGACTACCTTTATCCGTCAGAACTAGCTCTGCATCCATGGACGAGCAGCTAGCGGTACGAGTGCTTACGAATACATGCTCCCCCTTCGAGGATCAGACATGCATCCATCCTTTCTGCAGCGTATCGAAGAGCTCGGCGCCCTGCTCGTCCGCTCCAACGCAACACGCATCGATTTCTTCCGGCGCACTAATCGACTGAAGTCGCGTCGCGGTGTTCGCTTCCAGGTGGTGACCCTGCAGCTCGGCATCTTCCAGGTCGTCGAGCGATACACTGGCAAGACCTGGGCCTACCGTTTCAGCTACCAAGAGGCCATGGATTTCGCCATCCAACTCGAGGAAAAGTCCAACCGTCGGAAGGGAGTGGCGCGGTGTTCGGCGAGCAGCCATTCGTGACGTACTGCTTTCACCTCTTCGGTCAGGCTGGAAGGAGTCCCGCCTCTTGATAGCTCTGAACCAGTTCGTCGAATAAACCGATATCGAAGCGAGTTCGGGCAATCAATTGAGCGCCAGCCACGGCGGTGTAAATGGCGCGGGCACGTCGCTCGCACACTTCAATGCTGCCCAGGCCGATATCAGCGAGTACTTTCGTCAGCCACGCCACATTGATGTCTGCAAACGCCAGCACTTCACTCTTCACCTCCTCGGGCAGGTCCTGGTGTTCCGCAGCCATGAAGCTGAACAAACACAGCCTGTTGCCGTTTTCCAGAGATGTTCGAAAGATACCCGGGTACGCCTGCAGGCAGCGAATCGGATCGGGGTGTTCACCGCGCAGGGCTTCCAGAACACTGACAGTGTCCTCCCGGTATCGCCTGGCTACTGCGGCGCCGAGGTCGGCCTTGCTCGAGAAATGGTAGTAGATGCTTGCGTTCTTGATCCCCACCGCATCAGCAATGCTTCGGAAATTGATCCCACTGTAGCCGTGGGTTTGAGCCGCCCCTTTGGCCGCTTCCAATATGGCTTCCCGGGCATTTTCGCTCACGTTTTCATTCCTCGATTCTTTGATTGATGGGGTCATTTCGCGCGATGTTACTCGCATATTTCATAACCTGCCATCTGGTAGGTAATTGTTGACAGCGCAGGAACAAGCGCCCAATCTCTGCCTACCACTTGATAGGTAGGTAAATAAATCATGACTTTTCAGCAGCATCACTCCGACGCGTCGAAATTCCCAATGATGAAAATTTACGACTGGTGCAACGGGCCCTACCCGGCGCGGGTGCGAATCGCGTTAGCAGAGAAAGGCCTGCTGTCCCGGATCGAGTTTGTACCGGTCAATCTATGGACAGGCGAGCACAAGAAACCAGCATTTCTCGCCATCAACTATTCCGGAACACTTCCCGTCCTGGAATTGCCCGACGGTACGCTCATCGCGGAGTGCACCGCTATCACTCAGTTCCTGGATGTTCTGGATGACAGCCCTGTGCTCACCGGTAAAACGCCCACTGAAAAAGGCATCATCCATATGATGACCAAGCGTGCGGAAATTGAATTTCTGGACGCTGTCAGCGCGTACTTCCATCACGCGACGC
>Ga0157371_10002575_pt1 | contig 17198 bp, 15 predicted proteins | sample C45metaG_FD_113462 | JGI IMG/M metagenome (GOLD analysis project Ga0157371, IMG submission 113462) | Corn rhizosphere microbial communities from Kellogg Biological Station, Michigan, USA - C4-5 metaG | ecosystem: Host-associated > Plants > Roots > Rhizosphere > Soil | place: USA: Michigan...
AACTGGGGCCTCATTTAACGCAGGGGCTTGGTGCCGGTGCCAATCCGGAAATTGGCCGCCAGGCAACGGAAGAATCACTTGAAGAAATTAAGCGCATTTTGGAAGTGAATACTAAAATGGCTTTTGTGACGGCAGGCATGGGCGGTGGTACAGGAACCGGTGGTGCTCCCATCATCTCAAAGATTTGTAAAGACCTTGGTGTGCTGACAGTTGGTATTGTTACTACTCCTTTCTCTTACGAAGGAAAGAAGCGCCAGCAACAAGCAGACGAAGGGATTAAGAACCTGAAACAATACGTTGATACCTTGCTTGTTATCAGCAACGATAAGCTACGTCACCAGTTTGGTAACCTGAAAATGCGGGAAGCCTTTTCAAGAGCTGACAATGTATTAGCTACAGCGGCAAAATGCATTACCGATGTAATTAACAGTACAGGCCAGATCAACGTAGACTTTGCCGATGTGTGTACTGTAATGAAAAACGGTGGTGTAGCTATTTTGGGTAGTGCAGCATGCGACGGAGAGAACAGGGCACAGGCAGCAATTGAAGAAGCATTGAGTTCCCCATTGCTGAATGACAATGACATTCGTGGGGCAAAATGGATCCTCATTAATATTAATTCTTCCGAGGGTGAGCACGAGTTTACAATGGATGAAGTAGAAATTATCCAGAATTATCTTTTGAGCCAGGCGGGTGAGAATACAGATGTTATTCTTGGTTTGGGCTACGATAACAACCTGGGAAGCAAAATAGGCATTACCCTGATAGCAACGGGTTTCCAACACAAGGACCCGTTCACGAAACGCGAGGCGCCAAAACCGGAGGTGAAAAAGGAAGAAAAGATCGTTATGACCCTTGGAGAGCAGCCCGCCCCAAAGCCACAAGCCACCATCCCACAAGAACCAAAGATTGAAGATGTTTTAGCCCCAAAGTTGATAGACGAAGATGCGATCACTGAGATCCCGATGCCGGAGCTGAAGGATGCGCAGATGGATCTGCAGTTTGAGAATACTGTAAACTTTGTGGAAAAAGAGGAAGATGAAAATGCACCTGTTCATCTACATTTGAAGATAAAGGACGAAAAGGCAGAAGCGGAAGAAGAGAAGAAAGAGCTTGAGAAGAAGAAGCAATGGCTTGATGACCGTTTCGAAAGGCTGCGCCAATCCGTCCTGGCGTCTAATAATCACAATCCCAAAGAGAGTCAAAATAATTCCCAGGCGTCTGCAGCGTCGGGAGGTTACCTGGCCAGGCCATCCAATATCTATGCAGAGTCCAAACCTGAAGTATCTACTTCAAAACCTGCCGAAGAACCGGTTCCGGCACCTGTAGCAAAGGTTGATGATGCGGACATCATTGACATGCAACTGGTGATACGTAACGACATTCCGGCGGCGGAAGTACCAACAAGCAGCCACCAAACTCAGACACCGACTACTCACGCAGATGAACTGGCGATGCCAGACGCAGCTGAGGACCAAAAAAGGCGTGCGGCAGAACGATTACAAAAGTTGCGCAACTTGTCGTTCAACATTAATGCTGCTGATCCTAACAATGAGTTTGAAGCGGTACCAGCGTACATCCGCCGCAACATGGAATTGTTCAATAACAGCTCCACGGTCGAAAACTTCTATAGTAAATACGAGGTAAGAGATGATGGTAATGGCAAAGGTGCCACTATCAGCACTATCAATACTTTCTTGGACGGAAAGAAACCCGACTAACTAAAGTTGGCAGTTGCCAATTAGCAAACGGCAAACGATAAACAGCGAATTGAAATTGCCGAACGTGATATTGTTAGCTATCGAAACCAAAGTTTTGTTCTAAGCCATTGTCTCGGAAATCGTTAGAAGACACCGAACCAAGGCTTGTGTTTTTAGTTGTTCCCTCCTGGTTCGCCGGGAGGGTTTTTTATTGTATTGCATGTAAAGTGAGTTGGTGTCGTTATTAAGGAAGTCAAGGGGAACCATACGAGACCTGGAAGGCATACAAGAATCTGCACGAGTTAGTACGGGGTTGACATGGGATTGTCATAGGGTGGACATTACCTGGGCTAATGTTGGACTAAGCTTGTCGATTTAGTGGGGTGCCCATAAAGTGCCTATAAGGTGCCTATAACTGTAGGCAAAACGCAAGATAAAAATATCAGGAGATCGTTTTCCGAGATGATGGGAGGCGGTTTTCATGGGTTAGTGCAAGTATAGAAAAGTTGTAGGATTTAAGCAATGACTTCGTGGGAATTCTTTTTGTTTTCTCGTGAGGATATTTTGAGTAAGTAATGACGTTATGTGTGATGTATTGGAAGTGCGCTTATAGTGTTATTGCCCGGTTGTTATCGTGATCCCGCAAAGCGAACCGATAAGGGAGTAGGGCATGCGTATTTATTTTTTGTCCAACATGATTCTTTTATCTTCTTTTTTTGTTCAGCGGTTCCTACGAAAGGCGGCTACGAACGTTACAAGTCCCGCCTTTTATTGATCCAAAAGCAAATAGTCCATGTGATGATCAAAAGAATGATTGAATAGATAATATGTTGGTTAATAAGAGCCAAACTGTTCTTGTATCCTTCTGCATCAAACTTTCCCATGAATGCAGGGGACGGAATCAAGCGGTTTGAAATTTCAAGTGGAAGAAAACGGCCAAGGTCATTTGCTTTGAACATGGCTATGAGCACCAATATTTTTTCGGCAATCTTATAGAAGAGAAAAACGCCCAGGGCAATAAAGGCTTTGCGAAAAAGAAAGGCAATAAGGAAGGCAATCGACAAATGGGAAAGCGTCTGTAAAAGGAATAGCCCTATGTAGTTTGACTGTTCCCAAATGTTATGGGATCCTTCATTGATATTGACATAGCCAATCAGTAGTGCAATGGCAACAAAAATTGCTGTCGTGATCAGAGATATGATTAAGACGTCTATCAACTTCCCGGCCAGGAATTGATTGCGGCTCCATCCGTCGATGATATTCTGCCGGTGGGTTTTGTAGGAATATTCATTCGTTATAAACATTATCACAACAATTGACGGGATGAAGACGAAGATGGAAGAGGCCCATGCCACCGTATGCCATACTTCAGGAAAGGTAAACGGATTACCAAGTAACATTTTCATTACCAATGTTGCTTTCTCTTTTCCATGCTCCATCAAATTCTTAAAGCCGCGAAAGAACAGGTAGTTGATACCCGGGTATGAAAGGGTGACAATTGCTGCCATTCCCCAAAAAGCAGGGTATTTCCTGATCTTAAGCCATTCGGTTTTTATAAGCGAGGTCATTGCGATAATATTTGATAGTGAGGTTTTGTATCTTTTGATTATTTAACAAAAAAATCGACCGGTCGGCGAAAATCGGCGGTTTAGTTGGTCAATTCAAAGAAGCGGGCTTCAAGGCGTTTCTTCTTTAGCAACAGATGATTCAGTACGATTTCTTTCTCAAAACAAAACTTGTTGATCTCGTCGAGTTTTGCCGTTCCTTTCGGAAGCAATAGCTGTACGGTGCCGGACACATTGTTGATGCTAATGTTGCTAGTGAATTGTTGCAGCACGGCAGCCAGGACGTTGAGATCAGCGGCGCTCAGTTCTACTACGTCCTCGTCCTGCAATACTTCATTTACATCGCCCGTAGTAATAACATCACCTGTTTTTAAGATGGCAACATGGGTACAAACCTTTTCTACTTCGTCGAGTAAATGGCTGGCCATGATGATGGTATGACCTGAGTTCTTCAGATCTACAATTAATTCCCTTATTTCCGCAATGCCCACAGGGTCCAGTCCATTCGTTGGCTCATCCAATACCAATACTTTTGGATCTCCCAACAAGGAAGCTGCAATGGCAAGGCGCTGCTTCATACCAAGGCTATATGTCTTGAAACGGCTTTTGCGACGTTCATAAAGTTTTACCTTTCTGAGAACATCATCCATTGCAATCTTATTACCTCTTCCACTAATGCTTTGAGTGACTTTTAAATTGTCGATAGCCGATAGGTAGTGATAGAAGTTGGGAGTTTCTAACAATGACCCGATCTTTTTTCTTTGTTCTGGTGAGCCCGGGTGTCCGAACCATAGAAAGGTTCCTTTGTTGGCTTTTAGTACGTCGAGGATAATACTGAGCAAAGTGGTTTTACCGCTCCCGTTGGGGCCCAGGATGCCAAAAACACTTCCCTGCGGCACCTCGAAGGAAACATTGTTCAGTGCCCTTATGCGTCCATAGTATTTGGTAACACCGTCAACCGAAAGAACCGAAGCCATTTTGTGTAATTTACTACCAAGATAATCGCGTGGAGCTAGTTCTGCAATTTTGATTATACGAATGCTTTAATTGAGCATACCAAACTTCTTTTTCATTTCTTTGTTTACTGAATATGGCTACAGTATTAATTACAGGCGGAACGGGTTTGATAGGGAATGCTCTTACCAGAGTATTAGTGGGTAGAGGTTACGATGTTATCATTCTTTCGCGATCTAAACGAAGTTCAGAAGGCGCCCATCTTTCTTATGCCGTTTGGGATGTCAAGAACCAGATCGTTGATCCTGAAGCCATCGGGAAAGCCGATTATGTTGTTCACCTGGCAGGTGCCAATGTGGGCGAGAAGAGATGGACGGCCGCGAGGAAGAAGGAAATTGTGGAGAGCCGGGTGAAAAGCGGTGGCTTGCTGGTAAAGGCTTTGAAGGAAATACCAAACAAGGTGAAGGCAGTTATTAGCGCTTCTGCAATGGGCTATTATGGTCCTGATCAGCAGATACCAAATCCCCAGCCTTTCGTTGAAAGCGACCCGCCGTTTAATGATTTCCTGGCGACGACAGTAGTGCAATGGGAGAGGTCTATTGAACCAGTAAGAGAGTTCGGCAAAAGACTCGTGTTATTGAGAACGGGAATTGTTCTAAGCAATGAGGGCGGAGCTTACCCTGAATTTAAGAAGCCCTTACGGTTTGGCGTTGCATCGATTTTAGGAACTGGTAAGCAGATTGTTAGCTGGATTCATATCGACGACCTTGTTCGATTGTATGTCGAGGCAATGGAGAATGAACAGTGGAGTGGTGCTTATAATGCTGTGTCGCCAAATCCTGTAAACAATAAGACTCTTGTTGGGGAAATAGCGAGGCAAACGAGAGGATTACATATCACCGGAAGGGTGCCTTCCTTCATTCTGAAGGCCCTATTGGGCGAATTGAGTATAGAGGTATTGAAAAGTACGACCGTAAGTTCGAGAAAAGCCGGGGAGCGGGGATTTCGGTTTCTATATCCAAATATCAGCGATGCAGTCAAAGCACTCAGTCAGGATTGATGCGGCCAATGGAACACATTTGTATATTCACCAACGATGGCTTTGCCGTCAATGAAGGAAAGCCTGTTTATTTTGATTAGCTCTATATCATTTTGGGACACTCTTCGATACATTGGATGCATTGTTCCTCCAGTTGCTCCCGCAGGTTTTGAAGGATCGTATTGAAATTCGGGATCCACGAGCGTACCGCGAGGGTACATGATTCCGGGAACACCCTTCCCCCGCAAGTCGGTATTCAGTGGGTGATCTAATCCAAGGGTGTGGCCATATTCGTGAGCGGCCGTTGTGGAACCTTCGTAGAGGTTTTCTAGTTTGAAATGGCCTGAGTTGCAGCCAATGGCATCGACAAAAGAAATGTTTCCGTTTACATATTCCTCGATGCGAAAATAATTGACTCGGGGATCGGTGTTTTGGAGAACCTCCATTTCCGATATATCTTTTTTTGTCTCGGCAGTGATGCGAAACAGAATATTATAAGAAGTGCCATGGATCTTGACCACTGCCTTCGGTTCGTTCCACATTGTTTCTATCTCGTTCCGAACTCGTTCAGTGACTATATCATCTGCAGCATTTCCATAAGTAACGATGTGTGAGCGAATGCAGATAATACTGCCCGACATCATCTCAGCTTCTCCCATTACTCGAATTTTAATGAATATAGTTTAACGGGTTCGGTTCTTCCTTTCAACTCGATGGCGCCGATTTTGTCTATTTGATATCCGTGGGGCTGATTGAAATCGTTCATGAAATCCTCTGAGAGCATGTATGACTGGTTCAGGTCATTGCACGTACTCCTGATGCGAGCCGTAGTATTCATAGTGTCACCAGAATAGATCAGTTCTTTTTTTATGAGGCCGACAAAACCAGCCGTGACTTCACCCGCGTGTACCCCCGCTTTGAACTTGGGAGCGTGATTGTATTTTCTCTGGTATCGTTTACTGAGTCGCTCCATTAAATAGTACGTATTGCGGATGAACTTGAGGCTTTTGATCTTGTTCTCCGGGGTGTTGAACCAGGTAACCAGAACCTCGTCACCCACATACTGGTAAATCTCACCATCGTTTGAAAGGACCGGCAGGGTAACGTCACTAAAGAAATCGCGGATCATCCTGAAGTATTTTTCATGGCCGAGGGCCTCGGCGATGGAGGTAGACTCATTAATGTCGAGGAAGATAAAGATGCGATTTTCAATCTTTGGCCTATGGTATTCGCCACTCAGCATAAGCCAAAACATGCCCGGACCATACTTATCTGTTACCTCCAACAGGATAATTGAGACTAAGGTCATGAGACCCATGTCAATCATAAAGCTGACGAAGGTGTTGGTGTAAACGAGTTTCGTAGAAAAGCTATGTAAATAATGATGAAGGTCTTTTGTGTAGTGGACGAAGAAATAGATCATCAGCAGGACGAAGGCGATCACAAAGAACAAAAGGAACGTGATGACCAACTTTAGCACAATGGCAAACCATACGGGCTGATGATAGAAGGCCGGCTTAAGGAAGAAAATGAGAATGGCCGTTATCAGGAGGCCAATGATCCCAAAGGTGAAGGCGAATTGATATAAAGAAACGTGAACGCCCAGGTCATTTCCCTGTCGAATGAGGTTGAAATAGAACACAATGCTGAACAACACCCAGATGAGTGAGATAACCAATAAGGTTCTTAACCTGTATAGAAGAAGTTTACGGGGCATAAGGGTGAAAGCGCATTTTTCCTACGGTGAATATATCTAAATCATTTTTGACCATCTGTATATATTGAATTTTTCTTAACAAAGGAAGGTTTTTCTTTTGCTAGTAAATAGCAATTCTATGACCAGATTTTTACCCTTATTGTTTGGAGTGGTTGTAACAGCTTCATCCTGCACGAAACAGACTCCATTAGGAATCAATCTCGAGCAGCCTGTCACCAAGACCGTCTCGTTTGAAGTATATGCAGCAAAGGATTACAACGATGCTTTTTATGATAATGCACTTGCGGAAGTGAAGTTGGGTATTGCAGTGATCAATTTAAAGACCAATGTCACAACCGTTGTTTGGGACACCACCTATAACTTCCGCCAGTTGAAACAGTATCCTCAGATCGGACAAAGGATACGAATCGATAAAACACTCCAACATTTGCCGAATACAGAGTTATTGCACGTGTCAAAGACCGTACGTTATAACGTGAACGGTTATATGTCGATGGAATCGAGTGGGGAAGGTGTGACCTCCACCTCTAAACTGGTGACCGTTTCTCTTTAATTCCTTACCGGCTTTCCGCCTTTAAGGACTGATTGTATTCTTTCCAGGGTCTTCTTTTCACCGCAAAGGGAAAGGAAGGCTTCTCTTTCAAGGTCGAGCAAATATTGTTCGCTAACGAGGGTGGGCTCGCTTAGGTCCCCGCCACACATCACATACGCTAGCTTTTTGGCAACAGTGACATCGTGGTCCGTAGCATAGTTGGCTCGCCACATACCGTGAATCCCCGCATACAAGGCGCCTAGGGCACTACGACCAAGAACCATGACATCCTTCCGCTGAACAGGTGTTACGTATCCGCTGTCTGCCATTTCAATGACAGATCGTTTTGCTTCTGTAACACGGCGGCTTTGGTTCATCACTACTTCATCATGGCCTTTGCGATAGATCCCAAGATCAAAGGCTTCGAGAGCAGAGGTGGCCACCTTGGCTGTGGCTATCATGAGAAATCTATTCTTTAATGTGATGGTTTCGGGTTCGTCTTCATGCATCTCATCGGAAGCGCGGACGACAAATTCCTTTGTTCCGCCACCACCCGGGATCAGGCCGACGCCCAATTCAACCAGGCCTGTATACGTTTCGGCAGCCGCGCAGATCTTATCACTATGCAGGCTTAGCTCGCATCCTCCACCAAGGGCCAGGCCATGCGGAGCGATCACCACGGGCACAGAGGAATACCTTGCCCGCATCATAGTGTTCTGGAACAGGCGAATGGCCATATCTAATTCGTCGTATTCTTGTTCGATCGCCAGCATGAAAATGAGCCCAACGTTGGCACCCGCACTGAAGTTTGCCCCTTCGTTGGATATGACAACACCTTTATAGTTCTTTTCGGCTAGTTCAATGGCCTTCGTAATACCCGCCAACACGTCGCCACCAATGGTATTCATTTTGGTGTTCCATTGCAGGCCCAGTACTTCACTGCCAATGTCGTAAACAGTGGCATTGGCATTCTTCCATACAACTTTGTCACTGTAATTACTGAGGATGACAAACTGCTCGCTACCGGGAACAGGCTTGTATGTTTTAGATTGTGGATCGTAGCAAAGAGTCTTGCCATTCTCGATCTTATAGAAAGACTTGTTGCCAGCAGCAATCATCTCCTCCACCCAGGGAGCAACCGAATATCCAGCAGCTTTCATGGCTTTTGTTGTGCGTTCGACTCCCAGAACGTCCCAGCTTTCGAAAGCGCCGATCTCCCATCCAAAACCAGCCATCATTGCATCGTCGATCCGATAGATCTCATCGCTTATCTCGGGAATGCGATGAGAGATGTAGGAGAAAAGGCCGTAGTGGAATTGGCGGTAAAACTCGCCCGCCTTGTCCTGCGCGGCCATAAGCATCTTGAGTCTTTGTTTAAGATCTTCGACGGGTTTGGCGGCATCGATCGAGGCAAACTTTGTTTTTTGACGAGGTTTATATTCAAGTTTCGTTAAGTCAAGCGATAATATCTCCTTGTCGCCACCGGCACCCTTGATTTTTTTGAAGAAGCCCTGACCTGTTTTGTCGCCTAGCCAATTGTTTTCTACAACCTTGTTTAGCCAGGATGGAATTTGGAAGATCTGTCTTTGTTCGTCGGTAGGGCAGCTATCGTAAACGCCTTTAGCAACTTTAACAAGCGTGTCAATACCTACCACATCGGCAGTGCGGAAGGTCGCGGATTTGGGGCGGCCTATGACAGGTCCTGTCAGGGCATCCACTTCGTCGACGGTAAGGCCCATTTTTTCAACTAATTGGAAGATGACCATGATGCCGAAGACGCCAATGCGGTTGGCTATGAATGCAGGAGTGTCCTTGGCCAGGACGGTAGTTTTGCCCAGGTAGAGATCTCCATAGTGCATTAAGAATTCGATTATGTCAGGATCGGTGTCAGGGGTCGGAATGATCTCGAGCAACCGGAGATATCGGGGCGGGTTGAAGAAGTGAGTGCCGCAAAAATGCTTTTTGAAGTCTTCGCTTCTTCCTTCACTCAAAAGGTGAATGGGAATCCCGGAAGTATTCGAAGTAATAAGGGTTCCAGGCTTGCGGAGTTGGTCCACCTTTTCGTAAAGCGCGCGTTTTATATCGAGGCGCTCCACCACTACTTCTATTATCCAATCGCAGCTGGAAATGTCTTTAAGGTTGTCATCGAAATTGCCTGTCGTGATCTTTTTGACGACGTCTTTTGAGTAGACAGGCGAGGGGTTGCTTTTGATGGCAGCCTGTAGAGAGTCATTGACGATTTTGTTGCGCAAAGGCTTCTTGTCGGAATCTTTGGCCTCGTTCGGCACTATATCCAATAAGAGTACCTGTAAACCGACGCCCGCAAAATGACAGGCAATTCGCGAACCCATTACACCGCTACCCAAGACTGCTACCTTCTTGATGACTCTCTTCATAAAAATTAGTTAGTTATGCAACTAATAGTGAAGATACAAACCGTTTGAATTGGTTTTGCTAGTTTTTGAAAGGCAGTTTAGACGGACGTGAGATCGGTCTAAAGTGGGTGCAGGTTGAACCTTGGGTTATTAATTGTTGATTATTAATTATTTAGAAGAGCGTTACAGATGGTGAGCGTCGTGGTCCTTCGAGGCAACTACCGGTACCAGGCACTATTATCCGCGCTTCTTATGTATCTGGAATTGGCGTGAAATATTAAATCCGAAGAAGACATCTCCTTTACTCCATTGGTATTCAGTAGCAGCTAAGTAAGCTCTTTCGTTCATTCCCTTGGAGTTTGTGAAATGCAGTTGAAAAACGTGGCCGCCGGTTTCGATATCAACACCAAGGGATAGTGGGTTGTGAAAAGGTGCTTTATCGTTTTGATTAATGATGTAATGGTAGTCGAAGGTGAGTGCGACTCGATGGCTCACTTTAATACGGCCTCCCACACCAGTTGCGAAAAGATCGTTTGGATCGTTTTCTGTAGGAACGAGGTTACGATGCAAGATAGATGGAATGAACTGTAGTGATACAGCCTCGCTGAATTTTCTGCCTAGAATAGCCTGGCCATAATAGGCCACACGCGAGGAGAAATAATTTTGACGGGTAGGATCGCTCCACTTGAGCCCAGTGTAGGTAGAACCTACAATCCCAATTAATGAGACGGGAGAGGATTTTGGGCCAGTCGATTGTTGAATAATACGGTACTTAACAAATCCGTCCACTTCTTTATTGAATGTACTGCGACCGATGCCAACCGTTAAATCATCGGTGATGCCATAGTCTAAACCTAAACGAACGCTTGCAGGTCCATCCAGGCCAAAGAACTCGTACGCACCACCGTTTACACGTCCAAAGCGGTGTAAAATGCGGAAGTCCATGACGCCGGGCCGCAGCATTTCCATGCTGTGAGACATGATGACTCGCGGTGATTTGAAGGCGCCGTAGACGTATTCTTTCTTTGGCTTGTCCTTCGCAACTAAACTGAGGAGGTCAGTTGAGTCTTGTGCGAATGTTTGGGTTGTGATAACAAGGAGAACAAAAAGCAGCGGGGGTGATTTGAGTTTCATGATCTGATTAACCTTTGAGTGGCTCCAGATCGCAATCGACGGTGATTTTAATGTTATTAGATACTTTGTCTTTTACGATGGCTGGAATCTTAATATTGTAATCAGACATTAATACGTTGAAAGTGGAAGCAGCGTCTATCTTTCCGCCATTAATTTTCAGGGTACCTGTGCTTTCTACGTCTTTAGTGACGCCATGAATAGTAAGTTTCCCTTTCACTTTGGCTGTATAGGTGCCATCCTTTGAATAATTGATTTCAGAGTTATTAACAATAGCGCCCTTGAACTCACCTTTCGGATATTTATCGCTCTCTACATAATTTTCATTGAAGTGCTGCTGCATCAGTTGTTTTTGGAATTCAAAGCCTTTCATTTCAACAGCAAATTGCATAGCACCAGATTTTGAATCCAGAACTGCTGTTACTGTTTTGTTCTTCCCTTCGATTTCTTCAAGAGGTGCTTTTGAATAGAAGCTAATCTTTCCTGTCTTTGTGTAATATTTTCCCTGGGCAAAGGATACAGATGTTAACAGCAATGCCAGTATCACAATGAGATTTCGTTTCAACATGAGGTCATTTTTTTATAGTAGTTAACGTTTTCCTGTCTTTCAGTCCTGCATAATCAATCTTGATCGTTGCTCCTAAGCTTGCTAAAAGGTCATCGCCAGACGCTTTTGAATAGCCTGAAAACTTTCCCTGCAGCATAGCTGTGTCGCCTGCCTTAAGGTGCTGAATCCCTTTAAGATTGCGATCATCCAGGCCGACAACTATGTCTGACAGGCTGCCTTCATCTCCCAAGACTACAGCGGACGAATCAAGGGATTTCACCAGGCCAGTTACTCTGACAATTTTATCCATGAAACGTTTGCTCGCAATTGCTGTGTCTTTGTTAAAAGCGTCTGCCAGTTCAGTGGTAGAAACCGTAAGGTCGGGTGTTTGGTCAGCATAATTAGGGACCTTGTTGGTATACATCCTGTAGCCAATCAAAGCGCCGATGACTATGAGAATTAATACGATAAGCAGGATAGTGACGGTCCTTTTCATTATGCTAAATTTAGATTGACAGCTTGTGGTTCAGTAACTCCTTCAAAACTAATTTAACGCCGATGGAAGGTTACTTTTTATCTGGTAATTATTTTCTAAAGTAGGACTAGGGCGCGCCGGCGTCGATCCATGCTTTCACTTTATTGATATCGCAGGGGCTCATCTTGGCTGCGCCATCCGGCATAGGTTTATACCCGGGGGAATGTGTAATTGCTCCCCAAAGTCTTCCGTTATCAACTACTGCTTTGATACCATCGTATGTTTCAAGGTTGATGCCCCCGGTTGCATTGGGTCCCACATGGCATCCAAGGCAACCATAATTGTTTAGCAGAGAGGTAATGGTTGTGGAATAGGTGACATTCGTGGTGTCACAACTCGTACCGTACAACAGGTCCTCTTTGTGGTAATAGCAACCTGTTGTTATAAGGGTTACGAGCGTTGATAGTATTAGAAAGTTTCTTTTCACGTTAGAGTTACAGTTTTACCGTTAAAGGGTTTAAAGGGTTAAGTGTTCATTAAAGAATGACTTCTTTGTTACAGGGAAAGTTGAACTGATTATGGGCAAAGCAATCCCTGCCCTACATTGACTGAAACCTCAAACAATGTGGATGTAGTTAGAAACGGAAAGGGGAGATGTACAGTTGCCTGCGTTTAACGCACAGTGGAACCGTTAACAGTCATGGAATCAGGATTTACCAGGATAAGCTTACCATCGGGTTGTTCGGCAGTAAGTATCATACCCTGGCTTTCAATACCTCTCATTTTTCTTGGTGCCAGATTGGCCACAACAATCACCTGCTTATTAAGAAGGCTCTCAGGCGTAAAATGTTGCGCAATGCCTGAGACAATGGTTCTCTTTTCAAAGCCGAGATCCACCTGGAGCTTCAAGAGCTTGTCTGCTTTCTCTACTTTTGCCGCTGAAGTGATGGTACCAATACGCAGATCTAATTTGCCGAACTCTTCGTAAACGATTTCTGCTTTTAGTGGTTCCTCTTCTTTGATCTCGGTCGTTTCTATTTTATCATTTTGCTCTTTGTTTTCTTCCATGCCTTTTTTCAGTTTATCAATTTGCTGTTGTACTTCGGCGTCTTCGATTTTGCGGAATAAAAGTTCAGGTGCCCTCAGAGAATAACCTACGCTGAGGAGTTTTACAGATCCTGCGTTCTCCCAGTCGAGCATTTTTTCGATCACCTTCATCATGTGCAACATCTTCCTTGCCGTATTGGGAAGGAAGGGGTTGATCAGAATGGCAAGGTTCGCGCACAGTTGCAGACAGACATGTAGGCAGTTGTCAATCTGTGCCTGTGCCGCTTCAGTGATCTTTCCATCCTCACCTACTTGCTTTGCCTTTATCCACGGTTCTTTTTCCTGCATGTATTTGTTGCCCGCCCTCGCAAGGTCGATGACAGCGAATAGAGCATCGCGGAATTTGTATTCCTCAAGAAGGTTTTCAACCGTTCCTTTTGAAGCTTTGATCTGTTCTATTAGGGCCTTATCTTTTTCGTCGGCGATTTCGTTATGAAATCTTGGGACCTTGCCGCCGGACAGTTTGTGCATCAAGACAAAGGTCCTGTTAACGAAATTGCCGAAGATGGCTACTAGCTCACTGTTATTGGCTTCCTGGAAATTCTTCCATGTGAAGTCATTGTCTTTGGTTTCAGGCGCATTGCTACAGAGCACGTATCGAAGCACATCTTCACAACCGGGAAAGTCTTGCAGGTATTCGTGTACCCAGACGGCCCAATTACGACTCGTTGAGATCTTATCTCCCTCGAGGTTTAAAAACTCGTTGGCGGGCACATTATCGGGTAGGATGAAACCTCCATGCGCTCTCAACATGGCAGGAAAGATGATGCAGTGAAAGACGATGTTATCCTTCCCGATGAAGTGAACCAATTTCGTGTCGTCTTTGCACCAATAGTCAGCCCATTGGTCGGTCAATTCTTTAGTGGCACTGATATAGCCGATAGGGGCATCAAACCAAACATAGAGCACTTTTCCGTCTGCATCCGGCAAAGGAACCTTGACTCCCCAGTTGCTGTCTCGCGTCATAGCGCGGCTTTGGAGTCCCTGGTCAAGCCAGCTTTTACATTGGCCGTAGACGTTGTTCTTCCACTCTTTATGTTCTTCCAGCACCCATTGTCTTAACCAGGCTTCATAGTTCTGTAAAGGGAAATACCAGTGTTTGGTCGTCTTCTTTACGGGCACAGCGTCGCTCAACGTACTGCGTGGATTAATAAGCTGTTCCGGACTTAATGAAGAGCCACATCTTTCGCACTGGTCACCATACGCATTTGGATTGCCACAGATTGGACAGGTGCCTGTTATATAACGATCGGCAAGAAAGGTCTTTGCCTTTTCATCATAAAACTGTTCAGTTTCTTTTTCTTCGAACAGACCGTCATCATAAAGTTTCTTAAAGAAGGCAGACGCTGTTTCGTGATGAATTTTATTCGATGTTCTTGAATAGATGTCAAATGAAATATTGATCTGCTCAAAAGTCTCCTTCATCATTTGGTGGTATTTGTCCACCACTTGCTGAGGACTAACGCCCTCTTTCATCGCACGGATCGTAATAGGAACGCCGTGTTCGTCGCTACCACAAACAAATTTTATATCACGTTTTTGAGCTCTTTGATAGCGTACGTATATATCGGCAGGCAAATAAGAACCCGCCAGGTGACCAATATGTAAAGGGCCATTGGCATAGGGCAGTGCCGCTGTAACTAAATATCTGTTTGGTTGTTTCTTCATTTCATCCGGTCTTTTTATAAATCCAAGGTTCGCTGTGCAGCAAACGAATCGATACAAGCCTGCAAATTTACCGCAATCGGGGGCAAAGGCCAAACCGGGTCAGCCGGACTTAAACGCCATTCCTTACATTAGAAGCAGATTCTTCAGCTCTTTGGTAGGCGCATGGAATAGGTTCTGCTAGAGTTCATGGTTGAATTTAAAAGCGGTGAAGCTTTTCAATTGTAACAACAAATGATAAATTGTGATGATTATGGATCGTAAAACTTTTCTTGGAGCGACCGGTGCATTGATTGGCGGATTTACCATTCCATTTAATAAATCTTTTGCCAAAGACGGTTCGGAGGTTATTACCATAAAAAAGCCTCCTTACCTGCAAAAGGGATCTGTAGTAGGTGTTACAGCACCTGCGGGATTTATTACCCACGAAGAGATCCAGCCTGCTGTCCAGGTCATGCAAAGCTGGGGGTATGATATTGTGGTTGGCGATACGATTGGGAAAAAAGATTTCACGTATGGCGGTACTGATGACGAACGCCTAAGTGATTTGCAGAAGATGTTGGACGATCCCAAAATCGCAGCAATTATGTGTGCAAGGGGCGGCTATGGCTCTATCAGGATCGTGGACAGGCTGAACTGGACCAGGTTTAAGCAAAAGCCCAAATGGGTCATTGGTTTCAGTGATATCACCGTTCTCCACAGTCATATCCATAGAAACCTGAAGATCGCTTCTATTCATTCGAAAATGATCAATAGTTTTCCCGACGACTGGAACACGGCTCAACCTGTACAAATTGAGACCATTATCTCCATCCAGGATGCATTGACGGGGAAGAAGATGTCTTACTCTGCGTCGCCTAATCCCAGGAATAGGCAGGGTGTTGCCGAGGGACTGTTGGTCGGGGGTAATCTAAAAACGTTGGAAACATTGTCGGGAACGGTATCTGATATCAATACAGATGGGAAAATTCTGTTTGTGGAGGACACTGGTGAATATTTGTACAGTATTGACCGGATGTTTTGGAACCTCAAACGGACGGGTAAGCTGAAGAACCTAGCCGCCCTGGTGGTGGGCGGTTTCAGGGTCAAGCCTGATGATCCCGGTGAGGAGTTCGGCAAGACTATTGAGGAAATTGTAATGGAGAAGGTGAACGGTTACAAGTACCCTGTGTGTTTCGATTTCCCCGTAGGCCACCAGGTGAATAATTTTGCACTAAAGTGCGGGGTAAAGCACAGACTTACAATAAAAGAAAACGAAGCGAGTTTAAGTGAAATACTATGAAAGTGACGATTCCTCCATATCTACAGAAAGGCGATACCATTGGCATTGTGGCACCAGCGGGTTTTATGCCCATAGAGAAGATGCAAACCTGCATTGAAACCCTTGATAGCTGGGGCTATAATGTTCATATGGGAGCGACAACCCACAGCAATTCGGAGAATTATTTTTCAGGTACCGATGAAGAGCGTTTGAATGATCTGCAGCAGATGCTGGACGACAGAAACGTCAAAGCCATTCTTTGTGCAAGAGGAGGTTACGGGACCAGCAGGATTATTGACGACATCAGCTTCAAAAAATTCAGGAAGCATCCGAAGTGGATCATCGGCTTTAGTGATATTACGGTTCTGCATGCACATATCTTTTCCAGGTACAAGATTGCCTCTCTTCACGCGCCCATGGCTGCTGCTTTCAACGATGGAGAGTTTGACAATCAGTACATACACTCACTTAAAGATGCGCTTTCAGGAATACCTTCACATTATGAGTGTGCGCCGCATGCCTTCAATAAAACAGGTGAGGCAAAGGGAGAACTGGTTGGAGGAAATTTAAGCCTGCTGGCACATTTGATAGGTACAAAGTCAGACATCAAGACTAAAGACCGCATCTTATTCCTGGAAGACGTGGGAGAATACTTGTACAACGTCGATCGTTTGCTGCTGCAGTTGAAGCGCAGCGGAAAATTTGACAAACTAGCCGGCTTAATCATTGGCGGGTTTACAGAAAGCAAGGATACAGAACGACCTTTTGGAAAGTCGATCTATGATATTATTTATGAGCAGGTCGGGGACTATCATTTTCCTATCTGCTTTGGCTTCCCTGTTAGCCATGACAAGGAGAACTATGCCTTGAAAATAGGTGTCGAGTTTCAATTACAGGTGCAATCTGAAAAGGCCATCCTTTGGGAATAACACTCGTTCAATTTTGAAAGGTGACTTTGAAACCGAACCCCGCCCGCTATCTGTTTTTGCATTTTACATTTTCCTCTTTTTCCCAACAAAAAGTCCCGCTCGATGGCGGGACTCTCGGGTACATCGTTTTCTCAGGCTATTGATACCTTGTATAATAGTTTCTTAAACGGTAAGATAGATCACTCTGAATCTGCTTAAGCA
>Ga0157371_10002576_pt1 | contig 17196 bp, 12 predicted proteins | sample C45metaG_FD_113462 | JGI IMG/M metagenome (GOLD analysis project Ga0157371, IMG submission 113462) | Corn rhizosphere microbial communities from Kellogg Biological Station, Michigan, USA - C4-5 metaG | ecosystem: Host-associated > Plants > Roots > Rhizosphere > Soil | place: USA: Michigan...
AAAGTTTGGAGGAACTTCTGTAGGAAGCCCTGAGCGGATGAAAAAATTGCTGGATATTATTAATCCGGCAGAAGAACAAATTGTAGTGCTTTCAGCAGTGTCTGGCACAACGAACAGTTTAGTGGAAATTTCAGCCAAACTTTTAAAGGAAGATAAACAGGCTGCGTTAAGTCTTATTAACGCATTACATCAGAAATATAATGAATTTGTAACCGAGCTTTTAGTAGAAGGTGATTTTCGCGAACAAGGCCAGGAAGTGGTAAATTATCACTTTAACTTCCTTGAAACATTGGTAAACGATCTTTTCACACCAATTGAGGAGAAAGTAGTACTTGCGCAAGGTGAATTATTATCAACCACTTTATATCATATCTATCTTAAATCGATAGGCGTTCCATCTGTATTGCTTCCTGCTTTGGATTTTATGAAAACTGATGAAGACAATGAACCTGATGTTCCTTTTACTACCAAGCACTTACAACCAATATTAGATCAAAATAAAGGTAATAAACTGTTCATTACACAAGGATTTATTTGCAGAAACAGTTTCGGCGAAGTAGATAACCTTAGACGAGGTGGAAGTGATTATACTGCATCTCTGATTGGCGCGGCCATTTTAGCTGAAGAAGTTCAGATATGGACCGATATTGATGGTATGCATAATAATGACCCAAGAATAGTTAAAGGAACTAAACCCATTTCTCAGCTTTCATTTGATGAGGCTGCTGAATTGGCTTATTTTGGTGCTAAAATTTTACATCCACAATCTGTTTTTCCTGCTCAAAAATATAAAATACCGGTAAGGTTATTGAACACTATGGAGCCGTCGGCCTCTGGTACTTTGATTACTAACGACAGCGAAAAGGGTAAAATAAAATCTATTGCCGCTAAAGATGGTATCACTGCAATTAAGATCCAATCAAGCAGAATGTTATTGGCCTATGGTTTCTTAAGACGTGTTTTTGAAATCTTTGAGCGTTATAAAACACCAATAGATATGATCACTACTTCTGAAGTAGCTGTTTCAGTAACTGTTGATTTTACAGACAATCTAGATAAAATTATCGAAGAGCTACATGATTTTGGAAGTGTAGAAGTGGATAACAATCAATCGATAGTTTGTGTAGTGGGTGATTTTAGTGCTGAAAAACATGGTTATGCGGCTCGTGTGTTAGATTCAATTAAACACATTCCGGTACGTATGATATCGTATGGTGGTAGTAACTATAACATTTCGTTATTAATTAATACTTCTGATAAAACTGAAGCTTTAAAGAGCTTACATAACCGCTTATTTGAATAATTATCTTCTTCTAAGCCAAAAGATAATACCAGCTATAATGAAAACGAGTGCGATGAAGAGACGATTTCTTCTTTCGTACTCTTTTCTACTGATCTTCTGCTTTTTATAGTCAAAATGATTACCTAAGTAGATCAGGCTCAAAACAATAATAACAATTATAAAAAGATATTTAAACATTATGTTTTCTGATAAAGATATATCGCACTTCGCAAATTTAGAAACACCTTTCTATTTCTACGATCTTACTTTGCTACAAAAAACGCTTAGTACTTGTGCTGATGCCGCTAAGTTATATAATTTTCATGTGCACTATGCCATGAAAGCAAACTTCAATGCGCGGGTTTTAGAAAAAATTAAGGATACAGGCTTTGGAGCTGACTGTGTTAGTGGAGGTGAGGTAAGCAAGGCGATAGAAGTTGGTTTTAAAAAGGATCAGGTAGTTTTTGCTGGTGTTGGTAAATCTGATAAAGAAATTAATGGGGCTTTGGATAACGATATCTTCTGTTTTAACGTAGAATCTATTCAGGAGCTTGAAGTTATAGATGAATTAGCTGGTAAGAAAAACAAAAAGGCCCGGGTAGCTATACGTATTAATCCGAATGTAGATGCACACACGCATCATAACATTACCACAGGTTTGGATGAGAATAAGTTTGGTATAAACTCATGGGATTTACCATTATGTGCCGAGACTTTAAAGAAATCAGCTAACCTTGAGTTTCTTGGTATTCACTTCCATATTGGTTCTCAGATAACTAATCTTGATGTATATAAAAATCTTTGTGTACGTGTAAATGAATTTGCAGCATGGTTTGAAGAAAGAGGATTTACCGTAAAAGTATTAAACGTTGGTGGTGGTTTGGGTATTGATTATCATAATCCGGAGCAACAGATTCCTGACTTTGGTGCTTACTTCAAAATATTTTCGGAGTTTCTAAATGTTAGATCAAATCAGGAAGTTCATTTTGAATTGGGCCGTGCCTTGGTAGGGCAGTCTTCATCTTTGATAAGTAAAGTATTATATGTAAAGAACGGGAAGAAAAAGAACTTTATTATCCTTGATGCAGGAATGACAGAGTTGATGAGACCGGCACTTTATCAGGCATATCATAAAATATCTAATATTTCAAGATTGACTGAAGCAGATGCTTTAAAGTACGATGTAGTTGGACCTATTTGCGAAAGTACAGACTGTTTTGGTAAAGAAGTAGAATTGCCAACAACAGTTCGTGGAGATCTTATTGCTTTAAATAGCACTGGCGCTTATGGTGAGGTAATGGCTTCGCATTACAATTTAAGAGAAAATATTGTGTCTGTTTATAATACAGACATTTAAAACTTACTGTCACAAAACTTAAAAAGCCCATATTACTACATATGGGCTTTTTGTTTTAGAAATTTTATTCCTCAAAAAAGTCAATCAGACCACCTAAATAGTATTCTTCAATTCCTTCGGTAAAATCCTTAAAGTCTTCATCAGGAATATTCGTTTGAACAAATTCCAGCGAAGTTCCTTTTTTATCTTCGTGTAGTTTAATAGTTACTATTGATGGCTCATTATCTTCGCCAAAATACCATTGCTGTACTATTTTTTTACCATAGTCAAATTCAATGTTTTTTCCGGTGATATCACCTTCCCAAAAAGAAAATTCAGTATTGGCTTCTTCTGTAAACTCAACCTCTGCACCAGTCCATAATTGTATGCTTTGCGCCTTTGTTAATGCCCAATAAACCTCTTCAGGTGGGGCAGGCAGGTAAGTGTATTTTTTATATGTCTTCATAATTATTCTCGCGGTTTTTCAGATTCAATACTTGCCGGTTCATTTGCTTCCGTTATTGTTTCCTGATTAGCATTATATTCAGGTTCCTCCAAAACAGTGTTTTTGGGCTTATATTGTTCACTGTAACATTCTGCCAATGCCCATTCCCATTTGGCCTTAGGGTAAGTAAATACAAAAGTTTCTTTTACCTTTTCAGACTTCAATAAGTACCAGATCCAGGCAATTATAATTGCTATGGACCAAATTACGCGCGGAACTTCTTTGATGCTTGCCGAAGCTGTTCCTGATATATACTCCACGTAAAAACCAATGGCAAGGTCAAAGATAAGAAATCCAGTATGTGAAATAGAAAGGATAATGAATTGTTTAGGAAAACCGGATCGTCTGTTAAAGAATAGCAGTGCACAATAAATGCTATAGGCAAACAAAAAGCCATAAAAAACTCCTTCAAGAACGAATAGGCCTCTTACAATCCATTGTGATGATCCAAAGGCGCCCATTCTGATCCAAAAATCATTGCCAAAAAGACCTAAAATAATCGGACTTAATAACATCATAAATGGTAAATAAACAACTCTCATTCCCAGAAATACCAGCCAGCCATTAATATTACTGGCATATGCGATTTTTTCAACATCAAAGTCTGAGCTTTTACGATAAAAGCGCAAGGCAAAGAACCCTGTAATTACAATAGCAATAATGAAAGGAATAACAGCAATGGCATTTACACCAGAGCCACCTGCAGAGAGGGCAGATGCTTTACGGTTAATATGATAAGTTAGATATTCAGTAATTTTTTTACTTTCCTTTAGGTAGCTTTTAATCTCGTCGGGTTCGATAACGCTCGTCATTGTACGAAAAGTATAATCGAAGGTTGCCTTACGGCCTCGCTGAAACCGGTAAAGCTCAAAATAATACCTGTCATTTTCGATTTTAAAAGACTCTGTGCCAAGATCTGCATCATAAGGCATTGTGATGGATATCCTTTGCTGAATATTTACATGATTTGACATCGCCAAAGGCGCAATTCTCTTGCTGCCTGTAATACTTCTAAGCTCATGCTGTATCAAATCACCATAAAAATAGAATTGCTTATCATTGCCATCGTTACTGTCTGTCCAGGCATTATTAATCTGATAGCTTTCGGTAATTTCTACGGTATTGTTCTCTTCATTATCAACATATTTAAGCGCATCTTTCATTTCAATTTCAGGATACAACTTAGTATAGTATTCAAGGTAATTCTTTTCTGCACCATCAGTACCAGATGCAGCTATTTCCGCTCTGATGTTATCCGCATAATTATCTGTATAAGTGGTTTTTACCAGCAGTTGTGTAATGGCATTTTCTGTAGTATCAGCTAAAATAAAATCAAGATCAGAAATTATCTTACCAGCCCGATTGCTTTCTATTTTCTCCAGGCTATTTACATTCTTTTTAAGTACAAGTGCATTGCCGTAATCAGGAGAATAGAAATTATCAAATGACCCACGCTGATAGGAGATGGTTGGATCTATCCAGGTTTTAAAATAGTCGTATTCAACCATTACAATTACGTGGTTAAAAATAAAAGGACTAGGTAGAAAATCAATAGTTTTATCTCTTAAATAAGTATCTACATAGGCCATATACCCTTTAATGTCCATTGCTTTTAACAAATGAACAAGCAGTAACGATTTATCTTTGCAATCGCCATACCTTTGTTTTAATATGTTTTCAGGAGAATTGGGGCGATGGGAGTAAGGGCCTATTTCAATTCCCATGTATCTGATTTCATCCTGAACAAACCTGGTGGCCAATTCAATGTATTTCTTTTTATCGTTACCGGCTTTCGATTTTAATTCTACTACCTTTTTGTCAACAAGCGGAGTTTTTAAATCAGGGTAATCATTTACAGCCAAACCCCATTCAACTACCTCATTCCAGTTCTTATATTCGCTTACCTGAGATCTTTTTAAAGGATTATACCATGATGGCTCAAAATCAACTCCACGATGAGTTTTCGTTAGTGTACTTTCCCATTCATAAAGTTTCAGGTTGTCTTTTACAGTAACCTTTGGCGCATCGGCCCCGGCAAAATTCTTTATATTTAGTGATCTGTTTTTATCGAAAATTACATTGGTATAAACATGACTTATGCTGGTTTGGCCCTCTAAATAAAATGTTGATGAAAACTTTTTGCCAAATATTGGATTATCACCCAGCAAAGAATAAGAAAACTCAATTTTATCACCTTTTCTTACATCGTCCAGTAGTAAAAAAGCTTCATAAGTTCCATTGTAAATAAATCTTGATAGTTCTTTTTCGGATTGCAGGATTTTAAATTTACTTGCAGACAATTGGTCCTGAGGAATATTGTTTCGCCAGACAACCACCTTATGAAAAATGAGTTTTTGATAATCAGGAGCATAGCTAACGGAGATTTGAGAACCATTTTGAACTCCGGCATCAGAAACGATCTCTCTTATAATATGAACAAACTCCTCTTTTCGTTCTGCATGATTTTGGTTTTCATAGAGCGACAAATAGTACCCATCAGAAACATCTTTTAATGGAGTTTTGATCTTTTTTTCTGCAATTTTGACTATCCATGAAGGTTCGGTTTTATTTACAGAGAAGCCTTTGCCTTGCCCATAACTATTTGAAGAAATAGCTAATAAGACAAACATTAAAGGAATAAATATCCTTAAGGATTTACGAAGTGTTAAGAGCGGCATAATAGAAATATAAAGAGTTGAGAAGCGCTAATTTACATAATTATTTAAATGCATTTATACCTGTTACATCCATTCCTGTAATTAATAAATGAATATCATGAGTCCCCTCGTAAGTTACTACAGATTCCAGATTCATCATATGCCTCATAATTGAATATTCTCCTGTAATTCCCATGCCACCAAGCATCTGTCGTGCATTACGTGCAATATCTAAAGCAATTTCCACACTGTTTCTTTTCGCCATAGAAATCTGTTCAGATGTAGCCCTGTTTTCACTTTTTAATGTACCTAAGCGCCACACTAATAATTGACCTTTAGTTATTTCGGTAATCATTTCGGCCAGTTTTTTTTGCTGCAACTGAAAGCCACCAATGGGTTTGCCAAACTGAACACGTTCTTTAGAATAGCGCAAGGCAGTATCATAACAATCCATAGCAGCACCTAAAGCACCCCATGCAATACCATAACGTGCCTGATTTAAGCAACCTAAAGGACCTTTTAATCCACTTATTTCAGGAAAAACATTTTCTTTGGGAACCTTAACGTTATCAAATACCAGTTCACCTGTTGCAGAAGCTCTTAAACTCCATTTCCCGTGTGTTTCTGGAGTTGTAAAGCCTTCCATTCCCCGTTCCACAACCATTCCTCTTATTTTTCCTGATTCATCTTTAGCCCAAACTACCGCAATGTCAGCAAATGGAGCATTAGAAATCCACATTTTTGCACCATTTAATAAATAGTGACTTCCATTATCTTTAATATTGGTTACCATGCCCCCCGGATTAGAGCCATGATCTGGCTCTGTTAATCCAAAACAACCCATTAGCTCTCCGGTCGCAAGTTTAGGTAAGTATTTTTTTCGTTGTTCTTCTGTGCCGTAAGCAAAAATAGGGTACATAACCAAAGAGCCTTGTACAGAAGCGGTAGATCTAATGCCTGAGTCACCACGCTCTATTTCCTGCATAATAATTCCATATGCAGTATAATCAAGGCCAGCGCCCCCATATTCAATGGGAATAGTAGGACCAAAAGCTCCTATTTCTCCTAATCCTTTAATAACCTGTTTCGGGAATTCCGCTCTTTGCGCATAATCTTCAATTATTGGGCTTACTTCCTTTTTAACCCAATCTCTAACAGTAGACCTGATCAATTTATGTTCTTCGGAAAGTAATTCGTCAAGTAAATAATAGTCGGGAGCTTCGTAAAGGTCTTTCTTGGCAGATTTATTCATTGTTTCCACTATATTTGGTTGCACAATCAGCTATTATTCCAAAGGTAATAATTTCGGGCAAGGGCTGGTTATAACAGATAAAAAATTTAATTTCGTCAAATGACTGGTGTTCAAAACTATATACAGACTGTAGCTTTAAGAGATGTTAAATGTTATGCATTCCATGGCTATTACCCTGAAGAACAACTCACAGGTATCTATTTTATGGTTGATGTAGTAGTTACATTTACCCCGAATACAGATACAGAAAATCTGGAGCGAACCGTAAACTATGAGATTTTAAATAACATTATATTGGATGAAATGAAAAACACCCGAAAAATGCTCGAAACAGTTGTGAAAAGCATTTTAGACAGAGTGGTTAAAAATTATCCGTTTGTACACACTGCCGAGGTTGGTATTAGAAAACTAAATCCGCCAATGCCAGGTGAAATTGGGCACTCATTTGTGCAATTAAGTTATCGCTCTGCTAATTCATAAAGAACCATTCTAAATTTTAATAGCTAAAAAACTGATGGCATTTAATAAGATTACAACCGACCTATTAGATCAGATAAAAATAATTATTGGCGCGCCTAATGTATTTACTGATGAGGAATCATTAAATACATATAGTCATGATGAAACAGAAGATCTAAAATACTATCCGGAAGTTGTAGTAAAACCAACTGACGCAGCTGCAATTTCAGCTTTATTAAAGTTATGCAATGAACATCATATCCCCGTTACGCCGCGTGGTGGAGGTACCGGACTTAGTGGCGCTGCGTTACCTATTTATGGTGGTGTGCTTTTATCAATGGAAAAGTTTAAGGCGATAATTGAAATAGATACTGAAAACCTACAGGCAACTGTTGAACCTGGAGTTATAACCGAAGACTTTATAAATGCAGTTGGGGAACATGGATTACTGTATCCTGTAGATCCATCAAGTAAGGGTTCTTGCTTTATTGGTGGCAATGTTGCCCATGGCTCTGGTGGCCCCAGAGTTGTTAAATATGGAACAATAAGAGAGTATATTTTAAATCTGGAGGTTGTATTGCCAACAGGCGAAATTATCTGGACGGGCGCCAATACATTAAAGTATGCATCTGGTTACAATCTTACTCAAATGATGATTGGCTCAGAAGGCACATTAGCTGTTGTTACTAAAATAGTAACAAAGCTGGTTCCTAAACCGCAACAAAGCGTTTTAATGCTTGCTTCGTTTGGAGAAAATGAAAAGGCATGTGCAGCGGTTTCGGCAATATTTAGAGCAGGCATTGTTCCGTCAGCCTTAGAGTTTATGGAAAGAAAAGGAGTGGAGTGGGTTATTAAATTTGACGACATTAAGTTTGATTTAAAAGACGATGTAAACGCTTTCCTTTTAATAGAGTTTGATGGCGATGATATGGATTCAATTTTTAAGGATTGCGAAAAAGTAAACCTTGTTCTTGAGCAGTTTGACTGTAGTGACGTTCTTTTTGCTGATACGGCTCAACAAAAAGAAGATTTATGGCGTATGCGACGTACTATGGCTGAATCTGTTAAATCAAATTCAGTTTATAAAGAAGAAGATACTGTTGTGCCTAGAGCTGCATTGCCAAAATTGATTAATGGAATAAAAGAAATAGGGTACAGATATGGATTTGAGAGTGTTTGTTATGGCCATGCAGGAGATGGCAACCTCCACATCAACATCATTAAAGCAGGAATGAGTGATGAGGATTGGAAAAATAAACTTAAAGACGGTATTGTAGAAATATTTGAATTAACCAGTGCTTTGGGAGGTACAATTTCCGGAGAGCATGGCATAGGATTGGTTCAGAAAGAATTTATGCCTATAAAATATAGTCAGATTAACCTTAACTTGATGAGGGGAATTAAAGGCGTATTTGATCCCAATGGCATCCTTAATCCTGGTAAAATCTTTTAAAAATAGGAGCAGCCCGGTTAATTATTATCGAGCTGCTCAAAAATCATCATCTTGTTTTTTTCTTCTTCAGGTATTGGTGTTGATGTTTTAGCTTCATAATCAAAAGCTACGCACACTGTTTTTCCTTTATTGCAAACTACTTCCCGACCATTTTCCATTTTTATTAATAAGTATTCCAGATCGAAGCTGCTTTTTCCGATTCTCGAAGTTCTCACATAAATACTAATCTTATCTTCTGGAAAAACGGGTACGATGTATTCCAAAGAGGCATGAGCGATAACTACACCTGTTTTTTTCCAATCCCATTGTACAGCTTGTTTCCAATATTTGGCCCGGGCAATTTCCATATAGGTAAAGTAGGTGGCATTGTTTACATGCCCCATCATATCAAAATCTGCAAATCGTGTTTCAATATTCGTTTTATACTTAAAACTGTCTATTTGATTCACTATTTCTGCCGTTTTGTCTTGCTTAGTTGTTTTGTTGCGCCAAAATGTCTTTAAAATCATAAATAATTGGGTTGGTATAGGAGTTGATTATAGGGTTTATATAAAATTTAAAACAAAAAATAGGAGACATAAACGATGACACTAGTAAAATTTAACAACAGAACCAGGAACACCGCACCTTACTTTAACAATGTATTTGACTCTTTGTTTAGCGAAGCCATAAATAAAAACTTAACCGTTAACAAAGTACCGGGAGTAAATATTTTAGAAACCGAAGCTGAGTACAAGATTGAAATTGCTGCTCCGGGTTTAACTAAAGAAGATTTTCAAATCAACTTAAAAAAAGATACGCTTTCTGTTTGGGCTGAGAAAAAAGTGAGCGAAACAGAAGAGAAAAAAGATTATACACGCAGAGAATTTGATTACTTCTCGTTTGCAAGATCATTTGTTTTGCCTGAAAGTGTAAATGCAGATAATATTACTGCAGAATATGTTAATGGGATTTTAAACATCACGATTGGAAAAGATGAAGTAAAATCTCAAAATAAAGAAATTAAAGTTTCATAATAAGGTTAGAGTTTGGTTTTTTAGGATGATAAGGGTGTGCCGAAAGGTGCACCCTTTCTTTTTTATCTTAGTTTTTAAATATAAATAAAGTGGCGCAAGGGAAATTATTCGGATTATATATGGATTTATCCCTATCAACTCCCTATCAACTCCCTATTAACTCCCTATTTAGCCCGTATGTAATCCCTATACTAAAATTACAATCCTATATTAAAATAAACCCTAAAAAAAAGCCTGTACAAATTAATGTACAGGCTCAATGTTAATATGAAATTAATTTATTAAAAGATCTAGGTGTAGCCTAGAATTTTAAGTACCTGTTTACTGTTTTGCTCTTCTCCAAATACTTCAAAGTTGAATGTTTCATCTCTGTTTCTGCGGATAATAACATGTTTAGGACTAGGTAATAAGCAGTGATGTATACCACCATAGCCACTTAGTACTTCCTGGTATGCTCCGGTATTAAAGAAGCCAAGGTATTGTACTTTACGTGTTTTTGGCATAAATACACTATTCATATGCGCTTCCTGATTGTAGTAATCCTGTCCATCGCAAGTAATACCGCCTAAGTTTACCCTTTCGTATTCGGCATCCCAGTTATTAACCGGAAGTAAAATATACTTTTGGTTTAAGGCCCAAACATCTGGAAGATTGGTAATGAATGATCCATCAAGCATTAGCCATTTCTCTCTGTCGTTCTGTTGTTTACGACCTAATACTTTATATAAAATACCCGAGGCCTCTGCAACAGTGTATTTTCCGAATTCAGTAATAATATCAGGCTCAACAACATCATGTTCTGCACAAATCTCTTTAATCCTTTTTACGATTTCATTAACCATGTATTCGTAATCAAAATCAAACACTAATGAATCTTTAAATGGCATACCACCACCAATATCCAATGTATCCAATTCAGGGTTAATTTTCTTGAACTTACAGTAAAGTGTAACGTATTTCTCTAATTCGTTCCAATAATAAGGAGAATCAGTAATCCCCGAATTAATGAAGAAATGTAAAAGTTTAACCCTGAAATTTGGGTTGGCGGAGATTTTATTGTTGTAAAACTCAATTACATCCTCTAAGCGAACACCTAATCTTGAGGTGTAAAACTGGGAATCCGGTTGTTCCTCTGCTGCGATACGGATACCAAGATTACAAGGGGTATCCATTTCAACTTCATCGTCAAAAAGGTTAAATTCTTCTTTATTATCTAAAACCGGGATAATATTTTTATACCCATCGTGCAACATATCTATAATATATTGCTTGTACTGATACGTTTTAAAACCGTTACATATTACGGTTATGTCTTTTGTTAAAGCGCCTTTTTTTTCTAATGCCTCAATCATAGGCATATCAAAAGCAGATGAAGTTTCTAAGTGAATACCATTTTTAAGTGCCTCTTCTACAATGTGACGGAAGTGTGAACTTTTGGTACAATAACAATACTTATAGTCTCCGCGATAGTTGTTCTTGATGATAGCCGTTTGGAACAACAACTTGGCTTGCTGGATCTTTTTACTAATTAAAGGAAGGTAGGTAAAACGCAATGGCGTGCCATAGGTTTCAATCATTTCCATTAGATTTAGATCTTGAAAATATAATTCGTCGTCTATAACGCTGAAACCTTCCTGAGGAAAACCAACACTTAGATCAAGAAATTCGGAGTAACTCTGCATTTTTTATATTTTTGAACTATTATTTATAGGGTTTGGCAAATTAAAATGAGTTAATTTTGTTGCCAAAGATAAACACTTTATAAAATACACCCGTATTTTTTTTATGACTAAGACTTTAAAAATTATTGAAGTAAAATCAGAGATCGGCGCCGGTACACGTGGGGCGAGTTTGGGAGTAGATGCAATCAAGATTGCAGCGCTGGACTTTGGCAGTCGTTTCTTTAAAAAACATAAAACTGTGGAGGTTCCAAATGAGAACCATTTACTGCTTGAAACCACCGGCAGTCCGTTTGCCAAGCGGATCTCTGGTATTTTGACTATGGTAGAGCGGGTAAGCGATGAGGTAAATGCCACACTAAATAAAAATGAGTTTCCAATAGTACTTGCCGGTGATCATAGCACAGCAGCAGGTACTATTGCGGGTATTAAAGCTGCTTTTCCAAAGTCTAAGTTAGGTGTAATTTGGATTGATGCACATGCTGATATCCATTCGCCATACACTACGCCGTCTGGAAACATGCACGGAATGCCACTTGCCATGGCCCTTGATGAAGACAATACGGAGTCGAAAGTTAACAAGCTCGATCAGGAAACCATTAATTACTGGTATCAGCTTAAGAATGTAGGCAATATTGCTCCAAAAATTAATTATCGTGACTTGGTATTGATTTCTGCAAGGGATATGGAGAAACCTGAGGAATACCTGCTTAAAAAAAATAAAGTCAAAATATTTACTACAGCCGAGTTAAGAAAAAGAGGAGTAGAGCGAACTGTTATTGAAACACTTAAGTATCTGGATCATTGCAACATGATCTATGTTTCCTTTGATGTAGATTCACTTGATCCTACGGCATCAAGAGGAACAGGAACTCCTGTTGCCCAGGGTTTAACAGAGCGTGAAGCTGGTAATTTAATGTCGAGGCTAATTACTAATCAAAAGGTTTGTTGCTTCGAGATTGTAGAGGTAAATCCGACATTGGATAAGGAAAATCAAATGGCAGAACATGCTTTTGAGATTTTAATTAAAGCCACCAATGCTTTTAGAAACGAATAAAAACGCTCCAAAATAAAATAAGAACATGAATATTGAACAACATATAGTAACTGCCACTATAGCAGCAGTAAAGCAATTATACGATCAGGACATTCCTGAAAACCAGATTAACCTGCAAGACACTAGAAGCGAGTTTGAAGGACAAATAACAATAGTAGTGTTCCCTGTAGTTAGATTTTCTAAAAAATCACCTGAGGCAACGGCGAATGAACTAGGTGAATATCTAGTAGCTAACGTACAGGATGTTACGGCTTTTAATGTAATTAAAGGCTTCTTGAATTTAACCATTGCCGATTCCTACTGGTTAAACTTATTCAATAAGGAACTGCTAAGCCCTCAGTTCGGATCTATAAAACCTAATGGTCAAAAGGTAATGGTAGAATATTCTTCACCAAATACCAATAAACCATTACACCTAGGTCACGTAAGAAATAACCTGTTAGGTTACTCTGTAGCTGAGCTACTTAAAGCTGATGGTTATGAGGTAATTAAAGTAAACCTGGTGAACGATAGAGGTATCCACATCTGTAAATCTATGCTCGCCTGGCAAAGATGGGGGAACGGCGAAACTCCTGAAAGCTCTTTCCTAAAAGGAGATCACCTTGTGGGTAAATATTATGTGATTTTTGACAAGGAGTATAAGAAAGAAATTGATAGGTTAAAGACTGAAGGACAAACTGAAGAGGAAGCAAAAAAGAATTCCCCACTAATTATTGAGGCTCAAAAAATGCTTCAGGACTGGGAAGCTGGCGATTCAGAGGTTATTGATCTTTGGAAAAAGATGAATGGCTGGGTTTATGAAGGCTTTGACGTAACCTACAAGAATCTGGGAGTAGATTTTGATAAATACTATTACGAAAGCAATACTTATTTATTAGGCAAAGACACTGTTGATGAGGGACTTGAAAATGGTGTTTTCTTTAAAAAACCTGATGGTTCTGTATGGATTGATTTAACTGCTGATGGTTTAGACCAGAAGTTGGTTTTACGTGCTGATGGAACTTCCGTTTATATAACCCAGGATTTGGGCACAGCTCAAATGAAGTATGATGATTTTAAAATGGATCAGTCAATTTATGTAGTTGGTAACGAACAGGACTATCATTTCAAGGTGTTGTTTTTAATACTTGAAAAATTAGGAAAATCATGGGCTAAAGGCTTACATCACTTATCGTATGGGATGGTTGATTTACCTAGTGGTAAAATGAAATCCAGAGAAGGAACTGTGGTCGACGCTGACGATCTGATTGCTGAAATGGTGGCTACAGCCAAGCAAAAGACTGAAGTATTGGGTAAAGTGAATAATTTTTCTGAGGAAGAAAAAGAAGCTTTATATAACCAAATAGGATTAGGCGCATTGAAGTATTTTCTTTTAAAGGTGGAGCCTAAAAAACGCTTGTTGTTTGATCCATCTGAATCTATTGATTTTCAAGGGAACACGGGGCCGTTTATTCAATACACTCATGCACGTATAAAATCGTTACTGAACAAGGGAGTTTATTCTACAGGAGTTAATGCTCCTGAAGTTGCGATTACTGCTACAGAATTGGAGATGATTATGTTATTATCTAAATACCCATCAGAAATCTCAGCAGCTGCCAAGGCCTATAGTCCGGCTACTTTAGCAAACTATCTTTATGAGGTTGCAAAGATGTTCAATAAGTTCTATCATGAAGTTCCGCCGATTGTAAAAGAGGAAGATAGCGCTGTTAAACAACACCGCCTGAATTTAAGTTCTGTTACTGCCAGCATTCTTAAAACAGGAATGAATATACTGGGCATTACCGTACCAGAAAGAATGTAAAGATTTGTCTTAACATAACACGCTCATTACTAAACCAGTATTGAGCGTGTTATGTTAAAAATTGGCTACAAAGCTGTCTATATAGCCCGCACGTTTGATCATCCAGGCTCTCATCTTCTGGTAGTCTGTGGTAAAGTCTCCACTGCCAGTTCCCCATTTGGCAAAATCTCGCTTCTTAGAAGCCTCAATGGTAGTTGCATATTTATTTAGATAGGTCATCAGTTCTGGCATTTTTACTGACTTAAAGTCAATCCATTTTTGCTTAAACAGTATTTTTACCTTCGGATCGCTTAGCAGTCGCTTAAAAAACACGGTGCCAACCGAAGAAGAGTTCCATAAAAGTGCATTATCGTATTTCTCAAAGTGTGTACCTGTGCCTTCAAATCCAAAGGCCCAGTCAAAGTCCCATAAAGGTCCGAAGCTGTACTTTCCACCTTTCGGTTTGTATATATAAAGGCTTTTTGGATGGTTGAGTTCTTCATTATCTGTCAAGTTACAGACGATAAACAAATTGACAAGTGAATTGATATCTAAGTAGTCGGTATAATTATTACCTGGAAATGTTGAAGAAGCGATTGCATTCTCCATGACTTGAAATTCATTTTTTAGCACTGAAACTCCGCTCTCTGAACTGAGCTCAGGATATTTGACCATTACCGGCAGGTTATAATTGGTTGATTTGAATTTCCATGGCTCATCATAATAGGTGTCTAGCTCTAATAGGGTGCCACCATCTTCAATATTTACCCGGTTTTTTCCAACGGCTACCTGCTCTGTAAATGCATAACTTCCCATATACGTATTGTTTATGGTCAGCTCTACGGGAATAATATTATTGGTGTAAGGCATCTCTAGTAGCTGTCCCGTTTTCATTGCCACTGCATTGAACATCAAGGTCGGATCCAAGTAGTTTGCCAGAAGTACCCAATCTTTTTCTTCAGCCAAACCTAGCAATGCGGCTTTCTTATCCAGCTTTAAACGATATGGTTTTTTCGGAAATCCCCATGTAGAATTCCCCCGACCTTTTATTTTGGTGGGTCCTGAATAGTCCTCAAATCCACCAAGACCTTCAATTTTTATTGTTGCTTGCAAATAGTCGTCTTTGGATACAATCGGAGCATTACCAAAAGTTTCAATGTAAATATGGGGAACGGAGGCTTCCCAGTCTACTGTGATCAGGTATTCCGCGTTTGTACCGTACTTAGAGGTCAAGGTATATTTTACCGGCTGACTGAAGTCGACAATTGTTTTACCACTTTCCTGCTTTACGCCATCTATACTTACTAGAATAGCCTCAGTCGAAAATGTGGCGATTAGTTTCCTTTTTTGATACTTTAAACTGGCACTAACCTTACTACTGACTATATTAAAGTTAACGTCACTGGAAAGATCTGGATTGTTTGCCTTTAAAAACGAAAAAGTCTTGAGTATAAGACCGATATCATCGACTTCCTTAATAGTCACCGAATAGGTCTTCTCAGAGCCATCTTCTGCGGTAACCAAGTATTTTACAGGTTTTGAGAAGTCCTGTACTGAAATATTTGACTGCTGTGCCTTCCCGTTTACGCTTACACTTTTTCCCGTGGTCGTAAATGTTGCCTTAAGGCTACTTATATTCAAGCCCTTTGTAACACTAAGTACAATGCTGTTCTCGCTTATTTCACTGCCAATATCTATTTTAATGGCACCAGGGTTATAGATTACTTCAATTTTAAATGTCGTTATTTCCTTAGCGGCGCTAAGCGGAATATCCTTTTTTTTACAACCTGCTGCAATACCCAGCACAAGAAAAAGCAACACTACTTTTTTGGTTAAGTGGTTCATTTGTTTATCCCTATCAATAAAAATATTACACAATAATACTTTTATTTTTCTGTTCCTGCCTTAACCGTTATCGTTTTCTTTTTCCTGAAGCTGGCGAAACTCATCGGACTCTTGGCCGGACGTTCATCTCCCAATAATACACCCCATTGTTTAAACATCACAGTCCGGTCGAAAATGACCTTCAATACTGCAATAACCGGAAGAGAAAGAAACATCCCCGATACACCGGCAATGCTTCCACCAATGATTACACCTAAGATAGCAAACAAAGCATTTATCTTCACTTTTGACCCTACAATTCTAGGCATCAGTATATTGTTGTCCAAAAACTGAACTATTGCAATCACAATCAGTACAGTAAGCACCGGCCACAGTTCGGTAGACGATGTAAGCGTTAACAGAACACCAATAATATTACCTACCAACGCGCCAACATAAGGGATTAAATTCAGGATGGCAAAGATCACCCCGATAAGCAATGCATGCTTAATTCCCACGAAAAACAGAATGCCACCCAATAAGATCGTCATATAGCTGACCTGGATTAACAGGCCCACCAGGTAACTTTTGATGATTACTTCTGTCTCAAAAATAGCCTCTTTTACCTTTGGATGGTGTTCTGGCTTAAACCACATAAATATAAAACGAAGTAAAATATCTTTGTAGAACAGCATCAAGTAAATATAAATAGGTAACAGGCCAACAAAAACGAATACAGAGCTTAAAGTAACTGCAGCCCCGCTTGCCGCCTTACCGGCCATCCCCAAAAGATCGTCACTTTTTTCGGTAATAAACTTAAGCTGCTCTGTTGTAGAGATATGACTAATGTTACTTATCCAATTACTTAAAGACTTCAGGTGTATGTTTACATT
>Ga0157371_10002581_pt1 | contig 17187 bp, 17 predicted proteins | sample C45metaG_FD_113462 | JGI IMG/M metagenome (GOLD analysis project Ga0157371, IMG submission 113462) | Corn rhizosphere microbial communities from Kellogg Biological Station, Michigan, USA - C4-5 metaG | ecosystem: Host-associated > Plants > Roots > Rhizosphere > Soil | place: USA: Michigan...
CAGCCTCGCGGAGAATACTGATGATCTGTTCGTCGGAAAAACGCTTCTTCATGGGGATGTCCTCATGTGGCTTATGAAGACATTACTAACATCGCGGTGTATTAATCAACGGGGAGCAGGTCAATACACAGCCACCCTGTCAGCATGGGCTGAATCCCTCGTCCGGCTGCTTCCGGTTAAGCACGTAGCCAGCCTGACCGGACTGCACTGGCATACCGTTAAACATATTGATTACCGGAGGCTGCAGCGTGAGGTTCTTGAACCACAGCGGCATAAACTGCGCCGCCTGATGATGGATGAGTTCGCCTGTTTAAGGGGCACCGTTACGCCACTGTCGTGGCGGATGCGGATACACAGCAGGTACTGTGGGTGGGAGAAGGCAGCAGCAGGGCCACCTTCCGCCCGTTCTTTACGTGGCCGGGGGCGGAGGGATGTGCGGGTATCGAGTCCGTTGCCTTGGACATGAACACGGCGTTCGATCTGGAGGTCAGGGAGCACTGTCCTCAGGCGAAAGTGGTTTATGACCTGTTCCACGTGGTGGCAAAGTTCGGACGTGAAGTGGTTGATCGTGTCAGGGTCGATCAGGCAAACCAGCTACGCGATAACCCGAAGTCCCGCCGGGTCATCAAACGGAGTCGCTGGCTGTTGCTGCGCAATCCGGAAAACCTGCCGGAAGGGCATGGTGTCAGGCTGTCAGAGTTACTGGAGGCCAACCAGCCGTTAAATACCGTCTATGTAATGAAAGCCGCGTATGCCCCGAGTGAACAGGAGGCGAACCAGCGCTGGAATGAAGGGTACAGACAATACCAGGAAAGCGGCATAAGAGCGCTAAAGCAGTTCGCAGAAAAGCTGAAGAGCTATGCGGGCGGGATAACAGCCAGCGCGACACACAGACTCAATACCAGCGTGCCGGAGGGAATGAACAACAGGATCAAGGTGATAAAGCGAATGGCATATGGATACCGTGATAACGACTACTTCTTCCTGAAAATCAAAGCAGCGTTCCCCGGTAAAGCACGATGAACCAAAAAAAAAACGCCATTATGCGTATCTCAGTGAGACTAGGCGTGGCGGGTATGCTTGAGGTAGTACTATAGTATTCAAATGAGTCCGTCAATATCTATTACGCGTCCTGAGTAACGGCCCTCGTCCCGTTCACGTTCTACGGTAATTCGGTAAAACCCGCCTAAGACCGAGAATCGCCCCGCTGCGGCGTGCAATACTATATATCGTACCTTTCTCAGCTGGCATGCCTACCAGACATAGTGGTCTGGCCCTCAGCGCTGGTTCCCCCGCTGGGCCATTCAGTAAAATTCCGGCATGAGCTGTGTTCCCCCCAATGCGATTTAACGCCAGCGGAGTTTTAAGGCTGTCCGAAATCTTCACAATGGTATACACCCCTTCTGACGTAAATGACTGTAATCAGCTATGTTTGAGCATGGCCACAGCCTCATTACCCGGAATGTGAAACTGCACACGGTGGCGTGCCGCCACATCCAGCGCAAACACCTTCGTATAGACCTCCGTTGACTTCAGGCTCTTATGGCCCATCAGGCTCTGCAGCGCCTTGAGCGGAATCCCCGCCTAGAGCATGTGCATGGCGTAGTTGTGCTGGAAGGTGTGCGGCGTCACCAGCACCGAGAACGAAACGCCATCGCCGCCGTGCTGGTGACCAATAATACGCGGGAGTTTGAGCGAGTGCCGAGCCTGCCCCTAGAAGATTGGGTATGACAGGTGGCACCCGTATTTTACCGCTCCGGAGCGGGGCCTCGGTCCGCCCTCCCCCCCGCCCGAGAGCCTGACAAGCCTCACCACTTCACGCTTTGCCCTGATCACCGGCCGCCTGAGAAGCTGCCTTTATCCGACCGTACAGGCATTCACCGCTATTCCGCCATTGGGTAAACGCTGCCGGGAGTCTGCAGAGAGGGCTGATGAATGAAGAGTTGTCATTGCGGGGCAGGGCGATACTGCTCATTAAGCGCTTGTGCAATGGCCTCGGTTTCCGCATCGGGTGTGCCGTCGGTGTTTTCCGGTCTGAAGTGCATCTGAAACGCGCTGATAGTTTTTCGTGTGTCATCATCCAAGACGCCGCTAAGCGGTATCCGGTCATAGCCGTAGTGCCTGAGCAACCTCTGGACGTTAAGTACATCCACGGGGGCGTCCGGTATCCGGCCAGCCAAGTATTTCTGAACCTGTATCGGATCAGGCCATGCACCTACGCCCCGCACAGCCAGCGCCTTCCACGGGAAAAGCCTGCCCGGATCCTGTTTACGCAGCGGTGCGATGTCACTGTGGCCGAGAATATTATCGGGTGTAATGTCATAGCGCCGGATAATCTCTCTGGCAAGGGTTGTCAGGGCGTTAATCTGTTGCTGACGGTAAGGATACCAGGTCTTCTGCCCAAGCATGCCCTCCGTAAATCCGGGATTCACGATTTCAATACCCACCGAGGAATCATTCAGGTTGACTCGCCCGTTCCAACTGCTCACCCCGGCGTGCCAAGCACGCTTTTCTTCACTGACAAGCCTGTAGACGACCGGTTCTCGTGTGCGGCTGCTGACACTATCAGAAATCAGGTAGTGTGCGCTGACGTTCTGGCCGGTCAGCAGTTTCAGTGAGGTGGCATTATCCACTGCAGTGTAATGAAAAATCAGGAAACGTATCCGTTCATTCTGAGCCGCCGAAGAATGCGTCTGTTCGAGAAAATAAGCCTTTCTGTAGCCGTGCTTTGCCTTCTGCGTGCTGCAGCCAGCGAGAACACTGAAACAGCATAAGCAAGTGAGGGGGAATTTACTCCCTTTTTTTAAAAAAAACATGAGAAGTCCTTTCGCTGTTGATTCCGTTATCCATTCTGAGATACGGATATCCTGCGACGCAGGATGCCAATTTCTGCTCTGCTGCCCTGAAATATCTCTCTTTTTCCTAAAAACCACATAATGAATTCATTATTATTTTTAACCCCAATTTTTCGCATTACTCTTCTCTTATAATAGCTGACTGACTTCTCGGGCAAACCTGAAAATTCAGCTATCTGTTTCATGGTCATGCCGGTCATAAAAAACCAGGTAACCGCGACTTCATTCTCATTGAATGAAAGGTAGCATTGAGTGTTATCCATAAACTTCATGGATCCTCCTTTTCTTAATTATGGATTAAATGATTTTTTTAAAAACACTGCTGACAAATTAATTTTGCACACTAACAAAAATAAAAAATTTAATATGAATTTCAATTCAAGGTTCTTTTAAAGCTGACGTCCTTTCCGGCGTCATCAACCAAGGTGTATTCCACTATCATATTTTTTTTGTTCATTACCGTTGTTAAAATAAAGTTCTTATGACCGAAAGGGGATATCATTCTGTTCATTCCAAGTTTCAATAGCTGCTCTCCGGAAGACGACTTAATCTTTACAGATACAGGCGTGACAAAATAAGGAGAAGGATTATCCATCTCGATTGAATGTCCGTCATTAGTTACGCGAATTTTTATAGCCTCCGCGATAGTTTTAATGTCCATACTCCCTTTAAACGGTCTGTAAATGATTTTTATCTGAGTGTTTAATCCGATTTCTATTCTGCTGCTCCCCCCCAACTCAGACTTTTTAACAGCAGGGATCTCATAGAGATTTATCCAGAATAATGACTCGCGGTCTCTGGGTAAGTCACGCAATTTTTCCGTTGGCAATATCTTCAGATTCAATATCTTACCCGGTGTCATCCTGGCAACTGCAGGAATAACGGCAAAAGGGTAATTTTTTTCTTTATTAACATCACCGGCACTTCCGTCATCAATCCAGCTCTGCAGTAATACAGGAGCATGGCTGTCATTATTGACAATGAGCAGCCGCCTTTCGCTGTCTTTGCTGCTGAACAGCATCCTGTCATGTAACGGAACAACCGCTGCCCGGAGCCCCAGTGATGTAAAAAAAAAGGTAACGCTAATAAAGTGAACAAGATATCTCATCACCAGTACCTCACGACAATATAAGCGGTGGCATCGACCTTACCTGGTTTCACAGGCTTAGTTTGGTCTATTATCGAGTAGAATGCGTAATACTGAGATGTAATATCCACCTGACTAAGATCATTTTGCTGACGTCTTATTTCCCCGTCCAGCGGAGAAATCCAGCCGAGTGAATAATCATTTGTATAGGCATTGTTTATAAAGCCAATCAGTTTATCCGATGATGATCTGAGGGCTATACCGACATTTGAGGCATAGCCATCTTGCCCGTAATTATCCGATACGATAAAAGGCGACCACTGTGCAGCCTGGGTTTCGGGTGGAAATTTATTCCCCCTGAATGCAATAGATATTTTATCAGGACCCACCCCCGCTGTTTTATTGATATAGGAGTTAATAAGTGGGCCGCCACACCTATAGGTTATTTCAAAATCTTTTCCTTTGTCAGTTAAGGTCTTTACTTCACTGACCGTGATTGTAGGTAAAACAACAGGATTGGTATAACTTAAAACACGGCATCCCCACAGGGTTTGCGCAAACGTATTAGCTGGGGAATATTGCATACCAAAGGCAATCCAGTTCGAGTTACTGAAACCGCCCCAGTTGGTATTACTGTCTGTGCCTGGCTTGATGTTTTGATCATCATTCCAGCCCGGTCCGACAAAAACCGTATAGCCGTTTGGCTGCGTACAGGTATAGCCGATACCGCTTGAGTTATCAGGCGCAGGACCGTTGCAGTGCGACCAGTTCGCCGAGGCTTTGCCCCGCATTGTGGCGGGTAACCGGTAAAGTTCGGCCGTTATGCTGCTGAAATCGCGCGCATAAAAATAAAGCTTGTTACCTACTCTGTGCCCCGATATCGGAGACTGCTGCCAGTACCTTGAAAAGACCTTACCGTCTTTATCGCGGATAAGCTTAATCCCCGTGTAAGGGAAATAGGTCTGATAGACACCGTCACTGTTGCCATTATATCCCCCCGTACTTTCATCTCCGTTGGTGGCAAAGTTTTCAAAGGTTTTCCCCGCGTCGGTAATGTCGCAGATATATAACAATGTGTCCGGGCCATTAACGTTCTTGCCTGACTGAAAAGCCTGAGCCTGCCCGACGCTCACATTCGTGGCGCTTATCAGGCCGGTTGGCATAAACTCCGTGGGCTGAAGTTTTATGGTTCCGAAAATCAGGGGGACTCCCCCATGTCTGTCGTCCCCCGGCGTGCCGATGTCGCGAACGGGATTACACTTTGCAAAGGCTGAAAATGTCATGAAACTCATCATCAGCACGGAAAAGACAGCCATATGCTTTTTCATGGTTAAGTCCTTACTGACAGACTGCGTTAACATAATTGAGCACCTTTGTGGTTTGGGCTTTAACAGGCGCGTACCGAATGGCGCACTGCTCATCAGGTGAGCTGCCCCAGCGGGCGCTCAGTGCCTCCCGGTTTTCCAGTCTCAGATAAGTATTACCGGCCTGGCTAACCGTTGCCACATTATTGCCACTGGAATCATAGATATCGGAACCCAAGGGAACGTAGCTGCCATCCCGGCGCTTCAGTTGCATCATGACAGGTATTCCCTGCCGGGTTTTAAATACTACCCGGCTGACCGATCCAGCGTAAGGAGTAACAACATGCTGGCTGTCGATAATATCGACATCCGCAGACTCGCCTTCCGGTGCATCCAGGTTGATATTGTTACGTCTGTACGGCATCAGCGAAGGAATGATGGCATAACCTGAACTGTCGATTTTTATATTCTGACCGTTAAGTACCGTCGCGCCCTCAGCCCCTTTGGCTTCCACAATGGCAAACGTGTCGCTTACGGTATGCCCTAGGGTTATCCCGCCACGGTGTACCGCGACGGCGCCGCTCACCGCACCTGATGCCTGCCAGCTTCCAGGTGATTTCGCCACCGTTCCGCTCACGTTGGCCTTAGGAAGAATGCTGGACAGATTAAGCCCCGTACTGCTTCCAGAGTTGCCCCGGCTGAAGTTCACACCCCATTGCGTATTATTGTCTCTGCCTGCGCTGCCAGACAATGATGTCTGGTAGCTTCGTTCACTGTTGCTGTTGAGATAAGAAGCAGACAGCGTTGTATTACGGGTATCAGGCCCGAGAGGTACGGAGAAATTCAGGGTGAACTGGGTATCTTTGTAATACTCTTTGTGCCCGTCATTATCATGTATCCCCCATCTCTGCTCGCCTGATATCCGGGTGCGGTATTGCCTGGAAATGCTGAAATCCATGTGAATACCGTAAGGCAATGCCGTGTTGTATCCCACCTGATAGGAGGTGTCTTTGTTTCGTCCGTCATAGTAGTTCTGTGAAGAGCCCGAAACATAAATGCTTCCCAGTCCACCCAGTGGCTGGCTTATATTGACCTGCAGGCGGTTTTTTTGCATGAATGATCCTCCCTCCACCGACGACAGCGGTGTGTCCGAATTATTCAGAGCAACAATATCCTGAAGATCCCTGAAGCCTTTTGTGGAATAACGGTAGCCGGCAAAACTGATAGTGGTGCCGGTCGGCGCCAGGGTCTTACTGTACTGGGTATTCACCATCCATCCCTGTGTGGAACGCCCATTTTTCAGTCTGGCGTTAGACCAGGTTGCGGAGGCACCTAAGGCACCGAGCGACGATGAGTAAATGGCCCCTCCGCTGGCCGCATTATAACCGTTGCCCATGCGTAAGCCGCTGTTCGCCGTCACCATGTTAGAAAGGCCGTACTTGACGGAAAGTTCAGAAAACTGGTTGTAGCGGGCATAGTCGCTGATCTTTCCCGCGGAAAACGCGTAGTCCAGACGTCCCGGACGGACGGAGTCCGGCAGGGTAGAATAAGGCACTGAATATTCTGTCATGCTGCCGTCACTCTCCGTGATCCTGACAGTGAGGTCGCCCCCGTAGAATACAGGTGCCAAGTCATCAATTGTGAAGTTACCCGGCGGCACTGTCGTCTCATAAATCTTGGTTTTCTTCTGCAAAACTTCAACTTTAGCATTCGTACGCGCCGTTCCTCTTACAGTGGGTGCGTATGCCACAAGTGACGGGGGCAGCATGCGGTTGTCCGTCTTGAGGCTCAATCCCGTGAAACTGAGCCCACTGAAGGTATCCGACCCCGTGCTGAGTTGTCCCAGCGACATCTCGCTTCTCAGTGACGGTAAACCCCGTCTGGCATACAGACGTGATGAGTTCCATCTTGAACGGTAACGGTTACGACTGAAATTACCCAGTTGCCGGAACTGCCACTTGCCTAAATTAAATCCACTGTTGAGTCCGAGGTACGTTGAGCTCAGTACACCTGCATAAGAGCTATGGGACTCATACTGGTTGACTGTATAGTTTGAGAATAAAACGCTACTGCCAGCCTCAAACTCGCTCGCCGGAATGTAGTCATCGGGGCGCTTTACGAACAGAGACTGGGGCACGGTAATGTTGACCCTAAGAGAGGAGAGATCGGGTACAACTTTTACCTCCGGCAGGACGGATTCCAGGATATATCTTCTGTCCTCAGCAATAGCGTCGGGTTTCTTTCTAAGAGGTAAACTGTTAATAAAATCACCTGTGAATAACGGAACTAAGTTTTTACCCTCAGTTTTGAAAAGCAAGGTCTTTTTTGAAAATAGCTTACTGTTGACATAAACAGAAACCTCATATTCTCCTGGTTTATAAAAATCGCCCTCGTCTGATAAAGCAGCAACTGCACTCAGGCCACTTGCCTTGAGCATAGCAGGGCTGAATTCATATTCTTCAGCATGTAATAAAACGGGACAGAAAGTAAAAAAAAAAGTAAAAATCTGATATTCATTTTACCGGTATCATCAGTTTATTGTTCAGTGATAAGAAAATTTACTGGTGTGCCATAATCATTAATCATTGATGCCTTCAGCGGTCCGCTCAGGTGATTATCTTTAACAATTGTAGAAATAACCTCACCGGGCTTAAGTGTCAGATTACCTGCCAGGACATGCTTTCCATTGCTGATATCTCTGATGGAAAGAACATTCGGACTCTGGTTACTGACGACTAACTTCCCGTTCTTTATACGATATGAAACATTATTTTCTTCTTTTGCGGAAAATGCATTGACTGAAGCAGGTCTGTAGATAATTTTTAGCCTGCTCTTGACAATAATGTTCAAACGATTCTCGTCGTTTTCATTTTTTTTTACGCCAGGAATCTGAGTGAAACTCAAATAAAAAAGCGACTCCTTATTCTTTGGCAAGGCTGAGGATAACAGCCTTATTTTAACAGTCTGACCTCCCTTTTCTTTTATTTTAAATAGAGGCGGCATAGCAACAAAATCAGGATCTCCGGGATTATCTGATTCAATCTGTACAATAAAAGGATTGTCACTGGTATTGTCAAAAGTAACGATTTTCTCGGTAGTACCTTCCATAATTACACGCGAAGCATTCATTACTACAGCTGCGTGAGAAACACCACTGATAATAAATAACGTAAGCAGAGTCGTTTTCAGATATGAGACAACTTTCATCATGTGTTCCTGCCCCGCGCAAATCGCGGGGCGCTGTGTTTAGAGGTAGTTAATGGCGTACTGAACTGATGCCTCGACCTTACCGGCTGTGGCGGTGCCGGTGGCAATATACTGTGCAGTATACTGGGCTTCCCCGCTGGTTTCACCCTGATTAAGCTTAAATGCTTTGGCAAAGGCTTCACCCGAACTCAGGTTAATGACATTGTTGTCAGGATCAAGAAGCTGGATAGCCACAAATTTTGCTGGAGAGTCGGCAGCAATATTTTTCAAATTACCTGACGCATCAACGTTATTTGAAACAAAATGAACTTTAATGTCCTGTCCTGCGCTTCCCGGATCGGTACATCCGGTCAGCTTCATGCTGAAATTCGTGGGGGTGGAAGTATTACCCGCAGTGGCCAGGTCACTGACCTTTGCGGACGGCAACAGAATAACAGGCGCTGCAGAAGTTGAATCGTTGACGCTGATATTACACGTCTGAGATGATACACTCCCCATGAACCTAATACTGTTTTGCTGTGCTGCAAACACACCGTTTGCTGATAATGCAGATAGCGCAACAACTCCAGTTAATAAAGTCTTCTTAAACATTCATATTCTCCGTAAAAGTTTACTAAAAAACTGACTTATGCATGAGGCAAATAGCCAGAAAGTCTTTTAATCGGCGTTGCCATAAATAGTTCTCTATTAATTTCACGCCGGCGCTTAAAAATTTCAGTCAAATCTTAAACGGAAGATTGCAATCAGGCATCTTTAAATTTCTCTTAAAAAGTTTTCTTTTCTATTTATTTTTTTATAAAATTTATATGATTTAAAATCAATGACTTATGACAAAAAATGACATTATTACAAAGTTAAGAAAAAGGAAGTTAAAAAAAATATAAACTAGATAATTTAAATTGATTCAGCAAATGTTCCGCATTATGCTCATGTTTCATATGTATCATAACCATGCTCTTAACCTTGTTATTTGTACGGTTTTATGTTTCCCTTTATCATTACTGGAGAATGCCATGAGCAGAGTAATCACGCTTAACGAATTTCTGATTTTTGAACCAGATAAAAAAAGAATAACCGGCAGGGGAAGGCCGGCGATTATCAGTGCATCCGCTTCTCTGTGTCTGGAATTGCTGATTGAAAATGCAGGGCATTTGGTCACGCATCAACAATTCTATGACTATGTATGGCGTCGTTTCGGTACAGAACCTACATCAACGTCCCTGTATCAGAATATCTCAGCCCTGAGGCGCGCATTTAATAAAGCCGGTCTTCAGGAAGATATCATCCGGACGATGTCCAGAAAAGGCTTCCTTCTGTCACCGCAAACAACCATCTCAAAAGAAAGTATCCCTGATTCAGTTGCCGTAACCGGGCAGGCAGAGGACGTTCATGCGTTCAGGCCTGTGGAGAAAATTGACACTACTTTTGGAGAAGCATCCGTAAGTGAGGCACCATCTGAAGAGGATAATAAAATTATACGATCCGGATGGTCTAAATTTACACACTCTACAATTTTATATGCCCGTCATTTTAAGTCTCCCTCAACCGTTAAAAAAATGCTTATTACGGGCTGTCTTTCCATACTTTTTTTTATTTTTATTTATTTTTACTCTAGCAGAACCAGCATGGAAGAAAAAAATACATTATTCAGTTACAGTACAAATTACAGAGGTTGCATTCTGTACAGTAAAACGGATGCATTTCTGAGTACGGAAGCTATTTTAAAAAAAGTTGATAATCTTAAAATAGATTGCAGAACATCCCCTTATATTTACCTTACGTACTATGAAAATGCAGACAGGCTGTCATATTTCAGCTGTCAGAATCCGCTTAACACCAGCATAAAAGCAAACTGCCGTTCATTCTATTACGTGAAGAATTTTAACGATGAGTAAAATAATTTATCCTGTTTCGCTTTGTTTTTTATTCTATCTTTTTTTTTCTGTAAAACGCCAGGCGGACGACGTCATCAACTGCAAAGCCAGTGTCTCCTATTTCTGGAATGATTACCGGCTTGATCTCTTTATTTCTCAGGATCTCGACGATGGAAAAGGATTTCTTTCAATGTCAGGTATTGTTCGTAACGGTGATAAACCTGAAGCCTATTTGAACAAGACAATCTCATTTTCATATCGGCGGAATAAAGAGTATTATCACCTGCGTTCTGAGGTGATCATGGACTCGCCACAAATGACAATGAGTGTCAGCGAGCAGGAGAAGTGGCTACCTGAATTTTTTATCAGCAGTGACAGGACAATGTTGCTGAAGATAAAACCCTATGGCAAAAATGCCTGGCTGTTTTATTCGGCAAACAGTCCGCTTTTTGTTTGTGAAAAAATTCGCTGATTGCCTCGGTGATTAACACACCGCGATGTCAGTCATGTCTTCATAAGCCACATGGGGGCATCCCCTTGAAGAAGCGATTTTACGACGCCACCTTTTACGCCTGGCGCAAGAAGTCTGGCGGCATGGCAATTCCCGAAGTGAAGCGGCTCAAATCGCTTGAAGAGGAGAACGCCCGCCTCAGGAAGCTGCTCCCTGAAGCCATGCTGGATCAGGAGGCGCTTCACGTGGATCTTGGGCGAAAGTACTGACCACAGACCAGAAGCGTGAAGCCGTGGAAGTCATGTATGAGGCCGCCGGTCTGTCACAACGTCGTGCCTGCAGGCTGGCAGGTCTATCACTGTCAGCCTGTCGTTATTCGGCTCAGCTGACGCGCCGCTGTCTTTACGCATCACAAAGCTGGCACCTGAACCCCGCCGTTTTGGTTACCGGCGCATCTGACAGTTACTTCGCAGGGAGGCCTTCACGTCAATTACAAACGGGTATACCGCATCTGTCATCTCAAAGGCCTGAGCGTAAAGCGCAGGCAGCGGCGGTAAGGGTCTGGCGACTGAGCGGCTTCCGCTTCTTCGTCCGGTTGAGCCGAATCTGACATGGTCAATGGATTTTTTCATGGATGCACTTGCCAGCGGCCGCCGGATTAATTGCCTGACCTGCGCGGATTATTTCACAAAGTAGAGCCAGCCGGCTGAAAACACCCCCGTTCTGGCTTCAGTACCTGAAAACATGACCGGTGACGCACTGTGCTGCGAACTGGTTCTTCCTTCCGGGATCGTACGGCTGAAAGGCGTGCTGACACCGGAACTGCTGCAGATGCTCATCCGTGAAATGAAAGGGGCGGAGCGACGATATCCCGGCACCTGTTAAGGTGCCGGGCAGCGGCAAAACGTTCACGGCCCGGCTGTGGGTGTACGTGCGGGATGACCGCAACGCCGGTTCACAGCTTCCGCCTGCGGTCTGGTTCGCGTACTCACTGGTCCGTAAGGGGATGCATCCGCAGCAACAGCTTGCCGGATACAGTGGTATCCTGCAGGCGGATGCCTACGGGGGCTATAATGCCCTGTACGAAGATGGCCGCATTACGGAAGCGGCCTGCATGGCGCACGCCGGCGAAAAATCCACGACGTCCACGACCGAACCCCGACAGAGATCACCACCGAAGCGCTGAAGCGTATCGGTGAGCTGTATGCCATTAAGGCGGAGATACGCGGTAGCCCGGCCGATGAAAGGCTGGCAGTACGTAAAGCGAAGACTGTTCCGCTGATGCAGTCGCTGTAAGACTGGGTACAAAAGCAGATGACGGTGCTGTCGCGACACTCGGATACGGCGAAGGCGTTCGCGTAACTGCTGAAACAATGGGATCCGCTGAACCTGTACTGCTGCAACGGCTGGGCAGAGATAGACAACAACATCGCGGAAAACGCTCTGCGGTGCGTAGTCCTGGGCAGAAACAACTGGCTGTTCGCCGGTTCAGATGCAGGAGGCGAGCGAGCTGCAGTGCTGTACTCACTGATCGGCAGCTGCCGGCAGAACGGTGTGGATCCTGAAGCGTGGCTGCGCTACGTCATCGGTCATATCCAGGACTGGCCGCTAAACCGGCTGCGTGAGCTGCTGCCGTGGACGGTCGATCTCACCGCTGTTTAAATGTCAGTATGGTCTAAACGATACGCTTACGCTTAAACGGCTTATTGGCGAAAGATATCTGTTCTAAGCACCCGCTATTCACTTTCATGCATAGCCATGCATCTGCGCCGAAATTATCAGGAACGTTTTCAAGGGTTCCAGACAGGGTAATGTGCCAGAGAGGCCCTCTGGCCGGTGTGGCCAGCTAGTCTCGTGTTAAATCAGAGCGTGCAGCGAATTCAGACGCAAAATATGTTTCTCCTTCGTGCATATCTTCTCTGCAATAGCGGAGCCGCAACCGACATGTAAAAAGCAACTGCTGCTCCCACGTTCTGAACGTTAGACGCTATTTTGCGATGATAAAACGTCAGTCATCATCAATGTAGATCTTCTCACCGGCCGGTGAGACTACAGAGCCGAAGTTCATGTGTGCACGCAGCTTCCAGGATTCAGGAACGTTCCATGTGGCACGTACGTCGTCGTCAACCAGCGGATTGTAGTGTTGCAGATTGGCGCCGATCCCTTTTTCGGCCAGTGCCAGCCACACGGCATACTGAGCGATGCCGGTACTGTGTTCAGACCACACAGGGAAGTTATCAGCAGTGTTTTCACCACTTCCTGATCCTCAAAAAACAGCACCGAACCGGCTGCGGCGGCGAAACCGTCAACCTTGTCGGACATGACCTGAAATTTTTCAGCGGGCACGATTTTTTTCAGCTGTTCACGCGTCAGTTCCCAGAAGCGGGTGTGCTCTTTGCCGAGCAGGATAACAACACGGGAGCTTTGTGAGTTAAATGCCGAAGGGGCCTGCTTCACCGCTTCCTTAATTGTGTTGATTATTTCAGCTTCAGGCACCTTGATATCTTTTTCCAGGGCGTAAATGGTGCGGCGTTTTTTTGCCAGCGTTAAAAAGTGGTCAGACATGATGCATCCTTTCTCTGAGAGTAATCCTGTTTTTTCAGGGCCGGATGTGTGTCACCGGCCCTGAAAATATAACATCAGGCTGCCGGATTTATTTAATTTTTCACTTCCTTCTTTCGACCCTTTCCGGTACTTCCTTTTGCGACCCTCGGTTATTTACTGAGCCCGGCGGGGATTTGAATGACGTTTTTACCGGTCAGTTACTACGCTGCAGCACTGCCAGACTGACCTGTCTTCCGCCACGTAATGAAGACTCAGAAGCGGTAGCTTACCTGCAGCGAGCCCCGGCTGTCGCGGTAGCCACTCCCCCCCGCCTGCTGCGTGAACACCACGGCGCCCGTCAGGCTCCGCGAAAGACGCCCCTCCACGCCCGTTTTCAGCTCGGCGACGTTCCGGCTCCCCCGCACCTCATCCGTTTCTACGTTCATGCGTACGCCGTACACTGCCGTATTGTGCAGCCAGTTCATTTCCACGAACGGCTGGAACTCGCGCACGGTCTGCTGATCCGCCCGGCTCTTCCCGTTCAGGTAGGTCCTGAGTCCGAAGCGGGTTGTGACACCGTCGTTTCCCGTACCCTGCACGCGGGTGCCGCCCGCCTCGGTGTGGTCATCCGCCCGGATGCCCGACCAGACCGCCTGCGCGTGAGGTTCAAGGAACAGGCTGTTCTCCGTCCCGCTGCTGCTCTGCCAGCGCCCCGCCAGCCAGGCATAGCCACCTTCAAGCGACGCTTTTATTCCCTGACTATTGTAGTGCTCTACAGGCAGCATATCCCCTGACACCTCGTTTTTGAACCAGTTGTACTGCGCCCACGTTTCAGCCCACACGCCGGTTTTTGCCTCTGCGTTCTGGTACCACGCGCCGTACACCCCTGCGCTGTATCCGTTCACGCTGCCTTTCGCATCCCGGCCGGTCAGGCCGTTGCTTACGCTGCTGTCCGCCCGGCCGTAGCCGCCCATAATGCCGGCGTGAAGCGCGTCTGTCCCGTTTGTGGAGCCCTGAATAACGTCCCCGCCCAGCTGCAGCACGTAGCGGTTTGTCTGCGTGCGGTTCTGGCGGTCCGCCATGGATGCGTGCCCGTTGCTGCCCAGATTACGCATCCACAGGCTGGTTGTACGGACCTCACCCGTCACCGGGTCGGTATAGCGGGTCTCCCCGCTGCGGTCCCGCATCGACAGGTCAAACAGGGTATTCGCCGCCTGAAGGTTAGCCGTGTAGGCCGCCGCCTCAGGGCGATACATGCGGACAGGCTCAGGAGATGATGCGGAGGCGAAGCTGGTCAGGTACCAGCCCGCCGGGTCGGTGCCCGAAACGTTTCCTTTGCGCAGGCTGTAGTCGTAGGAACCGGCCACCACGCGGTTACCCAGTGCGAATACGGCATCAGAGCGCCCGCCCACGCGGATGAGTTGTATCCCGTCGAGCGTCTGAGCGCCTCCGCCGTTCTCGTTGGTAACGAAGAGGGTGCTGGCACCGCTCGTGTTGCCGGTCACCACCAGGCGGTCGGTCAGCGAGTTGTCGCCGGCCAGCACACTGCCGAGTGATACCGAGCTGCCGGGCAGTCCGGAGTAGTCACCGTTGACAGTCAGCGTGTTACCCGCGCTGGCCGGGGTGGGGTTCAGCACGAGGCTTCCGCGGTTGGTGAGGCTGGCATTGATGGTGGATGAGGCCATTTTTTCCGTGCTGAAAAACAACGTGCCGTTCTGTGACAGGGGGCCGTCAAGGATGCTGCCGCTTTCCAGCGTCAGGGTGCCGTTGTTAACAGTGCCGTTAGCGGCGGACCAGTGGGCCGACGGGGTGAGGGTCAGTGAACTGCCGGACGTGACGGTAATGTTGTCCACGCTGACGTTATTCGTGGCGGTGAACGCTGCACTGTTATTTACATCCCCCACGGACACAATGGAGCCATCGCCCGTTTTACCGCTGACGGTCCCCCCAAGTACGGCCCGGTTGCCGGCCAAAATGAGGGCTGCTCCACCCAGGCTGACGTCACCACTGATGGTACCGGCGTTGAGAATGCCGCCCGTAACCGTACCGGTGTTCATGAGCGAGCCCACGGTCCCGGTGTTGCGCACCGCGTACAGGCCACCAGAAAGGAGTCCCTGGTTATCAATCGCCCCCAGACTGCCGTTATCCTCAATGTCCAGCGCCACTTTGCCGGCCCTGACGGTGCCCGTATTGGTGAACGTGCCTGAAATGATTCCGTCAGTGGTAAAAGCAATGGTGTCTGACAGCGTGGTGGTGGTGTTCGAAACGGCACCTACAGTGGCGCCACCGGCAATCCAGAGCGCACGTCCGGGACCGGAGACCGTGGCGCCACCGGAGGTTTCCCAGCGGGTGAGGAAGGCACCGGATCCGACAAGAAACAGGAACTGGTTATAGCCGGTGATGTTTTGTGCTGGATTTGTAGTATCAAATATTGAGTATCGGCCGGTCGTACTGGTGGAAGTAGAGCCACTAATAACAAATCCGTTCAGCCCCCTCAGGGTAACATCCGTGGCAGAAGGCTCTGACGATAAAAGGACGCCAAGAGAGTTCATACCGTCGGGATTTACGGTAAAATAAGTATTCGCGCCGGTAGGGCGCACGTTGAAGAAATAGTCTAATCCGCTCTGCGAAAAGACAGTGGGACCACCAGTAACAACGGTTTGTACTGTCGTCTGAATGTCAGGCAACTCCGTTACGACCGCATGGGCTGTGCCGGCCATCAGGCAGCAACCTAGCCCCAGATATTTATTCATCATCAGTATTTACCCCAAAAAAAGTGCGAAGAATCAATAACGGTAACTTAAAAGGAAAAATCAGGCTCCCGTACGATAATTTTCGCTGGCTGGCCACTTCTTTGCGATACAGTACGGCGGGGCTACCAGAGATGTTATATTTTTCCGCAAGTAGCGAACTTATGAATACTGTACTGCCTGCCAGCGTAGCTTCCAGCAACTCTCAATAAATTTTAACCAGTGTATTCTGGTAGCATAACGATACTCAAGCCTGTCATGCTCCCCAGCGTGTAATCCTTTTCTCATTCCGTTTTTTTCCAAAATAAAGGTTGTTGTAATAAATTGCCCGAGCCTCACTGTCCGGACAGTCATGAGATGACACGTGAGCTGTGAGGAAGACCGAAGGGTTGAGGTCAGGGGTGTTGTTTATAGACGGAAACAGCTTTTCAACGATACCGGAAGGGATATAAAGCCCGACCTGATGGCCCCCTGTTGCGGCGGTGTCATTGGCAGAAAGACGTTTTATATAAAAGAAGTAATTCCCGCCCGCGATCTCAAGTAGCCAGTCATGAAAAGCCGACATACACATCCCTCTGTTGTCCTGAAATTCAGATCGCCATTTTTTCACAGTCAGATGAAAGCAGCCAGCAAGGCTTCTTAAGATTATGCTGCTCCTTATAGGTCAGCACTCTGGGATCTTATCAACATCCGCGTCTGGCACAAAGTTGGCTGAGCTGGAGGTCCGCTATGAGCGAGGAGCGGGCGTTAATGTCATATTCTACCAGAACAATCATTTGGTCGTTTAAACAACCTTTTCAGCTAAAGATAGTCCATATAACTGCTCGCATCTGCGTACCCCAAAATTCTATAACCGTTCTTAGACTCGATTCCAGGTAGATGAATAGCCCGAAGGATGGTACCAACCATGGCATGCTGCGCTACTGAATTCGTCAAAATATCAAGATACTGGCTATCTAAATAGCCGCCTTCACTGAAATGGTAAAACCACTCACTGAAGTGGAATACTAAATCTGGCCACCTGAATAGAGGTGATATCATCACCTCATAGTCAAAACAGGTGACATTATGACCGGACGTAACAGACGCAATTTTAGCCCCGAGTTCCGACTTGA
>Ga0157371_10002583_pt1 | contig 17184 bp, 16 predicted proteins | sample C45metaG_FD_113462 | JGI IMG/M metagenome (GOLD analysis project Ga0157371, IMG submission 113462) | Corn rhizosphere microbial communities from Kellogg Biological Station, Michigan, USA - C4-5 metaG | ecosystem: Host-associated > Plants > Roots > Rhizosphere > Soil | place: USA: Michigan...
CGGCCACCGCACGCGGCACCTCTGAGTAGCTGTCGAACGACATCGAGTACACCGCACGACCGGAGGTCTTGGACCTCAGGTCGCCAACATACCCGAACATCTCCGACAGCGGAACTTTCGCCGTGATGACCTTGACGCCAGTCGCATCCTCCATCGACTGGATCTGGCCACGACGCGAGTTGAGGTCGCCGATGACATCACCCATGTATTCCTCAGGGGTGCGCACCTCGACTGCCATCAACGGCTCGAGCAGCACGGGGTTGGCCTTGCGGGCCGCTTCCTTGAACGCCATCGAGCCGGCGATCTTGAACGCCATCTCCGACGAGTCGACGTCGTGCGCTGCACCGTCGAGCAGGATCGCCTTGACGCCCACCATGGGGTATCCGGCGAGCACGCCGACCTGCAGCGCATCCTGGATTCCCTTGTCGACCGATGGGATGTACTCGCGCGGAACGCGGCCACCGGTGACCTTGTTCTCGAACTCGTAGGTGCTCTCGGCGGTCACCTCGAGAGGCTCGATCGAGATCTGGACCTTCGCGAACTGGCCGGAACCACCCGTCTGCTTCTTGTGGGTGTAGTCGTGCTTGTCGACGATCTTGCGGATCGTCTCGCGGTAGGCCACCTGGGGCTTGCCGACATTGGCCTCGACGTTGAACTCGCGCTTCATCCGGTCGACCAGGATATCGAGGTGAAGCTCGCCCATCCCCTTGATGACGGTCTGGCCGGTGTCCTGGTTCTGCTCGGTGCGGAAGGTCGGGTCCTCTTCGGCCAGCTTCTGGATGGCGACACCCAGCTTCTCCTGGTCGGCCTTCGTCTTCGGCTCGATCGCGACCTCGATGACCGGCTCGGGGAAGGTCATCGACTCGAGAACGACCTGGTGGGCAGGGTCACAGAGCGTGTCGCCCGTCGTGGTGTCCTTGAGGCCGATGACGGCGTAGATGTGACCCGCGGTCACGCTGTCGACCGGGTTCTCCTTGTTGGCGTACATCTGGAAGATCTTCCCGATGCGCTCCTTCTTGCCCTTGGTGGAGTTCGCCACCTGGCCGCCGCTGTCGAGGTGGCCCGAGTACACGCGGATGTAGGTGAGGCGCCCGAAGAACGGGTGGACGGCAACCTTGAACGCGAGCGCCGCAAACGGATCCTTCGGGTCCGGGTGGCGCTCGATGATCTTCTCTTCGTCGCGCGGGTCGCGGGCGTCGATGGCACCGACGTCGAGCGGGTTCGGCAGGTAGTCGATGACCGCGTCCAGCATCGGCTGAACGCCACGGTTCTTGAAGGCGGAGCCGCACAGAATCGGGTACATCGTGCTCGAGATGGTGAGCTTGCGGATGCCTGCCTTGATCTCGGCGACCGTCAACTCCTCGCCGGCGAAGAACTTCTCGAGCAGCGCATCGTCGGTCTCGGCGACGGCCTCGAGCAGAGTCTGCCGGTACTCCGCGGCCTTCTCCTTGAGGTTCTCCGGGATCTCCTCGACCTCGTAGTGCGCACCCATGGTGACGTCACCCTTGGAGTCGGCCGGCCACACGAGCGCGCGCATCTCGACCAGGTCGACGACCCCGATGAAGTTGCTCTCCGAGCCGATCGGCAGCTGGATGACCAGCGGCTTCGCTCCGAGGCGCTTGATGATGGTGTCGACGGTGTAGTAGAAGTCGGCACCCAGCTTGTCCATCTTGTTGACGAAGCAGATGCGCGGGACGTCGTACTTGTCGGCCTGACGCCACACGGTCTCCGACTGGGGCTCGACGCCCTCCTTGCCGTCGAACACGGCGACGGCGCCGTCGAGCACGCGCAGCGAGCGCTCGACCTCGACCGTGAAGTCGACGTGGCCGGGCGTGTCGATGATGTTGATCTGGTTCTTGTTCCAGAAACAGGTGACGGCGGCGGAGGTGATCGTGATGCCACGCTCCTGCTCCTGCTCCATCCAGTCCGTCGTCGACGCCCCGTCGTGGGTCTCGCCGATCTTGTGGTTGACGCCCGTGTAGAACAGGATGCGCTCAGTCGTTGTCGTCTTGCCGGCATCGATGTGCGCCATGATGCCGATGTTGCGGACCTTGTTCAGGTCGGTGAGCACGTCCTGTGCCACAGGTTCCTCCGAAAGATTGGGAATGGATGTCGGCGCGAGTCGATGATCGAACGCGCCCGACGATCAAACCCACCGCTCCGGGCCCTTCGACGAGCTCAGGGGCCGGAGGCGGCAGGTTCAATCAACGAAAGCTGAGAATTACCAGCGGTAGTGCGCGAATGCCTTGTTGGCGTCGGCCATCTTGTGAGTGTCCTCGCGGCGCTTCACAGCGGCGCCGAGGCCGTTGGACGCGTCGAGGATCTCGTTGGTGAGGCGCTCAGTCATGGTCTTCTCGCGGCGACCCTTCGCGTAGGTGGTGAGCCAGCGCAGTGCGAGCGTGTTGGCGCGATGAGGCTTGACCTCGACCGGGACCTGGTAGGTGGATCCACCGACACGGCGCGACTTGACCTCGAGGGTGGGGCGCACGTTGTCGAGCGCCTTCTTCAAGGTGACGACGGCATCCGCACCGTTCTTGCTGGCGACCCCGGCGAGAGCGTCGTAGACGATCCTCTCGGCAAGGCCCTTCTTGCCATCAAGAAGGATCTTGTTGACGAGCTGGCTGACGATGGGGGCTCCGTAGACCGGGTCCGCAACTACGGGACGCTTCGGTGCTGGTCCTTTACGTGGCATTACTTCTTGTCCATTTTCGCTCCGTAGCGGCTGCGAGCCTGCTTACGATTCTTGACTGCCTGGGTGTCGAGCGCGCCGCGCACGATCTTGTAGCGCACACCGGGGAGGTCCTTCACACGACCGCCGCGGACGAGCACCATCGAGTGCTCCTGCAGGTTGTGGCCTTCGCCCGGGATGTACGCGGTGACTTCGGTGCCGTTCGACAGCTTGACGCGGGCGACCTTGCGCAGGGCCGAGTTCGGCTTCTTCGGGGTCGTCGTGTACACGCGGGTGCACACACCGCGCTGCTGCGGGTTCGCCTTGAGGGCGGGCGCCTTGGTCTTGACGACCTTGGGGCTGCGGCCCTTACGGACCAATTGTTGGATGGTGGGCAACTACATACTCCTTGTATTTACTGCACGGTGACAGTTACTTCATTAGCATTCGAGCCGGCAGCCAGGCGGCCGGATCATTTTGCACCACACGCGAACCCCCTGAAACGAGATCCTGAGTGGTATGCCGTGGGGGCTGTTCCCTTCAGCTATAAGGAACAAACCCAGCTTGTATGCCTCATGCTTGTGCTTGCCATGCCGCAGAGAAGTGAAACCAGCGGGCATGCTTCAAGCGCACGTCAAAGCGCACACCACGAAGAAGAATAGCTCCTCGGGGGTCTGCGGTCAAATGGCCGGCGCTCCCGGCGAGACTGGCAAACGGCTCAACCGGCGAGCGGGAGTACTTCTGGCCGCGGCTTCTGCAGTTCGATCCACAAGTCGTAGCTGCTCTGCATCCCAAGCCACAGCTCCGGGCTGGTTCCGAACAGCAATCCCAGGCGCACAGCCATATCGGCACTGATGGCCGAATGCCCGTTCCTGATGCGCGAGAGCGTAGCTCGCGTCACTCCCAGTCGTCGCGCCGCCGACGCAATGCTGACGTCGCCAAGGTAGTCGTCGAGGAGGAGCCCCGGATGGGGCGGGTTGTACATGCTCATGTGGTGACTCCTTATCTAGTGACAGTCGAGATAATCCAGAAGGTGGACATCGCCGTCCTCGAACTCGAAGGTCAACCGCCAATTACCGCTCGCCCAAATCGCATGGTGCCCGGAAACGTCCTTTTCCGCCGAGCCTGTGCCGCTGAACTGATGAGGCTTCCACGACGCTGGCAGATCGGTGATCGAACGCGCATTGTCGAGAACCGCGAGTTGTCGTTGTAGTTCCTTGGCATGATCAGGTCGGATTCCCGACGTGTTTCCCGTGGTGAAGAACTGTTCGAGGCCCTTATGCCGGAACGACTTGATCACAAGAATTACCGTATAACCAGACTATACGGCCCCGAAAAAGTTCTACACATCCTCCTTCTGGGCTAGCGGGGCCGGTTGGTGCTGGCGGCCAGCAGCGGCGCGAACAGCACGACCGGCAGCGAGATGATCGCCGACGCGACGACGAACGGCCCCGTCACGCTCTCGGCGAAGAAGAACAGGGCGGCGAAGAAGTCCGCGCGGTCGATGGCGACCAGTACCGCGCCGACAGCCGGGCCCAGCAGATACACGATGACGGCGGTGATGACGGACCGCGCCCACTGCAGACGGAGGGGGCCGCCGCTCGGCCGGAGGCTGAACAACACCGACACGAAGACCACAGCGCAGGCGGATGCGACCATGATGGGGCCGATCAGCGGGCCGACATCCGGCTCGGTGATGACGTCGCGACTGGTCAGCAGGCTGATGAACCCGTACGCGGCACCGAGCAGCGCGCCGAACAGCACCGAGGCCATGATCGCCGCCAGGAGTGCCCGGTTGAGCGGCGAGGCATCCCGGGGGCCCGGCGTTCGCGGCGGATCAGATGCTTGCGTTTGCCGCCACCGCGCTCTCGTATTCCGCCCGCGCCCGCGCGGAGTCGCTGTCGAAGCCGGCGCGCGCCTCGGCGTTCTTCGCCTTGATCCTGCGCCCGCGTGCCGCGATGGCGGCGCCCATCCAGAGCGAGACCTCCCGGGCGGCCAGGCCCGCCGTCACGATCAGCGGCGACTCCGCCGCGATCCTCAGCGCCCTTCCGGCGGCGCTCGGGGTCATCCCGATCACGTTGTTCAGCAACAGCAGGATGCCGATGCTGACCAAGTACACCAGGATGCCGACGAACAGGCTGCCGAGGACGTGCGCCCACCAGCCGGCCCGGTTCACGATCAGCACCAGCAGCACGAAGAAGAGCGCGAACACCAGCACGGGGACGAAGAACGCCGAGCTGTTGACGAAGCGCACGAACTCGAAGGCCGTGGCCTTCGGCGGGGCGAACAACGGCATCACCAGGGCGGCGACGCCCGCGTACACGCCGGCGAAGATGATCGCGGAGCCGAGTGCGATCAGGGATCCCATGCCGCGATTGCCCTTCCGGGCCGGCGGCTGGGGTGCGCGGACGTACACGGTCTGCACCGCGTGGGGTTCCGCCGGAGCCGCGACGGGCTCGGCGACCGGTTCCGCTTCGAGCGGCTCCTCGGCGGCCGCCGGCTCGGAGCCCGAGATCCTTGCGCCGCCATGCTCGGCGCCGTCAGACTCGGGGCCGTCGGATCCGGGAACCACCAGCTCCGGCGGGGCGGGCTCCGCGGCCGAATCCATGGACACGTGGTCGCTCGCGGAGACGGGCGGCTCGGCCTGGGGGTCGGATGCCGCCGCAGCGTCGCTCGACCGCGGTGTGCTTGGCGTTTCCGGCGTCTTATCGCTCACGTTGTCACTCCTCGTTCGAGCCCTCGCGGGCATCCGGTCAACGCAGTCACTCTAGCAATGGAGCACGTGCGCAGAATAGAGAGGAGCGCTTCGACAGACTACATCGCTGGCTACTTCGCGGGCACGGTCGCGGAGGCGGCCGCGGGTGCGTCGCGGACGACGAAGACGAAGCCGGTGAGGGTTCCCCCGCCGCCCGCCGCCGACGAGGCTCCCGTGAACTGGTCGCCGGTGACCAGGAAGAAGCGGATGCCCTTCTGACTCGCGTCCGTGAACGCCATCACCTGCTCCGGTGTGCCCTGCACCGCCACCGTGACCGGCACGCTGAACAGCCGATCGGTGATGCTGGCGGATGCGGTCGCGCCGGTGGTGGGGGTCGCCGCCGCGCCACCCGGTGCGGGCGTCGCAGTCGGCGCAGGTGCCGCGGGCGCCGTAGTCCCACCGCCATACAGAGTGCCCTCCGCCGCGGTGAAGGCGGTGATCGTGACCCCGGTGGACTGGGCGATCGCCTGCAGCTGGTCCAGGAAGTCGTCGAGGTTCGCGGTCTCGGGAACGGCCAGCTGCAGCTTCTCGAGTTCCGCCCTCAGCTCGGGCAGCTTGTCGTACTGGCCCTTCAACTTCACGAGCGACGCCTGCTGGGCCGCGTTCTGGCTGTCGGCGGCCTGTGCCTGGGAGGAGGCCAGATCGGCCTGGGTGAGCAGCGGGGAGATCCCGAGGACCCAGCCGAGGGCGACGACGGCGAGCGCCACGAGCGTGACGCCCAGCATCCACAAACGGTTCCCGGTCACTGTGCTGCCCCCGTCGCATCCTTGGCAAACCTGTTGGAAAGCGCCTTCTCGTTGACGTTCAACGTCACCGTCGTGCTGTAGGTCCCCGATGCCTGGGTGACCGAGTCCGGCGTCGCGTCCGCGAACCCGGGGACGTTCACGAGCGACCGCACGATCGCGGTGGCGTCGAGGATGGTCGGGCTCGTGATCACGATGCTGAGGGTGGCCACCCGGGGCTGCCGCAGCGGCCCGGCCGGTTCGAGCGGCTCCTCCCACGGCGCCCTGGCCTTCATGGTCGCCGACTCGATGAACACCCCCTCCGGCAGCGAACTGCGCACGGCATCCATCAGCTCGGCCCAGAGCACCTCGGTGGACGCGCCCAACTTCTTGGACTCCGCCACGCCCGAGACCAGCGAGGCCACCGTGGTCGCCTTCGCATACTTCTTCCGCTGGGTCACCAGCGCCTGGGTCTGCGCCTGGGCCGTCGCCAGCGCCTCCTGTGCGCTGGAGTTGCGGTAGAACGCCCAGCCGTAGCCGGCACCCACCAGGACGAGGACCAGAACCAGGACCAGAACGGAGAGCCGCCGCATCTCGCGTGCCTTCTCCCGGAGCGCAGCCTCCGGGGGCAGCAGGAACACCCGCGGTTCGCCCCCGAGGGTGAGACCCGCCCCCTGCTTCGACCTGCCGCTCATGAGCCCGTCCCCAATGCCAGCCCGAATGCGGTGGACATGGCATCCTGCTGCTGCGGAGTCGAGTTGGACGACACGCTCTTCGACAATTGGATGCCTCCCAGCCGCTCCGCCTGGGCGACCGGGAGTCCGATCATTTCGGCGAGCGCGGCGTTGAAGCCGGTGAGCTGCGTTCCTCCGCCGGACACCACCACCGCGTCCAGGCGCGTGTTGCGCTTGGTCGTGAGGAAGTAGTTGAGGGTGTTGCGGATGCTGTTGAACAGTTCGCCGACCACCGCATAGATGACCTCGACGGCCGGCCGCAGCTCCATCGGGACATCGGATGTCGCGAGACCCAGCCTGCGCTTGAGCGCCTCCGCCTCGGCCAGATCGATGTGCAGCGAGGACGACATGGCCCTCGTGATGTCGTCGCCGCCGGCCGCGAGGATGCGGACGAACAGGGGAACGCCGCCCTGGGCGACGATCACGTTCGTGGTGTCCGCACCGACCCCCACGAGCACCGTGAGGCCGGTGCCCGATCCGATCGGGTCGAGCGCCCTGGTGAGAGCGAAGGGAATGAGATCCACGTGGACGGGGTGCAGGCCGGCCTGCACGACCGCCTCGACGTTGGCGGTGACCGAATCCTTGATCGCCGCGATGAGAAGTCCGTTCACCATCGGGCCGTCTTCGGTGGTCTCCTCCGAGATGGGGTAGAAGTCCAGGATCGCCTCGTCGACCGGAACCGGGAGGAGATCCTGCACGTGGAACGGCAGCGACTCCCGGATCTGGGCGAGCGGGGCGCGGGCGACGACGAGGTCGCGGGCGAACACGCGCTGGCCGCCCATGCCGAGCACGACATCCTTGCTCTTGAAGCCTCCGGACGACCACAGCTTCTTGAGCGCCTCGGCCACGGTGTTCACCTCGAGCACCTCGCCGCGGCGCACGGAGCCTTCCGGCAGCGCAACCTCGTGATAGCGGGTGATGAGGGGCTTCGCCTTCGTCGCACCCTGCACCTCTACGGCACGCACCGACTGACTGCCGATGTCAATGCCCACAATCGTGGAACCCATCTCTTTCCCCCCTGGATCAATCCCGAAAACTACGCCAATCCGAACGACGACAGGTACGCGGCCCAGATGGGCTCGCCCGCCACAATGCCGACCCATGCTCCCAGCAGCATCCAGGGGCCGAACGGTATTGCCGTCTTGCGCCCCCCGCGACGAGCCAGGATCAGAATTATCCCGAAGATACCACCCAGCAGGAACGCCATGATGGCACCGGTGGCGAGCGTTCCCCATCCGAGCCAGCCGAGGAACAGGCCGAGGGCCCCGGCGAGCTTCACGTCGCCGAAGCCCATGCCCCCGGGAGAGACGACCGCCATCGCGAGGTAGACGAGGCCGAGGGCGGCGCAGCCGACGACAGCACCGAGCAGCGAGCCGAAGTCGGCGACGAGAACGGATGACGACGCCAGCAGCACGGCGCCGACGAGGTATGCGGGCATGACGATCGCATTGGGCAGCCGACGGGTGTCGAGGTCGATGAGCGCGAGGGCGACGCTGATGGCCGCGAGGTAGAGGTAGGCGACGAGCGCGAGCACTCCGGCCCAGATCGTCGGCAGGGTGGCGGCACGCACGATCGGCGGTACGAAGAGGAGGGCGACCACGACGAAGAACAGCGCGCTGCCGAGTTCGACGAGCGGATAGCGGATCGAGATGCGGCTGCCGCAATCCCAGCACCTGCCGCGCAACACCAGCCAGGACACCAGCGGGATGTTGTCGTACCAGCGGATCGCGTGCCCGCAGCTGCCGCAGGCGCTCGGCGGAGACACGATCGACTTCTTCAGCGGGACGCGGTAGATCACCACGTTGAGGAAGGAACCGATCAGCAACCCGAAAACTCCGATGATCGCCGTCACGCTAGCCGCCGATGTTGCGGGTCGAGACGGCGGACCAGGGGTTCGGCGGAGGCGTCGGCGTGGTCACGCCCTTCGACATATCGACGCCGGGAATGCCGCCGGGAGAGTAGAAGAAGTGGGCACTGCCGCTGATGCTGACACTTCCTGCGAAAACCTGCCCGTAGAAATAGATGCCCGCAGCGATAGACACGTTGCACGGCGTGTAGATCATTGTCGATATGTTCGGGCTGAAGACGGCACCCCCCGAGATGCTGACGCCCGGAGTGGTCGGGAGGCCCGGTGCGATCGGGCAACTCGGGGCGGCGGGAGATTCCACGACGGTGTCCGGAGTGATCAGCCACAGCCTGTACTTCGCAGATCCGGGGGTGGTGAATCCACCATTCGAGATGGCGAAGCCTGCATTCGAAATGATCGCAAGGTCGTTGCCGAGCACCAGCTGAGTGCTCCCGAGGAAGATCGGAGAAGTGCAGGCGCGGGCATCGATGACCCCCTTCGCGCCGGCGAAGCTGTTGATCGCAGTCTGAAAGGCGTTGAAGTCGCAGGTGGTTCCGAGGACATACTCCGAGAACCCGCCCCAGTCGCTCTTGTTGTAGGCGAAATTTATCCAGGGCGGCACGGTGGGTACCGCCGGGGCCGGCAGCGCCGCCGGACCGGGGCCAGGACCGCCGGAGACGATAGTGGTCCCACCCTGCGAGGTGACGCCCGACACGGACTGCGCGGTCAGGTGTGCCGTGATTGCAGAGTTACCGGTAACCGCTCCCCGGGCCCAGGCGCTGTTGGAGGTCGAGGAGCCGATGTTCCCTCCACTAGTGATATTCAGCGTCTGCGCGGTGGCGTTGCCCTTGACCCAGTCGCCGTTCGCCACGGCGGTCGAGCCCGAGGACCAGGTGTCTTTGCCGATCGTGTTGCTGTTGGTCGAGGTGATATTGCCCGCGGTGACGGTGACGTTGCCGCCGATTACCGCCTTGCCCAGCGCGGTCGTGCCGGACGTCCAGGTGCTCCCGCCGACCGTGCTCGAGCTGACGCTGAGGGAGTTGCCGACGACGTTGCCGCCGACGGAGACGTTGCCCGAGAGGGTGACGACACCCTTCCCCGTTCCCGATGCCCACGCGTTGCCGAGGACGCCACAGGATCCGCTGATCGTGAGGTTGCCATTGTCGACCACCAAGTCGCCCGGCGACGCGGCGCCTCCGCTGCAGTTGACGTCCCCGGTCTTCACCATGACGTTCGCGTCGTTGCTGCCGTCCTGCGAGACCAGGATGCCCGAGCCGCCATAGGACTGGGACGAGTACGCGTAGATGGCGGGGCCCGACGGGCTGATCGGCGGGCTTGCCACGGGGCGGTTGTAGATGGCCTCGACCGACTTCGTGTTCCCGCTGGTATTGCCCGCTACCCCTCGCGATACGGCCGTGCCCACGGAGACGATCTTGACGAACTGCGCGGCGGCGGTGGGACATCCGGGAGTCCAGGCCGTGGAACTCGAGATCGTGGAAGCCGTGGTGTAACTCAGCGATGCCGTGTATGCGGGAGCGACCGTGCTCGTGTAGCTGGCCGAGCAGGAGGTGCCCGTTGTCAGCGCCGCGTGTGCGACATCGACGCCCGCCGCCGCGGCCGCCTGTGCTTGGACGCCCGCCCGGGTCGAAGTCGTGGACCCGAGCCCGGTGACCACGGAGGAGAGGATGAGCGTGGTCACCAGCATCCCGACCATCATCAACCCGATGACGGCGGCCAGGGCGGCGCCCCGCTCCTCGCCGCGCGCCCGCCGGAACAGGCCCATGAGTCTCGTCAATAACATGTGACACTCCCCGTCATACCCGTCTGGCTCGTGACCGAACTCTGAAACACGACAGCAGGTCCCTTGCCCGCGTCTTCCTTGAATGCGAGCGTGATGCCCTTGCTCCCCCTGGAAGCGAAGATGCCCGTGCCCGAGAACGGAGTGACGCCCGTCGACAGCAGGGTCCAGGTGGCGAGTGCGGCGGCAGACGGCGCCGCGATGGCCGTGGCGGATGTCGTGTACCGGACGCTGTGCTCCGTGGCGGAGTAGTACCATGCCGCGCACCGCGAGGTGATGGCGGCAGCCGACCCGATCGTGAGTGCCACGAGCATCTGATCGTTGCCCGTCGGACTCGTCAGCATGTACGGCGCTGTGGTGCTGACCGAGTTGGCGGAGTTGCGGATGCCCGTGGTCACCGACCTCGCGACCAGTTGCCCCGCATTCGTGGCGGACGTGACGTCGCGCACCCGGCGCTCGGTCGAGGTGGTGCTGACCATGAGTCCGCCGACGACGCTGAGCACGAGAACGATCAGGAGGGCGGACACCATCAGCTCGATGAGGGTGAACCCCTCTTCCGAACCCGCGCGGTTTTTCGACAGTCGCATCTCAACCGCCGTTGACATAGATCAGAGTGGACGCCTGGGCGAGAGTCTTCCCGGTGTCGAGCCGGACGACCTTGACGGTGTAGCTGATGGTTCCGGGAGCTGTCATCGTGGGCGTGGGTGTCGGGCACGTGCCGGTGGTGGTGGTCAGCTGGAGTGGAACGCCCCGGTAGTCGCTGGGCGGGCCGACGCTCGGTGAGGGCGCCCCGATAACCCCCGAGCAGGTTGGCGACTGCGCCCTGGCAAGATCGAGCTGGCTGTTGACCAGTTGGGTCGCGCTGGCGACCGCGGCGGACTGGGCGGACTGCTTGATCCCCTGGATGAGAAGCGGGATCAACGATAGGGCCAGCAACCCGAGGATGAACATCGAGACGACTATCTCGATGAGGGTGAAGCCGCTGTCATCCGAGGAAGGGCGAGCGACAGTGCCGTCTGGCATGTGTCGAGCCTCCCTTCGAGTCGGATACTGGGGTTAAACAGTTGGGGCGCCGCAGAATCGCGACGCCCCGGACTGATGGTGACTAGCCATTGGCATTCGCACACTGAGCGGCTACTTTGGTCGCCGTGGTGTTCTGAGTGATCTTGAAAATATCTCCAGTTGAAGACGCTTCACTAATGCAGAACTCACCGGTAGCGAGCGCATAGGCCGCGAACGCGCCAGTTCCCTGACTCTTCGTAAAGCCCGGAAGATTGCTCCCATCGACGGCAACTGTCGAAGCATCACCGTTGTTGTCGGAGGCGAGCTGAATCAGCGCGATCTTCGCATTGGTGACGTCTGACTGAGCCGCGCTGTTCTTCGCCGAGTTCTGCTGGTTCAAGAACACCGGGATCGCGATCGCGGCTAGAATGCCGATGATCAGGACGACGACGAGGAGTTCGATGAGCGTGAAGCCCTGCTCCTCTTTCTCGATGGCCTCGCGCTTGGCGGCCATCGCCTTGTGAATTGCAGTGATCATAATCTTCCATTCCTGCTCAGAGATTCGGACAGGCGGCCCCCAAATTGCAATGCCCCCGACTGAATAGTCCCCCGGATCGCACACGTTGTAAATCCCGCGAATGGGGTACATCGTGGATTAACACACCCCCAAAGCGGGGGCCACGCGGCTGTTGCTAGTGAATCTGGTTGTAGATGGTGAAGATCGGCATGTACAACGCGATGATCATGCCGCCGATGATGACACCGATGACACCGATCATGAGCGGCTCGATGAGCGAGGTGAGCTGCTCCGTGGTGGTCTGCACCTCGTCGTCGTAGAAGTCGGCGATCTTGTTCAGCATCTGCTCCAGCGATCCGGAATCCTCGCCCACCGCGATCATCTGGGTCACCATGGCGGGGAACACCCCCGTCTTCTCCAGCGGCTCCGCGATATTGCTGCCCGCCCGCACCGACTCCTGCACCTTGAGCAGGGCCTGCTCGATCACCCAGTTGCCCGAGGTGCTGCCCACGATTCCCAGGGACTGCAGGATCGGAACCCCGGCGCCGGTCATCGTGCCGAAGTTGCGGGTGAACCGGGCAACCCCCACCTTGCGCAGCAGCAGACCGAACACGGGGAGCTTCAGGCGCAACGGGTCGACGAAGCCGCGCACCCGATCCGAGTTCTTGTTCTGCCGCCACCAGATCGAGAACGCGATTCCGCCGACGAGCAGCACCGGCGCGATCCACGTCATGTTCTCCGAGATGACCACGAGGATCTGCGTGGGCAGCGGAAGCTGGCCGCCGAGATCCGCGAACATCTTCTTGAACACCGGGACGATGAAGACCAGCATCGCGACGACGGAGACCAGGGCCATGATCAGCACGACCACCGGGTAGGTGAGCGCCGACTTGATGGTCGCTCGCAGCTTCACGTCCGACTCGAAGGTCCCCGCGATCGACTCCAGCGACTTGTCCAGGAAGCCGCCCGTCTCGCCCGCACGGATCAGGTGGATCATGAGCGGGGGGAAGATCTGCGGATGCTTGGCGAAGGCGTCCGAGAGCGAGGTGCCCGCCTCCACCTGGGTGCGGATCGTGTCGAGCGCCCGGGCCAGCCGCTTGTTCTCGGTCTGCTCGGTGAGAATGGTGAGGGCACGCAACAGGGACAGACCGGAGCCCACCATGGTGGCCATCTGCCGGCTCATGATGGCGATCTCCTTGAGCGGCACGGCCTTCTCGAAGCCGGCGATCTTGATCTCCATGTTGAGGCCGCTGCCCGCCTTGGTCTCCGCGACCGACACGGGAGACAGGCCCATGGTGCGCAGGCGCGACACCACCATCGACTCGCTCTGGGCATCCATCTTGCCCTTGACCAGCCTGCCCTTGGCATCCCTGCTGGTATAGGCGAAGGTCTGCGCGGTAGACATCTAGTACGCCCCTCCCGGCCCGCTCTGGCCGAACCCGGAACCGCTTTGGCTGAAGTCGTAGCTCGACGAGGTGCGCGCCTGCCCGCCCTGCACGAGCCGCTTGAACGACTCCAGGTCGTGCACCTTCTCGAGCGCCGCCTCCTGGGTGATCTGGCCCGCGTTGACCAGCTCGGCCAGGTGCTGGTCCATGGTGTGCATGCCCAGCTCGCGGCCCGACTGCATCGCCGAGGGGATCTGATAGGTCTTGCCCTCGCGGATGAGGTTCGCGACGGCGGGTGTGGCGATCAGGACCTCGGTCGCCACCGCACGGCCCTTGCCGCCCGCCCGCTTCACCAGGGTCTGGCAGACGACGCCCTGCAGGGTGGCCGCGAGCTGTGCCCGCACCTGCCCCTGCTGATGCGAGGGGAACACGTCGATGACGCGGTCGATGGTCTGCGGAGCGTCCTGGGTGTGCAGAGTCGCGAACACGAGGTGCCCGGTCTCCGCTGCGGTGAGCGCGACCGAGATCGTCTCCAGGTCGCGCAGCTCGCCGATCAGGATGACGTCGGGGTCCTGCCGCAGCACGTGCTTGAGAGCGTTCGCGAAGCTGTGGGTGTCCGAACCGACCTCGCGCTGGTTGACCAGGGACATCTGGTTGCCGTGCAGGAACTCGATCGGGTCTTCCACCGTCACGATGTGATCGGCCCTGGTGCGGTTCACGAGGTCGATGAGCGCCGCCAGAGTGGTCGACTTGCCCGAGCCCGTCGGGCCCGTCACGAGCACGAGGCCCCTGGCCAGGGTGGCGAAGCGGGCCACCGCATCCGGAACCCCCAACTGCTCGAGCTGCTTGATCTCGGTGGGGATGAGCCGGAACGCCGCGCCGATCGCGCCGCGCTGCTGGTAGAAGTTCACGCGGAACCGCGCGTTCGCCGAGATCGTGTAGGCGAAGTCGAACTCGAGCTCTCTCTCGAAGACCTCCTGCTGGGCCGGGGTGAGGATGCTGAGCAGCGCCTTCGTCACCCGAGCGCGGTCCCACACGACATCGTCGGTGACCGGGCGCAGCGAGCCATCCACCCGGATCATGGGGACGGCGTTGTTCGTGACATGCAGGTCGGACGCCCCGCTGAACACCACCTCCTGCAGTGCGGCGAGAAGATCCGGGTCGGCATCGATCAGCGGACTCTGGCTGCTCGCTCCCGGCATCGCGCCCGCCTGAGCCGTGCTCTGCGGTGCAGGCAGCGAGTCGCTGTGGGACCGCGGCCGAAGGGAAGGCGCCTGCGGCTCGGGAGGCATCGCGGAGAACACGGCGGAATCCGGGACCGGAGTCGGCACGTAGACCGGCGGTGCCGAAGCCGGGACGCCGGCTGGCGCCGTCAGCGTGGGCGGTGGGAAGTTGAGCGTCGGATCGGCCTGGTGGGCGCCGCGCGCCACAGGATCGAGCGGTTGCGGCACGCTGCTCCCGGTCGCCCCCGGAGGGGTGCCTCCGGGAACGACTGGAATGTTGTACACGGGCTTGTTCACGCTGTTTTCCCCTTATATTCCTGAACCATTACGCTCCCCCGGCAAAACATGTCTCACGCCACCACCCGAAGGATTTCCTCGACGGAGGTGAGCCCCAACTGGGCCTTCGCCCAGCCGTCCTCGCGTAGGGAGAGCATGCCCTGGTCCCGCGCGGTACGGCCGATCTCGGCACTCGACGCCCTGCCGACCGCGAGCCGTTCGATCTCCTCGGTCACCAGCATCACCTCGTGGATCGCGATCCGACCCCGGTAGCCGGTGTTCGAACAGTTGGTGCACCCGACCGGCCGGAACAGCGTCGGCGCGGGAAGCTCCGGGTTGAAACCGATCCGCAGGTTCACGAGGTCGTTCCTGTCGGCCTGGTACGGCTCGCGGCAGCGCTCGCAGAGGCGCCTGGCGAGGCGCTGGGCCACGACGCAGTCCAGTGCCGAGCCCACCAGGAACGGTTCGATCTCCATCTCGGTGAGCCTGGTCACCGCGCTCGGCGCGTCGTTGGTGTGCAGGGTCGACAGCACGAGGTGACCGGTGAGCGCCGCCTCGATGGCGATCTGCGCGGTCTCGTGGTCGCGGATCTCGCCCAGCAGCACCACATCCGGGTCCGAGCGGAGGATGGAACGCAGCGCGCTGGCGAAGGTGAGCCCCGCCTTGGGGTTCACCTGCACCTGGTTCACCCCGGCCATGCGGTACTCGACCGGGTCCTCGACCGTGATGACGTTGATCTCCGGCTTCGCGACGGCGTGCAGCGTCGTGTACAGCGTGGTCGACTTGCCCGAGCCGGTGGGACCGGTGACGAGGATCATGCCGTACGGCTTCGTGAATGAGCGCTGATACGCGTCCAGGTTGCGATCGAGCAGGTTCAGGTCGCTGAGTGCCATCTGCGAACTGGAGTTGTCCAGGATCCGCATGACCACCTTTTCGCCCCACACCGTCGGCAGCGTCGCCACCCGGAGGTCGATCTTGCGGCCGCCGTGGCTCACCGACATGCGGCCGTCCTGCGGCTTGCGGCGCTCGGCGATGTCGATGTCGCTCATGATCTTGAGCCGCGAGATGACGCCGTTCTGGATGTTCTTGGGGGCCCGCTGCATCTCGTGCAGCACGCCGTCGATGCGATACCGCACCCCGAGATCGTGCTCGCCCGGCTCGATGTGGATGTCGGACGCACGGTCCTGGATCGCCTGGCTGATGAGCAGGTTCACGAAGCGCACGATCGGCGCATCGTCCTCGATCGCCTCGGAGGCCAGCACGACATCCGTGGACGGCTTGCCCTCCTCCTCGAGCACGCTCGTGAGGTCGCTCAGCTCGCCGTCCGCGCGCAGGAAGCGATCCATCGCGGCGCGCAGATCCTCCCGCTCGACCACGACGGCGTTGACCCGCATCCTGGTCGCGGCGCGGATGTCGTCCAGCGCGAAAACGTCGCCGGGATCGGCCATCGCCACCAGCAGGCTGTCGCCGGCAACCGAGATCGGAAGCACCTCGTGCCGCTTGCACAGAGCGGCCGGAACCAGCGCGACCGCCGTACGGTCCACCGGGTAATCGGCCAACTCCACGAACGGAAGGCCGGCATTCGCCGCGCGCGCGGATGCCACCTGGGCCTCGGTGACCTTGCCCTGCTCGAGCAAACCCCGCACGAAGAGGTCGTCGTCGACGGCATCGCCCATCGCGGCATCGATGCTCTCGATCGGCATGAGCCCGCGGATGATCAGAATTTCGGTCAAAGATGCCACAGTCGGATCCACCCCTCTCAAGGCCTGGAAGCTGCGCCGGGTACTCCCGAACACGCACCATAAACCCGGCTCCCCCCGGAGAGCTAACGATAACGCGCTAGTCCAGCTTGCACCATACCCGCGAATAAGGGGTACAGATCGCCGAACGGCCCGCCACCGTGAGGTGACGGGCCGTCCGTTCGCCGAGCTTGTGTTTATTTAGTTGTAGGTGCCCGGGGTGTAATCGTCAGAGCTGAAGCTGTCGAAGTCGACGAAGCTCAGGTCCGACTCGTTGAACACCGACTCATCCGTGAAGATGCGGTTCGGGTAACGCTCGGCCTTGGCTTCTTCCGTCGCCTCGACCGACACGTTGCGGTACCGGGGAAGACCGGTACCGGCCGGGATCAGCTTCCCGATGATCACGTTCTCCTTCAGGCCCATCAGCGGGTCGGACTTGCCCTCCATGGCGGCCTGCGTGAGAACACGCGTGGTCTCCTGGAACGACGCGGCCGACAGCCACGACTCGGTCGCGAGCGA
>Ga0157371_10002585_pt1 | contig 17177 bp, 10 predicted proteins | sample C45metaG_FD_113462 | JGI IMG/M metagenome (GOLD analysis project Ga0157371, IMG submission 113462) | Corn rhizosphere microbial communities from Kellogg Biological Station, Michigan, USA - C4-5 metaG | ecosystem: Host-associated > Plants > Roots > Rhizosphere > Soil | place: USA: Michigan...
ACGACAACTATCCGTCGGGCAGGGAATATACTGGCAGGACATGCCGTCACGATGCCGGCTCCAAGCCGTTTTCATGTAGTCACGATAAATCGCGTCTTTATCTAGCGGCACCATGCCGAACAGTGCGGCGATACGCACTTTACGCACGCCTTTCTTTGCTAGTTCAGTGTTCAATTTGCGCGTCTGCCGCAGCGTTTCAATAAACTGGTCTTTCAGCAGTTCGTTGCGCGGGTAGATAGCAAGAGCCTTCACCGCGTCTTTTCTTTTGGCGACCAGTTCGCTACCGATAAAGGTCAGAGCGGGCAGATAGAACGCCAACGTTTTACCAGTCCCAGTTCCGGCGCAGACAATAGTAGCAGTCGAGCGGTGCTGGCTCTGCTGCACCCCGCGCAGTACATTTTTGCAGGCTTCTTGCTGAAAGCTGGCGAGGTTGTACATTCCGCTCGAGTGACTGAGCAGGGCCGACAGTAGTTGGCGGTGCGTAGGGGTAAAACCGGCTGTTTCATCAAGTTGTTGCAAAATCTCAGCCGCCTGCAGATCACGCTTCGGGTATTTGCGTTGGCGGCGTAAGAAGCGATAGTCGGACACCAACGTCGATGCGGTACGCCAGTTATTATTAAGGCCGTGCTTAGGAAACATCTGGCGTAACTGGCTGTAAAGTCGCACTGCCTCCGCCATGCGGGTACGAAACACCGAAACACCATTTTGCTGGTGACGTAGTAGCAATCCACGATCGATCATAACTTTCGCTATGCCAAAGCTTGTAAGGCCTCCGGCGTCGAGCGGGAAGTTCTGTAGAACCTGAGTGATGATATTGCTAAGCTCGATCTGAGTGAAAAAACCTTGGGTGTTACCCCAAGTGAGCAATACCGACTCCTGCGACTCCAACTCATCAAGTACTGCGTGAATAATCTGTTCCATTGAACCAGAGTCCTTATAGGCGTCTTATGCGATAGCGTGTCGGGTCATCTTCGTTAGCCAACCACATGAGCACGTTTTCCGTCAGCATATCGAGAGTTGCACCTTGCCCGGCTACCGATTTAAGGAAAAGATTGACCTCTTCCGGCACGTCTAACTTGAGCGCTTCGCGCTCCTGGCAGAGTTGTTCATGTAGGGCGATTACGGCTTCATAATCTTCTTTGGTTTTGGGCATCATACGACTACTACGGTTGAACTGTTCTTCAAGTCTGCAGTATCGCTCCTGTACTTTTCGTTGCCCTTGCTGATGTGCTAAAGAGCTAAACAGTTTCTGATCAACTTCCCATTGAGCTTTTAACACTTGGGTATATTTTCGCCACGCAGTACTAGTATGTTCGTCAAGTGCACTGACCAAGCTTTCAATTTTCTCAATAAGCAGTGCAAACTCACTCTCTTGAGCCACATCGTAATGGTGCGTCTGATACTTCACTCGAAACTCATTCAACAACTTCTGTGGGCTACCATAAGACACTCGATCAAATGGGCTCACAATCGGTAAATCTGTCTCAATGTCACGAGCTTGTCTTAGTACGCGGTAACTACAAAGAGTTTGTGCTAATTTTTGAGTCGGAGTCTCGATTTTATTGGCTATCTGTAACAGGTTAATGCATATTTCCTGAGCTTTCTCCAGTTGCTGATAGCGTTGAATACGTGCTTTAAAGGCACTGCTGCGACGTGCAAAAATGCCATCGTCTTCAATGATAGTGCTTACAGAGTTTGCCATATCGCTGATGTTTGCTTCACTCATGATAAATCTGCCTCTAGCAACATTAATTGTTCAGTCAGATTCGCCAATGTATCGGTAATCTGACTTTCAGCATTCGCAATCTGATCTCCGCCCTTATCGCTCATACGTTGCTGCACATATTTATCGGTAGCGTCTTCAAACTTTCTCCAACTCTCCAATAGCTCTCGAAATGCTTCAAACTTCTGACCATTGATTGCTAGAATCTCTTTCATTAGAATTTGCGAATTACTGGTAGGAAGGGTCTGCTTTTCCAGTTGTCTGATCAGTTTTTTCAGTTCGATATCTTTCCAGTCTTCAAGCAATTTCAGTAGTTCATGCCCGACGTCATTTGGGCGAGCGACGTCCGCATAAATCGCTAGATTGACAATTTCCTTCATCGTTTCGCAGAATGCAACGGCAGCCAAATTCTCGCCGTTTCCGTCGCTGAGACGTTCAGCTATCACCTCTTGAATCTTAACTACCTTGGTACGATAGAAACCGAGCTTACTTTTAATTTCATGAATCTTACCTGGGCGTTTGCCGACATCTGCAGGCTGTTTTTTGGATGCTTCAATCAACATCAAACCATTAATAGCATAAGGTTGAGCATTCGTTTTTTTTGCCGCAGTCAACGCAATTAAACGATCCCGCAAGCTTTGATGCTCTTCGATCACCGTATTACGGGCTTGTGTTAAAAACTCATCCATTAAAGGAAGGCCACTGTTTGCCGAGGACGGATCGGTTAACAAATTTTTTACCAATGTTGTTGATATTGGTGACAACAGACCATCTAACCCGAGGAATGAAGCACTTAATTGAAGATCCTGAATGAGACCTGGAAGCTCATCCCTTTCCTCCTGCAACACTTTGAATTTAAATTCAGGCTCAATACGATCCAAAAAGCTATGAAACGCGGCATAGTCAATCTCGCAACCGTCGAAACTCCAGCTTTGATGTAGGTTATATCTAACCATCGCAAGGCATGCGGTATGCAGTTCTGAATTATTCGACGTATTATCAAGTTCCAATAATGGACGAGGTTGACGTCCCACCAGCACGCGCGGTAAATAGATACGCCCTTGAGTTTTTCCTGCATTGACTGAGAGTAAAGGCTGGATTAGTTCAGTTGACCAGTCAATTCGTGCATTTAACGCCTCAAGAAGCCACTTACGAATTGTGAGAGCTCTGGTTTGTTCGAGTGTGCCACCTTGGTGCCACTTTTCTAACACGATTTCCCATTCATCCAGTGCCGAGAGTTGCTGTGGTTGTGGTTGTGGTTGTGGCTGTGGCTGTGGTTGTGGCTGTGGCTGTGGCTGTGGCTGTGGCTGTGGCTGTGGCTGTGGCTGTGGCTGTGGCTGTGGTTGTGATGCAAGATCCCTCAATAATTCAACTGCATCTGGCAGGCCAAATTCGTAAAAAATCTCAGGAGTTAGGCCTGCTAAGTTTGTGATGTTCCCGCCCCATATAGCCAGTAATGTCTTAACCCGTTCTGGTTGAGTTACACTTGCCAGGCGCACTTTCTGCGTCAGTTCCTGGCTGCAAATAATCCCTTCATATTCTGCTGGTGGAAACTGTCCATCTAAGTAACTCTGACGGTAATTTTTCAGCGGCTCTCGCAATATTTCGTTCAGGATAGTACGTGGAACAAAAACTAACCCTTGATCTTTTACTCTGCAGTAACGATCTACCAGTTGCCCAATAGATACTTCATTGAAAGGAAAAAGCGGATGCCCACATTCGCTGTATCCGAAACTCTTAAGTGCCGGCGCGGCAAATTCATTCTCCAGGACTTCTAGATCATGCCAGACTGGAATTGGCAGATAGTTTTGCGATTCCTGCTGGCGATGATAATGCTCCAAGACTGCTGGACCATGACGGGCGGCATTTAGATAGCGGCCACAGAAGTTAACTATGCGTTTTTTTAGCACCGCATCACTTTCATTCACGTTCTGCTGGATAACCCACTCATAGCGAGCCCGGGTACCCAGTGTATTGCGATGACGCTTAAAGCTGTCATGCCCCTCCGTTACCGCAATAATTGAATGCAGAGTGCACAACTCTTTTTTTCCTTCGTACTCTTCTTCTTCCAATAGACAGTCAATTAGTACATCTTCGATCGCCGAGGTGGCTGCTAAATCCTCAACAAGCAGGATCAGATCACGGCCCTCTGCCAGTAATTGACGGCGGATCATACGCATTAAATCCTGGAAACTGGCCCGGTTGAAACTAAACAATTCGCCAAAGGTGTCCCCAAGCGCTTGAGGGATCACTGCATTAACAACCCTAGCTGCTGCTTGTTTTTTTTCATTATTGGTCAGTAACTGCTGATTTATTAGATAAGGCTTTACTTTTAAAGGAATTTTTTTTGGATCAAGATTGCTAAATGCAAAGGCATCTGCTGACATCTCATAACGCAGGTTAGCAATACTGTCATCATTAGCTCCTTGGCAGAAACGTTGTGCAATATTGTGCAAGCAAGTGCCGGGAGCAGTAAAACACTCCGTCATTACGTTATCAAAAAATAACGCAGGCAATCGTGCCGGATCCGCATGTTGAACGATCTCTTTGAGTTGCTGTTGCCTTATTTCCGTCAGCTGTACCTTCCCCATTTGTCCCTGCTGAAGTTCTTCGATGGCATCGTTCCATATCGCGTTGAGTGCCTGCCGTAGTTTTAGAGCAATATGCTCTGCGACGTTTTCAGGTATTAACTGCCCTCCAACACCATTCACCTTGTCGCGAATATTCTGGTAATGCTCCCCCTTGAGATCTTCTAGAATGGTAATCAGTACTCGTGGCAGCGAAGCATTTTTCGGAATTCGGATGATGTGATATTTCGCATCATCTTCCCGGCGTTTGAGTTGCGCATGCACCCAACGTACCAAGTGGGATTTACCTACCCCGGAGGCCCCTATCAGTGGTAGTGGACGGTTATGCTCTAATAAAAAATCCAGCAAAGCCTCTTCCGGAACTTGTGCGACCTTTCCACTATGGAACTCAACTCGATCTAGGCACATCTTTTCATGTACTGCCAGCAACTGGCTGTCGGCCAGTGATTCGGCTTCAGTCAGAATACAGGCAGTGACATTTTCTTCAGCAGGCCAATAGCCCTGTAGTTGTGGCATCAGTTATCCCCCGCATTTATCAAGGTAAGGTGGGTCACAGGTTTTATTACACTGCCTTTCCTACCGGTTAATTGTTTTGCACCTCTGGCATCAGATTCTGCTTTCATATTGATGATCCCGGAAAACTGAAGCCTCACCAGTGCACGCGACAAAGAAGTAGATAAGCGATCGGGGTCAGGCAATTGCCACCCGTGTCGACTGATGCGTTCTTCGACTTGTTTTCGATAAATACCGCCATCAAGTACAGGTAGTGCCTTATTCAAGCGCAGCAAGGCTTCACTGATGGAGAGTTGTTCTCCGACATCCATGAGGAATGGGAGTTCTTCCCTAATAGCATCTGTAGGATCGATAGCAAAACTATCACGGGTGATTTGCTGCGCATAACCCAGCCATCCCAAGTAACCCGGAACAATTGCCACCTCATTGCCATTGATACGAAAATCAGGCAAAAACTGATTAACTAGTGTTTCCAAGTTATTGGAACTGACCTGAGTATTGTTATAAACATCCAGTGCCAACAACATCGCAGACAGCAGAGTAAGATCTACTGCTCGTTCATCGCGTAAGTTCAGATCACGGTTGTTCTCTGGAGCCTGTAGACAGCGACGAACAGACTGGCGTAGAGGCATTTTTTTACTTAAGAAATAGCTCGTATTGAGACTAATATGGGGAGTTTCTTCTATCTTTTCTTCAATCAGCAAACCTAAGTCCAACCAGGCAGTTAGCTCTTTAAATGCTTTGCTGCGGGCACTAGGTGCTGGACCTGTTTGCAGTGTCTCTGGCGCACAGAGTGCCATCAGTTTTTCACGTGACAGTGTACTTTTTGGACTATTGTTAAGCACCTGATAAAATGCAGCCAGTACGGCATATTGACTACCGCCGCGATCGTTATTGATGATTGACACGATCTAATTTCCTTTCAAGTTGTTCGATGGTAATCCAATTATGATTATCGAGAAGAACGTAGTTCTCTCCTCTAGGATGACGTGGATCGGGCATGTCATGAGGTATCAATGTCAGTTGTAGCGGCGCTAAGCTGAATGGTGGTAAATAGCCATTAAGACAGTCCTCTTGCATCGGGAGTACCAACTCCGCCATGGCTTCGTTATCCGATACTAAGTGGTCGCGTGCTAACAGTTCGTCACTCAGTAGGGTCAGACGTTCGCCGCTAGGAATGGCACCAAACACGCTTCGTAGTAACTCAGTTTTCGCTAATACACGCTGAATAATTCCTTTGCGATTAAGTTGGATCAGCATTTTCGCGATACGCTGATACCAGTCATCGTATGCCCATTCATTGTCTTCAAGAGGAGGGTAGGTTATGAAGCAACTTGAGAAGGATAAACCGCTAAGCTCCTGCCAAGAGCTTAAGGCAAGTTCCGCTACCGGTGCTGCTGGATTGAGCAGCACCGGTAGCGGAATAAGATACCCGCTGTTCGGTATCTGAGCGTCGCGACAGGCAGGGCAACCGCCACAGGCGTGCTCCGGAATAACTTCGGCTAAGGAATAAATACTAACGAGAGTCTCGCACAATGGTATATGCAAGGGGTCATGTAGCCAATTGACGAGCTTATCGTGGTTAATCTTCGCCGCTTCTAGCGTTTCTTCGCGTGAAGGAAGGATTCGCATTTTCCATAGTGCTTCTGAAGTATGATCACTACTCAAGATACGTATTACCAATGAGTTGCTGTTCTGGTTAATAATTTGTTCTTTTGCAGCCTCGTACCGATTAATACTGGCAAAGTCTTTTTTATCCGGTGGACTTTGTAGATCTGCATCCAGTTCCAGTACACCTGCACGCGCCATCATCAATATGGTGCGCAGATTCCATAGTAGATTTTTTTTACTACGGAAGTTAAGACCACCACGAATCCTCTCTATATCAATACGATACAGACCTCCCCCCAAAGGTTCGGCCTTGCTCCATAGCTTTTTCCAGCGTTCTAACCCCAACTCAATCCCAATCAGCTTTTGAGAGGATAGGTATTCTGCCTGCCTGACGTCCTGATGGCTGTAAATCAGCATTGAAGTACAGGCATAGCCATCGCGTCCGCCGCGCCCAACTTCTTGGTAAAAGCGATCCATGTTCTCCGGCACAGTAGCATGTATCACTGTACGCACATCGTTTTTGTCCATGCCTACGCCGAAAGCAGCGGTAGCAATAATAATATCTAGCTGATTTTTATTCCATTTTTCGAGTATACTTTGGCGCCTATCATCCGGTGTATCACCGGTAAATGTTGCAAATCGTTTATATCCCTGCAAATGCAGTAGGTGCGCCCAATCCTCTGCTTCATCCGGCCGCGTTACATAGAGGATTAGTGGGCGCGGCGCATGCGCCAGCGACTGCAGCACTTTATTCCGTTTGTCTTCAAGATCTGCCGCCTGGTAACACCAGTAAGCTGGTTCCGGTCGTAGATGACTGGCGTGGATCTCAGTCATCTGCTGATCGAAAGTATCGCGCAGAGTTTTGCGACTGGCTTCAGTTATGGTGGCGCTCATCAACAGTGTTGAACACGGTTGGTGCTGCGTTACTCGGCTGATGCGTTTCAAACCACGGATCAGTCCGCCGATCTGCTGGAAATGTGGGCGAAAGCCGTTTCCCCAACTGGTAACAATATGCGCCTCATCAACGATAACATGGCGTAAGCCCCCCTGTTTTGCGGCTTCAAACAATGCGAATTGCAGTGAACTACAGGTTGCTTCAGGAGAGGTGACAATTAGTCGCTGCTCGCCGGCTTGAACACGTGCGTACGTATCGTACTTATCCTGTGCCGGTAACCCGCTATACCAAGCTGTTACCGATTCTGCTTTGTTCCCTGCTTCGATCAGCAACTCCCCGAAACGGCGAGCCAATTCCATCACTAGCGCAGTAGTCGGTGCAATCATCAGGCACAGAGCCCCTTGCGGTGGAGCCGTCAGCATTAGCGCCTGTGCCACAAGAGTTTTCCCGGTACCGGTGGGCAAATTCACCAGCAGCGTACTGCCCGGCGGGGAAAACAGAGCCCGGCGAACAGCATCGCGTTGACCCGGAGCCTGATAACTGAGATAGCTTTCATTTTTAAAGTAACGACGCAGGACATAATCCATTGGTACTGCTGTGTCCTGACGACACAATTGGTGTTGATCAGAGGCGAGAAAAGGCATGCTTTTTCCCTGTTCCAACCACTGTGGGCACCAAGGGCCCCCTGCTCGGAGCAAAAAAGTCTGGCCTAGTCTCAAGCATTGAATATCGCTGGATTCCCACTCTTCCTGTCCTGGCCAACCAGGGTGGCTGTCATCCGGGACTGTTAGTTCTCTATCGACATAGTGCCCGTATTTTTCCCGGAACAGCCAGTCACGGATCAATGCCCGACGATCTAGGCGTCCTGCGATTGATTCGGGTACTAGGCATTCTTTTAGCGCCGGTAAAATATCTGAATGCTCAATTAATTGCGCGATATTCATTCGATTTGCGATTCCCTGTGCAATATCGCGTCTGACGCAATGAGTAACGCCCGCGTCGCTAGGCAGGTCATTTTCGGCTGTGCAATACCCTGGCGCAGCGTTTGCTCCGTCTCCTGCTGGTTAGCATGATGCAATGCGGCGCTGCTTAGATAATGTTCCAGCCTGCTCAGGCTGAAAGCCTGTTGTGTGGCGAAATGTTCCACCGCCAGTCGCTGGGCAATGCTATAGCTATCGTTACACCAGGTGCGCCACTCTTTAGCGCTGATGCAATGGGAAATCTGCGCCCAGCGTTCTTCATTGAGATTTAAGTGGCGTCCGCCCTTATCCTTCGGTTTATAGTCTTCATTAAGTATTATCAACACCTCTGCGTTGGTGACCTGCTCGCCGGCCTGGTCCAGCCATAGGGTAATGATTTCAGGCGGCATTAAATGGTCAGCCAGTCGTTGCAGTGCTGGTGTATTGACTTCAGCTTCAATCAGAAAATCGTAACGGAAAAAAATACTCTCATCGTCCATGCCGGGTGTGATGCGGATAACCGCGCTGGCAACACCGCGTTCTTCAAAATCCAGCATTTGCAGGATGGCATCATGGAAAGGTTCACCCAAGCGAGCCGGGCGGATTTTACCCTGAGAGGTATCAGCCCGGTAGTAGCTAAGCGGCCAGGTCATGGGCGAACTTCCGCTAGAATGGTTGAGATCAAAGCCCAGCAGGCAGTGTTTTTGTAGGCGCTGTGGGCTGACTAAGGTGCCCGTCCCTCGCTCACCAGGGTTGAAGCGATAGCGGAACATCGCTGGATCTTTCTCATCTGGAATAAAATCGAATTTCAGTACATTAACTATCAGATTACGAGCGCAGCGGCGGAATTCCTCTTCATACTCATCGATATCTGCCAGTGCATCGGCATACTCTCTGGCTTCGATGATATCGCCATCAATCTGCAGCAGGACTTCCTGCATTTCGATTCGCTGCTTCTCAACCGCAAGGCGGCCATCTTCACCAGCCAGACGCGCGCTGAGTTGCATCATGCTTTCTTCACCCAGCGGATAAAGATTGGAAATAAGCCGCTGTAATTCCTCATCAACCAGGTATTGCATGCTAGCAATCGACTCTTCGAAGACAGCGAACACTTCATTGAGAATAGTCAGCCACTGATTTTGCAGATCCTCTGCTTCACTCACCAGTGCCATGCTGAGGATAGAAGTCGCACTCTCAGTCGCGCAGTAGCGATTCAAGCGGCCAAGACGCTGTTCCATACGGTTAGGCGACAGCAACAAGTCGTAATGCAGCGCAATTTTGCGCCCGCCGTGCAGATTGACACCTTCTTCAGCCCGGCGATCGCACACTAAGATCTGGCATTTGCTTCCCTTGGCAAAGCGAACTTCTTTGTCGGGGTTATGGCGCTGGATTTTGCCAATAAATGGTATCATCAGGTCGGTAAATACCTGGTCGGCTACCCATGGCTGGTCACAGAACACCACAATATAAGGGAGTTCTCTGGCGTTACTATCCAGAATTTTTTCCAATACCTCAATTAAGCGCTGGCGCTTGCTGTCACGCTCCATTTTGCAGCGGTCTATCAGCTCAAGCAGGATCTCGTTCTCGCCATCAAACAGCGGATGTTGCAACAGCGCGAGCTGTGAATCACTATAAAGAAAGCCCTGCGCGGCACCAAGTGACTCCTGCTGTAAGCGACAATTTGCGAGCCGGGCCAGTAGTTCCGGCGTAGCGATAGCGGCTTCAAACAGTAACTGATAAATTGCCGCCAGCGTCGGGTCTTGTGGGTGCATCATTATTGCCGATTCGCGCCAGGCGATCATCATGTCGTTGCTGGCGTTCGCCGTGGTATATTTTTTTAGCGATAGACCGGACAAGCCAGGCATCAGGACACTAATGGCGGGGTTGCTACGGCGGTTGCGTAACAGGCGGTGATGCAGACGGTAACGGTTACCAATGTAGTGGCGGATTTTATTGATTAGCAGATCACGCGCCTCACTCCGCAGCGGCTGCATCATATCTAAATGGGGAAGCAACTGTGAAGCCATCCCGTTTAGTACTTCATCCTCAGGAAACAAGCTGATCAACGCTTCCAAGTTCTCTTCCAGCGTCATGTTGTCGTTATCACAGTTAAACGCGTAGAACAGTGAACCTATTTCTTCGCGCTGCTGGATACGCTGCTGAAATTTCTGTAAGCCAGTGTCAGTCAGCGGGTAATTTTTAGCATCCAGCAGATGCAGCATGGCCAGGAAGTTCTTTTCGTTACCGGTCACGGGCGTTGCCGACAGCAGCAGCAATTTTGCGCTTTGTTGTGCCAGTTGGTTAACGCTGGCGTACTGCTGCTCATGCTCTGCGTCCCATGCCCAAGCACCGACCTGATGAGCTTCGTCAATTACCAGCATATCAGGGCAGAATGGCAGCGGGCTCTCCTCGCGAAAAGCTGTTATATCAATGATATGGATCGACTTGTTCAGCAGTTCCCCTAGGTGGAAACGTGCGGAAAGCTCCTGCTGCCACTGGCGGTGGAGAACCTTGGGTGCCAAGATCACCACGCAGTGAGTGAACTGATTTTCGGTGACGTGTTGCCGCACGATCAGCCCAGCTTCAATGGTTTTCCCAAGGCCGACTTCATCTGCCAGTAGATAGCGCTGAATGGGGTCAGATAACACCCGACGAGCGACGGCCAACTGGTAAGGTTCGAGCTCAATACTGGACGACAGCGAAGAAGTAATCCCAGCACAAGCGTTGCGTTGTTTCAACATCTGATGCTGATAAGCTAGACGAGCATCTTGCCAGAAGGGGGTATAAGTAATGCGCTCGGCCAGAAGGGCCGCAGCATCGCTGATAGGGCGATCCCAGCGCACAAAGATATCATTTAAGCTGACGTCTTCCTGCTGCTTGTTAGGAAAATGCAAACGCACCCCTCCAGGCACGGCACCAACAACACGTGCAATCTGCCAGTGTGCAAGCTCGTAGTCGTAGCGATAAACCAGACTTTCCGCGTAGAGTTCGGCTTTTTTTAGGTGTTTTACTTCGACAGTTTGCTCTATGCCTTCATAATTTACGGGAGAATCGAAATACTTAATAAGAGCATCATTATTGTTAATGCGAATAAGTTTGCCGATTCCATAAGGCGAGTCAACGAGGTCGCCTGCTTCAAGGGGCATATATCCATCCATAAATTTGCTGTGCGTAACAGAGATTTCAAAAACCTTTGATTAATGGGGATTTTTTATACGTATAATATCACTGAATACAAGGACAATGTCATACACTGCAACCCGTGCAGATGATTGTCAAGGAGGGAGATCACGGTTACTAGTCTACTATGACTTTTAGGGGGATAGGTGGGTATTCCGGTGCGGGATTTGACTTATTTACCGGCTTTCAAAACTCGTATAACGACTAAATTGTAAAAAAACTCTTTATTTTTTCATGATCTACGAACATATATCGTAACAAAGTCAGCGTTTGATGATAAGAATGAAAACATGGAAGCTACCTGGCGTTTGCACAGAATTTGAACTTCTGCACCATATCGGCAGCCCCCACGTCGTTAATTAGCACTCGCTACTTCTAATGCCAATTGGGTTGTCACCCTTATTTAATATCTTCATTGACGTTTTTCATATAGCTGGTTACCAAATAATCAGTAACCAAAGATATATCTTTTGAAAGATTCTGCAGCTCATTCCATTTACGGACGACAGACTGGCCATCAATATCCGTACCGAAGTTCCACGCGCCACTACTCCATGCACAGAGCGGCTTGATGCGGTTTAACTCTTCGACAAAACGAGTATAGGAAGGGATCTCAGTCCAGCCAGGTTCACCTTTATAGTCCTGATGTACCTGATCGATTTCATCCATCAAGCTACCAAGCGCAAGAATACCAACGCCATGTAACAAACGGGAATAGCGAGGCTTTTTATCCCAGTCATCAGTAAACACAGTTTCCACAGCCGACCAGAAGTTATTCAGCAGTTTCACCATCTTCCCTTCATCCCCCAACCCTGTCGCCGGGTCACGGAAGCGATACAATGCTCCCTCACGAAGACTGGCATCGATCATTTTGATCATCGAGTTGTCAGCAATAACCCCATCAGGATTGGTCGCCGTTTTGATGCGCCCCGCAAGTGGACCTTCGCCGAAGTTCAGTCGTTGAGTCAGCAGTGAAGGAAACTTACGCATTTGCAGATCGGACGGCAAACGACCGTGGGTATGCGGAGCCAGTTCGTATAACAACGTTTTGGGCAACGGTTTTGTGGAGTTAACCAGCATGAACTGTTCACGCTGTTCTTCCGCGTCATTAGCGATAAATGCAGATACCGGCATCATAAATGAGTCGATTTCCGCATCCCGCAAAGCAGCGGTACGTTGTTGACCATCCACAATAAAACCTGGCTTCTCAAAATCCTTATCTTCGGAGAAAGGTATCACCAGATGTCCCATGTCACCATTATCTGTAAGCGGTTCAAAACGCACACGCTTATCAAAAGCGATAATCACCGGGTTGGGTATCATCGGATTTGCGCTCTCAATATAGCGCTGAATTTCGCGAATATGGTTACGTACTTCTGGACGCTGATAACCAACCAAACTCTCTTCGCCGCGACGAATACGTGAAATCGCTGCAATTTTGCTGATTTGTTTACCTTCTATCGCAAGGCTATAGAGTTGCCTCTCCTCACCCTGTCGGATTCGCAGGGCGGGAACACGATATTCACTCATGACAGTTCCTCTGAGCGTAATGACAATGTGTGCTGTAAACGGCTGTACAACACCTGAATATTATGGAAACCGCGGCGACGGTTGCGTTCTGCTCCGCGGAAAATGATGACGTTGATACCGATAGCCTGGCAAATATTACATTGGCACTGTTTCCAGGGACGTTCACCTAGTGTGCGTTCATAATCCGCACGGATTTTATCGGCCTCTTTATCACCTGAATGCAGGCGTTCATAAGCCAGTACTGCCTCAAGAGTTTTCTCAAGGGACAAAGCCCCTTTATCGTATTCGAACAGGGCATTCATCGCATCCTTTTCCAGATGCCGAGCAATATCCTGATCAATCACGCCAGATTTTATTTTGCGACTCAAACTTGGATTCGCATCAAACTGAGGGACTCGCACAGCGGTATAGGCCGGGCCATCAGGCGTATGGTAGTTATTTTTTCGATCTTTGAAGGCCTGCTGAAGCGGTGTAGTCGAGTCAATACTGGTCACACCAAACTTGATAAAGTCGGCGAAACTCTCTGGACGGGCAATACCAAGCAAGTGAACACGTGTATCACTTTTCAGTAGCGGTTTAATCTCTTCGAGAGTCTCAAGGATCTGCGCCGTTTTCAACGGCACCATCCCCCCCATGGTGATATTTTTATATCCCATGGCAAGCAGGGCCTCTACAGACTGACGGTAGGAGGTTTTGCTCCATCCATGTGCAACACCAAAGGCAGCGAAACAGGACTTTTGAGACTTGTTCAAAAACTCTTGAGCCAAAGTCAGCGTAATATCCTGGCGTCGTCGACATTCAGCCAACACTTCGCCACTGAATACTTCACCAGGTTTCTCATAACCAAAAACGATATGATCGAGAGAAACGCCATGGTTAAAGCGGGAAGTTTCGTAGAACTCAATCACCTCTTCCACACGGTATGGCGGGACGTCCTGGTTAACATAGGTGAAGGCTCCGCAATCACCCATCGTTTCCATATTTTCCGGCAGACGGAAAAAGTGCTTCATTCCATTACGAAAATAACGCAAACGCTGGGCACGGGTATATTTGCTCTCACCGCCACCAAGACCATCTACTACAGCTTTAGAAACCAACATACCATCGTAAGGATGAGGAAAAACCTCATGCGGATAATGATCGTCACGTTGACGCACGCGATGTTCGTTACGCGTTTCGCGGAAGAAGTCGAAACTGGGATCGATAAAATCCTGACTATCAGGGAAAAAATACTTTAGCTTCGACAACTTACTCTCCTGTGACACCACTGCAAAGCCTCAAAAAACGGGGGATTCTACCATGAAACCCTGGCAAGTAGCATTAAGGTTTAGCCTGTCTCAGGGCCTTAAACTCAGCCCGAAAACGTTTTTCCTCAAATGAATTTCCCGAGTCACGAAATTCACGCAACGCATGTGTTGCACTGATACCAGGATTTTTTTCCGTAATATTTAAAATGAAAGACTTAACTTCCTCTGGGCTACGACGAATTCCTTTTTTCACTTCACGCTCAGGTAACTCCTTGAGCTCTTCTATTAACTTTTTAGATAACTCATTTAAATCATTGAGTTGTTTTGACGTAAATTCGTTCACAATGTATTTTGCCACGCTGATATTAAGCATAAGCATATTGCATCTCAACCACTGAGCTATATTTTGGTTAGTTTTGAAAAGGTATGTATTCAACCTACTATTGATTTTTTTGGAAGTTATAACAAGCAGTTGTTTTTTTGCATCAACCAAATACTCAAGACCATTAATGATATCCAGTTCAATTGCATTAATATAATCTGGAGAACCGACGATAATGTAATAGTCATTTTTATTTTTTTTCATTAAATCTAAAATAGATGTAGGATGCTTAGACCTAAAAATAGATCTATTGGTTATTTCTTTCCACCATGTTCTATGAAAACTCTTCCCTATATATTCTTGAGAATACAATGGTATTGATTCGTCATATCCAACAGCAAATGTCGCTTTATACGGTACTACATTGTCTTTGTGATGAAGGAGGCCCAACCCAGCAGAAAGTACCCACAAATCAATAGGATAATCATTTAAAATCGCTTTAGCCGTCGCCCAGTGCCCACCTTTATAAAGATCCTCAGCACATACAGTTGCAGACGTAGATATAGCTTCATTCAGAGCATTACACCAAGAATTCACTAGCACACTTGAAGAGATGCGGCCTGATGAAAATTGGCTCAGACTAAATATATCTTCGCTACCGTAGTGTTTTCCATTTGTACATGTAGTTATTAAGTTGATGTTGCCCACAATCGCCCCCCCCCGAATCCTGTTGCACAAGCTACAGGAGAAAAAGAGGGATGACAAGAACGAAATTATTCGTCCCTAAAAAAATTTTAGGGACGAATGTCAGTGAGGAATGTACTCGAAATACTCATCTTGAGAATGAGAGCATCTTTGGCATCGTCTCAGAATGCCTTTTTCCTCAAGAGATAAACAAAAGTTTCGACATGATTCCAGAAGGACGTCATGAGATTCCATTTTATCCTTAGAAATCAAAGCTCTAGCAAGAGTATCGTAACTAAAACCTCCAGTTGAGTGCGATACAATGCTCATCGCAAGTTGGGCATCGAAAGTTTTCATAGTGCACCTCACAGCCGCCTGAATAATACAGTTATAAAAAAGTATGGATTATAGTTCAAGCCGGTTTTTCAAATTCGAACATAGCAAGCATCAGGAATTGAATTAGACTACTTGCCAAAGTCATAAGGACTAACTTCCCTTTCCCTATTCGCATCCAGAAAATCAGCCCACCACTGCAGCATCAGTCTGCGCTCATCCAGATGCTCAGCTTTATGAATGTAAGCAGCACGTACTGAGTTACGTTCCATATGGCTCATTTGCCGTTCCACGGCATCCCTCGACCACAATCCAGACTCAATCAATGAACTACAGGCCATTGTTCTGAAACCATGTCCACAAACCTCTACCTTCGTGTCATAACCCATAACGCGCAGCGCCTTGTTCACCGTGTTTTCACTCATCGGTTTACGAGGGTCATGATCTCCAATAAAAACAAAATCGCGATCGCCACTAAGTTTGTGTACCTGTTTAAGGTTTGCTAACGCTTGATGAGAAAGCGGTACCAGATGAGGCGTACGCATTTTTGAACCGCGCTGTGAATGCTTTACTCCTTCAATAGCTTCGCGCTCTGCAGGTATTGTCCACATTGATGTTTCAAAATCGATCTCAGACCAACGAGCAAAGCGCAGTTCACTTGAACGAATGAATACCAAGAGCGTTAGCTCAACAGCAAGACGAGTCAAAGGCCTACCGGTATAACTGTCAATGCGCTGAAGGAGTTCAGGAGTACGCTTCAACTCCAATGCTGGTCGATGCTGCCGGTTACTTGAAGCAACAGCACCAACCATCTCCTGCGCGGGATTGTAGTCGAGCAAACCGCTCTGTACGGCATAACGCATAATTGCTGTAGTTCGCTGTTGCAGCCGTGATGCAACCTCAAGACGTCCAGACATTTCTACGGCTTTTATCGGGGCTAACAAATCCCGTGTTTTAAGTTCGGCAATATTGCGTTTGCCAATGGCGGGAAAGAGATTATCCTCCAGGCTCTTCAGCACTCGTCGGCTATGTTCTTCCGACCACTTTTTATTTGTGGCATGCCACTCAATAGCAAGCTGTTCGAAAGTACGTGCTTCTTCCAGCTCAACCTTATCATTTTTCTTTTTGTCTCCCGGATCGATGCTGTTTGCCAAAAGCTTACGAGCTTCATCGCGACGAGCTCTGGCATCAGCAAGAGACACATCAGGATAAACACCTAACGCAAGCATCTTTTGCTTCCCGCCAAAGCGATACTGCAGACGCCAGTATCTTGAACCATTTGGGTGGACGAGAAGATGCATACCGTTGCCATCAGTCAGCTTATATTGCTTATCCGTTGGTTTGGCCGTTCTGACTTTGATATCTGTTAGAGCCATGCTTATCCCCTCCCTGTTGGTACAAGCATTATCGAACCGGAAATACCATCATCTGTACCAACATCTGTTGGTAGATGTACGTTGAAGTCGGTTGACCTTGAGAGAGTTACTATAGCGGGAAAGATAGGTAAATACTGGATTTCAGGCACAAAAAAAGACGTCCGTTGACGTCTATTGATGTTCCGATGGTGCCGAAGGCCGGACTCGAACCGGCAC
>Ga0157371_10002589_pt1 | contig 17160 bp, 12 predicted proteins | sample C45metaG_FD_113462 | JGI IMG/M metagenome (GOLD analysis project Ga0157371, IMG submission 113462) | Corn rhizosphere microbial communities from Kellogg Biological Station, Michigan, USA - C4-5 metaG | ecosystem: Host-associated > Plants > Roots > Rhizosphere > Soil | place: USA: Michigan...
CACCTGAAATTGAAATCAAAGAACGAAGCCGGGAGCTTCAACACGCGAGAGTGATAACAGTAGATTGGGTATCGGGTAAGCGCAGCAAAGTTTTCCTTGATCAAGGAATGGGATACTGGCGAGGTAGAATGCCGTATCGCGACCAGATGGGGTTTGACTTCCGCGCTAACCACGAGAGCCAAGCGCTACAAATGCTGGAGAAATATAAAGTGGCGCAAATGTGTCCTAGCGGTGAGTGGCCCACTTACATGAGCCTGCTCGTGAGCTAAGCCAAGCACCCAATGAGCCAGAGAACGGTGTCCACCTAAGACAAAGTGGACGCCACTTTTCTGTCTTCAAAGGCACTCGAAAATAAGGTGCGTAAAATTTCTTTAGGCCTAGACCTCTACTCCAGCTGTCACGTATGGGGTAGGTCGAGGTCAACATAAGCGAACAACGGCAGGTCATACAGATCACCGAACAGCTGATAGATCTTCGCAGAGGCGTTGATCAATTTTTTTACACTGCCAGCGTGATGCCTCAGGTTTATACGCTTGTTGTGGTCTCGGCTCATCGCACTTAACGCATCATAAACCCGTGCATCCGGCACACAGCAGAACTCGCCTGGAATTGATGGATAAAGCTGACAACGCAACTCTCGCATGACCAGCGGAATTTTTATCAGCATGCTTTTTTGGCCGGTCCCCAAGCCTTTTAATGAACGCATATAGTCGAAAAACGCAGCGTACTGGCGAGTTGTGATCATGACATCGATGGCACGTTTGATGCCGTCCCAGTTGTGGGCAAGGACTTTCACACTCGCGTAAACATCTTTCCTGAAACTGACCTGCTTCCTGGTGTCGGGATCGAGGCACTGACCTAAGGTCTGCGCCATGGAAGCCTTACAGTTACTGCGCTCCATTTCGACAAACGCGTCGTTTGTCCATAATGCGGGTGCGTCTTTGTGAGCCAGCTTCATCCAGGCGACAAAATAGACGGCATTCTCCCAAGGGCCTGTCCGAGACCACACCACTGCCAAGACAAACAGGAGAAACAGATCCTTCTCCTCTCGTAGATCCAGGTTCAGTGAACGACCATCCAACAGAGGAATTTTGAAGTCAGCAACCCATCCTCGATAGCCTCCAGCCTCGTTGAGGTTGGCATAGGCGAGGTTCGGCGACGCGGCCTTGAAGCGGTCGATCAGCCATGCGGCCGCCTCCACTTCTTCATTTCCAGGCACAGTAATCGTCGGTGCCTGAGTCTGTTTGTAGCGAGGTTTGGAAACCACACTCAGCCCAGCGCAACGATACCCGGTTGTTGGACATTTCATTTCTACGCGGTCAAACCGACCAGTAGCAAGCAACTGATCAACCACTTGCGTTTCCGCTTGCATCTGATCTTTTCGGTTGGCTCCATTGGTTCTAATCCAGTAATCCAACGAGTCCGGCTTCTTGTGATCGGTCAACCCTACTTTGATGGGACCCAGCACCATGGAGCCACCCAATCTCTCAAGTTTTGTAACCAGCGCATCAATGCTGAATGAGCCGCCGTCTCTCAACGTAATCATCACGCGTCCTTAATTTTTTCATTTAAACCACTGTTGAATACTAGGGTCACCAGTGGATTTACAGGTAAACCGGGGGTCCCCCTTACGAGCCCTACATCAACGTCACCGGCACTCAAACGCGTCTCGCAAACCTTCGGCATACGAGGCCCAAAATAAACGCATACGTCCCTGAGGATCCGGCATATACAGCGCATCCTCATAAAAATACTCCAAGGCATCAGCCGCTGCGGCATCACCGCTGAGCGCAGCTCGCTGCAACCAAAAAAGCCCCTTTGAGACGTGACGCGAAACGCCATTGCCCTCCAGGTAACTCTTCCCAAGGCGTGCAAACGCCGCAGTGTCGCCGGCACGAGCGGCTTTTCGGTACCAACGAAATGCCTTCCGGTTATCGGCCTCAACCCATGAAGCTTCACAACTGCCTTTTCGATCCCGCGCGTCGTAAAGCCACGCGACCTCCAAAGCAGCCTCGCGGATCCCACCTTTAAACGCCTTTTTCAGCCAGCGCTGGGCCATTTGCTCATCGACGGCGACACCTATTCCGTAGGTATAGAGCTGCCCTAGATTGAAAAAGGCTTCAGATAAATCGTCCGCCGCAGCCAGCCGAAAAAGGTGCAGAGCAATCGCTGGATCCTCGATCAACGTGCACCCGTCCAGCCATAACCAACCGAGGTCATTTAGCGCATCTGCATCATGTTCGAGTGCTGCTCGTCGAAGCTGCGCATATAGCAGGAGAAATGATTCTCGTGCCAAGGCCGCTTTTAAAGGATTCATGGCCTTCACTTCAGCGTATGACACAGCCCCATGACGCTCAGACATTTCAACAATCCGCAGAGTCGGCATGCCCAATCCCGCCCCCAGGCCGTCATGTTCACTGGATTCACGGAACTCCAGCACTTCAGGCTCGGGCAGAAAAGCTTCAAGTATGTTGACGACATTTGCAGGCTTGGACGTGGCCATTTCTCGGCTCCGACATCAGATTGATTTCTCGAATGGAATCATCCACCCTCTGAACGACAAACTGTGTCGCAATAGAGGAAGCATGGAGATGTCAGGAAAACGCCTGGAGGAGAGGTTTCGCCTAGATCTACTTCTGGCAATGATTCCCACACGGGGCGGCACGGCAACGCCGTCCGGCTTGCGCGTGACACAGTTCCAAGAAAGACTTCGAGCCCAGTCCATCGAGGTGGACGACCGGACGATTCAACGCAACCTCAAAGCCCTGCTAGAGGATAAACGCTACGGTGTTAAGCGAAAAAAAGAAGGTCGGGAATACGTGTATTGGGCCGACAAGGAATTGTCGAGGTTCGTGCTCAAACCCTCTGACGCAATGAATTTGATCATGGTCATCGATCATGCCCGCCCGTACACCAGCCGCACGCTAGGCGGTAATCTTCAGGAGCTGTACGAGCACGCCCAGTCGATTTTGAACAAACATTCCCACCGACTGTATGACTGGACCAAGAAGGTGGTCAGCAACACCCGTTTTCTAAATTTACAGCCGGGATTGGTCGAGCCGCAGGTCTTTCAAACCATCCAGGACGCCTTGCTGGAGGGAAGCATGCTGGATGTGCTGTACCAGCCACGTGGCGCGCCATACCCCAAGCCTTACCGATTGACACCGTTGGGCCTGTCCTTTCAGGACGCCAACATCTACTTGTCACTCGTCGTGGATGGCAGAGACCCGGACACGCCTTATGCCTGGCCAATACACCGTTTCAAATCCGCGAAAGCGGCAGGGTTTGAACCCGCTCAGGTACCCGCTGAGTACGACATTCGTAATACCAGTTCATTGAAGAGCTTGATTGGGCTGGAGAACGAACACCCCATCCAGCTGGAGTTGCTGATCGATGAAAAGATGTTTCAGCGCCTGAGCGAGAACTGGCTCAGTCCGCAACAGGTTTTACAGCCCTACGATACGGAACGCTGGCACCTGAGTTGTGAACTGCATTTGAGCCAGGGGTTGCGACTTTGGATTTTGAGTCAAGGTGCCAGTGTTGAGGTCCTTAAGCCGTCAGTACTCCGAGGGGAGATCCTTGCAGAAATCGAACAGATGTCGGCACTGTATCGTGTCAAAAGCGCCGATACCTAACGCGTTCGATCTACACCGGACCGCGCCTGCACCACAGCAAACAACACCGGCAGAATACTTTCACCTTGCGGGCGTACCGCCCCCACCCGCAAGGGGGTCCAGTACGCCCTTCGGCTCATTCAAACGCAACCCTCAGCTTTCTTCGTGCGCGGCGGCCGCTTCCCGCTGAATTTGCGCGTACCCAATGAAAGGCTTCAACGACCAGCGTGCTTGGGCAAACTTGATGAACCGTTGCTCTTGATGGTCATTTAGCTCGCCATGAAGGTCATGATAAAAATTGATCGTCCGCCTTCTGCCATCGAAACTTTCGATCAGCGAATGCGTGTCGGAAGCCATTTTTCGAACTTGATGAAGTTCTGTAGGCGGTTCGTCCCCCAGTCCCTCGCAGTAGCGTGGCAGCTTGGCTTCCAGATCATCGTTGTTACCCTGAATGTTCAGGCGCAGTTCCAGTAAGACAAAATTGCCTAGCCGGCGCCGTTGGTACTTATCTTGTTTGCGGTTGTTCTCCCCATCACGATTTCTATTTTCAGTCGCCCAGAGGTGCTCCACCGAGTAATAGTCTGAGGTTTTACCCTCCGAAACCCCGAGCAGAATTTTATCAATTTGAATCGTTTTTCGCGGTTGGAGCTTCGCCTCGTAGTTCATGAGGAAGTACCGCAAGCCACGCCATTTGTAAAAATCGTCGGGGCTGTCAGGGTCCAGAGAGAAGGACTTAATAAACCGGTGATCCGCCGCTAGCCAATGGATAAAATTAACGAGCCGGTACTCCAACGCATCCTCATCGGTTTCCAAATGGATGCGCCCGACCTTAAGCTCTTCGGGGGGAAGCGCGGCCAAAAGCCGAGAGTGATAGTAATGTGCCGCATACCAATAGAGATCGCCTTGTCCGGTGTCATTACGTGACGTCATGTTGCGCGCCATGTAGACCCGAAAATTAAGGATCTCCAACAACCGAAGCAGCTTATGCAGGCGCTCGCCCGAGCCCTGCAATTTGATCACCATCGCCAGGAACAGGGGCATAACCGACGCATGACGGGCCTGCGCGCGGATTTGATCAAGAATCGCCACCATCTCAGGCTCTAAGCCTGCGTGATCACGCCCATACAGACGTTGATACCAGAGCGCGGCGGTTTTCATAAACTGCACAAAGTCTGCAATTTTTTTGATCACCGGCTCGCGGGGTAACTCTCCAGTCAGACAGCTGTCGAGGTTTACTCGCTTTTTCAGTTCTTCATAACCGTATTGGCTATCGGTTTTATTCAGTTTGAAATGGACAACCAGGCAGTAACGAAGGAATGCACTTTCGTCGCCGGCTGAGGTTTTGCCTGCGATGTTCAAGGCCCTTAGGATTTCTGACCAATCCTGATCGATTGTGTCCCTGAGCGAAGCCGCAGAAAGCTTCACACAGCAGTAAATCAAATAGTTTTTAACCTTCTCCAACTCGCTAAGCGGTTTCCCCCTGTTGTTGATGACCTCGAACATGATCCCCGTTTCAGCATCTTCTTCAGGCGCGAACACCAGAAAGCCGAGCCGGGACTCAAGAATTTCCCTGATCCGCTGCGGCTCAATCCCCAGCGCAATTTTGTCTTCAAGCCACTTCTTAATCGAAGCTCGGGCACCGAGTAATCGTTGGTGTGCCTCAAGTTTAATCGGACTGGTATCGAGGTTGCCCTCAGCCATCACCACACGCTCGAAAAACAACCGCGTATCCGAGTTTAAGCGCAACACAGCGCGATCATTGCCAAGCTCACCACGGCGTAAATACAGCGCCGAAAACGCTGCCCGTTCTTCACTAGGCAGCGACTCACACAGCAGGTACAGAAAAATGGCAAGTGTGGTCAGCCGCTGCTGACCATCCACGACGTGGAAGGCGTTGTCTGTCGCATGTTTCGGACGACTGAGGACGAGTGTGCCGGTGTAATGACGTAACGCGGCGCCATCCTGCATCAGATGATCGACGTCCTTGAGCAGTTCATCAACCTGCTTTTTGTCCCACGCGTAGCCACGCTGATAATCCGGAATGGTGAAAAGCCGGTCCGAAAAGATGCTTGGCAGCGTCAGCAGTTGAGTGCCAAATCCTTGTGTGGTCATTGCGGTGTATCGCTCCTTGAATGGGGGCGTGCAGAGAACGTGAGAGATCACGTGCCCCCTCAACGCCATTAGTAACCTTAAGCCTGCTGGAGCCACCAACGACTGAATGATCGTTGTAGGCAGTAACATCGGCCCGGTTGAGCAACCCCGACGTGGCGGGTGAACCATGATGCCACTATGCCGCCATCGCACTCAGCGGTAAATATTTATTACAGATTGGGGTTTAGGTGTTCGCTAGATGCGCCAGCCCAGCCGCGACCAATACGATTTCCCAGCGGGCGAACGTCAATCGGCAATGACTGTGAAACACGCCGCTTGACGGTCAATGCGATTCAGCCAGGGCTGGGTAGTGGGCAGTCGAACCGTTGTGCGCATAACACGGTTTTGGTTAAACCGCCGGACGACTCGCGGCGTGGCGCGGCCAGCGGCCAGCGGCCCGCACCCGACCCAGCGGTTTGCTCCCGCGCCCCGCCGACTGATAGCCTAACGGCGTGGCTAACCCCACAGGTCATTCCCCAACACCGAGGCTCGATGCGGTGACCGACTCCCAGCGGCTGGCGACACTCCAGGCGGAGAATGCGCGTTTGATTGCCTTGCTCGACGCGCACGGCATCGATTGGCAGCCGCCTGTCGAACCGGCGCGGATCCTCCTGGTGCCCGTTGATCCGTCGTCCGCCCTGGACACCCGCAGCAAGGTCGCGCTCTTTCGTCGCTTGTTCAGAGGCCGTACCGACATCTATCCGCTGCGCTGGGAAAGCAACAGCGGCAAGTCCGGCTACGCACCCGCCTGCGCGAACGAGTGGCGTCCGGGCGTCTGCGAGAAACCCCGGATCAAATGCGGCGACTGCCACCAGCGCCAACTGCTGGCCGTGACCGACGACCTCATCTTTCGCCACTTGGCGGGCGCCGTTGTCGTCGGTGTCTATCCGTTGCTCAAGGACGATACCTGCTACTTTCTGGCCGCCGACTTCGACGAGGCCGAATGGCGCGACGATGCCCGTGCGTTCGCAGAATCCTGCCATACGCTGGGCGTGCCGGTCGCCTTGGAAATCTCCCGTTCGGGCAACGGCGCGCATGCCTGGATTTTCTTCGAGGACAAGGTGCTGGCCAGCGATGCCCGCCGTCTCGGCGCGGCCATCATCAGCCACGCCTGTGAGCGCACACGGCAGTTGTCGCTCAGTTCCTACGACCGGTTGTTTCCCAACCAGGACACCCTGCCCAAAGGCGGCTTTGGCAACTTGATCGCCTTGCCGCTGCAAAAACGCGCCAGGGCCCAGCATCACAGCGTGTTTGTCGACGATGCGCTGGAGCCCTATGCCGATCAGTGGGCGTTCCTCGCCACCCTCCAACGCATGAACCCCGAGCGCCTCCACCCCGTCATTACCCTGGCCATGGGCAACCGCGACCCCCTTGGCGTGGCGTCCGTCGATGAAGACGAAGGTGCCCAGCCATGGAAAGCCCCCTCGCCTCGACCCCAGAAGCTCAACGGCCCGATGCCGGCCACCCTGAGCATCACCCTGGCGAATCTGATTTACTTTGAAAAGGCCCAGCTACCTCAACCCTTGGCCAACCAGTTGATCCGCCTCGCGGCGTTTCAGAATCCCGAGTTTTATAAAGCGCAGGCCCTGCGCCTGTCGGTGTGGAACAAACCCAGAGTCATTGGCTGCGCGCAGAATTTCCCCCAACATATTGCCTTGCCCCGTGGCTGCTGGGACGCGGTGCAGGCGCTGCTGGCGCAGTACCAAATCACGCCATTGGTGGAAGACGAGCGTTTCGCGGGCCATCCGTTGGATGTCAGTTTCCTCGGCACGCTGCGCCCTGACCAGGAAGCAGCCGTCACCGCCATGCAAGCGCATGACACCGGTATCCTCTGCGCGCCAACGGCCTTCGGTAAAACCGTGAGTGCCGCCGCGCTGATTGCCAGGCGGCGTGTGAACACCTTGGTGTTGGTGCACCGGACCGAGTTGTTACGCCAGTGGCAAGAACGCTTACAGGCGTTTCTGGGCGTCGGCAAGGAGGTGGTCGGCACCCTCGGCGGCGGCAAGCCCAAGCTCACCGGCCAGATCGATATCGCCGTCATGCAATCGCTGTCGCGCCAGGGCGAGATCAGTGACCTGGTGAAAAATTACGGGCAGATCATCATCGACGAATGCCATCACCTGTCGGCAGTGTCTTTCGAAGCCCTGTTGCGCAGTTCGCCCGCGCGTTACGTGCTCGGGCTGACGGCGACCCCGATCCGCCGCGATGGGCAGCAGCCCATCATTTTCATGCAGTGCGGACTGATCCGCCATACCGCCGCGCGCCCAGCCAGCACCCCTCACGACTTGTCCGTGAGTCCTCGCCTGCTCTCCGGCCCAATCCTCGTCCCCGAGGGCGCAGGCATCCAGGAGGTATTCAGGCGACTGGCCGCTGATGCACAACGCACGGCGACCATCGTTTCTGCGGTGGTGCAAGCTTACCGGCAAGGCCGAAAGGTACTGGTACTGACCCAACGCACCGAGCACGTGGAGACACTAGACGCCGCGCTCAGGGAGCAGGTGGCGAATCTGTTTACCCTGCATGGCCGCCTGCCCAAGAAACAGCGAACGTCGCTGATCAGCGCCTTGGAATCTTTGCCCGAAGCCGCCCCTCGGGTGCTCCTGGCCACCGGCACGCTCATCGGCGAGGGCTTTGACCACCCACCGCTGGACACCCTGGTGCTGGCCATGCCCATTTCCTGGCGAGGCATCCTTCAGCAATACGCCGGGCGCCTGCATCGAGCGCACGCCGCCAAGGCCGACATCCAGGTGATCGACTTCGTGGACGAGGGCCAGGTCGCCCTGCTGCGGATGTGGGAAAAGCGCAAGGCCGGCTACAAGGCGATGGGGTACCGGCTGAACGATGCGTCGGCCACGATGGCACTGCTCTAGCCGGCGCGGGGCGGTCCCCCAGGCACGATGCGCCAAAGGGACACCGTTCACTGGGGCACGGGGTCAAACAGGCGGCGCGGCGAGAAATCCGGCGCCCCTGATACGGTGTGAGACAAGGGTTCGCCCTGCTGACGGAGAACTGCGCCGATGCTGGAAAAGTACGACCGGGCCAAGCTGCTCGATGAGGTGTGGACGGAAGCCGTCACGGTGGTCGCGCCGCGTTACCAACTGTCCGACGTGGGGCTTCAGAAACTCTGTCGCCGCCTTCAGATCCCCACGCCACCCCGAGGTTATTGGACCCGGCTCAAAGCCGGCAAGCCGGTGGCGCCGCGTCCGAAGCTGCGTGAATACATCGGGCACCCGATGCACCTGTTTCGCACTCCCGCACCGCCTGTACCGCCGGCGCCACAGCCGCTGGATGAGCGGCTGGCCGTGCTACTGGTTTTCGAGCGCGACCCGGCCAATCACATTGTCGTCCCTGACCACATCCGCCACTGGCATCCGCTGGTCGTCGCGGCGCAGCTATCGCTGAAAAAGCCGGTGATTGATCAACGCGAGATGCCCAGCACACGACGTCCAGCGCTGAGCATTTCGGTATCGCCAGCGCAGCAAGCACGCGCCTTAAAAATCGCCGACGTGCTGCTCAAAGCGTTCGAGGCCCGAGGATACCCGGTTGAGCAGGGCCAACACGACGTGGACATCTGCATGCTCGGCAGGCGCTACCACCTGCGGCTCTTTGAGGCCTGCACCAAAGCCACCTACACGCTCACCGCTAAGCAGCTGGCGGACCAGGCCAAGGGCGCTGGGAGCTATTGGCCCAAGTCGCACTATGTCCCCACCGGCCGCCTTCAAGTCCTGATCAACGAGGGCTATGCCGGCAAGGTGATGGACTCGGATCGGTTACCCGTCGAGGCACAACTCAACAAACTGTTGGAGCAGATGGCGACCAAGGCGGTCGAATCCTTAGTCAACGCTGAACGTCAGGCCGTCATCGATGCCCAACGCCAGCAGCGGCGTGAGGCGGCCTTGGAACGCAAGCGCTTGCAGGACAGCGAAAGGCAACGACTGGGTCAGCTTGAAACGGACGCACACAATTGGCGACGTGCACAGGCGATACGTGAATATCTGGATGCGCTGGAGCAAACGCTGGATGCACGCGGGTCGGTAGCGGATCAGCAGGCATTTATCCAGTGGGGCCGTGCCAAAGCCGCATGGCTGGATCCTCTGCTCCCCGAGGTCGTGGATATACTGGACGAAGAGATCAAGGTCCCTTTTTAGCGAGCAGCCCCATGACCGACTTGCCAACAGACTCGCCCCGCACCAATAAGAATGGCCACACGTTCCGCCAGTTAATGGCGTTGAAGGCCCAGCATCAGACGGAGAAACGCGAGGCGCTGCAAGCGTGGAAGCGGTGGTACGCCGCCCTGGATGAGGAGCAAAAAGCCGCCGTGGATGAACGCACCCGTGTGCGCTGCCAGGCCATCGCGGCGCAATTTGGCCCGTCTCGGCGATACCGACCGCTCAGCTAGCCCCGAGTGTCAGGGCATGACGCCATGAGGTTGAGCGGCAGATAAACCCCGTTGCACGCGCCCCCTCTTAAGTGGTGCTCTTCTTGGCTGTATGCCCCCAGCGTGATCGGTCATCCCTCTCGCCTGCGCCCAGGAGAGGTGGTCGCGAGGGCTCGGGGGGAGAACGGTACATCGAATGGGCCTCTGCGCCCCCCATCACCGACCCCCCGCATCAACCGAGATGCCAGCGCCCGACCTGTTTGCCAATGATCGCTCATGTCGACTCTTGACCCCGTCCAGAGTCGACACCATGCTGGTCATAGAGACACCACACCGGAGCGACGAACAATGCTGATAGCCCTGCTGACTTTATGGACACTGCTGATTTTGACCACAGGGTTTTCGGTGTACGACCAGTTGAATTTTAAACTCCCGTGGTTTGGCGGGCGTCGCTCCTCCGCGCACCTGCTCCATTGCCTGTGGTTAGGCCTGTTGATGGGCGCCCTGTGTTCGGGCGTGCTGTACAGCCTGGCATGGATCAGCCAATACCTGACCCAAGGCTTCTACGAGCCGCTGCTCGCAACGTTAAATGGGTATCTCAGCACGCATGGCCTGACTAGCGTCTTCCTCCCATTACCGCCCTTGTTTGTTGTCTGGCTGTCCGTGAGCCTGGTGATCGCGTTCCTCGCCGCCCCTTGGATTGGAACGCTGGCAAGGCACCGTTACCTGTTCTAACCATCGGGCCTAGCGCCCAACACGCCACGTCCCGCCATTGTGTACCTTGGCATAGCGTCGCCAGTGCGCGATTGCGCATGCCTCTGGCCGTCCCTGCCTCTCTCAGCCTCACCCTAAGCACGGCCTCCACGCCAGTCTCGCGACCTAAGGGTTGCGAACGCGGGAAAAATGAGTCTTCTCACGGCACAAAATACTACCGTTCGTCTGAATTTATGACGAAATTGACATTTGATTTCGAGACATTTATTCGCCAAAAAAACATCATAACTCATTGTTTTTAAAGGACTGTTAACTCAGCAAACATTAATTTAAACCACTTTGTCAATACCATTGACATTACCTGCAAAACACGATCTAGACTTGCTGAAAAAGAATTTCTATGCCGGGTGAAAATCCATTCCAGGACACCCCCTCATGAAGCCACTCAGCGCCTTCGAAAACAGTCGGACAGTCGAGCCCAGTCGTACCCTTAAAAAGGGAAAGTACGGCAAACACATCGTGCATTTCCCATCGCTAAAAAATCGCAAGGTGGTGGTGTGCGAAAGCGAACTCGAAGCTGATTTTTGCATCTGGCTCGAATACGCAGAAAACGTTGTCGAATACGCTCCGCAGCCCGGCACCTTCTCGTTTGCACTCGAAGGCGCTCCCACCCGCTACACCCCCGACTTTCAGATCACCTACGATACGGGCGAGATTCGGTACATTGAGGTCAAGCCAGACCACATCTTCGAGGATGCGGGTTATCTTCGAAAAATCGACGAATTCAAGCGAATTGCAGCACAGCACGGATACAGTTTTGCCTTGGTCACGGAGCGAGATATTCGTGTCCAACCCAAGCTAAGAAATCTCCAATATCTGTACAACCGCCTGCACTTGGTCACCGACGTCGAGGTCGCGTACGCACTCGACAGTCTGAAAGGCGCGCCAAGCGGCACGACCCTTCGCACGCTGTTGTCTAGTCCGTCTCCACCGTCCATGAAGTCCATCGCCAGGTGTGTGTTTACCCGATTGATTTCGACCAATCTGGACCAGATGCCATTCACCCTTGACTCGCGAATTACGTATGGCTTGGTAGCGGACCTACCCCATGCATAAAGTCACCACGAATGAACGTTACCGCCTGAACGGGGCAGAGTTTGAGGTGGTCGCTACCGACCTGAAGCGTGTCCAACTGGCAGGCGTCTCCAGTCAGCGTCAGATGTCGTTCACCCACCTCCAAGTGGATGATCTGATTCGCAAAGGTGACTTGGTCAGGTCCCAATGCGCGCCCATCGATATCTCCAAGGCCCCGATTCTCCTGAACATGAGTCAGGCGGAGCGAGCGACTCATGATCGAAAAGTCGCGTACGTCGTCAGCGCCCTTAATGCGCTTGGCAATACTTTGCCTCGCGAAGCGACCCACGCATTTATTGTGGACCATGCGCGGGAACACAATGACCCATCACCGCCGAGCTATTCTACTTTGTATGCTTGGACTAAAAAGTATCGGCAAGGCGGCGATAGCCCTCTGGCACTGATCAAAAACAAACATCACCACCTGGCGCGCGGTAAACAGCTAAGCGATGAAACACATGAGATGGTGCATAACATCATCGATGAACACTATTTGATCCGGGAAAGACCCAGCGGACAACTGGTGTTTAATCTGCTCATTAATCAAATCCATAAAGATAATGAGCACCGGCCCGTTAACGACCAAATTGCGCTGCCCTCAAGGGCAACGTTCTACCGCATGCTCGCAAACATTGATCGCTTTAAATGTGACGTGCTGCGTGAAGGTCGCGCCTACGCGGAAAAGAAAAACAGTTACGGCAGAAGTATCCAGAAACCCAAGCATCTGTTCCAACGGATCGAAGCGGATACCCAAATGATGGACGTGATCGTTGTAGATGACGACGGGAACGTCCGAGGAAGACCCTATCTGACCGCATTCATGGAATGCAAAAGCAGGATGATCATCGGGTGGGAGTTGTCTATGACCCCGCCGTGTGCGGCTAAAACGATGAAAGCCCTAAAAATGTCGCTTGTTAGTACGAACCCTATTGCCGGGAAGGGAGAAGTTTATTACATCGATAATGGAGGCGAGTTCCTCAACGACTCCTTCTTCAACTTCTTCAGCAGTTACGGCTCCAAAGTATTGCCGCTGCCCCCGGCCAAGCCCAATCAAAAAGGATTCATCGAACGTTTTTTCTCGACCCTGAATATGGGACTTGTCCATTTTATGAAGGGGACGACCAAATCAAACCCGACGGCCAGACGTGATTACGACGCTGAACGTCATGCCTGTTTGACTGTAGAGGACGTGCGGTCGCTGTTTGAGCGTTGGCTGAAGGAATATTACCACCAGCGCCCTCATGAAGGGATCCGCACAGCACCGGCGGTGGTGTTTGCCAAGGCATTAGAAGGCGAACTGCCTCCCGATACTTATTCGCTTCAGCAGTTGGATATCACCTGCCGAAAGACTAAGGCGCGAGCAATTTCCAACGGAAGGGTAAAAATGCTCCACCTCAGTTGGTACGGCCCTGGACTGCCACGGTTGGACGCCAAGGCCCGTAAACTCGGATGTAAACCACTCGTGCATTTCGATGAATCTGATTTATCTACCGTGTGGCTATCCATTCCCCAGGAACCGGGGATTATGGTTCAGGCCGACGCTGTAGACCCTGATTATCAGAATGGTCTTACCCTCTATGAACATCAACTGGCTTGCGCGGCGGTAGACAAGCAAGGCGAAGCCTTTAACAAAACAAAGGCTGCGCGTGCACTTGCGGAAATCTATCTTTCACTGAGCGAGCTACAACACGGAAAATCTCAAAAAAAAGGACGCTCCCACAAATCAACCCGAGTTACAGAACCCAAAAAAGACATTGGCCAGTTACAAACTGATCCTAATACAGCTGCCCACCCTCCCTCAAATTTCATTATGGATCAATCCACCGCAGAGATCGATGATGACCTAGAATCTTTTACATTAGAGTAAATTACATGTCACCAGAAATACAAAACAAGCTAACTGAGTTCTCAAAACATATTGTCGCCCACGGCTATTACAAAGACGCCGTGGATCAAATACTGAAAAGCATTCACACCACCGCAGCCAGAAGAGAGCCTGCCTCCACCTTACTCACTGGCCCTTCCGGTGTAGGAAAATCGACCGTTTGTAAGTACGTGATGCAAAAGATTGGCGCTAAACAAGAGATCGAAACGGAATGGGGAATCGTACAAACAGTTCCCGCATTTTATTGCGGCCTCCCCGCAGGCACGACACTAAAATCATTAACCATTAGCATGCTGGCGCAGCTTGGATGCGATCAATTGAATGGTGACGCCACCACCCTACTGTACCGATTAATGACCCTGTTAAAGACGTGCAAGACCCAAGTAATACTCTTGGACGAATTTGATCATTTACTCGCCAAGGGGGCCGAAAAAACTAAGATTCTTGTCTGCAACTGGGTCAAAACACTTATGAATGAAACCCTCATTCCCGTGGTTTTAGCGGGGATGCCAGAATGCCAGTCGATTGTTGATGAACACCCCCAACTGGCGCGAAGGTATCCGTTTCGCGCAAACTTACGGCCTTTGGAATTCGCCTCTAACGATAGCCAATCGGATTATTTGAAAACGTTAAAGTCGTTCGGCGCGCAAATTAATCGTATTGGGGCGTTCTCAGACTCTATTTACCTCACTGACCAAACGATCTCAGCAAGGATCTATGCAGCCACCGGTGGCAATATGAACTCCTTGAGGCAGTTGTTACACGAAGCTTTCAGCTTGGCGCTTACACGAAACATCGGCGTCTTCTCTGAACAGGACCTGGTAAATTCTTATGGCTGTCAAATCCTGGAAGGTTCACTGATTAAACACGGTAATCCTTTCACCATGGCGCCCCAAGAGATACGCAGCATCATTTCGAGGAGTGTTCGATGACGACCCTCAGCTTCGTCCCCCGTGCTCGCGATGAAGAAAGCCCTAGGAGTATGCTCGTGCGAGCCGCTCACCTGAACGGCTTTAGATCTGTGGCCAAGATGGCCGCAGCGCTGCACGGTGAAAACAATGCACGTCCTCTTGAATGGCAATTAATTGATTCCAGTATGGCAAAGCTATTCGCGGCTTTGGATAAGAGGACACGACTCCCGTTGCCGTTTTACCGACGATCATCACAAGTGACACGAGGCGCACCGTTACTCATCAATAACATCGCCATTCCGCTAAACCTCCTGAGAACGAAAGACCATGCTGTTTGCCCCGAGTGTTTAGCAGACGGCTGGCAGCGATACATTCAAGATATTAATTTGGTAGATGAATGCCCTTATCACCAATGTCGCTACATCATGATCTGCCCCTCTTGCGACCAGAACCTCACCTGGACAGACTGCAATGGGGCGGTGTGCCAATGTGGGTTTGACCTGAGCACTTGTCAAAAGCAACCGAGTTCGTCTCCATTCTCCCTACAGTTGCTTTCAATTTTACACAATCAAGACCAAGCAAAATTCGGTGTATTCTTAGACAATCTCAAAGCCCTCCGTTATTCCTCGGCTCTCCAATTTTCTGAAAAACAAGAATTGCTCGAACTGGCGTTAGCCATTGCGATGCATGACAAGCGAAGCATCGAAATCGCGGTATCGAAATCCATCGCCCATTACACTCATGCTCCGGCTCTATTTTTTGTTGCTCCTTGGTTGCTGTCCAAAGATGAAGAAATCAAGACCACTGCCCTCGGTCTGTTGGCTAATGACGTCACCGCACCCACCCAAGATGAAAACAATAAAAATAGGCCACCACTATGGCTGCTTCGTGATGAGTTTGAAGCCATTGGCATCAACCAACCAAAGCTTCGTTCGCTTACAAAAATAGGCCTGATCACGAAAGTGAAAGTCAAAACCAATACGCCTCACCACTATTACTCAGCCGATTGGGCATCCGTGCAAAACTGGCTAACTTTATCGGGTTCTCCAACCCTGGTTATTACCTCACCGTCGCACCTAGACATAGAACAGGCTGCCCTTTATCTAGATGTTTATCCGGAGGTAGTTCGTCGTGCAGTCCGAGCCAATTTCATGGCATCCAACACAAAAACCGGAAAATCAGGAAAACTGCTGCTCTGTAAAAATGAAGTCACAGCCTTTCACCAAAAATACATTTTTGTCGGTCCGCTCGCAAAATCATTGGGAAGCCCAAACACAACGCTTACAGCAAGGCTGATGAGTGTAGGCATTAAACCGATCTCCGGACCTGCTATTGATGGGAGTTTGGTAGCTATTTACCAACGCTCCACACTGGATACGAATAAAATAGCCCAAGCGCTCGCGGCAGTAACGTACTCACACAAAGCAGGACGAAAACTCCATACGCTGCAACCCAATGACACCCATATCAGCTCCACCGATACTGCGAAAATCCTAGGCATGGAGGTTCAACGATTAAAGTATTTGGAGCGAGCTGGCCTACTTAGAGAAGAAACACCTAGTCAATTCTTAAGTGAAAACCGCCGTTACTTCACCAAAAACTCAGTGTTTTTAACACAAAAAGTCTTGAGCAACTCCATCACCATCGAAGATGCCAGTACTCAGCTTGACATCTTGATAGGCCCATTAACACGCCGCTTCATAAAAAGCGGGTTTATAAAACCACTTTTACTTGGCAAAAAGACGCTTATCACCAACGATGATGTGGAAGTTATGCGTGAAAACCTGACGCATTACTGTAGCTGCGATCAGCTTGATAAATATTTGAGCGCGCCCACTGGACATGCAGCGAATCTAATTTCCACTGGTCGCATCTTTACTGCCCCACCTGAAGAATCAGGAATCAGCACGGTCCGACTGATCAGATGGGCGCAAGTAAAAAACTGAGACACCCTTCAATAGATCTCTCTAGTTCCGTCTCACATCCTACCTCACTCTGGCGTGCCCCTCGAAACCGAGGGCATTGACGCTTGCCAATCAGTACCTATAATAGCTAATCAACTTGTACTATTTCGCCATACAACTAGAGGTTTCGCACTTGAATTTTTCGCCGAGAAAATTCATTCTTTAATGAGACAACACTCAAAGAATTTACTTTTTAATGAGATTAAAATTTAGATCTTATGAGACAACCCTGTTCATCCCCAAGCATTCCGGACAATGCAATTCAGGCTTTATTGAGACTCCATGCAGCTCGCCGCGATTTGACGATTGCACTCTGAATCGAAAAATCGAAAAGCAAGAGCCCCGATCTGATCGGGGCTTTTTATTGGGGAATGAAAAACTTTTTTTCTTCCCTACGCTACGACGCTAA
>Ga0157371_10002590_pt1 | contig 17160 bp, 16 predicted proteins | sample C45metaG_FD_113462 | JGI IMG/M metagenome (GOLD analysis project Ga0157371, IMG submission 113462) | Corn rhizosphere microbial communities from Kellogg Biological Station, Michigan, USA - C4-5 metaG | ecosystem: Host-associated > Plants > Roots > Rhizosphere > Soil | place: USA: Michigan...
AAAAAGTTCGTGCTTAATAGGAAAGGTCTTGTTCTCCAACGGATCAATCACTATGTCAGCGGTACAGGGTCATTGGCGCGAAGTATCCGAGCAAACTTTGCCGGCAGCAACTTATTTAAATGATGCAAATAAAACTTCAAGTCAATTGATTATCATCGTCGAACGCAAGGAAGACTGGGCCTCGTATTTCCCCAGCGAGGACATCGTCAGCGCCCAGGAATACCTCGAGCAGGCCCGAGACAACGGACAGGGCAAGCGCATACAGGTGATCAACCTGTGCCGCAGCTACAAGTACCTGGGGCACGGCTATTACTGTTCGTTGCTGGCCGAGGCCCGTGGGCACAAGGTCATTCCGTCGGTACGTACCATCAGCGAGCTGACCAAAAGTCGTTGTATGGCCTGGCCCTTGATGACTTGGATAAGCCGCTGGAAAAAGCCCTCAATAATCATCTTTACAGTGATACCGAAGGCTTCACCCTGACGTTGTACTTCGGCAAAACCAATATCGAGCCGCTCCAGGAACTGGCCCGGCAAGTGTTTGAAGTGTTTCCTTGTCCGATATTGTTAGTTGAGTTCAGACGAACAAATGGCTGGCACATCGAAGGGATAAAGTCTGGGGCCTTGCATAAGTTGCGCGAAGATCAGGAAGATCAGTTTGCCAACTCCCTGGACAGTTTCAGTCGCAAGATATGGCGTGTGCCGCGTTCACCGCGACTGGCCCGTTATGACCTGGCCATTCTGCATGATCCGCAAGAAGCGTTGCCGCCTTCTAACGCCAAGGCCCTGGACAACTTCGTACGCGTCGGCAAGACGTTGGGCATTGATGTGGAGTTGATCGAACGCAAGGATTACGCGCGCATCGCCGAATACGACGGCCTGCTGATCCGCGAGACCACAAGTGTCGACAACCACACCTACCGTTTCGCAAAAAAAGCTGAAAGTGAAGGGTTGGTGGTGATGGATGATCCCGCCTCGATCCTGCGCTGCACCAACAAGGTATATCTGACTGACCTGCTCAAAAGCCATCAACTCGGCATGCCCGCCACTGAAATCCTTTACAAGGAACGACCGGAAGATTTCGAACGGGTCGGCGAACGCCTGGGCTTTCCGTTGGTGCTGAAAATCCCCGACGGCTGCTTCTCCCGGGGTGTGATCAAGGTCGAAAGCCAGCAAGCCTTGCTCGACGCCACGGCCGAATTGTTCGAACACTCCGTGCTGTTGCTGGCTCAGGAATTCTTCTACACCGAATACGATTGGCGCATCGGCGTGCTTAACCGTAAACCGATTTTCGCCTGCCAGTACTTCATGTCCAAGGGCCATTGGCAAATCTATAACCACAAGGCCAAGGGCCAGGACATCAACGGCGAGTGCCGCACCCTGGCAGTCCACGAAGCCCCGCGCGCGGTGGTGGACCTGGCGGTAAAAACCGCCAATCTGATCGGCGACGGCCTGTACGGCGTAGACCTCAAGCAGTCCGGCGACAAGGTGGTGGTGATCGAAGTCAACGACAACCCGAACATGGACGCCGGGATCGAAGATGCGTACTTGCAGGACGATCTGTATTCGCTGGTGCTCGAAGAGTTCGTCCGCCGGCTCGAACTGAAACGTCGCGGCCAAGCCTGGTAAAACGCAACAGGAATCTCTTGTGGGAGCGGGCGTTGCACCGCGAAGGCTTTAACATCGTCACTACAACGCCTGGATCAAGCTTGCTGGCGTTCATCGACGCATTTCTTACGATCTTTAAGCCCGCGAACCACGAGGTACAACAACGGCCCCACAGACACAAAAACCGCCGTGATCAACAGATACGGCATCACCGAAACTACTGACTGCCCACGCTTGCGCGCATCCCTGTACATCCAGATTCCGGCAAGCGTTGCCAACAAATAAAGATCAATCACCACCTGCGCTGTATCCGGGCGTGACAACAGGCTGATGCCGAAGTCGATCAACGACTGCTCGGCCTGGAGCATCACCGAAACGGTGTAACCGGCAAAGGCAATCAGGGCAATGAGGGGCAGGGCGACAGACTTCATGGTTTCCTTCCTTGGGACGATGAGCAGAGTCGCCAGCCTATAGAGGCGAAAGGAAATTGACCATTGACTTGCCACCGGCGCCCGGCTAATTTCCAGCCATGACTTCCACCGTACTGCGCTGCCAGCCAAGCATTATTACCGCCATTCCTTATTTGGCGGGCTAGCTCACGACTGCAGCACCCAACCCGCCCTCGAGGCGGGTTTTTACTTTCTGTCTCCTGGGTTGCGATCAACGTCAGGAGACGACCATGAGCACGACACCCGCCCAGCAGACCTTGCTTGAGCACTACGTAAAAAAGATCCTTGCCGCGCCCGTGTATGAACTAGCCGTGCGTACGCCGTTGCAAGCGGCGCCTGCGTTGTCCGAAACCCTGGGTAATCAGGTGCTGCTCAAGCGTGAGGATTTACAGCCGACCTTTTCCTTCAAGATTCGCGGCGCCTACAACAAGCTCGTGCAGCTAAGCGACGAGCAAAAGGCTCGCGGGGTGATCACCGCTTCGGCAGGTAATCATGCCCAAGGCGTGGCGCTGGCCGCGCGAGAGTTAGGCATTGCGGCCACTATCGTCATGCCCTGCACGACGCCGGAGTTGAAAGTGCTCGGGGTGCGCAGTCGTGGTGGCGATGCCGTGCTGCACGGCGAAAGTTTTCCGTTTGCCCTCGAATACGCGCTGAGCCTGGCCGAACAAAGCGGTCGCACCTTCGTTTCGCCCTTCGACGACCCGGACGTGATCGCCGGGCAGGGCACCGTGGCCATGGAGATCCTTCGCCAGCATCAAGGGCCGCTGGATGCGATCTTCGTCCCGGTGGGCGGTGGAGGCTTGATCGCCGGTATCGCGGCGTACGTTAAATACCTGCGCCCGGACATCCGCATCATCGGCGTCGAGTCAGAACATTCGGCGTGTTTGTACGCTGCATTGCAGGCGGATGAGCGCGTGGTCCTGCCCAACGTAGGCACTTTTGCCGATGGCGTGGCCGTGGCGCAGATCGGCGCTTATGGATTTGAGGTCTGTAGGTTTTGTGTCGATGAAGTGCTGACGGTTTCCAATGATGAGTTGTGCGCCGCCATCAAGAACATCTACGACGATACCCGCTCAATCACCGAGCCTTCCGGCGCGCTGGCGGTAGCGGGTATCAAAAAGTATGTCGCACAAACCGGTGTGCGTGGCCAGACATTGGTGGCGATCGACTCGGGCGCCAACATCAACTTCGACAGTTTGCGCCATGTTGCCGAGCGCGCCGCGTTGAGTGGCGCCCCGGCGTGAAGGAGGGGGTTGTTATTCCTGAACGGCTTTTTCGACTTTGCTTGACGCTGACCAGATCCGATAACGAACTTCAACGTCCTTGGGCACGTAAAGCACGATTGGCAGCTTGCTGTTGTAACGCAACATGAAGCCGTCGCCGACCACGGGTACGAAGTCCTGTTTGCTTTTGCCATCAGGACAGGCCATCAGGGTGCTCATCGGGCCGATGACTTTTTCCAGGCGGTAGAAGGGATAACCCCAGCCCTCGAGGTTTTTTTCTTCAAGGATACCGCCCAGACGCTGGCGGTTGCAGTCCACGGTCAGGGTCTTGCCGGCCAGCACCTCAACCTGGAAGTTTTCTTCCTGCGGTTGTGGGGCAACGTGTATGACCTGGCGGGTATAACCGCTCTCGGGCTTGGGGAACGGCGCAACGGTCTCCAGTTTTGCGGCATGAGCCACAGTCGACAGACCGGCAACAATCAGCCCGACGGTATTGATCAAGGTCAAAGAACCCATGATGCCTCCTTGCGTGTGAGTAGGGTCAGCGGATACTGAAATCACTGGGCGCATTCTTACTGCCGCCTACCGCTAACGCAAACCCGCTCGGGGAAATTGCAGGGCAGAAACAGGCCCTCCTTGCATATTGCATGAGGCACTTTCTTGGCTGTGTCACTAAATCCTTGATTTGCCGATGAACTGCACAGCGAAAATCCCGGCATGTTTTATGCTCAATCAGACTTAAGTTGGCCGGAACAGTATTGAGTCAGCCTGAACGAGAAAACGGTGCGTCATTGAGACATAGAAATCCCGCAAAGGAAGTAAAGCGAGAGATCTCAGCACCCACCGACGTTGAAATTTTATCGGCAGTCTCACATTTAGGAGCGGGTCGCCATGTTTCTTTCTGCCTTGGAACTTCGCAATATCATTGAAAGCAGTTTTTTACCCAGACGCTGCCAATGCACGGTTTCACCGGATCTGTCATTAATGACCGTCAAGGTGTATTCCGACCGTGAAACAGATCACGCCGATCTGACGGTCACTGGAATAAATGCCAGACAGCTCAACAGTATCCGGGAAATCCACGAACTGATTGCAGGTCTGCGCACTGATCTGGTGCCTCAGTCCAACGCCCAGACTCTGCATCCACACAGGAAAGCGGTTTAACCCGCCGTTTCGAGTTCCGCCGATGCGCGCCGGGTCTGGACGAATCCCAGTCCCAGCGCCAGCTCGACCAACACTGCCAGCAAGATGGCTGGACCGGCATGGCCATTGAGCCATTCGCCGAAGCCCAGCGTTGCCAGGCCGAAACATCCGACGGTAAACCCGGTGCTCAGTGCGCCGCGGGTGACTGAAGGTGCCTCGTTTCGCACCAGATAGAAAATAACCCCCAACGCTGCAAACAGCACCGCACTGCGTCGCGCCACGAATCCCGCCGCAGATGAATACTCAATGCTCCAGATCGCGAGCAAACCTTCCGGTACAAAACCCCAGGCCAGAGCCAGCAGAAAACACAAAAGGGAAGTGAAGGTCGACAAGGTGCGAAACGAAAACTGCATGGCCAATCCTTGCGGCAGTGAGGGAGGCGCAAAGCATAGCGCCAGAACCCCTCACAGGAATACCGCAAAGTTTTAAATCAGACTTTTCAGTCAGTTCTGATAACTGCAAGCGTCGGAAAGTTTTCGGTAGCTGATTTCTTCAGGCTTGCCTGATGTATCGATGTACTTCATGTCAGCGGTTATCACTTTGCACTCCTCTGTCTTGGGCTCCGTCAAGGCAACGACCTTCTTGATATTCAGCGGCATGCCGTAGTGGTAGGGCACGGCTTGCGAGGAGGAAGTGTCATTGGCCTGGGCCAGCCCGCTGAACGCGGTGCAGGCGAGGGCAGAAGTAACCAGCAGTGTGCGGATGTTCATGTGACGATCTCCCGTGCAGACGTTAAGTCAGCTCGACGGATTGGCGTCGAACCTGCCGCACTGGGCGTCAGAGAACTCTGAGGAGTGCGGTCCAGTAAAGTTTTGGACCGCGGGGTTAAGCGATGGTTAACCCGGCTGAATGCCGTCTGTCGTGAGGCGTTTCTGTCAGAAGTTTCATGTGGGAAACGATTTACGGGATGTTCGGCTTGGTCCTACACGGTCAGATGACTTGTCGACTTTCGCCTGATGGGGAGGGCGGTTAGTGTTTGGGCTCGCTGCAAAATCAGCGATCGGGTTTGGTCACCTGCCTAACACTGCACATATTTGTGCCATCATTCGCGCTGCGGACTTTTACGTCTCGTAGTGCGTTGCAATGGTGGCTGTGTGCAGGACGCTTTCGGGCGAGCCGTTTTGAGTGTTAGCGGTTGACCAAACCTGTACATAGCCGCCTCCATCGTTTGGTCACGGTGCTGGCGATTACTAAATTAATACTCGAGTAATTACTATGCCAACGCTAAATCCGTTCCCAGATCGCTATCGTTCAATCAACAGTGGCGTTACCGACTCAAGTCCGTTGTTGATCGACACAGAAGCCAATCCCCAAGACATTCTCGAAGCCGCACTACAGCGCATCCGAGCCTCCAGCCAGCTACTCGAAACGCTGCACTGCCAATGCTTCAAGCACGGCGATGTTCAAGGCATTCCACACATTACGCATGCGGTTTACTTGCTGACTCAGGATGGTTTTGATCTGTTGCAGGTGGCTCAGCAACGGATGATGGGGTGGAAGGCGCCGGTCTGATATCTGAAACTCAAAAAAAATCCAGCGCCCGTCGGCGCTGGATTTTTTATGGAGAGATGTTGATCAATTTCATGCTTAATCCCAAGAACCAATAGCCCCCGATAAAAATAAAATTTCCACTGTGTTTAACGACTCAGCTTGTCAGGAAAAAACGATAGCGGCGGGTGAGTGGCCTTCCATTTTTTTGTAAACTCATCAGCTTCTGCGATTTGCTCCGGAGTCATTTTGGCTGCTATTTCAGGTAACTTTTCTTCAAGGTAAACCTGAGCGCTGCCTCCGCCATCAAGCTCCTTCAAAAGCGAGATGAGTCCGTATCCTTTTACTAAATCCAGGGGGTAACCGACCCTGTCAGGAGTGTGGGTCAAATAGGCCCCATAGGTACTTACAGCATTCTGCTCTCCAGTCTTTGCCGCTTCTTCCAGCCAATGACGGACCCCGTCCATGTCGCCTTCTTTGTACAGGACTGCAACGTAAGCCATCATTGCCTTAGGGTAACCGCCTTCAGAGGAAGCTTTTAGCCACTTGGCAATAGATTCTGAACGCTTCCAGGGCAGGAGAAAAACGCCGCTCCCTTCTTGTTCCCCGATTGCCATCCAGTACTGCGCAATAGCGTGACCGGCGTTTGCAGATTTCTCTAACCAGTCTTGATCTATTGTAAGTTGATACATTATGAACATGGCTTCAGAGTCGCCTTGCTCGGCTTTAGGCTTGGCTAAACGCTGCGCTTGATTTAACCATTCAATCGGTTTTTTTTTCGTGTCCGGACAGTTTTCCAAAACTTTACACATGTCATCGTCACTTCTACCCAGTTGGATCATCGCATAGAAGTCACCTTGGTTTGCTGCGGCCTCGTACCACTTTTGAGCCTCAGGCGTCATATGACGGTTATTTTTTCTTAACGCCTCGGCTAGATAATATTGTGCTTCGTAGTCTCCGGCTTCAGCGGCAACGGTCAGGAAGGGGGTGGCAGTAACAGTTTTGTATTGATTGTAAAGTACTATTCCTTTTGTCTTGGCTGTGTTTGGTTCAGGTGTTAGTTGAGTTTGCGCGCTAGCTAAAAATGTCAGTGCTAATAGGCCCCATAAAAATAAATTTTTCACCGCGTTTAACGACTCAGCTTATCAGGGAAAAATGAAAGCGGAGGATGAGTAATCTTCCATTTCTGAGCGAACTCTTTAGCTTCAATTATCTGTTCGGGTGTCATCTTTGCCGCAATTTTTGGGAGTTTGCTTTCGACTCTGCCCTGAATCCCGCCACCGCCGTCGAGTTCTCTCAAAGAGTATACAAGTGCATAGCCTTTAATTATGTCGAATGGAAAGCCATATTTGTCTGGTTCATGAGCTAAATCGGATCCATAGCCATAAACTGTAGATGCGTAGCCTGCCAATGCTGCTTGTTCATTCCAATGGCGAAAACCATCCATATCTCCCTTTTCGTACAAGATCGCCGCATATTCCATCATCGATTTTGGATATCCGCCCTCTGCAGAGGCTTTGAACCATTTTTCAATTGCTTCTGTGCGCTTCCATGGTAGAAGAAATTCATCACCTTGCTTGTAGCCCACGGCCATCCAATATTGTGCAAGCGCAAAACCGGCCGAGGCTGATTTTGCAAGCCAGTTTTTTTCTAGCGTAAGCTCGTACATGATGTACATAGCTTCGGCGTCTCCTGCTTCTGCTTTGGGTTTTACTAAATCTCGGGCTTCATTTAACCACTCAACCGGTTTCTTTTTATCTTTGGGGCAATCATTTTTCAGGTCGCAAATATCATTTTTGCTGCGGCCGAGTTGGATCATGGCATACAGGTCACCTTGAGCAGCAGCAGCTTCATACCAATGTCTGGCTTCGGTGGTCATGTAGTGGTTTTTTGTTCTCAATGATTCTGCTAGAAAATATTGTGCTTCGTAATCCCCAGCTTCAGCGGCAACGGTCAGGAAGGGGGTGGCAGTAACAGTTTTGTATTGATTGTAGAGGATTAGCCCTCGAACTTTTGCTGCTTGTTCTTTTGGGGATAGTTGCGCGAGTGCGCTACTTGAAAGCACAGTAATTAATAGCGCGCATAATAAGTGGATACTCATTTATGTTAGCGACTCAATTTATCAGGAAAAAATGACAAAGGTGGATGAGTCGCTTTCCAGTTTTTTGCAAATTCGTTAGCTTCTGAAATTTCTTCAGATGTCATTTTTTCGGCGATTTCCGGCAGGGTTTCATTTACGTAGACCTGTACATCTCCACCGCCGTCAAGTTCAGATAGCAATGAGGTCAACGCATAACCTTTAATCCTATCTAATGGGAAGTCGTAAAGTGATGGTGAATGCGCCGAATATGCGCCGTAACTACTGATTCCTGACTTGTACCCTTTTTGGGCTGCTTCGATAATCCAATGACGTGCCACCGCCAAATCGCCTTGATCCTCATAAATAAACGCAGCGTACTCCATCATTGCAGGAGGGTAGCCTCCTTCTGCAGATAGTTTCAGCCAATTTCCGACTGCCTCATGCCGCTTCCACGGTAAGAAGAAGCCGTCCCCTTGCCTGGTTCCAATTGCCATCCAGTATTGAGCTAATGCATGTCCAGAATTTGCAGATTTCTCCAGCCATTCGTCCTTAAGCGTTAGTTCATACATTAAGTACATCGCTTCGGGATCACCACTTTCAGCAGCAGGTTCCGTTAAATCTAGCGCGCCTTTCAACCATTGCGCCGGTGTTTTTGTACTTTTAGGGCAGTTGCCCATATTGATACAGAGATTATCACCACTTCGTCCGAGCTGTATCATTGCATAAATGTTATTTTGGTTTGCTGATTCCTCGTACCATTGTTGCGCCTCCTCAGTCATGTAACGTTTTGTATTTCTAATTGATTCGGCTAAATAATACTGAGATTCCGCATCCCCTCCTTTTGCGGCTATCGTCAAATACTGTATTGCAGGCGCCATCTTGTATTGATTGTAAAGAGCTATTCCCGTTTGTTTGGCTGCAGTCAATTCAGCCGTAGGTTTCGCAAGCAGTTGGCAAGAAAAAAGCAGGGAAAAAATTGCAGTAGCGAGTGTGAGTTTTTGGCGCATGTGTTGTCCTCAGTTTCTACTGGCCTGGACCAATGTACTCGGCTCTGCCGGCGGGTAAATATGTTCTGCCATAAAATTGGCTGCGTTGGCAGTAATTATCACTAATTGCGCCTAATAATTTCACATGTTGGGCATATCGAGTACGCATTTTGTCGTTTTCTGGATCGGCAAGTCTTAGAACTGCATCTGACATAAAGTTGTCAAGCGCCAGTCGATTTTCGCAATAAAGTTGCGTTTCATTTGCTGGCTTTAATCCAAAGCGATTCATGCGCATGCAGATCTCCTCGAACTGGCTCTGGGCTTTATCGACGGTATTCTGTTTTTTTGCGTTATCTAATATCCATCTAAGAATACGCTCAATTGCTCTTTGTTGAATTAGGTGCGCTTGGTTTTTGTCGTATTTGCGTTCTGCTTTGTCGTCCGACGAATTGGTACTGATAATACTGAATTCGTCTGCAGGGCTTATTAAAGTCATGAGTAGTGGGCCCAACGCTCCCGGGATTGCGTTAACGCACCATTCCTCTAATTCCGCTTGGTTCCCATAATAAATAATAGCATCCGCAATCGGTCCACCTTTGCCCGTGGCAGTTAACGATTCGTAGAGTGACATCACCATGTCAATCCCAAGCAAATACACCATGCCCACATCAAAACCACATACAGCCAAAGTATTTAAATTGGACATCAAGGTAAATGCCTTGTCATCCACCATAATAAATGGATTCTGCTTGTTTTTATAAAGCTCTCGCCGAAACAGGTTGATCAACTCTGTCACCGCGTCGTAACCCACTTCGAACTTGAAAGCGCCGCCCACACCTGGCCCCGCTACCAACGAAGCCTTCAGCACCAGAATCAAGCGGCCATCATACAGCGAAATACTCGCTTCGCCCTTGGCGCCCAAACCCGCCGCCACGTTTAGTTCAGCGGTCAAACGGGCGAGGCTGAACCACTCGTTGGCTTTCATCGAGTCTTTAGACCCGGGTGAGGGTGCCCTTTGCAGCAGCGCAACTTCGGAAGGAGGGGCCCAGTTCAAGGCGCCGGTAACCATGATCCCTGATTGCAAACCTGCGAACAAATTGAATGCCGCTTTGCCTCCATTCTGCACTTGCAGGTTGGTGGGGGCTCCCTTGATTTGGTTGCTGGTTTGCGTCTGAGCGAAGTCGTGCTTGTCTCCGGTACGGACCACGGGTTCAGGCGGGGCCAAATGGAATCCGGCGTTGCCAACATCCAGTGCTATCTCGGAGGAAAGCAGCAGGGAAGCTCCGGCATAACCCCAGGCCTTGGCGCCGAGATACAACGAAAACCGGCCTAGATTGAGGGTTTGCTGGACGCTACTAGCGTCCAGATAGGTGAATGTGATTTCTTTGGCTTTGCTGCGTTCCGGTAGATCGACTTTGAACAGTTCGACTTCGCCACGGGCAAGGTCGACGCCGAATGACGCTTTGGCCGAAGCTTTAAATCCTTCCGCTACGGTAAAAGCGGGGCCTTCGACCTTGGTTGATCCGTGGATGATGTCCTTGGACGACGACGTCAGGCAGCGAATCAGTTGCGCCTGTGGGCTGATATCGAATATGCGGAAAGTCTTGCGCACATTGTCTTTGAACAGAACTTGCTGCAAGCGTACGCCCCATTCTTTACGGGAACTCGCACTTTCAAGGCCGCTGACTTCGTACTTTTTGGCTTGCAGGAAACTGTAGAACTTTTCAATCTCGAACCAGCCTTCAGCAGAAAACCAGTCACTTTCCTGGTCCTTGACCCGCAGTGCGCCTTCCTGCTCTAGCCATTGGCCGAACAAATTAAGTTCACTGTCGGTGGCCGCTTTTCCAGTGCTGTCGCCTGGACGCTTTTTAAGGTCTTTGACCTTGGCGCCGACCTTTTTCCAGTCGTCTTTGAGTGTTTTTTGAAGTCTTGGAAGCGAATACATACTGAGGTAAGTCAGTGGTTTCTTCAGATCGTCCAACATGCTCATTTCATGCAGCGGAAAACCATCCTTGACGAGCCGATCCATTGGCTTGGCTTGGAATTGCTCCGGCTCCCACAAAAGGTGCCGTCGAACGGGCGCGGTTTCCATGTTCTTCTCAGCCTGTAGCCGCAACTTTTCTTTTTCTGCCTGCAAACGGTCCCATTCGGCACGCTCGAGGGAAACAAGGTTTGCCGGAGCTTTGGCTTGCCTGCCGCTAGCTTCGATCCAGCCTTTATATTTTGTGCTGAGGCGTTCGTTGACTTCTGTTTGCTGCTTCTCAAGCGCCAAGTATTGCTTGAACAAGTCGACACCACCTTCGACCGAAGCGCCGGTTGCAGGAATCAGGGCGAATTCGGGTAACGCGATTCCGTATTGAGCAACATGGGTAATGGAATCAAGGTAAGCGACATAGATCGCTTTTCTTTTTAAGCGCTGTGTTTCCTGGTCGCGTACGTAAGTACACAGAGGGAGTTGGTTATTCGTCCCGCAAGTCGCGACATCGTCTAGCCGCTTTTTGTCTGCAGCCAGCAATGGCGCAAGTTCAGCGGAGCCTAAAGTGGCCAGGTCTTTTTCTTTGAGTAAGGTTTCTCGAGCTTTGAGGTATTTCTGCACGCCCTCGCGAGCCACAATGGCTTCGGGCGAGTACAGATTTCCACTTTCGTAGGCGTAGCCCTTTTCTTTGGCGGCGGCGATGGCAACGCGCTTCAACGTTTGCCATTCACTATGAATTCCGCGCACCCGCGTTGCGTCTTGTTGCGCGGCCATCCACTCGGACTTTTTGATGTCATCTTGTTCAAGTCGGGTGAGCGGCGTCGAGGGAGTCGGGGCAGGCGCTGTTGCAGCCTTTCTCTGCTGCTGCGCCTCTAGCAACGTAGCATCGAGATCACTGATGCTAGGGTATTGCGCTTCAATCTCGAGCATTCGCGCTTGCTGCTCGCCCGCGAGAAAGTTACCCAACTTGGGTTCGAGGAAGTATTCAAGCAAACCGGTGCTGTAAAGGCCTTTTTTACGTTCCTCGGGTGATTTGCTCGTGCTGACCTTTTGATCCAAATCATTAGCCGCTTCTTTGAGTGCCGAGGTTGTGCGATCTGGAAGCAGCCAGAATGACTCGTTCTCAGTGTCATAAATCGCGCTGCCGTAGGTTGTTGAACACGGCGTTTTTACTTTGTCATGCGAGCCTGGCGTTTCATCCGGAGCGTCGGGCTGCTCGCCGATATCCCGTGGTGGCTTCGCACAGGTTTCTTCTGCTGCTGGTGCAGCAGGTGCCGTTGAGGTGTCAGGTGTAGTACTGGTATTGGATTCCATAAATGCTTCCATTCATTCGTTACGCGGACGGGTTCATCAGGCGGCGCTGGTGGCGAGTTGCTTCAGCTGTTCAACCTTGATGAACGACTCTTCCCTGGATTGCAGGATGGCCATGGCCTGGGGCTGCGTTTCGAGCAGCGGGCCGTTGGCGATGTCGGCCAGTTTGAGCAAATGTCGGCCTTCGTAGATGTTGTGAGCGACCAATACATCAAGGTTTGTCGCGATGTTGGGCAGCTCTTCGTCAGTCGGTTCGCCGAATGCGGCGTATTGCTCATCGACCCAGTAGACCCAACCCAGTCGCTCTTGGATCTTCGGCGCATCTTCCGGCAGGTTGAATGCCGAGACGTCGCCCAGCCATTTGAGTTCCGAGACTGGGCGCCAGCTCAACCAGTTGCCGTTGCGGGCTCCGAAATGGGTTGAGGCAGGGGTGTATACGTGTTGCCACGGGCCGAAGAGCTGGTGGGCGGTTTCGCCGGCGGAGTAGGCCAGTGCAGCCCACAGGCTTGGCTTGTGATAGCTCAGCAGGCTTTGGCCACCGGAACCGTCATTGGCGCGTAGCAACCAGCGTGCATGGGCCAAGGCCTTGACCGGGTCGTCAGTGGTCAGGGCGATACCGGCAAAGTTTTCTGCGCAAAGCGCTGCGGCTTCGACTGCCAGTCGGCTGCCCCAAGGCGCGGTGAGCCACAAGGGGCCGTCAGCGGCGATCTCGGCGAAATCGGTGCCGATGAACAACCCTTGAGAATTCATTGGCTTGCCGACCCGGTAGAGGCGGCTCATGGCTTCTGGCTGGCGAGTGCGGTCGATGATGAAACACAGCGCCTGGCTGGATGATTCTCTTGGAAGTTGCTCGAACGCATGACGGGGTTCGGCGAGGAGGGCGTTCAACGCTTTTACATGCATGTGCAATCCTTACGGCTGCAAGCGCCGTTACTCTGTTTGCCGCACAAAGGGGTGATGCCGGATTCATTCAAGCGTTTGGGCAACGGGGTCGGGACTTTGCCCGCTCTATCCGCATCTGCCGCTTTCATTGGCCCCGGCAACAACGGCGCAGCAGGCGTCCCCACCCCAGGCGAGCCCCCGGTATTCACCTTCACCTCACCCCCACTAATCGTCACACCCCCCGCATCCACCTTGACGAAACTCCCCCCGGCCTTGGCCGTCAGTTCCATCCCGCCTTCAACCACGACCTTCTCACCGGCGTGGTAATGGATCTCCTGACCCGCCTCGACAAACTGCGCCGTGCCGACCTTTACATGCTGGGTCACCGCCACAGTCAGATGATCATCGGCCCGCGCCTCAACCTTGCGGTCCAGCTGCGTAATACGATGCTCTTCAACCTTGAACTCGCTGAAAACATTGGCCTCAACGGTGTCGTGGCGTTCATTGCCGACACGAATCTTCTGGTCATGCTCGATGTTTTCATCCCAGTCACGCTGGGCGTGCAGGTAGATCTGTTCCGCGCCTTTTTTGTCTTCGATACGAAACTCGTTGTAACCGTTGCCGCCCGGCGAGCTCAGGGTTTTGAAGGTGCTGCGGGTCTTGTTGGCGGGCAGGTCGTAAGGGACGACGTTTTCCTTGTGGAACAGGCAGCCGGTGACCAGTGGTTGGTCGGGGTCGCCTTCGAGGAAGGTGACGAGGACTTCCATGCCGACGCGCGGGATGGCAATGCCGCCGTAGGCACTGCCGGCCCAGCCGGTGGCGACGCGTAGCCAGCAGCTGGTGTTGTCGTTGGCCTGGCCGTCGCGGTCCCAGTGGAATTGCACTTTGACGCGGCCGTATTCGTCGCAGTGGATTTCTTCGCCGGGTGGGCCGGTGACGATGGCGGTCTGGCTGCCCAGGACTTTCGGTTTCGGGTGTTCGAGGGCAGGGCGGAAGTGCGCGTCCCACGGGGTGGCGAGGAAGCGGTTGCGGTAGCCCTGATGGAAATCGTCTTTGTTTTGGGTGACGTCGCTGGTGACGTTTTTGCCGAGCACTTGCGGTTGCTTGCCCTCGTGCACGACTTCAAGCAACAGCCAGAGGTCGTTCCACTCCACGCGCGGGTGTTCGCTCAGGGCCATGAAGTGGCCGCTGACCAGGGTGGGTTCGTCGCTTTTGCCTTCGGCCAGTTGGTAGTCGCTGCGGTGGCGTTCCAGGGCACGGGTGGCCAGTTGTTTGCCACGGGCGCGATCGGTGAAGCGGCCGGGATAGTCGTAGTCTTCCAGGTCCGGAGCGAAGGCGCTTTTGGCTGCGCCTTCGGGCAGGATGCCGGGCTTTTCGAAGTCGTAATCGCGGCGGCTGACACGAGTGGTGCGGGTTTCCAGGCGCAGGTTGAAGCGCTTGATCACCGGTTTTGTCGCGGCCATGCCGGAGTCTTGCTGATAGACCACGGGCGCGAGTTTGCGGAACACCGTCTGGTCATCGCCGAACACCAGCGTGTGACCGCTGGCACTGTGCTGGAAGTGGAAGTGAATGCCTTCCTCTTCGCACAGGCGCTGGATGAAATGCAGGTCGGATTCGTCGTACTGCACGCAGTAATCGCGTTCCGGGTAGATTGCGCCAAGCTGGAAGCTGTACGCGTCCGACAGAATGCCGCGTGCTTCAAGCACCTGGGCAATGATCTTCGGCACACTGAGATGCTGGAAGATTTGCTGGTCATGGTTGTGACGCAGATAAGCCAGTTGCGGCACCAGGCTGATGCTGTAGCGGGTCAGGCTTTTGCCGGAATCGCCTTGTTCGATGCGATACACCAGACCGTGGATTGTGCCTTCGCCGGTGGCGCCGAAGGTCAGGCAGCCAGGCTTATGCAGCAACTCTTCGAGTTTCAGGTCGGGGCGGGCGCTGACCAGTTCGATATCGAAACAGAACGGCTGATTGAGGGTTTCGCGACCGACGAAGCTGAGCACTTGCAGGTCAACGGAAACGCCTTCCAGCGTCAGGGAAATATGGGTAGCGTTCGCGTCCAGCATGCCTTTAATTCCGTCCTTTGAATAAGCAGGTGCGGATGGTGCAGCATTAAACCGCCCCGTTCAAGGCGCAAATGCCGTAGGCGCCGGGGCTTGCAACCATCGGGAAAACCCCTAGAGAGTAGGCTTCGGCCAATGAATACGGGGGTTGTGGCTGCATCCTTTGCACCGCACCGTTACGCCATAGGATCGTGGCAGCCAGAAACTGACAGTCATTTTCAGACTAAAGTCGCCTGTAGTCGCTGAAAGCCTTCTGCCATCATTGTCGATCACCCCCGTGTGTCCGCTTCACCCTGGTCATTTACATGTCCGGGGCGAACGCTATTTCTTTGGCTTATTGCGCCTTGCGCAAACGCTGCACTGTTGGAGCTTTTTTCATGCGTCCCCCATTTCCATTCATCACCGTACGCCAGTCTTCGGGCTTCGGCGCTCTTGTCCTGTGCGCCAGTTTTACTGCCCATGTTCACGCGAGCGGTTTCATCGACGACACCAAGGCGAGCATCGAGTCGCGCACGGTGTATTTCAATCGCGACTTTCGTGACGGGCATACGTCCACCGAGCAGGGCGCTTCGAAGCGCGATGAGTCGGCTCAAGGCTTTATTCTCAATCTTCAATCGGGTTACACCGAAGGCACCGTCGGTTTCGGCGTGGATGCATTGGGCATGCTCGGGCTCAAGCTCGACTCCAGCCCCGACAGCAGCAACAGTGGCTTGCTGCCGTCCACGGGGCAGGATCCACGCGGTTCCGAGGATTAGTACGCGAAACTCGGCCTGACCGCCAAAGTGCGGGTGTCTCAGAGCGTCTTGAAGTACGGCGCGCTGTTGCCGGATGTTCCGTTGCTCAAGTACAACGACGGTCGATTGCTGCCAACGATGTTCAACGGCGCAATGCTCACCTCCAAAGAGGTCAAGGACCTGACCTTCATGGCGGCGCGTCTGGACAAATACACTGCCCGGGATTCCACCGATGCCCAGGACATCCGGGTGCACTGCAAGAACAAGCGTTATGCCTGCAACATCACGGCCGATCATTTCGACATGTACGGCTTCGACTACAAGATCAACGAGCGCCTGACCGCCCAGTATCACTACGCCGAACTGGAAGACATCTACCGTCAGCATTTCGTTGGCCTGCTGGCCAGCCAGCCATTGGGCGACGGCGTCCTGAAAGCGGACATGCGCGTGCTCAAGAGTGCCGACAGCGGCGATGCCAAGGCCGGCTCTATCGACAACCGAGCACTGAGCGGGATGCTTGCTTACGCCGTCAGTGGTCACACGTTCAGCGCCGGTTGGCAGCGCATGAATGGCGACAACTCGATGCCGTATCTGGATGGGACCAATCCGTACCTGGTCAACTACGTGCAGGTCAACGATTTCGCCGCGGCGCAGGAGCGTTCGTGGCAGTTGCGTTACGACTATGACTTCAAGGCGATCGGCATTAACGGACTGAGCTTCCTCACCCGCTATGTGAACGGTGATCACATCAAGGTGTTGGGCAGTGATCAGGAAGGGAAGGAGTGGGAGCGCGACAGCGAGCTCAAGTATGTGGTGCAGAGTGGGGCGTTCAAGGATGTCAGCCTGCGCTTGCGAAACGCGACGTACCGGACCAACTACGAGAAGTTCGCCCGGGACGTGGATGAGACCCGGTTGATTGTGAGTTACAACTTTTCGGTGTTGTGACGTCAAGAGGATCGTTCCCACGCTCTGCGTGGGAATGCAGCTCGGGACGCTCCGCGTCCCTTTCACGAATTGGAACGCGGAGCGTCCCTTGAAGCATTCCCACGCAGAGCGTCACTAGTGTCCGGTAAACATGTTTCATAGCTGAAGGCTGCCTTGGGCGACCTTCAGCTTTTCTCGCTCCTGCCTTCGTCGATCCCTCAACGCTGGGGTATCAGG
>Ga0157371_10002592_pt1 | contig 17154 bp, 16 predicted proteins | sample C45metaG_FD_113462 | JGI IMG/M metagenome (GOLD analysis project Ga0157371, IMG submission 113462) | Corn rhizosphere microbial communities from Kellogg Biological Station, Michigan, USA - C4-5 metaG | ecosystem: Host-associated > Plants > Roots > Rhizosphere > Soil | place: USA: Michigan...
AAGAGCTGCTGGTCGGGCACCAGGTTCGGGCGATGGACGTGCGTGACGTCGGGTGGCGCACCGAGCCCTTCCTTGAAGTAGAAGTCGCGAATGCGGCGCTGGACGGGGGTGAGTTCCATGAGGGGGGACCAGGCGACTGCGGAACCGAAGGACCGATTGTGACATCGCGCCGCGTTCCGCCCGCGTTCCCGGTGAATTCCGATCCGTCTCTTCCAATGCGCACCGCCGCGCGCGGTGCGCAACAAAAACGGCGCCGAAGCGCCGCCAATTCTGCACAGCGATGCTGTTATCGGTATCGGTTCAGCGCTCCTTCGATGCCCAAAAAAAGCTGCCCTCCGGGGAGGGCAGCCGCTTGTTCTATGTGACGCGACGTTTCGGGTAACTATGCCCTGCTTACGCCCTTGCGACGGCACGCGAAGCCGAGTCCCGCGAGCCCCAGGCTGAGCAGCAAGAGCGTGCCGGGCTCGGGTACCGGCTGGTCGGGCGTGGTCGGCACTCCAGGCACGTCACGGCCGCCGGTCGTGCCGAAGGAAAACGACATGGCCGTGATCAACGTGTCCACAGTGATCGAATCGTTCGTGAGGACGAAGGTAGGTGACGACATCAGGAACGGGTTGTGAGGTTGGTTACCGGCGATGGAGCCGTTCGCGTTGGTGTACGGCCCCGGACCGATGACCAGGTGCTCCGGACCGGCGAAGCCGAGAACAGTGAGATGGAGTGTAGGCGCGGAAGCATCTTCAAGCCCCCACCCGGTCGCCACCGTGCCCCCCGTGGTCGCATTTCCGTTCGAATCGATCGTGATTTCGGTGGCGGTGCTGCTCGTCAGCGTCGAGTCTCCTGTTACGTCGTTGCTGAACGTGAACAATATGTCGCTGATCAACTGAATGACCGACGTCGGGTTGGCCTGCAGATTGGTTAGCTGGATCGTCAGCGTGTCCGCCGACGTCGTGAACGTCGCGGAGGCGCTGACCGGCAGGTTGTCCAGCTCGCTGCCCGGAGCGATATCGAACGTCATCACGGCTGCAGACGCGATCGAAGACAATCCGGCGGCGATACCGGCGAGGAGCAGTGAACGAATCTTCATGGATTTCCTAGGGTTCGAGGGTGTATCCCGACCCTTTATAAGCAACTGCTATTCCAAATTTGCAGGTCATTGAATAACATAGTTAATTATTGTTTGAACGCACGACTCAAACCTGGCGTTTGTAAATTTGCTCGACACCGATCGCCGTCGAAACCACGTGGGCCAGCCTTTCTGTCGCGAACGCAACGCTGCGCGACGGCTAAGCTTCTTTGCTTCCCCGCCAGGATGATGCCACGATTCCGGTCGCCAGCAGCCGGTCGATTTCCGAGTCGGCGTAGCGGAATTGGCGCAATACCTCCCGCGTGTGCTCCCCCAGCATCGGCGCCGGCCGCGTGACGCGGGTCGGCGTGGCGCTGAAATGCAGCGGGCAGCCGAGCGCCTTCGTCGTGCCGGCTTGGGGGTGCGCGAGATCGACGACCATGCCGCGCGCGAGCGTTTGCGGGTGCGCCAGCGCCTCGCCGATCGTCTGCACCGGCCCGGCGGGCACTCCGGCGGCGTCGAATGCCGCGAGCCATTCGGCGCGCGTGCGCGCGGCGAGCACTTCAGTCATCGCACCGGTCAGCGCGTCGAGATTGGCCATGCGGGCCGAATTGGTCGCAAACCGGGGATCGGCGCGCCATTCCGGATGACCGAGCACGTCGGCGATGCGCTCCCAGTTCGCCTGGTTGGCGCCGCCGATGTTGATCCAGCCGTCCTTTGTTCGAAACGCCTGGTACGGCGCGGTCAGCAGGTGCGCCGAGCCGGTCGGGCCGGGCGATCGCCCGGTGGCGAAATAGATCGCAGCGTGCCAGTACGTCTGCTGCAGCGCGGCCTCCATCAGCGACGTGTCGACGACCTGCCCCTGCCCGGTCTTCTGCTTGTGCGCATACGCGGCGAGAATGCCCACGGCCGCGAGAATGCCTGCATTCATGTCGGCGACCGAGTTGCCGGTCTTGACCGGCGCCCCGCCCGGTTCGCCGGTAATCGACATCAGCCCCGCGAACCCCTGCGCGATCAGGTCGAAGCCGCCCTTGTCGGCATAGGGGCCCGTGCGCCCGTAGCCCGACACCGCGCAATAGATAAGCCCCGGATTCGCCTTCGCGAGCACGTCGTAGCCGACGCCGAGCTTTTCGAGCGTGCCGCGCCGGTAGTTCTCCGTCAGCACGTCGGCGTCGCGCACCATGCGAAGCAGCACGTCGCGCCCGGCCTCCTGCTTCAGGTCGATCGCAATGCCGCGCTTGTTGCGGTTCAGCATCATGAACGGCGCCGACACGCCGTTGACGAGCGGCTCGCGATAGCCCCGCGCGTCGTCCCCGCCGGGCAGCTTCTCGACCTTGATCACGTCGGCGCCCATGTCCGCGAGCAGCATGCCGCACGTCGGCCCGGCCATGATCTGCGCGAGCTCGAGCACGCGCATGCCCGCGAGCGGGCCGGGATGCCCCGTGGCGGGCGTTGCCGGCGACGATGCTTTCTCAGTCATCGGCCACGGAACTGCGGCTTGCGCTTCGCGAGGAATGCGGCGTAGCCCTCGCGAAAGTCCTCGGTGTCGAAGCACGCGAAGCATTCGTCCGCTTCTGCGGCCGATACCGGCGCGGGGTCGGCGAGCCGCCGCGCGAACTTCTTGTGCCAGCGCGCGGCGAGCGGCGCGCCTTCGGCGATGCGTGCGGCTGTTGCCGCGGCTTCGGCGGCGACGTCGCCGTCGGGAACGACGCGCGTCACGAGCCCCTTTGCCTGCGCTTCGGCCGCGTCGAAAATCCGGCCTTCGAGCAGGATCTCCAGCGCGACGTCGGGACCGACAAGACGCACGAGCGGCGCCATTTCGGCGTAGGCCATCACGAGCCCGAGATTCTTGATCGGCGCGCCGAAGCGGCTCCCGTCGCCGCATATGCGAAGGTCGCAGAGCGCCGCGATCTCGAGCCCGCCGCCGACGCAGATGCCGTGGATCTGCGCGACGAGCGGGATCGGGCATTCGGCGAGCGCGTGCGCCGTCGCGTGCATCACCGTGCCGTACGTTCGTGCCTGCTCGCGATTTGCACGCTCGTGCGCGAACTCGCCGATGTCGTTGCCCGGCGAGAATGCGCGCTCGCCGGCGCCGCGGATGACGATGCAGCGCAACCCTGCCTCACCGGAGAGATCGGCGATGGCGTTGCCGAGGCCGCGCCACATCGCCTTCGTGAGCGCGTTGAGCTTGTCCGGACGGTTGAGCGTGACCGTCGCGACATCCGCGTCGCGGGCGACGAGGATCGTGTCGTCTTCGTAGGCGATCATCCGTAGAACAGCCGCACGAGGCCAAGCCCGGTGACCGGGATGTAGGTCACCATCAGCAGGACCGCGAGCAGCACCGCGATGAACCACACGTTGACGCGCGTCACGGCCCAGATCGATTCCTTCGCGATGGCGCTCGCAACCATCAGCACGCTCGCCACCGGGGGCGTCTGCTGGCCGATGCCGAGATTGACGGTGACGATGAGGCCGAAGTGCACCGGGTCGATGCCGACGGTGCGCACGAGCGGCATCACCACCGGGACGACGAGGATGATCGCAGCCGCGGAATGCAGGAACATGCCGAGCAGCAGGAACAGCAGGTTCAGCAGCGCGAGCACGAGCCACTTGTTCTGCGTCATGCGCGCGACCGCCTGCGCGAGGTGCTGCGGCGCCTGCACCTCGGTCAGGTACGTGCCGAGGAGCGAGCTCGTCGCGACGAGCAGCATGACGACGGCCGTCTGCACGCCGCCCTCGACGATCGCCCGCCGGAGGTGCGCGATGTCGAGCTCGCGATAGATGACGAAGCCGACGAACATCGCCGCGACGACGGCGAGCGCGGCACCCTCGGTGGCGGTGACGATGCCGCCGAAGATTCCGCCCAGGATGATGACCGGCAGCAGGAATGCCCACAGCGCCTCGCGCGCGGTCTGCGCGACGCGGGGGCCGGAAAAACGTCCCTCGCGCGGAAGGTCGTAGCGGAGCGCCATCCAGTAGGCCATTGCCATCAGGCCGAAGCCGCCGATCACGCCAGGCACGATGCCCGCGACGAAGAGCTGCACGACCGATGTCTCCGCCATCACCGCGTAGAGAATCATCGGGATCGACGGCGGAATGATGACGGCGAGCGTCGCCGACGACGACATCACGGCGGCCGCGAGCGGTGCCGGATACCCCTTGGCCTTCATGCCGGGAATGAGGATCGAGCCGAGCGCGGCGACGTCCGCCACCGCCGAGCCGGAGATCTCGGCGAAGAACAGCGACGAGCCGATCGACACGTGGGCGAGTCCGCCGCGGATCCAGCCGAACAGCGCCGTTGCGAACGCGATCAGCCGTTGCGAGATGCCGGACGCATTCATGATCGCGCCGGCGAGGATGAACAGTGGTATCGCGAGCAGCGGGAAGCTCGTCGCGCCGTTGTACGTGACGACGGCGAGGTTCGGCAGGATATCGGTCCCATGCGTGGCGACCATCGACACGATCGCGACGACGCCGAGCGCCACCGCGATCGGCACGTTGATGATCACCAGCGCCAGCACCGCCGCGAACAGCAGCAGCATGATCATCGGGCGCCCCCTCTCACTGCAGCGCTTCGGCGAGCCCCGCCTCGGGCGCGGCCGGCGGCTTCGCGTGCGTGACGAGGTCGATCAGGTGCAGCACCTCCGCGACGACGATCAGCGCCGCCGAGATCGGGATCACCGACTGCACGACGCTCATCGGAATCGAAGGCAGGCTCACGAGCGCGTCGGTCGCCAGGATCGGCAGCACCGACGCACCCACCCAGCCGAGCAGCACGAAGAAGCCGATGACGATCAGCTCGGCGGCGATGTTGAACAGCCGCCGCGCGCGCCACGGCATCGCGTCGACGAGCTCCGGACAGCCGATGTGCGCGCGTTTCACCGACGCGAGCGCGGCGCCGTAGAACGTGAGCCACGCGAGCAGCACCGACGCGACCTCGTCGTACCAAATGAGCGAGTGGCCGATGCCGCGGAAGACGACGCCGGCCGTGACCTCCGTGGCCAGCACGACCATCAGCACGATGACCACCCATTCGAGCACGCGGCCGTAGCGGTCGCGGAACCGCTGCAGCGCAGTCACCGCGCCGGTTCTCCCGTATGGCGAGCGCCTGCCGTCACTTGCGCAGCGCGACCGCGCGATCGATAAGCTCCTTCGCGCCGGGAACCTCTTTGCCGAATTCCTCGTAGATGGATCTGCTCGCGGCGACGAACGCGTCCTTGTCGACGTCGTTGACCTGCATGCCGGCCTGCTTGAGCTTGCCGAGCAGCTCTTCGTCGTCGTGCGCGGCGGTCTGGTAGACGAACGCCTGCGTCTCCTTGGCCGTGTCCTCGAGGATCTTGCGCACGTCAGCCGGCAGGCTCTCGAAGCGCTTAGTACCCACGGTCACGTACGCGGGCGTGTAGACGTGTCCGGAAAGCGACAGGTATTTCTGCACCTCCTGCAGCTTCGCCGAATAGATCTGCGTGAACGGATTTTCCTGGCCGTCCATGACGCCCGTCTGCAGCGCCGTGAAGAGCTCGGAGAACTTCATCGGGCTCGGGTTCGCCCCGTACGCCTGGAACATCTTCACTCGCCACTTGCCTTCAGGGACCCGCAGCTTGATGCCCTGCAGATCGGCGGGCACCTTGATCGGATGCTTGTTGTTCGTGATGTGGCGCACGCCGTTCTCCCACACCGCGAGCACCTTGATGCCCTTCTTCTCGATCGCGGACTCGATCTGCGGCCAGAAGATCTCCTTTTCGATGCGCCCCATGTGCGCGCGATCCTTGACGATGTACGGCATCTCGAAGATGCCGAGCAGGTCGACCTCGGAGCTCATGACCGTCGACGGCACCGCCATGTCGAGCGTGCCGAGCTTGAGCTTCTGGATCATTTCCTTGTCGCCCCCAAGCTGGCTCGAGCCGTAGACGATGACCTTCGCCTTGTTCCCGAGCTTCGCATTGGCGCGCTTCGCGAACTCGTCGGCGCTCTTCTGGAACAGCGATCCCGGCTCGCCGACGTGGCCAAGCTTGATCTCGGTCTGCGCGACTGCCGGGGTGGCGAGCAGCGCCGCGGCAGCCGCGATGCCGCCCATGCGAACGACCGCGGCGCGAATGCGCTGCGCGGCCATGGTCAGCGAAGGTGCCATGGGATTCCTCCTTTGGGACTGTTTTGGACGTTTAGGCGGGACGATACACAAGGTGCGCACCTGTTCACAAGAACAATTCGCGCGGGCCGGCTCGCTAAACTACCGGTGTGAAGCCCACCGTGCAGCCGCTCGTGTTTCGCCCGCCTGCCGGCGACGCCCCGCCCATGGCGCGGCTGCGGCGCACGATTGCGGGCGAGCTCCACACCGACGTCGCGTCGCGCGGGCGCTACGCCACCGACGCGTCGATCTACCAGGTGCAGCCGCTCGGTGTGCTCGTTCCCGCGAGCGACGACGACGTGCGCGCGGCGATGGCCATTTGCGCCGAGGCCCGCGTGCCGATCCTGCCGCGCGGCGCCGGCAGCTCGCAATGCGGGCAAACGGTGGGCGCAGCGCTCGTCGTCGACCACAGCAAGAACCTGGCGCGCATCCTCGAGCTCGATGTCGAGCGCCGCACGGTCACGGTCGAGCCCGGCATCGTCCTCGACGCGCTGAACGCGCGGCTCGCGAAGGACGGGTTGTGGTTCCCCGTCGACGTCAGCACGTCGGCGCAGGCGACGCTCGGCGGCATGGCCGGCAACAACTCGTGCGGCTCGCGCTCGCTCGCGTACGGCAACATGGTGCACAACGTCGTCGCGATCGAGGCGCGGCTCGCTGACGGCACCGAAGCGCGCTTCGGACCCGAACGGGAGATGCAGGCGGAAGCCCCGCGCGTCCGCGACCTGCTGGCGGCCCTGCGCGCGATCGGCGCGCGCGAGCGCGACGAAATCGCGCGCAGCGTGCCGAAGACGATGCGCCGCGTCGGCGGCTACAACGCGGACGTCTTCAACCCGCAGAGCGAGCGGCCGTACACGACCGACGGCAGCGTCAACTTCGCGCACCTGCTCGTCGGCAGCGAAGGCACGCTCGCGTGGACGCGCGCGCTGACGCTCGCGCTGTCGCCGCTCCCCCGGCATCGCGCGCTCGGCGTCGTCAATTTCAGGTCGATGCGCGAGGCGATGTCCTCGGCGCAGCCGCTCGTCACGCTCGGCCCTCCCGCCGTCGAGCTCGTCGATCGCACGATGATCGACCTCGCGCGCGCCAATCCGGCGTTCCGGGCGGTGATCGAGCGCGCGCTGATCGGCGCGCCCGAGGCGATCCTGCTCGTCGAGTTCATCGGCGACGATGCTTCGGGTCCGCGCCGCAAGCTCGACGACCTGGCCGCGCTGCTGGGCGACATCGGCCTGCCCGATCGCCTCGTGCGGCTGCCGGATGCCTCCGCGCAGAAGGCGCTGTGGGACGTGCGCAAGGCCGGGCTCAACATCATGATGAGCCTGCGCGGCGACGGCAAGCCGGTGTCCTTCATCGAGGATTGCGCGGTGCCGCTCGCGCATCTGGCCGACTATGTCGACCGGCTGACGGACATCTTCCGCCGGCACGGCACGCGCGGCACCTGGTATGCCCATGCGTCGGTGGGAACGCTGCACGTGCGGCCGATCCTCGACATGCGCCGCGACGGCGCCGAGAAGATGCGCGCGATCGCCGAAGAGGCGGCCGCGCTCGTCCGCGAATACAAGGGCGCGTTCTCCGGCGAGCATGGCGACGGACTCGTACGAAGCGAATGGGTCGCGTGGCAGTTCGGCCCCCGCCTCACACAGGCGTTCGAGCAGATCAAGGACCTGTTCGACCCGGAGGGCGTGATGAATCCCGGCAAGATCGTGCGGGGCTCGCGGATGGACGATGCGACGCTGTTCCGGTTTCCGCCGACGCATCACACGCTCGCCGTGGACACGGCGCTCGACTGGTCGGCGTGGGACGTCCGCAACGACCCGCTCACCGGCGCGCTCACGAGCCCCGGAAGCGGCGGCGACCCCGCGCACGGGTTCGCCAAGGCCGCGGAGATGTGCAACAACAACGGCCACTGCCGCAAGTTCGACGCCGGCACGATGTGCCCGAGCTACCGCGTGACGCGCGACGAGGTCCACGTCACGCGCGGCCGCGCGAACACGCTGCGCCTTGCGCTTTCGGGTGCGTTCGGCGACGACCTGGCCCATCCTGCCGTGCGCGAGGCGCTCGAGTTGTGTGTGAGCTGCAAGGGCTGCCGCCGCGAGTGTCCGACGGGCGTCGACATGGCGCGGATGAAGATCGAGTTCCAGTATCAGTGGCAGCGCCGGCACGGCGTTTCCTTCGCTGACCGGCTGCTCGCGACGCTGCCGCGCTGGGCGCCGTATGCGGCCCGCGTCGCGCCGCTTTTCAATCTGCGCAATCGCCTCCCGTTCCTCGCCGCGCTGGCCGAGCGTGCGACCGGCATCGCGGCGGCGCGCACGCTGCCGAGCTTTCGCCTGCATACGTTCGCGGGCGACGCACACGCGCAATCCGCCGATGCCGACGTCGTGCTGCTCGTCGACACGTTCAGCCGGCATTTCGAGCCCGAGAACGTTCACGCTGCGCTCGCCGTGCTGCGCGCCGCCGATTATCGCGTCGCGGTCGCGATGCCGCAGCCGGGCGACGCCGCATCGCGGCCGTTGTGCTGCGGTCGCACGTACCTTGCGCACGGGCTGGTCGACGAGGCTCGGCGCGAAGCCGTGCGGGTCGTCGAGGCGCTCGCCCCGCACGTGGCGCGCGGCGCCGCGATCGTCGGCCTCGAGCCGTCGTGCCTGCTGTCGCTGCGCGATGAATTCCTGGCGCTGCGCCTCGGCGCGGCCGCGGAGCGCCTCGCGGCGCGCACGTTCCTGATCGAGGAGTTCCTCGCGCAGGAGCGGGCCGCGGGACGATGCGCGCTGCCGCTGCGCGCCCTTCCCGAACGCCGCGCGCTCGTGCACGGGCATTGCCATCAGAAGGCGTTCGACGCCGCGAGTGCGGTCACCACCGTGCTGCGGTGGATCCCCACGCTCGACGTCGCGCCAATCGAGTCGAGCTGCTGCGGCATGGCGGGTGCGTTCGGCTATGCCGCCTCGCACTACGACGTTTCGCAGCGGATGGCCGAGGCGTCGCTGCTGCCGGCCGTGCGCGCGGCCGGCCGCGACACGCTGATCGTGGCCGACGGGACGAGCTGCCGCCATCAGATCGCCGACTTGACGCGGACGACCGGCGCGCGCGAAGCCGTGCACGCGGTCCGCGTGCTGGCACGCGCGCTCGACGACACGCCGGCAGCGCACGTGGCGGCCGGTGCACACACGTGAGCGGCGGCAGCGAGCCCGTGGGCCCACCTGTCGCGCTGGCGCGCGTTTCGCGCGAGACGCTCGCCTATTACGAGGGGCGCGCCGAAGCGTTCCGGGAAGGAACGCGCGATCACGACGTGCGGCAGAACATCGACGCACTGTTGCGCCACATCGAGGGCCCGCCGCCGTTCGCGGTGCTCGATTTCGGATGCGGCCCCGGCCGCGACCTCGCCGCTTTCCGCAGGCTCGGCCACGAGGCGGTCGGCCTCGAAGGCGCGCCCGCATTCGTCGCGATGGCGCGCGCGCACGGCGAGTGCGAAGTATGGGCGCAGGATTTCCTTGCGCTCGATCTTCCCGCGGAACGCTTCGACGGCGTGTTCGCCAATGCGTCGCTGTTCCACGTGCCGGCCGCGGAGCTGCCGCGCGTGCTGGGCGAGTTGCGGCAGGCGCTCAAGCCGCGCGGCGTGCTGTTTGCGTCGAATCCGCATGGCCGCGACGAGGAAGGATGGAGCGGCGGCCGGTATGGTGCGTACCACGCGCCGGCGACGTGGGCGCGCTTCGTGACGGATGCGGGCTTTGCGCTGCTCGACGAGTACTACCGTCCCGAAGGGTTGCCGCGCGCCCGACAGCCGTGGCTCGCGACGGTTTGGCGCAAAACGCCATGAATCCCCCGACCGCCGCGGCAGCAAAACGGCGCGACGCGCGTGCTATGCTGATTTGGGCAGCAGCGCGCGCTGCCGCGCCGGGCGCAGATCCGCCCGGCACCGCGTCAGCCGGGGGAAACGACATCCCCGGCAGGCGGGTCACCCGGAGAACGTCCATGGACCAACGCATCCGCTGTTTCCTCACGGCCGTAGCCTGCCTGCTCGCCGCCGGCGCGAGCGCGCAAACGCTGCGCATCGGCCTCGCCGAAGATCCGGACGTGCTCGACCCGACGCTCGCGCGAAGCTTCGTCGGCCGCATCGTGTTCGCGTCGCTGTGCGACAAGCTGTTCGACATCGACGACAAGCTGAATATCGTTCCGCAGCTCGCGAGCGGCTACGAATGGTCGGCGGACAACAAGGCGCTCACGATCAAGCTGCGCCAGGGCGTCACGTTCCACGATGGCGAAAAGATGGACGCCGCCGCGGTCAAGTACAGCCTCGAGCGCCACAAGACGATGGCGGGCTCGAACCGCCGCGGCGAGCTCGCGCCGCTCGCCAGTGTCGACGTCGTCGACCCGGCGACGGTGCGTCTGAATCTGTCGGCGCCCTTCTCGCCGCTGCTCGCCCAGCTCGCCGACCGCGCCGGCATGATCGTCTCGCCGAAGGCCGCCGAAGCCGCCGGCGACAAGTTCGGCGCGAAGCCGGTATGCGCGGGACCGTTCCGCTTCGTCGAGCGCGTCGCGCAGGATCGCATCGTCCTCGAGCGCTACGCGAACTACTGGGACAAGGACGCCGTGCACTTCGATCGCGTCGTGTTCCTGCCGATTCCCGATCCCACGGTGCGGCTCGCGAACCTCCGCTCCGGGCAGCTCGACTTCGTCGAGCGGCTCGCGGCGTCCGACGTCCCGCAGGTCAAGAGCGATGCGCGATTCAAGCTCACCAAGATCACCGAGATCGGCTACCAGGGCATCACGATCAACGTGGGCAAAAGCGACCTCGCGCAGAAGAACCCGCTCGGCCGCGATCCTCGCGTGCGCGAGGCGCTCGAGCTCGCGCTCGACCGCGACGGCATCGTGCAGGTCGCGATGGATGGCGAGGCCGACCCCGGCAACCAGTGGGTGGCGCCGAGCAACGCGTTCTACGCGAAGAGCTCGCCGATTCCCAGGCGCAACGTCGAGCGCGCGAAGGCGCTGCTCAAGGAAGCCGGCGTTGCGAATCCGTCGTTCACGCTGATGACGGCCACGACCGGCGATGCCCAGCGAATCGCGCAAGTCGTGCAGGCGATGGCGCGCGAAGCGGGCTTCGACGTGAAGATCCAGTCGACGGAATTCGCGACGTCGCTCGACATGGCGGACAAAGGCCAGTTCGAGGCGTACGTCCTCGCGTGGAGCGGCCGCGCCGATCCCGACGGCAATATCTTCAGCTTCGACGCGTGCAAGCAGCCGCTCAACTACGCCGGTTATTGCAAGCCGGAAGTCGACGACCTGCTCAAGCGATCGCGCACGACGCTCGATCTGGCCGAGCGGCGCAAACTGTACGCCGACATCGCGACGATCGTGCTCAAGGACCGGCCGATCGTCTATCTCTATCATCGCCACTGGCTGTGGGCGTATACGGGCAAGCTCGACGGCGTGCAGGCGATTCCCGACGGCCTCGTGCGCGTGAAGGGAGCCCGATTCAAGTAGGCAGGGAGCGCCGGACGCCGGCGGCGACGCCGTGGGGACGTACCTGATCCGCCGGATCGCGCAGATCGTTCCGACGCTGCTGTTCGTGTCGATCCTGATCTTCGGGCTGCAGCAGCTTCTGCCCGGCGATCCCGCGAAGGTGCTGGCGGGCGAGGAGCAGGATCCCGCGGTGATCGCGCATCTGCGGGAGACGATGCACCTCGACGAGCCGTTCCCGATCCGCTACCTCTACTGGCTGCGTGGCGTGCTGCACGGCGACCTCGGCGAATCGCTGCGGATGCAGCAACCGGTGCGCGCGCTGATCGCCGACAAGCTGCCCGTCACGATCGAGCTCGCCTGCATCGCGATCGTGATCGCGCTCGCCATCGGCATTCCCGCCGGCGTGATCTCCGCGGTCCGCCGCGGCACCGGCTGGGACTACGGCGCGAATGTCGTCGCGCTGTGGGGCCTGTCGACGCCGAACTTCTGGCTCGGCATCATGCTGATCCTGCTCTTTTCGGTAACGCTCGGCTGGCTGCCGGCCTCCGGCTACGTGAGCCCGCGCGAGGACTGGCGGGCGAACCTGGCAGCGATGATCATGCCGGCGTTCGTGCTCGGCAATGCGATCGCGGCCGTGCTGATGCGCCACACGCGCAGCGCGATGCTGCAGGTGCTCTCGTCCGATTACGTGAGGACGGCGCGCGCCAAGGGCGTGAAGGAGCGCGACGTCGTGCTGAAGCATGCGCTGCGCAATGCGCTCATCCCGATCATCACGCTCGGCGCACTCGAATTCGGCACGCTGCTGTCCGGCGCCGTGCTCACCGAGCAGGTGTTCACGATCCCCGGCTTCGGCAAGCTGATCGTCGACGCGGTGTTCAACCGCGACTACGCGGTCGTGCAGGGCGTCGTGCTGTTCACGGCAACCGCCTACATCCTGCTCAACCTGATTGCCGACGTCGCCTACGCGATCGTCAATCCGCGCATCCGCGTGCATTGAGGAACGCGAGCGCGATGAACGCACGCTGATGGACACCGCGGTTGCCGTCGAAGCCGCAGGCGCGTCGGGCAATGCCGGGGCGCCGCAGGTCGTCGCATCCCGTGCGGTCGTCCGCCGCCTTTTGCGCAGGCCCGCGGCGACTGCAGGTGTCGTCGTGGTCGCGATGTTCGTCGCGATGGCGATCTTCGCGCCGTGGATCGCGCCCTACGACCCGATCGCGACCAGCTTCTCCACGGTGCGCAAGGCACCGAGTGCGCTGCACTGGTTCGGGACGGACGAAATCGGGCGCGACGTGCTGTCGCGCATCGTGTTCGGCGCTCGCGCATCCCTGCTTGCCGGCGTCGTGTCGGTGCTGATCTCGCTCGCGGTCGGCGTGCCGATCGGGCTGCTGGCGGGTTACGCCGGCGGCAAGACGGACGTGCTGATCTCGCGCATCACCGACGCGATGCTCGCCTGCCCGTTCCTGATCCTCGCCATCGCGCTCGCCGCGTTCCTCGGACCGAGCCTCACGAACGCGATGATTGCGATCGGCATTTCCGCGACGCCCGTGTTCATCCGATTGACACGGGGCACGACGCTCGCGGTGAAGGCGGAGGATTACGTGCTCGCCGCGCGGGCGATCGGCAACGGCCCGCTGCGCATCGCGGTGCGGCACGTGCTCCCGAACATCGTCGCGCCGCTGCTCGTGCAGGCGACGCTTGCGATCGCCGCAGCGGTTATCGCCGAGGCGAGCCTGTCGTTCCTCGGCCTCGGCCAGCAACCCCCGCAACCGAGCTGGGGCAGCATGCTGAACGTCGCGAAGAACTACATCGACAACGCGCCGTGGATGGCGATCTGGCCGGGCCTTTCGATCTTCCTGCTCGTGCTGTCGTTCAACTTGGTCGGCGACGGCCTGCGCGATGCGCTCGACCCGCGGCATTTGTAACGGCGTCAACGGCATGGGCACGGCCGCCGTTTTTGCGGGAAACTACGCCTGCGTCGCGCGCTCAACGGGACTGCCCTGCGCGCCTGCCCACTTCCGATGATACCCAGTGCCATCGGCGCTTCGGGGCGGCCCGTCAGGCTCATGCAGCACGAACGTGTAACGGGCGATCGGGGAGACTTCATGAATGCAACGTTGATCGCTTTTGCCTTCGCGGCGGCGACGAGCCTCGCCGCGAGCGACGTGCTGGCGGCGCGCGGCGACAATGGAGGCGGCAACGGAGGCGGCGGAAGCTGGAGCGGAAGCCGCGGCAACGGAGGCGGCGGCCAGAGTAGCTGGAGCGGAAACCGCGGCAACGGAGGCGGCGGCCCGAGTAGCTGGAGCGGAAACCGCGGCAACGGAGGCGGCGGCCCGAGTAGCTGGAGCGGAAACCGCGGCAACTGGAACGGCGGGCAAAACAACTGGAGCGGGAACCGCGGTAGTTGGAGCGGAAACCGCGGCAACTGGAGCGGCAGCAGCTGGCACGGCGGCGGCCACGGCAACCGTGGCAACTGGAACGGCCATGGAGGAAGCGGCCACTGGCACGGCGGTTACCGGAGCTACTACGGCTGGAGCGGCGCGTATGTCGGCTGGCCGTCGTACTGGTGGGGGCCCGCCTATTATGGTTACTACGGCTATCCGGCGTACACGTCCCCGTACACCTATTACGACGCGTATCCGGCTTACTATGGCTACCCGTCTTCGACCTATTACGATCCCACCGACACCTACGTCGAACTGCCGGCGACGGTAGCGCCGGTGCCTCCGCCGCCCAGGGTGCAGTACTACTGTCCCGATTCCGGCTACTACCCGGCTGTCCGCGCGTGCCCGCGCGGCTGGCAGCGGCTTGCGCCGAACGGCGCACCGCCGCGCTGACGACGCCCCCGCCGCGCTGACGGTGGAGGCCGCCGCCGCGCTGATGGTCGCGGTCGTCGCCTATCGCGTGACGATCCGCACTAGGCGATCGGTGCCCGACTCGGCGGCCCATGCTTCGCCGGCGCGGCCCAGCATCTGGCGCACGTTGGCCCCTTCGCGATCCGACGGATAGCTCGTGAACTTTGCGGCCGCCGGATCGAATTCGACGATCGCATTCGCTGTCCAGTCGGTCAACCAGATGTGGTCGTCCGGATCGACCCACACCGAGTACGTGCGCGCATCGCCCGGCAATTTCCACTCGGTCCATGCGCGCTTCGCCGGATCGTAGCGGCCAACCTGCCCGGTGTTCCAGTAGCTCACCCAGACGTTGCCTTTCGAATCGGACCACACGCGGCGCGCACCCTGGTTGCGCGTGGGCGGCTCGATGACCGTCGCCTCGCCCGTTGTAACGTCGATGCGCGCGATGTGGCTGCCCGCGAGGGACGCGTAATAGACGTCGCCCGAGGGTGTCGTCGTGATGCCGTAGGGTCCGCTGCCGCGCGGAGCGCGCCAGACGCGCACGTCGCCGCTCGCCGGATCCACGCGTCCGTAATAGCCGCTCTGCCCGGTAAACCACACGCGTCCGCTGCGATCGAACGTCAGCGTGTTCAGGTTGGCGCTCGGGGCCGATTCGGGCAACGGGTAGCGCTTGACCGCATGCGTGGCCGGATCGACGCGCACGATGGCGTTCTGGCCGCCATCGGTGATCCATGGCGCGCCATCGGGGCCGACGACGACGCCGTGCGGCGCAGAGCCGTCGCCGAGCGGGACCTCGACGACCTTCCCGTTTGCAGGATCGAGAATTCCGAGCCGGCCGGTCGCCTGCGCGGTGTAGTAGACAGGGCCGCGCGCCTGCGGCGTTGCGGCGACGTCGTGGGGATGCGCGCCCTGCGGCACCGGAAAATAGGTCGTTTCCTGCGGCCCGGCCGCCGGTGCGGGAATCGCCACGGCGAGCAGGAGCAGCAATGCGCTGGTCAGCGATTTCATGCGGCCTCCCGTGCTGAATCGCAAAACTGTGGGCAATCGTCCACGGTCGCCGGCCCGCGCGTCCGGCTGCCGATCAAATGCGTTGCGGGCGGCGTGCACGCAAGCTTACGATGAAAGCCGTTTCGCATTTTTTGACAAAGGAGAAGCTCATGCGCGGATCGCGAATCTCCTGGCCGGCCGCGGCTGCGGCGCTCGTCGTGGTTTCGACACCGGCTGCGGCGTTCAATTGCTACGCCATCGTCGATCGCAGCAACGAGGTCATCTACCAGGGCGCCCTTTCGCCGGTCGACCTGAGCGAGGATGGCGCGCCGGCCCGCGACGCGCTCCGCGCCCGCGGCCAGCAGCTGATCGCGATGGACACCGACAACTGCCCGGCGATCGACCGCATCAATCTCGCGACCCGCGGCGGCCCGGCCACCGTCGAGGAAATCGTGGCCGGCATGCGCTCCTCGACCCCGTACGGACCGGGCAGCTCGGCAGCCCCGCCGGACACTTCACGCGACGGGATCAAGCTGCCCCAGATCACCGTTCCGCGGGCCACCGGCGGCGGCATGTCGACGTCCGGACCCCCGTCGGGCATGTCGATCCGGTAGACCGTTCGGCTTTCCGGGGCCGTGGTCGATCGCAAGGAAAGCCCGGCGCCGATGAAGGTGCTGCTGCGGATCTTCCCCGCGGCGCACCTCGTCATCAGCACGCTGTTCGTGCTGGCCGCGCTCGGGCTCCTAGCCTTCTCCGGCTACGAGCTGTGGCAGGTGGTGGCGCCCGCCGAGTCGGTGCAGATGGCGGATCGCCTGAGCCACGTGCTCGACGCCATCGCGCTTCTGACGATCGCGGTGGCCGCGCTCGAGCTTGCGCAAACGATCGTCGAGGAGGAAGTGCAGCGCGAGGCCCACATGAGCGCCCCGACCCGCGTGCGACGATTCCTTTCGCGCTTCATGGTCGTGCTCGTGGTGTCGATGTCGATCGAAGCGCTGGTCGCGGTGTTTCATTTCAGCCGCGAGAACCCCGCGAACCTGCCGTATGCCGCCGCCATAGGCCTCACCGCCGCGGGGCTGCTCGTCGGCTGGGGTTTCTTCATCCGGCAGAACGAAGTGGCCGAGCGCCTGGAGCCCGAGGCGATGCAGGCGGCCAAGAGCGAAGATCGCAAGATCGAGGCGTCGCGAAGCTCGAAGTAGCGCGCACGCCGCGTCGTGCCCGGACGTGCGCGCCCCGTTCAGTTGTTGTCCTTATCCTTATCCTTGTCCTTATCCTTGTCGTTGCCTCGTGAGCGCTGCTGCGGTTGCGGGCGCTCCTGCTGCGGCTGAGGCCGCGCCTGCGGTTGCGGGCGCTCCTGCGGTTGCGGTCGTGCCTGCGGCTGCGGGCGCTCCTGCTGCGGCTGCGGGCGCTCCTGCGGCTGCGGCTGCGGCCGCGCCTGCGGTTGCGGACGCTCCTGCGGCTGCGGTCGTGCTTGCGGCTGCGGGCGCTCCTGCGGTTGCGGGCGCTCCTGCGGTTGCGAGCGCTCCTGCGGTTGCGGGCGTGCCTGCGGTTGCGGGCGTTCCTGCGGTTGCGGGCGTGCCTGTGGTTGCGGGCGTTCCTGCGGCACCGACCTCTCCTGCGGTTGCGGGCGTGCCTGTGGTTGCGGGCGTTCCTGCGGCACCGACCTCTCCTGCGGTTGCGGG
>Ga0157371_10002594_pt1 | contig 17154 bp, 12 predicted proteins | sample C45metaG_FD_113462 | JGI IMG/M metagenome (GOLD analysis project Ga0157371, IMG submission 113462) | Corn rhizosphere microbial communities from Kellogg Biological Station, Michigan, USA - C4-5 metaG | ecosystem: Host-associated > Plants > Roots > Rhizosphere > Soil | place: USA: Michigan...
CGGAAATTGGTCTAATCCCCGTCAGCCAGATTGGACTGATCTTACCTACAAAATGCGTAACTGGCATTATCATAGCTGGCTATCGGGCGATTTTATTACAGAACAGGCTGTTCATAGTCTGGATATGATGTCATGGGCAATGGGAGGAAAGATGCCTTTAAGTGCAACAGGTACGGGTGGTCGACAGGTGCGTGTAGATGAGATTTTTGGTAATATATATGATCATTTTGCCATTGAGTATGCCTATGCAGATGGAGTTAAAGGTTATCATTTCTGCAGACAACAGGAGGGAACTTCACATCGCAATAGTGTCGATGTGTTAGGGTCAGACGGTAGCGCAGTTATCAATGTAGGTAGCAGATATGAAATAACAGGAAAAAATAAATGGCTGTATAATGATGAGAAGAACAATATGTATCAAACTCAGCATAATGAGTTTTTTGCCGGTATAAGAAGTGGTAACCTAATAAATCAGGGAGAGGAGATGGCCAATAGTACCATGCTGGCAATTTGGGGACGAATGGTTGCCTATAGCGGACAAACGCTTACATTGGAACAAGCAATGAAATCTACTGAAACATTGGGGCCAAAAATAGAAGATTATAATTGGGATCTTAAATGGGAAGATCATCCGGTAGCTTTACCCGGCATTACCAAAGTAATTTAACCTGCCTTAACTTAAATTATAGATATGAGAATATTACGTGGGATAGGTATGGCCTTTCTTTTTATATTGCTTTGTAATTCATCATTATTTGCACAATCAAAACCTATTAAGTTTGGAACTGAGTTGAAATTTGAGCAAAAAACAAGTGGTAATAAAGCTAAGGGGCAATCTATTAACTGGATTAATGTAAACACAGATCCTGATACCTGGAGGATAGACAAGAATCTTCTTATTTGCAAAGGCAAGCCCATTGGGGTTATGCGTTCAGAAAAATTGTATGAAAACTTTATACTTCAGGTTGAATGGAAACACATGGAAGCCGGCGGAAACTCTGGAGTATTTGTATGGAGTGATGCCATACCAGGGGAACAAAATCGCTTACCAGGTGGGGTAGAAGTTCAGATGCTTGAACTTGATTGGGTAAATCAAAATATCACTAATGGCGAGAAGCCGCCTATTGCTTATGTTCATGGAGAACTTTTTGGAGTTGGAGGTGTACAAACCGTTCCAGATAACCCAAGAGGTGAACGCAGTAAATCTGTAGAGAACCGTTGTAAAGGAAAAGGCGAATGGAATAGCTATACTGTAGTTTGTGTAGATGGAACTATCAAATTATCGGTAAATGGCAAGTTTGTAAATGGGATAAGTAAATCAACCGTAAAAAAAGGATACCTCTGTCTGGAGTCTGAAGGAGCAGAGATTCATTTTCGTAACTTAAAAATAACTGAATTATAAGTGCGTTTGGGTTATAGTATTGAAAAAAAATCCCAATTTCGTAAATCGAAATGAAGAATTCAGATACAGAAAGCCCAAAACAGAAACCAAAGCAAGGGCCAAGCATTTTTAGCTTGCTTAAGCCGTATTCAGGACTTATTTTTCTGTTGATTCTGTTCGCTTTGCTTAGTAATGGACTGAATCTTTGGATACCAAAACTTATTGGTAGCGGTATTGATGCCTATAGCGCAGGCAAGTTTTCTTATAAAACAATTGCTGCCGAGTTTATTACCATTGTAGTTATTATTTTCTTATTCAGTTTCCTTCAAAGTTTAATGCAAACTTACGCTTCAGAGAAGGTTGCAAGGGATTTAAGAACCCGGCTGGCCGATAAAATATCAAGGCAAAGTTTTGCCTACATACAAACTACCAACCCTTCGCGTTTACTCACCAATTTAACGTCTGATGTCGATTCTATAAAGCTGTTTGTATCGCAGGCTATTGTTTCGATTGTATCCTCCCTGTTTATAATTATTGGAGCAAGCATTTTATTGCTAAGCATTAACTGGAAGCTGGGCTTAATTGTAATGGCCATTATACCAATTATTGGAGGTACGTTTTTTATAGTGCTAGGTAAAGTACGTGTGCTATTTAAAAAAAGCAGGGAAGTAATTGATTGGCTAAATAAGGTTATTAACGAAAGCATTCTGGGGGCTATGCTGATCCGTGTAATTAATTCACAGCAATTGGAATACAATAAGTTCTTTGAAGCTAGTACTAAGGCTAAAGATATTGGACTTTCCATACTAAGGCTATTTGCCTGGCTGATCCCCATAATTGTATTCACGGCAAATATGGCTGGTTTAATGATTCTTGTACTGGGCGGTCATTATGTAATTAATGGCAAAATGAGTTTAGGTGATTTTGCTGCTTTTAACAGTTATCTGGCGCTACTTATCTTTCCAATTCTGATAATAGGCTTTATGAGTAACGTAATTGCCCAGGCCACTGCTTCGTATGGCCGAATAAGTGGAATGCTTGAAAGACCAGATATCCTGGAGACAGGTGAGCTTAACGCTGATCTAACAGGAACAATCGAGGTAAGGGGCATAAATGTTAGCTATGGTGAAAAACCTGTATTAAAAAATATCAATTTCTCAGTACGTCCTGGGTCACGCACAGCTGTTATTGGGCCAACAGCAGCAGGTAAAACTCAATTGCTCTATTTACTTAGTGGTTTAATTAAACCAGATAGAGGTACTCTTACATTCGATGGGCATCAGATCGATGAGTATAAAAGTGAATCTTTTTACCAAAAATTAGGCTTTGTTTTTCAGGATAGTATTCTGTTTAATATGAGCATTCGCGAGAATATTACCTTTAGTGAAACGGTAACAGACGAGTCTTTACAAAAAGCAATTGAAACTGCCGAATTGAAGGATTTTATAGAATTATTACCGGAAGGCTTAGATACCAGTGTTTCAGAACGTGGATTGAGTCTATCGGGTGGGCAAAAGCAGCGGATTATGTTGGCACGTGCATTGGCTATAAATCCAAATGTGTTACTGCTTGATGATTTTACAGCCAGGGTAGACAATCAGACCGAAACCCGAATACTTGAAAATATTCAACGTAATTATCCCGATTTAACGCTTATATCAGTAACCCAGAAAATAGCTGCGGTTGAGCATTATGAGCAAATCATTTTGCTAATGCAGGGCGAAATATTGGCTTCCGGAACGCATAATGAGCTTATGGGTACAAGCCCGGAATATGTACAGATTTTTAATTCACAAAAAAGCACAAGCAATTATGAATTATAATTTGAACACACTTGCCGAGCAGGAGAAAAAAAGCTCATCATGGACAGGCCTTAAAAACCTATTGAAACTGGTTGCGGAAGAGAGAAAGCGTATTTTTCTGTCCTTATCTGCAATTCTTATCAGCGCATCACTTAACCTCCTTGGTCCATTTTTAATAGGTTATACTATAGATCATTATGTGCAAACAGGAAAGTACCATGGTGTTTTGGTATTTGCAGGTATTTTGCTTGCCATGTATTCTGTCGCTTTTGTCAGCAGTTATTTACAAACACAATGGATGGGAGGGGTAGCCCAACGTGCCATATTCAAATTAAGAAATGTAATTTTTAATAAAATACAGCAATTGCCGGTAGCCTTCTTTAATGAAAACAAAGCAGGCGATCTTATCTCAAGGGTTAATAATGATACCGATAAATTGAGTCAATTCTTTTCACAGGCTTTAATGCAGTTCATTAGCAGCATCATTACCATGGTTGGTTCTGGTGTATTTTTATTATCCATCAACATTAAGCTAGGGCTTGCCACTCTGGTGCCAGCCTTAATTATCCTTGTGTTTACAAGAGGCGTCTCGCCCTGGGTAAGAAAAAGGAATGCCTTAAGCTTAAAAAGTTCCGGAGCGCTAAGTGCCGAAATACAGGAAAGTCTGAATAATTTTAAGGTAATAATAGCCTTTAACAGAAGAGACTATTTCAGGAAAAAGTTCGATGTAGCCAATCAGCATAATTATAAAACTGCTATGGGTACCGGAATTGCAAACAACATGTTCTTACCTGTATTCGGTTTATTCTCTGCCTTAGCACAATTAATTGTTTTAAGCTACGGCATTTACCTCATCACAGAATCAGAATTTAGCGTTGGATTGCTGGTTAGTTATTTAGCTTACTCCACTAATTTTTATAACCCTTTAAGGCAGTTGGCTGCATTGTGGACAAGCTTCCAGGTGGCACTTGCAGGCTGGGATAGAATCTCCCGTATGCTATCTCTGCAGAGTAATTTGGATATTTTTAACAGTACGGAAGTAAAAGCCTCAGATTCGTTACTTGAATTCAAAAATGTACATTTTGGGTATACCGCAAGCAATGAAATTCTTCACAATGTGAATTTTAAGCTCGAAAAAGGAAAAACATATGCATTGGTAGGCCCAACAGGTGGTGGTAAAACTACTACAGCATCCATCATGGCTCGGCTGTATGATCCTGTCAGCGGATTAATACTTTTAAATGGAAAAGACATTAAATCCTATACACCCGAGGAACGGAGTAAGAAAATTGGATTCATACTTCAGGAGCCATTTTTGTTTACAGGAACTGTTAGAGAAAATATTTTATATGGCAATGAGCAATATCATGAATATGATCAGCAAGGTTTCTTAAATTTAATTCAGAGTACTGGATTGGAAAGCTTACTTTCTGTATTTGATGATGGAGGTGAAACAAAAGTTCTATCTTCTGCTGACAGTTTAAGCCTGGGTCAAAAGCAATTGATTGCTTTTATGCGTGCCGTGCTCAGAAAGCCTGATTTACTAATTCTTGATGAGGCAACTGCCAATATTGATACCATCACAGAGAAACTACTGGGTGAGATATTAGACAAGTTACCAAAAGAAACTACACTGGTAATCATAGCCCATCGTTTAAATACTATTGAGAACGCTGATGAGATCTTTTTTGTAAATAGCGGTGAAGTAACCAGAGCCGGATCGTTTAAGGAGGCAATGGATAAGCTTATCCATCATAAAAGAAAAAGTTAATTTATATACTCTGGCAATTTCTACAGATTTTCTCCAAAGTCTGGTTTTACTTTTATATCATATTAACACAGTGAAATTCTGGTAGTAAATGATAAAAAAAGTAAGGCAAATTCGGTTGATCTTTCTATTAACACTTTTAAGTTATGGCGGAAGTACGTCTTTATGTCGGGCTCAGAACTATAAGGTTGATGATTACATCCAAAAAGGATTAATTAATAGCCCACTACTTCAGGATTTTAAGAATCAGTTGCGCTCCAATAAGATGGATAGTGCCATCCTCAAAGCAGGATATAAACCACAGATTACAGCCAGTTCCACAGGAACTTATGCTCCTGTTATAAATGGCTATGGATATGATAATGCACTTAGCAATGGCAAAACATTCGATGCGCTTATCACAGCTAATCAGAATATTATCGGTAAAAGCAGGCGTGATATTCAGTTAGAAGGAATTGCTTTGCATGCAGATTCAATAAATGCAGCCTCAAAGATCTCCCAGCAGGATATTAAAAAATCTATTACTGAACAATACATAACTACTTATATCGATCAGCAGCAAAGAGATTTTTATATCGAAGTCTACCAGCTTTTAAAAAAGGAAGAAAAGATACTCAAAGTACTTGCTCAGAAAAGTGTGTACAAACAAGCAGATTATCTTGCCTTTCTGGTAACCTTTCAACAGCAGGAATTGCAGCTCAGCCAGACAACCATTCAGTTGAAAAATGATTTTGCACGTTTAAACTATTTAACTGGCATTGTAGATACCAATGTTGTGATACTGCAAGAACCCATGCTAACAACAACAGTCCCTGCCGGATTAAGCAACAGTATCTTTATGCAAGGCTATAAAATAGATAGCCTAAAGTTACTGAATGATAAAAAACAGATAGACCTGAACTATAAACCACTAGCAAGTATTTATGTAAATGGAGGCTATAATTCTTCCTTCATCCTGCAGCCTTATAAAAATTTCGGAACTAGTGTAGGTTTTACGGTTTCTGTGCCTATTTACGATGGTGGTCAGCGTAAAATGAAATATACTCAACTTCAAATACAGGAAAACACAAGGCAAGGTTATCAGCAGTTTTTTACCCGGCAATATCAACAGCAGGTTAATCAGCTTATTCAACAACTGCAGGCAACTCAAGAATTGCAAACTAAAATTACACGACAGATTAAATTTACTGAAGGACTTATTAATGTAGATAGCAAATTGCTGCAAACAGGCGATATCACAATAGCAGATTATGTAATCGCCATAAATAATTACCTAAATACTCAATATATGCTTCGGCAGGTTAATGTATCCAAGCTTCAGCTAATTAATCAACTAAACTATTGGAACAATTAGTAAATATAAAGATGAGTAGTAAACTAACATTGGGTTTCGCTTTACTGTGCTTAATTCTTAACGGATGTGGGGCGGCATCTACTTCGGGCAATCAAGAGTTGGATAAAAGTCCGGAGCCAAAAACTCCGGTAAGTATTACTCAAATCAACAATGCCCCATTAAGTGATTATATTGAATTGAATGCAACAGCAACATTTCAGCAAAAAGGGATAATAAAGGCCAGCTCAAATGGTTATTTGAAGACTGTAAATGTAAAAAAGGGCGACTATGTAAAAGAAGGACAAACGTTATTTACGGTAATCACCAAAGAAGCCAAAAGTATAGGAAATGCTATAAATGATCTTGACCCCAGCTTTAAATTTACAGGACTAACCCGCATTACTGCAAATGCTGCTGGTTTTGCAGGAGAGGTAAGCCATCAAAAAGGCGATTATGTACAAGAAGGAGAGCAGCTGGCAATAATTACTAACCTCAACAGCTTTGTTTTTCTTATGGATCTTCCTTATGAACTAACAGACATCATTAAAAACCAAAAAACATTAGAAGTAACCCTACCTAACGGAGAAAAGCTAATTGGGAAAGTTGGATCTGCTTTGCCTCTGGTCGATTCGGCCTCGCAAACTCAAAGAATAATAATCCAGGTAAAAACACAAAAAATAATTCCCGAAGGGCTTGTTGCAAAGGTTAAATTAATCCGTTCAGAATCACTCACTCCCACTGCTTTGCCAAAAGAATCAGTTCTTACCAATGAAACACAGGACGAATTTTGGGTAATGAAGTTAATTAATGACACTACGGCCGTAAAAGTAAATATTAAGAAGGGGCTGGAAACAGGAAGCTATGTTGATATAAAATCTCCCTTATTTAAACCCAATGATCGGTTTATTCTTACTGGTAATTACGGATTACCTGATACGGCTAAAATTACTATCAACCGCAAATGAAGAATTTCTTTCTGACTCATAAAAACCCAATTATAATAATTCTGGCCATTATCATGTTCGGGGGTGTTATTGCTTATGAGAATCTAAAGACCTCACTTTTTCCGGAGATTACATTTCCTAAAATAAAGATCATTGCTGATGCAGGCTTACAGCCTGTAGATAGGATGATGGTAACTGTAACAAGACCACTCGAAAATGCGGTTAAACAGGTACCCGGATTAAAGCTGGTAAGGAGTACCACAAGCAGGGGGAGTTGTGAAGTATCGGCTTTTATGAACTGGAACTCAGATATTGATTTGAGCCAGCAACGTATAGAATCCAGAATCAATCAAATCAGAAATGCACTGCCTGCTGATATCAACATATCTGTAGAGAAAATGAACCCTTCCATATTACCGGTAATGGGTTATACACTCGAAAGTCATAGTAAATCTCCAATTGAGCTTCGTCAAATAGCTACTTATACCATTAAACCTTTTCTTTCTCAGGTAGAAGGAGTTGCTGAAGTACGTATTAGTGGCGGAAAAGCCAAGGAGTATTGGGTAGAGTTGGATAAAAATAAGATGAGTTCGCTCAATCTTACCCCGCAACAGGTAAATGCTACTTTAAGCCAAACCAATTTCATCCGCTCAAACGGGTATCTTTCAGATTATAAACTGTTGTATTTAACCATTACAGACGCGGCTTTAACAACCAAGTCAGATTTAGAAGATGTTGTTGTTAGTAATAACGGCCATAGGGTTATTCAAATTAAAGATATTGCAAAGGTAAGTATACAGGAAGGAGTAGAGTATACCAAAATAAATGCAAACGGTCGTGATGCTGTGCTGATTGCGGTTGTTAAACAACCTGAAGCCAATTTGATTATCCTTACTCAGGAAATGGAAAAAAAGGTTAAGCTTTTATCAAATATCTTGCCTCCGGGAGTAACTATTAAGCCTTATTACATACAGGCTGATTTTGTTAATGAATCTGTAAAAAGCGTAACAGATAGCCTGTGGATAGGTTTGGGCCTTGCAATTATTGTAGCTATTATCTTTTTAAGGTCGTTAAAGGCCAGCAGTACTATTCTTATTACTATTCCACTAACACTTTGTTTAACAGTAATTATATTGTACAGCATTGGTTATACCCTGAATATAATGACTCTTGGAGCCATTGCTGCTGCAATTGGTTTAATCATAGATGATGCAATTGTTGTTGTTGAACAGATTCACCGAACCCATGAGGAACATCCGGATTTGGAAAGCGACAATCTGGTACATAAAGCGATCGGTTATCTTTTTCATGCAATGCTGGGTTCTTCTCTTAGTACTATAGTTATTTTTATTCCTTTCTTATTGATGACAGGGGTAGCAGGTGCCTACTTTAAAGTGATGACCAATACCATGATCATTGCTTTAGGTTGCTCCTTTTTTGTTACCTGGATCTGTTTGCCTGTAGTATACCTGCTTTTAGGTAAACGCAGGAAACAACAAAAGGGGAAACAAACAGAAGCCCATACTGTAAAAAATCAAGCCTGGGTAATTTGGTTTGTTAAAAAGCCCATAATCAGTTTCGCAACAATCATAATACTTATTCTGCTTATAGTAATCATATTGCCAAAGCTTGAAACAGGATTTTTGCCTGAAATGGATGAAGGTAGTATTGTACTCGATTATAAATCTCCACCTGGAACCTCTCTGCAGGAAACTGACAGGATATTGAAAGAAGTAGAACAAATCATCATAAAAATCCCCGATGTAGAAACCTATTCCAGAAGAACAGGAACTCAAATGGGCTTCTTTATTACAGAGCCAAATAATGGAGACTATCTCATTCAGCTTAAAAAACAACGTAGTAGAACAACTGAAGAAGTAATAAGCGAAATCCGTAATAAGATAACCGCAACTCAACCATCCCTCGAAATAGATTTCGGGCAGGTAATTGGCGATATGCTTGGTGATCTGATGAGTTCAACCCAGCCAATTGAAATCAAAATCTTTGGTAATAATCACTCCATGCTTAAGGCACTTTCTAAAGCGGTTGCTGCTAAAGTTTCTGAAGTTAAGGGAACTGCCGATGTATTTGATGGCATTGTCATAGCCGGGCCGTCCATTAATGTTAAACCTATATATAGTCAGCTTGCTCAATATGGTATTACCGTGGCCGATTTTCAATACCAATTGCAAATGGCCTTAGAAGGAAATCCGTCTGGAACTGTTCTCGAAAAAGAGCAACTCTCAACCATCAGGCTTGTTTATCCAAATAGTAGAAAATATAATGTAGAGGGGATTAAATCAATGCAGATATTCTTGCCCGGCGGTAAACTGATTCCAATCACCAACCTTGCTGTTATTGATATAAATACAGGAGATGCCGAGATTGCACGAGAAAATTTGCAGGCAATGGGTGTGGTAACTGCTCGTTTAGAAAACCGGGATCTTGGAGCCACAATTCAGGATATTCAACAACAAGTTGCACACAGTATTCATTTGCCTTCTGGTTATCATATAGAATATGGTGGGGCCTATGCAGAGCAACAGCAATCTTTTAAAGAACTGCTCATGATCATGGTCTCATCCAGTCTGCTTGTGTTCGCTGTTATTTTATTTCTTTTTAAAGATTTTAAAATTGCTACCCTTATATTATTTATAGCTGTTTTGGGTATTTCGGGTAGTTATCTGGCTTTGCTATTAACAAATACACCACTAAATGTAGGCAGTTATACAGGCTTAATCATGATTATAGGTATTATAGCCGAAAATGCAATTTTTACCTTTCTGCAGTTTAATGAGTCCCGTAAAGAAAGCAAAGTCCAGGAAGCCATTGTGTATGCCATTTCTACAAGGTTACGTCCAAAATTAATGACGGCCCTGGGAGCAATAATAGCACTTATGCCTCTTGCATTAGGTATTGGTGCCGGAGCGCAGCTCCATCAGCCATTGGCAATTGCAGTTATTGGTGGTTTTATTGTTGCCATGCCATTGTTGCTTATTGTTTTGCCAAGCGTAATAAACTTACTCTATAAAGACCAATAACTGCTCTAATTATTTGCTAAATTTATTTTTTTAACATAGCCGGAATGAAGATATTATTGATAGAAGATGAGAGCTCACTGCGCGAAAGTATTATCACTTATTTTACTGACGAAGGTAATATCTGTGAAACGGCTGTAGATTACAGGTCGGCAATAGAGAAGATTAATATCTATAGTTACGACTGTATACTTTTAGATCTTACCCTTCCCGGGGGCGATGGAATGGAAATTTTGCGTGCCATCAAAAAAATCAATAAAAAAGATGGAGTACTTATTATTTCTGCCAGGCACTCACTCGATGATAAGCTTGATGGACTGAATCTTGGAGCCGACGATTATCTTGTAAAACCGTTCCATCTGTCGGAACTTAAAGCAAGGGTAGCCGCAATTGTGCGAAGAAAAAGTTATGACGGTAATAATATTATTAATTTCAATGATATATATATCAATACACAGGCTATGTCTGTAAAAATTGGTGAAAATATACTAGCACTAACGCGTAAAGAATATGACCTTCTCGTTTATTTTATTGCAAACCATAGTAAAGTAATTACAAAAAGTGCAATAGCTGAGCATTTGTGGGGAGATGAGATTGATCTATCTGACCATTTCGATTTTATTTATGCCCACATAAAAAACCTTCGGAAAAAGCTGGTAGAAGCCGGTTGCAGAGATTACATTAAATCTATGTATGGTGTAGGTTACAAATTTGAAAATGTATGAAACTGGCTGCAAAATATAACAGGGTCACCCTAATTGCCTCTATCATTGTATTTTTATTTACTGGTGTAATCTATTATTCTGTAATACATTATATTTTAACGGGTCAGTTGGATAAGGACTTAGCCATTGAAGAAGATGAAATTGCTGCCTATGTAAAAACCTATGGCAAATTACCCTTGGCTGGTAGTTTTAAAGAACAGAAAGTAAGTTACCATCTGATAGATCCTAACCATGATTTTGAACGCAGGTATTTCTATAATGATTATTTTAATGAATCTGAACAAAGAATAGAACCTGGAAGAAGCCTCATAAGAACAATAGACGTAAAAGGGAAACTATATTCAGTTACGGTAACAAAATCAAGATTAGAAGCAGAAGACCTGGTCAGAATTATATTCTTAATAACCCTTAGTGTAACCATTTTGCTTTTAATAACATTACTGTTAATCAATAGGTTTATACTCAATAACATCTGGAAGCCTTTTTATGGAATATTGTTGCAGATGAAAGCCTTTAATCTGGCAGATAAAAATGATATCAGGATTGAACCAACTAAAATTGATGAGTTTGCAGAACTAAACGCTGCAGTAGCAACCATGTCTTTAAGGGTAAAACAAGACTACAGGGAGCTAAAGAGTTTTACAGATAATGCTTCTCATGAAATGATGACTCCTTTGGCTGTAATCAATTCTAAATTGGATACACTGATCCAAACTGAAACATTTAGTGATTCGCAAGGAGAACTGATAGAAGATATTTACATTGCCGTGGGTAAATTATCCAGGCTTAATCAGTCTTTACTGATGCTTGCCAAGATAGAGAATAACCTGATTGGCGATCAGGAAACAATTAATCTGGACGAGTTGATCAGCCAAAAGACAAGGCAGTTTCAGGAATTACTTCAGTCGCAAAACTTAAACCTAAAAACGGAGCTTGCCATCAAGAAGATTAATATGAATAAGCATCTTGCCGATATGCTGGTTAATAACTTGTTAAGCAATGCGATTCGACATAATTATAAAGGGGGCGAAATTTTTATTCAACTAAATGATAGTCAGCTTACAATAAGTAACACTGGGTCAGCTGCGGCATTAGTCGTTAATAAGGTTTTTGAAAGGTTCTATAAAAATGCTGCTTCAGAAGGGATGGGTTTAGGTTTGGCCATATCCAATCAAATTTGTAATTTATATCATTTTAAGTTAAATTATACCTATCAGGATACAAAACATACTTTTAGGGTTAGTTTTTAAAGAAAAAATAACTTCAGAATTACTCCCAAATTGGTAATTAATTTTGAAGAACGATTTAATAAATAAGAAGATGTTTAAGATGAAGTATGGCCTTTTGATTGCCCTTTGCTTTCCTTTTTGCGGTTTTGCGCAATATGCTGATCAAGCAGACTCTCTGTCTCAAAAAAAGAATACCTTCAAAGTTGCTCCCTTCATTATTCCCGCTGTATTTCTGGCATATGGAGCAATGGGCGGTGGTAATAATTTTGTACACGATCTGGATGTAACTACTCGCAATGAATTACAGGAAGATCATCCTTTTTTTTCTGTACATGCCGATAATTTTATGCAGTATGCTCCGGCAGCAGCAGTTTATGCTTTAAATTTATCGGGAGTAAAAGGCCAGCATAGCCTTGCAGATGCTACAGGTATTTATGCGATCTCTTTTGGTTTGATGAAAGCATCTACACTCATTGTTAAGTCTGCAACTCATAGGCTTCGCCCTGATGGGAGCACAAATAATTCGTTTCCTTCTGGCCACACGGCAACATCATTTGCAGCGGCAGAGTTTTTAAAGCAAGAGTATAAAGACGTATCACCCTGGATAGGCTATGCAGGATATGCAGTTGCAGGGGCAACGGGTGTTTTTAGGTTATACAACAATAGGCATTGGGTTAGTGATGTAGTTGCCGGTGCAGGCTTTGGTATTCTATCAACTAAAATAAGTTATCTGGTATATCCACATTTAAAAAAGCTTATTATGGGTAAAAAAACCAATGATTTTACCGTGGCTCCTATGTATCAGAATAAGGCATTTGGTTTTTCCTTATCAGGTCAGTTCTAAGCCGGTAAATAACAGAAGAGCCTAAGCTCTTCTGTCCAATATCCCTGTAACCGGGCCTTTAATTCCAAGTTTACGGTTAAAAAATACCGATACAATAACCATTAGAATTAGGCAAACTATGGTTAGTGTATAACTAAAGCGAATCAATACTTTACACCAGCTCAGGTCTTTCATGAAAAATTCTTTGTAAAGCAGTAACAATACACTGCCCAGGTACCCGGCAGAATCGCAGATGTAAACGAAAAAGCCTGCATTAGCCTTTATCTTAAATAAAGCGATCATCCTGTCAAAAAGTACTACCTGTATAGGTGTGTAAGCCAAAAACATGCCCATTCCTACAAGTAGCATCCACCAAAAAGGGCTTATAAGATGCATTTGAAAAAACAATGTACTGCCCCCACTTAACAGCAAACCAAGTGCAATAAGGTATTGGGTAGCCCAGAAGCCGCGTATGTTGTTGCGGATCATTGACAGACTTCCTATTGCAATCAATACAATAATCCCCGAAATAGTCTCAGTTAATGATAATACTCCCTTATCCCAGTTGCTGTCTATTTCATTCCAGATCTCAACAGAAAAGTTGTCCCTGAAATCTCGCATGGTGGTTAGCATCATATATACTAAACCAATACCAAAAATTGCGAAACCAAATTCTGCCATCACCGTCCGCTTATCCTGAGCATTCATTGGTAAACGTTCAACCCGCAGCAGCTTGTCGGTTTCTGTAGGTTCCGGAATTACCGAAAGCATCCAGACGAAGGTTAAAAACAGAGGCAGAAAAAGTACACCCATAAGAGCAGGCATCCAAAACTGAGAAACCATAGGCATCCACTCGTGCACGGTAAAATAAATTGTTTTGATCATTCCCGAAGAAAAGATCAGACTGATGCTTAACCCCATGGCCAGTGTTTCTGTAAAACGCCTGCCTTCAAGGTAACTAAACACTATTCCCCAAACCATGCCCAGCGGCAGGCCATTTAAAAAAAGAAAAAAGAAATTGTAAGGCTGAGGTACGGCCCCAAAAAGGAGTAGCGCTACCTCTGCAAAAAGAATCAGGTAAATGATAAGCTTTTTCCTGCCAGATGCCTTAAGTTCAGAAATCACCTTAATACCCATAACCTTTGAAAGCATATAGCCCATAAGTTGTGCAATTATTAAAATGGCTTTGTAGTCAAGATCCCATAGCGTTAGTCCGGTGTAGGTGCCATTGGTAAAAGGTTTCCTGAAAGCGTACATACAAAAGTAAGTGCCAAAGGCGGCAAGCATACACCAGATAATAAAGAAGAGTTTCGAGGTGGCCAGTAAATGGTTTATTCGCTTCATAAGGATTGATCGTGGTGTTTACCTAGTTGTAAATCTTTTTTATACTTGCTTCTGCATATCCGGCAGATGATGTCATTCCCTTACCGCCAATAGCAGTACGGATGTGTATCCTGTCTTCAATATCATATTCTACAATATGTTTGCTATCGTGTTGAGGGTAAAAGCCGGCCCAGGTTGATGATATTTTACGTACATCAAAGCTTACAATCTCCTGAGCAGCTTGTAACATCAGTTCATTAATGTGGGTGTTAATGCCAAATCCCAAATCATCAGTGTGGTTTACGTCAGCATATTCATGCGAGTCGCCAATAATGATAGAACCATCTACTGCTTTCTTAAAAAGGATATGAATTCCCCATTCTTTACATTCTTTATAATGCTCAGGAGTAGAAATTTTGTTGTATGATGGACATTCCTGAAACGATTCGTATCTGCGGATCGACAAACCAGTCAGTATATTTCCTTCCAGCTGCACTTCAGGCATAGGTACAGTTCTCATCATCTGGAGTTTGCTTAAAACAATCCCACTTTCCTTAAACAGATCGGCAAAGAGTAATTTAAACTCGCCTCCATTACAAATTATAGCTTTTTCGCTGGTAAATACCTGTTTGGCAGCGGTGGTAATTTCTACCTTATCGCCTGCTACTACACAATCTAAAACTGCGGTAGAAGGCATGTAAGTCAGGTTAGGATATTTTGCTACAGCATATTCAAGTACACGGTAAATAAGCTTATCCGGTTCCACACTTACTTCCTGCGGAAAAAATAATCCTCCTTTGCAATACTCTCTTTTTAATGAAGGCCATTTGGCCAGGCATTCGTCAACAGATAATAAATTAGCTTCATAATCTATTGCATCCATACGCTCCTTAAGCTCATGCAATAATTGAGTTTCATCATCATCAGAAGAAAGGTAAACAGTGCCATTGTTGCGAACACTGATGTCAGATTCTTGCTGAATCTGCTTATATATTTCGGTAGATCTTCTGGCATAATCAAACCAATCAGAAGGCATACCTGATACTACTGCCTGACCGAAGTTTCTGACTGTAGCATTTACCGGATACTGATCCTTCTCGGTAAGCAACACAGTTTTACCTAACTTCAAAGCATGCAATGCGTGGAAAGTGCCCAGTATACCCGAACCCACCACTATTAAATCGTATTGAATATTCTTTGTCATAATTACCAGGGCATTGAAAATGTTTTTATGTAAGAGAAGCATTTAATAGCCTCAATTACTCCTTCTTTTATACCTAATCCCGAATCCTTAATCCCGCCGAACGGAGAGTTTTCTATACGATATCCGGGTACTTCATTAATATTTACAGTACCTACTTTTAATTCTTTTACAAAACGGATGGCATGCTGCATATTGGCTGTAACCACGCCCGATGATAAACCAAAAGCAGTAGAATTTGAAAGCTCAATAGCGTCGTCTATATCCTTAAATGTTAAAATAGGGGCCAGCGGGCCAAAAGATTCCTGTACCACCATTTGAGCATTGCGTGGTACATTTGTGATAACAGTAGGCTCCAGTAAAGCACCTGTGCGTTTGCCACCAAGTAATATTTTGGCTCCTTGCGCAACAGCTTTTTGCACAACACTTTCAAGATATATGGCAGATTGCTCATCTATAACTGTCCCAACTCTGGTTGCAGGATTTGCAGGGTCACCACAGATATATTCTTTGGCTTTTTGAACAAATCGTTTTGTGAATTCTTCAGCAATGTTTTCCTGTACCAGTATGCGTTTTACAGCAGTACACCTCTGACCAGAGTTTCTGAATGATCCTTCAGCAGCAAGTTCAACAGCCAGATTGAGATCAGCATCTTCCAGAATAATCAACGGATCATTACCGCCCAGTTCCAGAATTACTTTTTTATAGCCCACTGTTTTGGCTATCATTTTACCTACAGCTACGCTGCCGGTAAAAGAAACCACATCAATTCTAGGGTCTTGCACCAATATTTCAGATACTACCTTAGTGTCTCCTAAAAGAACACTTAACATATAAGGAGGCAATCCGGCTTCATACAATAACTCTACAAAGCGGATGGCAGTTAAAGGTGTTTTTTCCGATGGCTTTAAAATTACTGGTGTGCCTGCTGCAAGTGCAGGGGCAATTTTATGGGCCACCTGATTTAAGGGATGATTAAAAGGAGTTATTGCTACTGCAAGTTTTAAAGGCTCACTTGTAGTAAATATTTTGCGTTGTTTGCCATTTGGCGAAATGTCGCACGAAAAGATCTGTCCATTGTCTTTTAGACATTCTATAGCTGCAAAGAGAAGAACATCATGTGCTCTGCCAATTTCATAAGTACTTTCAGAAATACAAAGTCCCGATTCGGCAGTAATTAACTGTGCAAATTCTTCCTTTCTTTGTAAAAGCAACATTCTCGCCTTTTCAAGTACAGTGTACCGTTCAAAACGAGTCATTAAAACGCCACCCTTTAGTGCTGTTTCAATAGCGTTATTGGTGTCATTTAAATCTGCTGTTTCCACCGTTCCTACCAGCTCACCATTGTAAGGATTGTGTACAGCCAGGTAATTGCCTGATGAAACCGGCTTGCCGGCAATTAGTGATGAGAGTTTTATAATGTTTTGAGTGATAATATCTTCTTCTTTCATTTTCCTTATATAAATTGAAACTGTAAATGCAGATGTTAGTTGGTACCATTAACAGTAAAATCGAACACGTCGAAATTGCGGGGATCGCCCTGTGTTTTCATTTTATAAGTTGCATTTAGCGGATGAGAAACAACCA
>Ga0157371_10002596_pt1 | contig 17151 bp, 14 predicted proteins | sample C45metaG_FD_113462 | JGI IMG/M metagenome (GOLD analysis project Ga0157371, IMG submission 113462) | Corn rhizosphere microbial communities from Kellogg Biological Station, Michigan, USA - C4-5 metaG | ecosystem: Host-associated > Plants > Roots > Rhizosphere > Soil | place: USA: Michigan...
AACACGGACACCTTTTTTAGATTACAGGTTGATTGAGTATATGGTTGGTGTTCATAAGGATGTTAAAATGAAAAATTATGAACGTAAGACAATATTAAGAAATACGATTGGACTTTCTCTTCCTCAGGAAATATTATCAGCTCCTAAAAAAGGTTTTGCTGTCCCTCTCAGAGAATGGTTTAAAGGAAATTCATTTGATCAAAAGCTAAAAGATTTAAAAGATGCGACTCCGTTTTTAAATAAAGAAGTAGTAGAATCGCTCGTTAATCTAAACAATACCGGGAAAAAAGATTATGGCAATTTCATCTGGATGCTGTTCAATTTAAAAAACCAAATCCTATAAATTAAGTATGAAGATACTCATGGGAATTCCTGCACCAGGATTAAAAGGTGGCCCACCGATCCATTTGCCGTATTTGGTTGAATATTTTGAGCAAAACGATAATTTTATCATTAAAACGTTTTTCTACGGAAGCCGAAACGAAGGGATTAAGGAAAATGTCTTTAACAAATTGCTAAATACTTCTAAAGTTCTTTTACAATTTGTAAAACTAATCATTGGCTTTAAGCCTGATGTTATTCACCTTAATTCTGCTTTCGATAGAAAATCAATTTTAAGAGACGTTCCTTTTTCTCTGATTTGCAAGTTATGTTTAAAGCCTGTTCTTTTTAAAGTACATGGAAGTCACTACGATCTTTTGTTTACAAGAAAATGGGGGTATAGAATTATGATTCGATTATTCTTTTGGGGAGCTTCAAAAGTTGGTGTTTTGTCTGAGTGTGAACGCAAAGAATTTATCGGTCAATTTGGTAATTCTTCTAAATTAATAATAGTAAAAAACATTGTTCCGGGTGTTGGTAATGCATTAGTTACAACAAATGTATTTAACCCGTTGTATAAAAAATTTGATGCACTTTTTGTTTCCCGAATCGAGGAAGGCAAAGGACTGGAAGATTTGCTGCAAGCGGTGCGGCACATTTTAAAATTTTTACCAAAATTCTTGCTTGCAATTGCTGGCTCAGGAAATGATTTAAATAAGTGCAAGAAATTAGCCGATGAACTGGACATTCAAAAAAATGTGGAATGGCTCGGACATATTCAAAATGAACACTTGAACGAGGTGTTTAATCAATCAAAAATATTTGTTTTTACAAGCCACTTTCCTGAAGGAATGCCGATGTCGATGATTGAAGCGTTATTGCATGGAATGCCTGTAATTACTACCAGAACCCGGTTTGCAGTAAGCTATTTGAAAGAAAATGAAAACGTACTATTTGTTGATCAAAATAATCCGTATGAACTGTCAGAAAAAATTATGTATCTTCTTAACAATGAGTCGATTCATGATATGATGAGAATAAAAAACCTGGACTTCCTTAGTGGATTTACACAGAAGAAAGTTGGAGAAGAATTTTCTAATATTTATTCAGAAATGATACATAAAGTGTGATTGAAGTTAATTTTTCATTTGAAAAGGTTCTAATTTATGTGTGGAATAGCAGGATTTATAGGCTTTAAAAACAACTTTGAATTAGCTGAGAATGCTAATATAATTCAAATGCATCGTGGCCCCGACAATGAGCAGGTTTGGCATGATGATTATATTGCTTTAGCACACCGAAGGCTGTCGATAATAGATCTAACAGAAGCAGGAAATCAACCTTTTGTAAAAGACAATCTTGTTATTGTCTTCAACGGCGAAATCTACAATTATAAAGAGCTGCATCAAAAACTTGAAAAAGAAAAAAAGGTAACATTTAAAAGTGCATCGGATACAGAGGTACTTCTTGAGATGTATCGTAATTATGGGCCTGCCTGCCTTCAGTATTTATCAGGCATGTTTGCTTTTGCAATTTATGACAGAGACAATAAAACAACTTTTATAGCAAGAGATCATTTCGGAATAAAGCCTTTATTTTATTCAATAATAAATGAAGCTTTTGCTTTTAGCTCCGAATTAAAAACCTTAACAAATATTCCTGGTTTCGTCAAAGCAATAAATGCAAAATCTTTAGTTAGTTGCCTAAACTACCTATGGGTGAGCGGAAAAGAGACCATGTTTGAAAATTGTTTTAAACTTCCTCCTGCCCACTATTTGATATATAAGAATTGCGGTGAGTTCAGTTTATATAAATATTGGGAACTAGATGATGAGCCCCGAAACAATAAATCCGAACAAGCCATCATTGATGAAGTGGCAAAAACAATTGAAGATTCGGTTAACAGGCATATGGTGTCCGATGTTCCGGTAAGCAGTTTTTTGAGTGGTGGACTTGATTCTTCTTTAATTGCAGCCTTGGCAAGGCGGAAAAATCAGAAGCTTTCAACCTATACAATAACGATGCTGCAACGTGATAAGAAAATCGAACAAATGCCTGATGATGAAAAGTATGCGAAAATTGTTGCTAATCTTTTTCATTTAGAAAACAATAGCATTGAAGTAAGCCCTGATATACTAAGCGAATTGCCAAAAATCGTTGCTGCATTAGATGAACCAATTGGAGATCCGGCAGCTATTAATACATATCTTATTTGCAAAGCAGCACGAGAACAAGGAGTCAAAGTCTTATTGTCAGGAATGGGTGCAGATGAAATATTTTTTGGTTATCGAAGGCAAAAGGCGACTCTTATGGCTATCCGATATAACAAGCTGCCAAAATTATTAAGAACGGCAACAGAAGGAGTAGTGAAATTACTACCTGTGCGAATTGGCAAACAAGGTTTCAAATTTGGACGGTGGGCAAAAAGATTTGTAAGTTTCTCAAATCTGCCCGTGGACGAAGCTTACATGAGAAGCTATTCTTATTATGACAAAAAAGAATTAAAAGATTTGATCAAAAACGATTACTCGGCCGCGATTGAAGAGCTTTATGATGAGCATAAAAAATTATTTTATTCAAAATATAACGGCGATGTTGTAAATCAAATGTGCAATGTGGACATTTGCATGTTCATGCTGGGATTAAACTTAACCTACAGCGACAGGGCGTCTATGGCTGCTTCTGTAGAAGTAAGAGTGCCTTTCATTGACAAAAATGTTATTTCAACAGCTATGCATATCCCGGGAAGAACGAAATTCCAAAAAGGAACTGCCAAATTTATTCTGAAAAAAGCAGCGGAGAAAACGCTGCCAAAAAGTGTTATTTATCGTCGAAAAGCATCGTTTGGCGCTCCTTTACGTGCCTGGATTTCACGAGATTTAAAACCGATGGTAGATGATCTGCTCAGTGAAGAAAATATTAACAAAAGAGGTTTTTTCAATTACTTGTTTGTAAAAAAACTTATTGATAAAGACAGAAGCGGCGAAGCTGATAATGCATACCAGATTTACCAACTGTTAACACTGGAATTGTGGTGCAGGGAATATTTAGATTCAAAAACTCAAATTAATAATAAAGTCATCTTTAGTGAAACAACTGATTCAAAATTTTAAGACGGGAAAGTTATATGTTGATGAAGTCCCATTACCTTCTATTTCTGAAGGAATGATATTGGTAGAAAATAAATTTTCATTGATCAGTTCCGGGACAGAGAAAGGAACAGTGAAAGTTGGACAAGCGAGTATATTGGGTAAGGCAAAACAACGCCCTGACCTCGTTGCACAGGTTTTACAAAATATAAAGAAAGAGGGTTTGTCAGCAACGCTGAATAAAGTCAGAACAAAATTGGATTCTTTAAAAGCTCTTGGTTACAGCACAGCAGGAACAGTTTTGGCGTCATTAGATACAAATCGTTCTTTCCAGGCAGGCGATAGAGTTGCTTGTGCCGGGCAAGACTATGCATCTCATGCAGAAATTGTTGCCATACCACAAAATCTTGCCGTAAAAATCCCTGATAACGTCTCGTTTGAGGAAGCTGCATTTACCACTCTTGGTGCAATAGCACTCCAGGGAGTGAGACAAGCAGATCCGAAACTTGGTGACAAAGTTTGTGTGATCGGGCTTGGATTATTAGGCCAACTTACGGGACAATTATTAAAGGCAAACGGATGTGATGTAATGGGAATTGACCTGTCTGAAAGATTAATAACCCTTGCTAATGAAATAAGTGTAAACAAAGCGCTGCATCGAAACAACATAAACCTTCTTTCTACATGTGAAAGTTTCACCAATGGGCATGGATTTGATAGTGTTATTATTACTGCTGCCGCACCTACTAATGATCCTATCATTCTTTCTACTGAACTTTGTCGTAAAAAAGGTAAAATTATTATAGTAGGATCAGTAAAAATGGTCATTCCAAGAGATCCGTATTTTTACAGAAAAGAATTAGAATTAAAAATTTCATGTTCATATGGTCCTGGAAGATATGACGTTGCTTATGAAGAAGAAGGTATTGATTATCCATTTGCTTATGTAAGATGGACAGAACAGAGAAACATGGAAGCTTTCCTGAATTTGGTTTCAAAAGGTGTTGTGAATGTGAGAGCATTAATAAGCCATACTTTTGGTATCGAACAGGCAGAAGATGCTTATGAAATAGTATTGGGAAAAAATCCGCAGCCTCATACAGGCATTCTTTTACGATATGACGAAAATGAAAAAAAGAATATTGCGCTAACTCAAATAAAAAATCACCCTTTAAAAAAACTGAATGCTGGTTTTATCGGAGCCGGCAGTTTTGCACAAAGCTATCTAATTCCTAATGTAAAAACTGCAGGGGCTTCTTTGGATACGGTGGTTACATCAAGAGGAATAACGGCAAAGAACGTTGCTGATAAATTTGGCTTTAACGCCTGTTCGACGGATATAAAGGATGTGATTGGAAAGGAGGAAATTAATACTGTATTTATAGCAACGCCGCATTCATCCCATGCAGATCTTGTAATTCAATCTTTACATGCCCGAAAAAATGTCTTTGTTGAAAAACCTTTGGCAATTACAGAAGCAGAATTAAACAATATCATTGAAGTAAAAGCGTTAAATAATTGTCTGTTGATGGTTGGTTTCAATAGAAGATTTGCCCCTCTATGCGTAGAAATAAAAAAAGAGTTTGGTAAGACAGAAGAACCTTTTGTAATACATATCCGGGTTAATGCCGGATTTATTCCTAAAGACCATTGGACTCAAATATCAAATATTGGGGCAGGGCGCATTATAGGTGAAATGTGTCATTTCGTTGATTTGATGCAATTTTTCACGAATTCAGAACCGGCAAAAGTTTACGCTGATTGTATTCAAACAAGTAACGAAAAAATAAAGACGGATGACAATATTGCCGTGGTAATTAAATTTAAAAATGGCTCCGTCGGTAATCTTACTTATGTTGCAAACGGTGACAAATCCGTACCGAAGGAACAGATCGAAATTTTTTGTGCAGGCAAAACAGCTCTAATCAATAATTTTCACAGCGGTGTTTTTTACAATAATAATAAATCCAAAAGTTTAAAATCCAATTGAAAAGGTCATCAGCAGGAGGTACAGGCATTTTTAAATGCGCTAAACGAAGGGAACACGTCACCTATAAGTTTCCGTTCCATTTGCCTGACCACCCTCACTACATTCAAGATAATTGACAGTTTAAAAACCGGCCTGCCACAGGCAATAATAATCGATGATCGAAATAGTTGAAAAGTCTTTTGAGAAACTGGAAGATTATTGCAAAAAAGAAAGCTTTAAAGGCTGGGATCCTTATGATGGACTGAATAGCAGTTTGTTTCAATCCATTCCTATTTCAAAAAATAAAATTGCCCGGTTAATATGGATACAATCATTTAAAAGATCTCCTATAAATTTCAGAAAGATAGCGGGAATAAAAAAAGATTACAATCCAAAAGGACTAGGCCTGTTCCTTTCATCCTATTGTAATATGTATAGCAAAAATGCCGATCGTACATATCTCGAGCATATTGAATTTTTTTCAAAAAAATTGATTGAATTGCGAAATAAACAATGGAGCGGATCATGCTGGGGATATAATTTTGACTGGCAGGCACGTGCATTTTTTCAACCTAAAAACACGCCCACAGTAGTTGCTACTGTTTTTAATGCAAGCGCGTTATTAGATGCGTATGAAATTACAAAAGATGAAAAATTATTAAAAACAGCAAGGAGTTCCTGCGATTTTATTCTTAATGATTTGAACCGCACGTACAATGAAAGCACAAATTTTGCTTTTTCTTATTCGCCACTTGATAAAAGCGTCGTCTTCAATGCTTCGCTGCTTGGAAGCCGCTTGCTTTCCAGAGTTTATAGTTTTACCGGGGAAAAAAAATTAATAGAAGAAGCAAAAAAGTCAGTAGATTTTTGTTGCACTTTTCAAAAAGAAGATGGTTCATGGGCTTATGGTACGTTACCCTTTCATCAATGGATTGATAATTTTCACACCGGATACAATCTTGAATGCATTTCTGATTATATGAAATTTTCACACGATTGTACTTATCATCATCAATTAGAAATCGGATTTGATTATTACATAAATACTTTTTTTACTAAACAGGGAATCTCAAAATATTACCACAATGCAATCTACCCTATAGATATTCACGCGCCTGCACAATTGGTTGTTACATTAACTAAATTAGGAAAATTTGAAGAACAAAAGGAATTGGTAAATCGCGTCCTCCATTGGACAATTGAAAACATGCAATCGAAAAAAGGATATTTTTATTATCAGATTAATAAAACTTTTTCTTCAAGAATTCCATATATACGTTGGGCACAGGCTTGGATGTTTTATGCATTGTCTGCCTACATAAAAGCCGATAACTCGTGAACCGAATAACCATTTGTAATATACCCGTTGACGTGCTAACCATGCGACAAACGGTTGATAGAATTGATCAAGCTATAGTTGGTAGAGAAAGTATTCATCACGTCGTAATCAATGCTGTTAAAGTAGCTAATGCTCAAAAAGATAAAGAATTAAAGGATTCGATCATTAATTGCGATATTATTAATGCTGACGGACAAGGCATAGTCTGGGCTTCTCAGATATTAAAGAAACCTTTGCCCGAACGCGTTGCAGGAATAGATTTGATGGAAGAACTGGTAAAACTGGCGTGGCAAAAAGATTACCGGCTTTTTTTTCTCGGTGCAAAAGATGAAATCGTAAAAAAAGTAGTTGATATTTATTCAAGAAAGTACAATAATAAAATTATCGCTGGCTACCGAAATGGATATTTCAATAAGGAGGATGAAGCGTCCATCGCACAACAGATCGCTGATTCAAATGCCCATATTCTTTTCGTGGCAATGAGTTCACCAAAAAAAGAGATATTTTTAAAGACCTATAAAGAAGTTATTAAAACACCTTTTATTATGGGAGTAGGCGGAAGTTTTGATGTTGTTTCCGGATTTGTTAAACGTGCCCCAAAGTGGATGCAGAACTCAGGGTTGGAATGGTTGTATCGCACGATGCAGGAGCCAGGCAGAATGTGGAAACGTTATTTGTTCGGAAACTCTACATTTATTTATCTTGTTTTAAAAGAAAAAGTAAAGCAAATTTTTAATTGATATTCGTATTTCCCAAAATTGCCATAACAATATTGAATTCATCTCTATTACGTAATAATTGAACCGCCAGTTTGAACGATACATGCAAATAATATTCCTTGCATTAGACCTCATTGCATTAAATATTACTTTTCTCATTTGCCAGCTTTTTTTTACAAAAAGCATTCATTCAGATACTTCAGATGCCTATTTCAGATATCTCACTGTTGCTAATGCTGGGTGGCTGCTTCTTGCCTTTTTCTTCAGAACTTATTCCAGCAGTCTTATTTTAAATTTTGAGCAATTCACTAAAAGAACCATACAGGTATATTTATTATGGATGATCGCTGTATTGATTTATCTGTTCTTTTCGCGTGAACTTATCGTTTCAAGGCTATTTATTATTGCCACCACAACCGGATTTGGTTTGGGTTTGCTGGCAAACAGGTTTATTTATCTTGGCATTTTTAAATATTTTAGAAACAGTGATTTTCTTACCAAAAAGGTTATTATTCTAGGCTATAATGATACGGCAAAAAAATTAGCTACGTATTTCGAACAGGACGGTTTGAACATTCAAATAATCGGTTACATCGAAGATGAAGAAAATATCCAGGAATTATCACATTATCCGGTGTTTGGAAATATTGATGATGCTTTACAGATTGCGAAAGATTTGAAAGCACAGGAAATATTTTCCACTATTACACCGGAACAAAACAATGATATTTACGAGCTCATGTTTCAATCGGAAAAAGAATGCATCCGGTTTAGAATTGTACCGAACCTTTCGATGTTTATTACCAGGGAAGTACACATAGAGTATTATGGAGAGTTACCAATACTTGCCTTGCGCAAAGAGCCTCTTGATGATGTGGGAAACCGCATCAAAAAAAGAGCATTAGATGTTACGATAAGTTTGCTGGTAACGATCTTTATTCTTTCATGGCTGATTCCTGTTATAGGCATCTTGATTTTTCTGGAATCAGGAACACCTGTATTCTTTAAACAATTACGAACCGGGAAAAATAAAAAGCCTTTTTATTGTTGGAAATTCAGAAGCATGAGAAAAAATAATGATGCTGACGTGAAACAGGCAACACGGAATGATAACAGGGTCACTTTTTTAGGCAGAATTTTACGCAAAACTAGCCTGGACGAATTTCCTCAATTTCTCAATGTATTAAAAGGCGAAATGAGCCTTGTTGGCCCTCGCCCACACATGATAAAACATACTTCCGATTATTCTAAATTAGTAGATGAGTATATGGTGAGGCAATTTATTAAACCTGGCATTACCGGTTGGGCCCAAATAAACGGTTTTCGCGGTGAGATTCATAATCCTGAACAGATAAAAATGCGGGTCAACAAGGATCTGTGGTATCTTGAAAACTGGACACTTTTACTTGATATAAAAATTTTGTTTCTTACAGTTTATTATGTTTTCAGAGGCGATAAAAAAGCTTATTAATAACCCTTTAAATTGAAATACACTTTTCTTACTTCTTTCGCAGAAATAAAAACATTAATAAGCAGGTTAAATAATAAAAAATAACGTGCTTTTTATTTTATAAAATACGTAATTTTAACGGCCCAAAAAACGAGTCGAAACCTCTGATTTTCCGAATTATTTAGCGTTTAAAATAACTTTCGTTATGGAACAAGATGCAATATTAAAAGACTTAAATAATATTTTCATCAAAGTATTCGAGGATGATTCAATACAATTGAATGAAAACACCACTACTGCTGATATTGAGGCCTGGGATTCTCTGAATCACATACAAATGATAACAGCGGTTGAAAAACATTATAAAATTCGTTTTAATTTAAATGAACTGCTGAATTTTAAAAATGTAGGAGATTTATGTAGATCAATTCAGGCAAAATAAGCTTTGTCTGATATAACTTTCTCCTCTTTCAGGTTTTATAATTGAATCCAAGAAAACTTTTCTAATGCTGTTTACTTCGATAATTTATTTCCTGTTTCTTGCGGGAGCTATTGTAGTTTATTATTTAATTCCCGCTAATTATCGTCACTTTTTTCTGATCGCGATAAGTATTTGGTTTTATATGTACGTTAAGGTTTCGTATATATTTATCATCCTGTTTATTATTCTGGTAAACTATTGGCTTGGCATTCTCATTCAACGTACTGACAGTAAACAAAGAAAAAAGGCGTTTTTTTATTTATCTCTGTTGATCAATTTATCCGTTCTTATTTTTTTTAAGTATTGGAACTTTTTAATCGTCAATCTATTTGAATTTTTAGGCTGGCTTCATTTAAATAACTTAGTTTCAGCTCCATTTCTGGATATAGCTTTGCCAATTGGATTATCCTTTTATATTTTTCAAACTATTGGTTATATTACTGATATAAAAAGAGAAAGCATACAGGCAGAAACTAATTTTTACCGGTTTACTTTATTCACGATATATTTTCCAAAGCTGTTAGTAGGTCCAATAGAGCGTGCCAATCACTTCTTACCTCAGCTAAAAAGAAAAATTTCATTCGACAAAGAAAATATTATAGACGGTGCAAAACGTATTGCCTGGGGATTATTTAAAAAACTGGTAGTTGCCGACAGAATCGCCATTTATCATTCTAAAGTAATCAGCACTTTAGAACATCAAAGCCGCGACACCATTTTACTTGCATGTGTGCTATACACTTTCGAAATCTATGCTGATTTTTCAGGCTACACCGATATTGCTTTAGGAACCGCCCGAATGTTTGGTTTCCATTTAATGGAAAATTTTAAACGACCTTTATTGGCAAAAAATGTCAGTGAGTTTTGGCGAAGATGGCATATTTCCCTTTCATCTTGGGTTAATGATTACATTTTTAATCCAATGGCCTTGAAATACCGCGATTGGGGGCAGAGGGGTGTGTTTTTTGCTCTTTTTGTAAGCTTTGTTGTTATTGGCATTTGGCATGGGGCTGCTTGGACGTATGTTTTTTTTGGAGTCTTGCAAGCGATTGCGCTCATTTATGAAACTGTTACAAGAAGAGCAAGAAAAAAAATTTCAAAAAAAATAAATGTTTATTTATATGATACCATTAGCATTTTACTTACCTTTTTATTTGTTACTTTTTCACTTATTATATTTCAATCGCAAACGATTCCTGATGCATTTAAAATTATTGGCAGAATGTTTACCAATTCCGGTCCGCTTTATCTTTATCCATCAATAGGTTTATTCATGATAACCGGTTGTGCATTTATGATGATTTATGATTTACAGGAAGAATATAGAATCTGGTCTTTTTCTTTATTTTCAAATAAGAGTTGGCTGATTCAGGAAGTAGCTTACGCTTTATTATTAATATATATTTTAGTAGCCGGGGTATTTGATGGAGGACAATTTATTTATTTCGCATTTTAACAAAAGAAATGAATTGGATTAGTAAAATAAAACAAAAGGAATTACCATCACTGTTTTTTAAAACTGTGGTGTTTTTATTCATTTTGTTTTTACTTGATTTCGTTTTTGGTACATTTTTATCCAATCTATATTCAAAACAAAAACCCGGAGAATTTTATAGAATAAGTTATGTAATAGATAGTACCAAAGCTGATATTTTAATATTTGGAGCTTCACGGGCCAATCATCATTATGTTCCTGAAAATTTCGAAAAAAGAATGAACCTAAGTTGTTATAATACCGGAAAAGATGGGCAAATTATTTTATACAATTATGCGATTCTTAAAAGTGTTTTAAAAAGATATTCTCCTAAAATTGCCATATTAGACTTTAGCCGGGACGAATTTGAAGTTGACCAGCAAAGCTATGATAGGTTGTCAGCGTTAATTCCTTACTATCAATCTCATCCGGAAATCCGGAAAATTATAGACCTGAGGAGTCCTTATGAAAAATATAAAATGTTTTCGCATATTTATCCATATAATTCTTTAATTTTTAATTTAATTATGGGGGCGATTGAATCTCATAAAGAAAGAAAGAACACTCACGAACAAAACGGTTATATTCCTTTAAATGAAAGTTGTTACAGACAGCTTTCCGAAGACACCTCTTATGGTTCGGAGAATTTGGACACAAATAAAATAGATGGTTTTAAATCATTTATAAAAGATTGTAAGAATTCGAATGTCCAGTTGTTTGTAGTTTTTTCGCCTATCTTAGTTAAATTTCCTCACCAAGACCCATCCATCACAGTAGCAAAAAGTATTTGTAAAGAAAATGATATTCCCGTTTATAGTTTCATAAACGATTCCTCATTTTATCATACTAATTTTTTCGCCACTGATGGAACTCATTTAAATGATAAGGGAGCCCGAGTCTTTACCAATCAGGTTATTGATTCAATTATTCGGGATCAGGAAGTAAACCTTTCTAAGAAAATTTTAGTAAGTAAGCAAAATATTTCTAATAAATAAATTGATAAAAAATAAAATGGAAGAAAACTATCAAACTTCCTTTTCAAAAGACATTCTTTTCATTAATAATATTGAATCGAGAATTGCATCTATTACCCAGAAATTGAAAGAAGATTTGTTTACGGTCATCAGACGGAAAGGTGCGGTTGTCGGAATTAGCGGAGGAGTTGATTCCTCCGTAACACTGGCACTAGCAGCAAAAGCAATAGGAGCAGAAAATGTAATTGGAATACTTTTGCCCGAAAGAGATTCAAGCAATGAAAGCAAGGAGCTGGCTTTAAAGTTGGCTGATGAATTAGGAGTAAAAACTATTGAAGAAAATATTACTGCAGCGCTCGAAGGATTTGGTTGCTATCGCCGTCGTGATGAGGCTGTAAAAGCCATTTTCCCTGAGTATGACCCACAGGAATATGCAATGAAAATTGGAGTCAATCCGGAAGGAATAAGACGTAATCTACCGCCTGTTTTTTCTTTGACAATTGTGGACCAAAATGGTAATGAGAAAAAAAAGCTTCTTCCCGCAAAGGAATGTTTACAAATTATAGCAGCTTCCAATTTCAAACAAAGATGCAGGATGTCTATGCTATATTATCATGCAGAGAGATTGTATTACGCTGTAATTGGAACACCCAATAAACATGAAGTGGAACAAGGTTTTTTTGTAAAACATGGTGATGGAGCTGCTGATATTATGCCCATCAGTCACTTTTATAAAACACAAATATATCAACTGGCTGAACATTTGAATATTCCAAAAGAAATTATCCGAAGAACACCTACTTCTGACACCTATTCAGCAGAACAAACGCAGCAGGAATTTTTCTTTCAGCTGCCTTTTCATGAAATGGATTTACTCTGGTATGGGTATGAAAACGGATATGATGCTTCTGAGGTAGGAGCAGCTCTCGGGAAAAATGAAGAAGAAATAAAATCCATTTTTGGAAATTTCCAAAGAAAACAAAAGACTACTGAATATTTGCGAATGACGCCAATTGTTACTTCCGAATTCAGCATTTGATTCTATTTACCGGTAGTTTATAATTTTAATTAATGATTTCAATTCCTCAACGCTTGCTCGGTGAAGCTCTGTTTCGTTCTGCAAAAAACTTTCCTTCAAAAACAGCTCTCATTGTAAAAGACAAAGAATATTCCTACCAGCTTTTAAAAGATCATGCTGAAAAATTAGCAGGTTATTTTATAAAAGCGGGAATAAAAAAAGGAGAGCCGCTTGCGATTTATTTAGACAATTCATGGGAATGTATTGTTTCAATTTATGCAGCAACAATTTCTGGAGGTGTATTTTTAGTTATTAATCCGCAAACCAAAGCAGATAAATTAAATTACATCCTAAACGATTGTGAAGCAAAAATTCTGATAACGGAGCAAGCACTAAAAAATCAACTTACTTCCGCATTGAAGCATACACCTCATTTGAAAAATGTGGTTATGTGTGGGGTAAACAAAGCCAGTCTGACCGTATCAGTCGGGCAGGAAATAATAGCAATTCCTCATTTACAATTTCATTCTTTTCATGACTGCATATCACAAAAAGAGGAGGTAGTTTTTCCAAATATTATTCCAAATGATCTTGCGGCTTTAATTTATACCAGCGGCAGCACCGGATTTCCCAAAGGCGTGATGATGACTCATCAATCAATGGTTTTTACCTGTTGGAGTCTTATTGAATATTTGAGATTATCAGAAGAAGATCGCATTATGCTGCTGCTTCCGCTTGCTTTCGATTATGGGTTATATCAACTTCTGATGTCAGTTACGATCGGAGGTACCTTGATCGTTGAACAATCTTTTATTTTCACTGCAAGCATTTATAAAAATATTGAAAAATACCGGCCAACTGTTTTCCCTGGTGTTCCAACCGTTTATGCAATGATGATTGCATCAAGTAAAGAAAACAACCTTTCTTTTGACTGCATCAAAAAGATCACCAGCACAGCGGCTTCATTGCCGGCAGATTTTCATCCACATTTGAAAAAAATATTTCCAAATGCACTCATTTTTAAAATGTACGGACTTACCGAATGCAAAAGAGTCTGCTACCTCGAGCCTGAATTAGTCGATGAAAAACCAACTTCAGTCGGAAAAGCAATTCCGGGAACTGAAGTTTTTCTTTTGTCGCCAGAGGGTGATCCTATTCCGGCCGGAGAGCCCGGAATTTTACATATTCGTGGGCCACATGTGATGCTTGGATATTTGAATAAAAAAGAATTAACCAACGAGATGTTGAAAGATGGCAAACTTCCGGGTGAAAGAATTTTATGCTCCAACGATTGGTTTAAAATCGATGAAGAAGGATTTTTATATTTTCTCGGAAGAAATGATGACATCATAAAAAGCCGGGGAGAAAAAGTGAGCCCAATAGAAATTGAAAATGTTATTTACAAAATAAACGGAGTCAGGGAAGTTGCAGTCTTAGGAATTCCCGATAAAATTATGGGAGAAGCAATTGTAGTTTTCGCTACTACTGATGAACATGCTAATTTATCCGAAAAGGATATTCAGCGCGAATGCATGCGACATCTTGAATCTTTTATGATTCCTCAAAAAGTTATTTTTCTGCCGGAAATGCCCAAAAGCACGAATGGAAAAATTGAAAAAAAAGAATTGAAAAAAATGTACAATGATGAAGTTGTTAAGATCTGAAATCATGGAAAGATTTGACTCGTGGTTAATCTCATGGAATGACCATGATCTTAAAGGAGTGATGGATTTTATGCATGAAGAAATTGTTTTTGAAAACTGGAACGGAATCGTTGTGTCAGGCAAAAGTAATCTTGAAAGAGCATGGCTACCCTGGTTTGCTCATCATGGTAATTTTAAATTCATTAATGAAGACCTTTTTATTGATGAACAGGAACAAAAAATGACTTTTCTTTGGCAGTTAGAATGGCCTTCACTTGAAAAGTATTATAAAGGCAATCGTGAAACCCGAAGAGGAGTGGACGTTCTTCATTTTCTGGATAAGAAAATTGTTAAGAAGTATAGTTATTCGAAAACTAACATACAAATCGGCACAAAATCTATTATGCTTTCTGCAGCAGAAATGATTTTCTGAAACAATACACTTTACCTAATGGATTCTGAGAAAATTTACAAAAATTTTTTGGGTAAGCTCATAAAAGATTTGGTCATTTTACCGGACAAAAAGGAAGAAAATCCTAAAAACACCCTTCATGCTTTATGGCATTATGCTTCAGGTAATCCGGTTTCGGCAATTAGAGCTGAAAAGTTAAATTTACCTCCATTACTTCCTTCCCAGATTTCTGTTTTACGAAAGTTAGTTAAAAGCAGATTATCGGGCACGCCATTGGCGCATCTGATACACAGGCAAAACTTTATGGGTCTGGACTATATCATAAATAATGGCGATTATATTCCTCGAAAAGAAACAGAACTTTTAGCACGAACCGCTATTAATACCATTTCAAAGAATTACAAGAAAGATCAAAATATTGTTGTCCTTGATTTATGTACAGGAATCGGAACTATTGCACTTGCTATAGCTCATAATTGTAAAAACACCAGCGTTTTTGGATCTGATATCCTGAAAGCTTCAATTGACACCGCCAACAAAAATGCAAAATTCTTTTCATTAGAAAGCAGAACTGCTTTTTTTAACGCAGACATGTTTGATGCATTTGAAGGACTTAAAGGTAACATTCATGTTATAGTAAGTGCTCCTCCATATATTTCAACTGCAAAAATAAAAAAGATGCCAGGGGAAATAGCGGATCACGAACCTAAAGAAGCATTTGACGCCGGGCCATTTGGACTTTCTGTTTTTCTTATCCTTATTTCTATTGCTCCTCACTATTTATTAATCGATGGCTATCTTATCTTAGAATGTGGTTTAGGACAAGGAGAATTCCTTATTGACCGTCTTGAAGCAAATGAACGTTTTGGGTCTATAGTAAAAATTTATGACGATGGAGGCAATATAAGAGTAATAAAGGCTAAAAAAATCGCGTGATAAGAAAAAGTTGTAGTAAATCATGCAATTAGTGCAATAATTTTCTCGGATACCAAAATAAACATCAAAAGGCGTGAATACAATAACAACAGAAGAGCTTTTTACTGAATTAACTTCTGAATTATCGGACACATTTCAGTTCCTGCAAGACAAACCAGAGGAGACATTGGAATCCACTTTAAAAGCGTGTTGGTTTAAATCAGCAGGCATTCCAAAATCGGCTGTAAAAGCAATGGAAGAGCCATTGCCTGAATTGGATGACAAGCAAATAAAAGTTCTTCTTCAGCTGATTGGTCAAAGGCAAAAAAACATTCCACTTGCTCATCTTACCGGACGACAAAATTTCATGGGTATTGAATTGCTTTCTGATAAAAGGGCGTTGATCCCAAGAAAAGAAACGGAAATTTTAGGTAGGAAAGCTTTGGAGATTTCTAAGCAAGTAGCTTGTAAAAAAAATGCCGTTTACGTATTGGATATTTGCTGCGGAGCCGGTAACCTGGGTTTGGCGGTTGCTTTTTATAATCGTAAGAGTAAAGTGATTGTTACCGATCTTTCTCATGATGCAGTTGAGCTCGCAAAAGAAAATATTTGTTTTTTAAATCTGACCCATGTTGTAAAGGCAATGCAAGGAGATTTATTTTCTGCCGTGGACCAGCATCGATTTTATGAAAAAATTGATATCATTATTTGTAATCCACCTTATATTTCTACTGCAAAAGTTACCAAAATGCATACGGAAATTTCTGCTCATGAACCCGTTCTTGCTTTTGATGGTGGCATGTTTGGCACAAAAATTATTCAAAGATTTCTGAGTGAATCGCCGAAATTTTTAACAAAAGGAGGTTCGATAATTTTTGAAATTGGCGCAGGCCAGGGTGAATTTATGATGCGTCTTTGTGAAGAAAGCGATCACTTTTTTGATATCGGACCAGAAAAAGATGACATGGGAAATATCCGTGTTATTCATGCAAAAAAGAAATAGCATTATTTGTCCGTTTACTAAAAACGCATGTAATAAAAGGTTTGAATTCCTGCATAAAATACATAAATAAGAACAAGGCAGGTAAGATAAGTGATCCACCTAAGCCAAACAGGCTGTTTTAAAAAAACTGGTAATATTTTTCGTCCCTTTTCATTGAATATTTCAATAATGAAAATGATCAGAAAGCAAAATAACGCAAAGAAAAACTGCGGTTGATTGCTGATGAAATTAAACTGGGCAGAACCGAAATGAAGGTTGCTGAAAATATGCGAAATAAAATAACCAGCATCAGCAACGGTATTTGAAAAAAAGAAAACCATTGAAAAAGCCATATAAAAAAATAC
>Ga0157371_10002597_pt1 | contig 17141 bp, 11 predicted proteins | sample C45metaG_FD_113462 | JGI IMG/M metagenome (GOLD analysis project Ga0157371, IMG submission 113462) | Corn rhizosphere microbial communities from Kellogg Biological Station, Michigan, USA - C4-5 metaG | ecosystem: Host-associated > Plants > Roots > Rhizosphere > Soil | place: USA: Michigan...
ATCGGGGTGATCTGCGCGACCCCCAGTTCGGTGGCCTTCTGAATCGCCCAGTCCATGCGCTCGCCACGCGAGAGGCCCTGGCCCAGGTGAATGGCCAGCGGGGAGTCGGCCTGCCCCGCGAAGCTGTCGTCGACCCGCACGCTGACGCGTTTCTTGCCCACTTCCTGCAGCACCGCGCGAAACTCCTGGCCGCTGCCATCGAACAACTGCACGGCGGCGCCCGGCGTCATGCGCAGTACACGGCCGATGTAGTGGGCCTGGGCTTCGGGCAATTCATGCTCGCCGAGGCTCAGGGGCGCATCGATGAAAAAACGGGACAGTCTCATTACCGGGTCTCTACAGAAAGGGGATGAAGGGTGGCGGACACTCAGCCCGGGTCGCGAAAGCCCGGGTGAAAGTCCTTGGGTACCGCCACGCTGACCGAGCTGCGGGTGGCGATATCGATGCCTTCGCTGGCGACGTCAGCCAGGAAGTCGATCTGCTCTTCAGTGATGACGTACGGTGGCAGGAAATACACCACGCTGCCTAGCGGGCGCAGCAGCGCACCGCGCTCCAGGGCATGGTTGAACACCTTGAGGCCACGACGTTCCTGCCAGGGATAGGCGGTTTTGCTGGCTTTGTCCTGCACCATCTCGATGGCCAGTACCATGCCCGTCTGGCGGACCTCGGCCACATGCGGGTGGTCGACCAGGTGCTGCGTCGCGCTGGCCATGCGCCGGGCCAGCGTCTGGTTGTTGGCGATCACGTCGTCCTGCTCGAAGATGTCCAGGGTCGCCAATGCCGCCGCGCAGGCCAATGGGTTGCCGGTGTAGCTGTGCGAATGCAGGAACGCGCGCAAGGTCGGGTAATCGTCGTAGAAAGCGCTGTACACATCGTCGGTGGTCACGCAGGCAGCCAAGGGCAGATAGCCGCCGGTCAGGGCCTTGGACAGGCAGAGGAAGTCCGGGCGGATGCCCGCCTGCTCGCACGCGAACATAGTGCCCGTGCGGCCGAAACCCACCGCGATCTCGTCGTGGATCAGGTGCACGCCGTAGCGGTCGCAGGCTTCACGCAGCAGCTTGAGGTACACCGGGTGGTACATGCGCATGCCGCCAGCGCCCTGGATCAACGGCTCGATGATCACCGCGGCAACGCTGTCATGGTGCTCGGCCAGGGTGCTTTCCATGGCCTGGAACATCGTGCGTGAATGGGCTTCCCAACTGACCCCTTCGGGGCGCAGGTAGCAATCGGGGCTGGGCACCTTGAGCGTGTCGAGCAGCAGTGCCTTGTAGGTCTCGGTGAACAGCGGCACATCACCGACCGACATCGCGGCGATGGTTTCGCCGTGATAGCTGTTGGTCAAGGTGACGAAGCGTTTCTTCTGCGGCTGGCCACGGTTGACCCAGTAGTGAAAGCTCATCTTCAGCGCCACTTCGATGCACGACGAGCCATTGTCGGCATAGAAGCACCGGGTCAGCCCCTGCGGCGTCATCTTGACCAGGCGCTCGGACAACTCGATCACCGGCTGATGGCTGAAGCCCGCCAGGATCACATGCTCAAGCTGGTCGACCTGATCCTTGATGCGCTGGTTGATGCGTGGGTTGGCATGGCCGAACACATTGACCCACCATGAACTGACGGCGTCCAGGTAGCGCTTGCCGTCGAAATCCTCCAGCCAGACACCTTCACCGCGCTTGATCGGAATCAGCGGCAGTCGTTCGTGATCCTTCATCTGGGTACACGGATGCCAAAGCACCGCGAGGTCGCGCTGCATCCATTGGTCGTTGAGGCTCATCGAAATCTCCTGCGGGGGAACGCTTGGCAAAACAATCGCGCAAGCCTATGCAAAGCGGCGCCGGGGGACAACCCACGGGCGCGTATTAAAAGGCCCTGGCGCGTGAACATCGCGAACGCGCTGTCGATCCTGAGCCTTGAGATCACGTGGCAGGGGCCTGATAGAGGCATAAGAGTGACACTTTAAAGTCGTTATATAAGTTTGCATAAATACGTTAGTTGCAGTGTTTGGTTTTAATAACTAACAGCCACTTTTCTGTTGTTTTAGTTGTGGCGAAACCTGTAGGAATATTCCTGATTTCTCTAGGAATTTTCTGATTTTGATTATTTGAAATTTACGGTGGCATTTTTTTTAAAAGTGGTTCACGATATTTTCGCCTCACACGAGGTATTTCGCTGGACACACTTAAAAGGAATTTGCCGTTTCGGCTGCCCGCGGTTTATGACTGTGCGGCACCCTGGGGTTGGATTCCATTTTTTCGCTCGGAATACATGGTCGGCTCTATTCATGTATTCATATGGAGGAATGATGGCTTCGAATAGTTTTCAAAACGAGGTGCCCAAGGCGCGGATCAATATCAAGCTCGACTTGCACACCGGCGGCGCGCAGAAAAAAGTCGAGCTGCCGTTGAAACTCATGGTGATGGGCGACTATAGCAACGGCCGGGAACAGCGCCCGTTATCCGAGCGCAGCAAGGTGAACGTCAACAAGAACAATTTCGACAGCGTGCTGGCCGATTTTGCCCCCACCCTCAAGCTGGCGGTCGACAATACCCTGGTGGGCGACGGCACCGACATCGGCGTCGCGCTTGGCTTTCACAGCATGAAGGACTTCGAGCCCGAGCAGGTTGCCCGGCAGATCCCGCAACTGCGTGCCCTGCTGGCAATGCGTAACCTGCTGCGCGACCTCAAGTCGAACCTGCTGGACAACGCCACCTTTCGGCATGAGCTCGAGCGCATTCTCAAGGATGAAGCGCTGAGCGACGAACTGCGTACCGAGCTGGCTTCATTGGCGCCCCTGCCGACCCACTGATCGCCTGGATTCGCCTCAAAGGAATGTAACCGATATGTCCACAGAACAATCGTCCGTACAAGCGGGCGGCACTACCGTATTGCCTGAAATCAGCCAGGGTGTGTATAGCGCGCTGTTTGCCAAGATCAATCTTCAGCCGGTCGAGTCATTGGGTGACTATGAAGTCTTCCAAAGCAACGAGGCACTCTCGGAAGTCTCCGCCGATGAACGCGTGACGGCGGCCGTCAGTGTATTTCTGAACTTGCTCAAGCAATCGGCGCATAAAGTCGAGCGTCTGGACAAGGTATTGCTCGACGAGCATATCGCTGCACTGGACGCGCAAATCAGCCAGCAACTGGACGCGGTGATGCATCACGCCGACTTCCAGCGCGTCGAGTCTACCTGGCGCGGCGTCAAGTCGCTGATCGACCAGACCGACTTTCGCCAGAATGTGCGCATCGAACTGCTGGACATCAGCAAGGACCATCTCGTCCAGGACTTCGAAGATGCACCGGAAGTGGCGCAGAGCGGCCTGTACATGCACACCTAAACCGTGGAATACGACACGCCGGGCGGCGAGCCCATCGCGGCGGCCATCTCCAATTACGAGTTTGGCCGCGGCCCGCAGGACATCGCCTTGCTGCGCAACATCTCCAAGGTGTCGGCCGCCGCGCACATGCCCTTCATCGGTTCGGTGGGGCCAGCGTTCTTCGGCAAGCAGACGATGGAGGAAGTGGCTGCCATCAAGGACATCGGCAACTATTTCGACCGGGCCGAATACATCAAGTGGAAAGCCTTTCGCGACAGCGATGACTCGCGCTACATCGGCCTGACCCTGCCGCGGGTGCTCGGGCGTTTGCCCTACGGCCCGGACACGGTGCCGGTGCGCAGCTTCAATTATTGTGAAAGCGTGAAAGGCCCCGATCACCAGAAATACCTGTGGACCAATGCCGCCTTCGCGTTCGCTGCGAACATGGTCAAGAGCTTCATCGCCAACGGTTGGTGCGTGCAAATTCGTGGGCCACAGTCGGGCGGGGCGGTCACCGACCTGCCGATCCACCTGTTCGACCTGGGCACTGGGAACCAGGTGAAGATCCCGTCCGAGGTCATGATCCCGGAAACCCGCGAGTTCGAGTTCGCCAACCTGGGTTTCATCCCTCTGTCGTACTACAAGAACCGTGATTACGCGTGCTTCTTCTCGGCCAACTCGGCGCAGAAGCCGGCCCTGTACGACACTGCCGAGGCGACGGCCAACAGCCGTATCAACGCGCGGCTGCCGTACATCTTCCTGCTGTCGCGGATCGCCCACTACCTCAAGCTGATCCAGCGCGAAAACATCGGCACCACCAAGGATCGCCGCGTGCTCGAGCTGGAACTGAACCGGTGGGTAGGCGGCCTCGTCACCGAAATGACCGACCCTGGTGACGGCTTGCAGGCGTCCCACCCGCTGCGCGAAGCCAAAGTGATTGTCGAAGACATCGACGACAACCCCGGCTTCTTCAAGGTCAAGCTGTACGCGGTGCCGCATTTCCAGGTCGAGGGCATGGACGTCAACCTGTCGCTCGTTTCGCAGATGCCCAAGGCAAAAGCCTGAGTTCGACCGGGGATACGTCACTATGAACATCGACCGTCCTTTGTGGGCAGCGGGGGCCTTGCTGTCCCCGCAGCAATTCCAGCAACAGGCGCGCTGGGAAGCCTGGACCAACGAATGCATCGCTCGGCTGGCCCTGGTGCACCCCTGGGGTGTGCTGGACGCGGCCTTCGACGCACAGGCGCTGACCCTGGGAAAGCTCAAGGCGACGCGGCTGCACCTGCGCCTGCCGGACGGCACCCTGGTGGACACCGATCGGGCCGACCGACTGCCGCCGGCGCTTGATCTGGCCCGGTTGCTGCCGCAAGACAGCGCAACCGCCACCGTGGTGCTGGCCCTGCCGCTCGAACACGCCAATGGCGGTAATTGCCTGTTCGACGGCGACCGTGCCGACCGGCCCGTGCCTTACCGCCAGGACTGGCGGCAGGTGCAGGACCTGTACGGCGACGAAACGCAATCGGTGGGTGTGCTGGAGCAGGCCTTGAGCCTGCGCCTGGACACCGCCGAGCTGGGCGACTACCTGACGTGCCCGGTGGTGCGCCTGGTGCGCGATGGCCAGGGCCTGTGGTGCCTGGATCCGGCCTTCGTGCCGCCCCTGCTGAGCTTCGCCGCGCACCCGGGGTTGCTCGGCCAGCTCGACAACCTGCTGACCCAGGTCGCCGCCAAGCGCCAGCGCCTGATGGGCATGCGCCGCGAAAGCAACCAGCGCATGGCCGATTTCGCCGTGGCGGACGTGTCGCTGTTCTGGTTGCTCAATGCGCTCAATACCTATCAGCCGGTGCTGGCCGACCTCAAGGCGCATCCGGCACGCCACCCCGAGCAGGTCTATCAGGCGCTGGTCAAGCTGGCGGGCGGGCTGCTGACGTTTTCGCTCGAACATGACATCGAGGCGATTCCGGCTTACCGGCACGGGCAGTTGACCGAGGTCTTCGCGCCGCTGATGAGCCTGATCGCCACCCTGCTGGAAGCCAGTCTGCCGTCGCGAGTCGTCAGCCTGGTCCTGGAGGAAACCGTCAGCAATCGCTGGCAGGTGACGCTCGATGACCCGCGCCTGTGCGCACCCGATGGCGTGGACTTCTACCTGTCCGTGCGCTGCCGCCTGCCGGCCGCGCAGTTGCTCGACCAGTTTCCGCGGCTGTGCAAGGTCGGTGCGCCGGATGCCGTGGACGAGTTGATCAACGCGGCCCTCGACGGCGTGCCGTTGATGCCGTTGAGTCATGTGCCCGCAGCCATTCCGTTGCGCCTGGAAAACCAGTACTTCGCGCTCGATCTGCAGCATGCCAGCGGCCGCGCCATGTTGGCCTCGGGCGCGTGCGCCCTCTACGTGCCCGGCATGTTGCCGGACGTCAAACTTGAACTCTTCGCGGTGCTGCGCACATGACCCGGACGACGCTCGGCAAGCCGCTTGCCACCCTCTCGGACCTCGACGCGCTGTTGCAGGACAGCTTCCTGCTGGTAGTGCAACTGCGCCACGCCGCCGCCGCGCAGTTGACCCCGAACCTGTGGGATCTCTGCGTCCAGCACGTGGAGCACGCGCGCCAGGCGCTCACGCAATGGGGCCTGGCCCAGCGCACCCTCGAGCGGATCATCCTGGCGCAGTGTGCGCTGCTGGACGAAACCGTGCTGGAGTGCGCCGCCCAAACCCAGCGCGCCGCCTGGGCCAGCCAGACATTGCAGGCGCGATTCTTCAATCGCCACCAGGCGGGCGCATTCCTTTACGAAGACTTGCGCGAGGCGCTGCGCGAGCCGGCGCCCGATCCCCTGGTGCTGGGCACTTACCAGCGCGTCCTGGAGCTGGGCTTTCGCGGGCGTTATCGCAACGCCGATGACCCGGAGCGCATGGCGCTGATCGCCACCCTGGCCGAACGGGTGGCACCCATGGGCGTGGGCGTACCGTTGGCGACAGCGCCGGCAGGGCCTCGCCGAAGGTACTGGCCGCGCCTGTCGGCCTCGACCCTGGCGCAAGTGTTGTACGCCGGCGCGCTGCTGGCCGGCGCCTGGTGGGCACTGGACGCGCTGCTGCGTCACTGGATCGCCACGCACCTGTCGAGTTCGATATGACCCTGAAGCAACGATTGGTCAGGCAGCCGCGCGGCCTGTGGCTGTGGGCAACGGCACTGCTGCTGGCGCTACTGGCGATCATGCCGATGAGCACCGCTGTGATGTCGGTATCGGTTGCGCTCGTCCTGGGTGCACTGGCGTGGCGGTGGCGTCTTGCACGTGCTGCAGCCGAGCATGACGAATTCGAGGGATTGCCCTCGGCCGGCTATCGCCAGCCGGTGGTGCTGGTCTGCGGCGACGGCCTGAACGCGCTGTTCGACGGTTGCGCCAGCCCAGCGCATGCCATTCGCCGCACAGGGCAGGGCTGCTACCTGGCAGTGCCGCACATCGAGGCGCTGGACGGCTTGACCGAACGCCTGCGGGTGCAACGGCCCGAATGGGCCGGTCAGTTGAGTGTGATGTTCGTCATCAACCCCGGTGCGCATACCGACAGTGAGCGCCTGGCCGGGCGGCTGCAGGCGCTGCGCCATCAACTCAAGCGGGCGCGGCGGCGCGGTCCGCTGCCGTTATGGGTGGTCAGCTACCTGCAATCCGAGCACGACACGGGACCGTGGTTCACGTGGCACTGCGCGCTGCCGGCTCCCCAGGTCTTCGCGGGCGGCGTCCACCTCGATCTCGCCGACTGGCAGCGACAGGGCAAGCGCCCCGGTCGACGCCTGGACCGCTGCGTGCAGCTCAACGGCGCGGCGGCCTGGCTGAGCGACGTGGTGCTCGCCGGCCTGCAGGGGCGCACGCCCCGCGACAGCCTGGGGCCTGCCTGGCTGTGTGCCGTGAGCTATGTGCCGGTGCTGCCCGACGGCATGGCGCACAGCCTGTGGCAGCAATGGCTGCGGCACAGGATCGGTGTGTTCGATACGGGCGGCGACGCGCCTCGGCCCGCCGTGTCTTTACCCTTCCCCGATGCCTTGCTGCACCTGCTGCCGGTGCAGCGTCCACCGCTCGGCCAGCAGCCGGCACTGCTCAAGGCACTGTGGATCACCGTTTTTGCCGGGCTGATCGCGCTGTCCAGTTCCGCCTGGCACAACCGCCAATGGCTGCGCGAGGTGTCGGCCGACCTGCAGGCCTACAGCAGCGCCTCGCCGGCCCATCCTGCGCGGCGCGCCGAAGCCCTGGCGGCGCTGCAACGGCATGCCGCGCAGCTCGACCACCATTATCGCCATGGGGAGCCTTGGGCACTGGGCTTGGGCCTGTATCGGGGCGAGCACCTGCGGGCGCCGCTGTTGGCCGCCCTGGCGCAGTCGCCCTCCGCGCAGCCCGGCGCCCTGGCGAACCGATCGCGTGCCGTGCGCCTGGACAGCCTGTCGCTGTTCAGCCCCGGTAGCGCCCAGCTCAAACCCGAGTCCACCAAGGTACTGGTCAGTGCGCTGGTGGACATCAAGGCCCAGCCCGGCTGGCTGATCGTGATCGCCGGGCACACCGACGCCACCGGCAGCGCCGAGCACAACCTGCAGCTGTCCCGCGCCCGGGCTGCCGCAGTGCGCGACTGGATGGCGCAGATGGGCGACTTCCACGACAGCTGTTTTGCGGTGCAGGGCTTTGGCGCCAGCCAGCCGATCGCCCGCAACGACAGTGAAAAAGGCCGCGCGGCCAACCGCCGCGTCGACATCCGCCTGGTGCCGGAAGCGGGGGCCTGCGGGCTCGCCACCTCCGGCCCGGGCAGGCAACCGCTGTCGCACTCCGCGACAGCATTCGATTGAAAAGGAGCTTCACATGGCAATTCCCGTTTATCTCTGGCTGAAAGACGATGGCGGCGCAGAACTCAAGGGTTCGGTGAACGTGCAAGAACGCGAGGGCAGTATCGAGGTGGTCGCCCAGGACCACAGCCTGTACATCCCCACCGACAACAACACCGGCAAGTTGACCGGTGCGCGTATCCATACGCCGTTCATGTTCACCAAGGAAATCGATGCCAGCAGCCCGTATCTCTACAAGGCGGTGAGCAGTGGCCAGACCCTGCAGAGCGCGGAATTCAAGTGGTACCGCATCAATGACGCCGGCCAGGAGGTGGAGTACTTCAACACCCTGCTGGAGAACGTCAAGGTGGTGAAGGTCGCGCCCAAGATGCATGACATCAAAGACCCCGACCGCGAGAAGCACAACCACCTGGAAGCCATCGAGCTGCGCTACGAGAAGATCACCTGGACCTACAAGGACGGCAACCTCATTCACTCCGACGCCTGGAATGAGCGCCAGAGCGCCTGATGCCGGCGTGCGCTGGCGGCAGGGCTGCTAGCGCGCGGTGTGCGAGCCGGGCGTCCGATCGCGGGCGCCCGGCCTGCCACTGCCGAACTGTCTCATTTCTTGCACAAGGACGTATCGATGTTCGCCAATTCCACGCGGCTGCTTCGCCGCCTCAACCCCCACTGTGCGCAGGCCTTGAGCGCGGCCGCCAGCCTGTGCCAGAGCCGCGCCCACGCCGTGGTCGGCATCGAGCACTGGCTGCTCAAATTGCTGGAGCAGGACGAGGGCGACCTCACCGTCATCGCCCGCCGCCACGAATGGGACCTGGACGCCCTGTGGCGCACGTTGCTCGAGCACCTCGACAGCCTGCCGCGCAGCGTGCACGACAGGCCTCAGCTGTGCGCGAAGCTCGTGCGATTGATCGGCGATGCCTGGCTGCTGGCTTCACTGCAGGGCAATCACGAGCACGTGCGCTCCGTGCACCTGCTCGGCGCGCTGGTGGACAACCCGAGCCTGCTCACCTGCGAGGCGGCCTGGCCGTTGTTCAGCCTGACGCCAGGCCAATTGGAGCGGCTGTTGCCGTTGCTCGATGAGCAGTCGGCCGAGCGCCCCGAGCGGGCGCAAGCCTTGCCGCTTGCCACAGCGCTGCCCCCCGGCACTCCGGTGCCACACGACGACGCCAGGCTCGCCGCGCTCGCCCGTTTCACCCACGACCTCACGGCCCAGGCGCGTGGCGGCCTGATCGACCCGGTGCTGGGGCGCGATGATGAAATTCGCCAGGTCATCGACATCCTCAGTCGGCGACGCAAGAACAACCCGATCCTGGTCGGCGAGCCCGGGGTGGGCAAAACCGCGCTGGTCGAAGGCCTGGCGCTGCGAATCGCCGACGGCAACGTACCGCACAGCCTCAAGGGTGTCAGCGTGCACACCCTGGACCTGGGCCTGCTGCAGGCCGGCGCCGGGGTCAAGGGCGAGTTCGAACAACGCCTGAAGAGCGTCATCGAAGCGGTCCAGCAGGGGCCGCAACCCATTCTGCTGTTCATCGACGAAGCCCATACCCTGATCGGTGCAGGCAACCAGGCCGGCGCGGGCGATGCGGCCAACCTGCTCAAGCCGGCCCTGGCGCGGGGCGAGTTGCGCACGATCGCCGCGACCACCTGGAGTGAATACACGCAATACTTCGAACGCGATGCCGCGCTGGAGCGCCGCTTCCAGCCGGTCAAGGTGCAGGAGCCGGACGACGCCACCGCCTGCCTGATGCTGCGCGGGCTCAAGGCGCGCTATGCCAGCCATCACGGCGTGCACATTCAGGATGCCGCGGTGCAGGCTGCGGTCAGCCTGTCGCGTCGCTACCTGCCCGGGCGGCAGTTGCCGGACAAGGCCGTCGACCTGCTCGACACCGCCAGCGCCCGGGCGCGCATGAGCCTGGATTGCCAGCCGCAGGCGCTGGTGCGTCTGACCAGTGAGCAGGCGGCCCTGCAGCTCGAACAGCAGGCGCTGCAGGCCGATGGCCAACTGAGCGGTGAGCTGGCCAGCGAGCGTCTGGCCGCCATCGCCGCTCGCTGCGCCGAACTCGAGCAGCAGCACCGTGAACTGGACCAGCAATACCGCGAGGAACGCGCACTCAGCCAACAATTGCTCGTAGCGCGCCAGGCCCAACCCGCCCAGCCCGACACCTGCGCGCGTATGCAGCGCCAGTGGCTCGATGTGCAAGGGCGCGCGCCGCTGCTGACCCTCGATGTCACCGCCCGCGGTGTGGCAGAGGTGATCGCCGACTGGACGGGGGTACCGCTGGGCAGCCTGCTCAAGGACGAACAGGCCAGCCTGCTCTGCCTGGAACAGCACTTGGCCGAGCGCGTGATCGGCCAGGAGTCCGTTCTGCATGCCCTGGCCCAGCGCCTGCGGGCCGCGCGCACTGGCCTGGCCGAAGAGCAGGCACCGCTGGGCGTGTTCCTGCTGGTGGGCACCAGTGGCGTGGGCAAGACCGAAACCGCCCGCGCCCTGGCCGACTGCCTGTTCGGCGGCGACAAGGCGCTGATCACCCTGAACCTGTCGGAGTACCAGGAAGCTCACACCGTCAGCCAGCTCAAGGGCTCGCCGCCGGGCTATGTGGGTTACGGCCAGGGCGGCGTGCTGACCGAAGCCGTGCGCCAGCGCCCGTACAGCGTGGTGCTGCTGGACGAGGTGGAGAAAGCTCACCGCGACGTGCTCAACCTGTTTTACCAAGTGTTCGACCGCGGCTTCATGCGCGATGGCGAAGGGCGCGAGATCGACTTTCGCAACACGGTGATCTTGATGACATCGAACCTGGGCAGCGACGCGCTGCAGGCCCACTGCCAAGCCCAGCCTCAGGCGCCCGACGGCGACTTGCAGGCACTGCTGCGGCCGATCCTGCGCGAGCATTTCCAGCCGGCCTTGCTGGCACGCTTCCAGACCCTGGTCTATCGCCCACTGGGCGCCGAGCCGCTGCAGCGCATCGTGGCCTTGAAGCTGGCCCGGCTCGGCCAGCGCCTGCAACGTCACTACGGCCTGACCTGCCACGTGGAAGACGGCCTGCAACAGGCGCTGGTCGCCGCCTGCCTGTTGCCCGACAGCGGCGCGCGCAACATCGACAGCCTGCTCGACCAGCAGATCCTGCCGGTGCTCAGCCAGCAACTGCTGCAACGCCAGGCCAGCGGCCAACCGGCGCGCCACCTGGTGATGGGGTTCGATGAGCAAGAAGGCGTCAGCCTGCATTTCACTGACACGGCAGGGCGCTGAACATGGCCACTTTCTTCGACCACAGCCGCCACCGCCTGCACGTGTTCTACCAGGACGCCGAGTTCGACGTGCTCGCCTTCCACGGCGAAGAACAACTGAGCCAGCCGTTCACTTACCGCATCGAGTTCACCTCCACACAGAAAGACATCCCGGCCGAGCAACTGCTCAACCACCGCGCCAGTTTCAGCCTGTGGCCCGTGGCCAAGCGCAAGCCCAACTGGCTGCCGGCGACGCCGGACGAACCCCTGCGCACGTTCTACGGGGTGATCACCGGGTTGCAGCGCCTGTCCGGCTCGCGCGACGAAACCCGTTACGAAGTGACGTTACAGCCGCGCCTGGCGCGCCTTGCCAATGGCCAGCAATACCGCCTCTACCAGCACCGCTCGGTGCCGCAGATCGTCGAAAGCATCCTGCGCAGCCGCCATGACATGCAGGGCCAGGATTTCCTCTTCAGCCTGTCGCGCGAATACCCGCCGCGCGAGCAGGTGATGCAATACGGCGAAAGCGACCTGGCGTTCATCAGCCGCCTGCTGGCCGAAGTGGGCATCTGGTACCGCCTGGCCAGCGACGAGCGCTTGAAGATCGAGGTGATCGAATTCCATGACAGCCAGCGCGATTACCAGTTCGACGTCACCCTGCCGTACCGTCCGCCCGGCGGGCTGAACGGCAACGCCCAGGAGGCCGTCTGGCAGTTGCAGACCCGCCACCGCGTGGTCGAGCAGAACGTCAGCGTGCGCAGCTATCACGACCTCGACGCGCGTGCCCTGCTCGACGCCCAGATCGACCGCACCCGCGGCGCCAGCACCCTGTACGGCGAAACCTACCAGTTCGGCGACGGCTACCGCGAGCTGGGCGACCGCTATGCCTTCGAGCACCAGGTGCAAAGCGAAAGCGGCTATTTCTACGCCCGCCTGCGCCATGAACGCCACCTCAACGAACACACCCGCCTGAGTGGCAGCAGCAACAGCGCCACCCTGGCCCCGGGCCAGGTGCTGAACATCACCGATGGCGCACCGCAGGCGTTCGCCCGTGGCGCGCTCATCACCGGCCTGAGCACCCGCGCCGCGCGCGATCGCAGCCTGGAGTGCCAGTTCGAGGCCCTGCCGTACGCCGAAGACCTGTGCTTCCGTCCGCCACTGCTGCCCAAGCCGCAGATTGCCGGCAGCGTGCCCGCCCGCGTGACCAGCAACCAGGCCGACGACCCCTACGGCCACATCGACCCGCACGGCCGCTACAAGGTCAACTTCCTGTTCGACCGCGACACCTGGAAGCTCGGCCAGGAAAGCCTGTGGCTACGCCTGGCGCGGCCCTACGCCGGCGACACCCACGGCCTGCACCTGCCGCTGCTGGCCGGCACCGAAGTGGCAGTGGCCTTCGAACAGGGCGACCCCGACCGGCCCTACATCGCCCACGCCCTGCACGACAACCGCCACCCCGACCCGGTGACCCTGGACAACTACAAACGCAACGTGCTGCGCACCCCGGCCAACAACAAGCTGCGCATGGAAGACCAGCGCGGCCAGGAACACATCAAGCTCAGCACCGACTACGCCGGCAAGAGCCAGCTCAACCTCGGCCACCTGGTGGACAGCCAACGGCGAAAGCGCGGCGAGGGTTTTGAGTTGCGCACCGATGGCTGGGGTGTGCTGCGGGCGGGCAAGGGGGTGTTCATCAGTGCCGACGAGCAGGTGAGGGGGGAGGGCGAGTTGCTGGACATGGCTGCCGCCGTCGACCGCTTGCAACGGGCCGGCGAGCAAATGGAAGACCTTTCGGCGTCCGCGCAAGAGTGCCAGGCCGACCCTGCCGATGTGCAGGCCCAGATGAAGCTGTTGCGTGAAGATCTCGAGCACCTCAAATCGTCGGTGCTGCTGCTCAGCGCGCCGCAGGGGATTGCCTTGACCAGCGGGCGACACCTGCAATTGGCAGCGCAGCGCAACCTGCAGGTCAATGCGGGTGCACAGGCCGATGTCAGCGTCGTCAAGCAACTGTTCATTGGCGCAGGCCAGGGGCTGAGCGTTTTTGTGCGCAAGCTCGGCATCAAGCTGATCGCCAATCAAGGCGCAGTGCGCGTGCAGGCGCAGAACGATCGCCTTGAACTGCTCGCCCGCCACGGCCTGGACATCACCAGCACCGAAGACGAAATCCATATCACCGCGAAGAAAAGAATCACGCTGAACGCGGGTGGCAGCTATTTGCGCCTGGATGCCTGCTGCATCGAGTCAGGCACCGAGGGCGATTACAAGATCAAGGCTGCCGACTACGCCTACACCGGGCCGGCCAGCCTCAAGCCTGCTCATCCGGAATTCCCGCTGAGCCAGTCCAAACAGAAGCTGCGTATCACGGTGGGCGCCGCCGGTAATGCCCAAAGTCATGGCTGGGCAGGCATGCCCTACACGCTGTATGCCGATGGCGCCGAGGTGCAGCGAGGCGTGCTTGACGCTACCGGCAACGTGCTGGTCGACCATCAGGTGGTGACACGTGCTTACCGTCTGGTGATGGCCAGTGGCACGACCTACCACCTGCCCGTGGCCTTCGACTACCGCAACGCGGAGCAGGGCATTCCAGCCAATCAGGGTTTGCAACGCCACTACCCAGCCTCGCCCAACGGCATCCTCGCCACCCTCGCCGACCCCCGCGCGCTGTACGCACAGGTTCTCGAAACGCCGCAATCCCAGGAGGAAATCCCCGAATGAACGATCGTGAGATTGTCTGCCCTATTGCCCTGAAGCACACCGATCAAGTGTTCTGCGTTCCACGCTGGTACCTCGACGGCTCTGAAAACGGCGTCGTACCGGCAACCTACCAGGCCCTGATCAATGGCCAGGAAGCGTTCGAGGCGGTGCACCGGGCGATCGCCCAGGCCACCAAAAGCATCGACATCATTTGCTGGGGCTTTCAACCGTCGATGTATTTCATCCGTGATGGCCGTGCGCCGTGCATTGGCGAACTGCTGATGGAAAAGGCCCGCCAGGGCGTCAAGGTCCGCGTGCTGGGCTGGGAGTTCCCGCTCAACCTGGCCGGCCTGGCCGGTGAAGGCAATTTGCCGGGCAAGGGGGCGTTGCGCTGGGGCGACCAAGCCCTGCAAAGCACCACCAAGGCCCAGTATGAATTCGACCAGCACTGGTTCAAGACCTGCGCCATTGACGACAACCAGGCTATTGAGCGGGCAGCCAGCGGGTTGCCGCTGTTCGTCAGCCGGGGTTTCAGCAGGATCGAGCGCAATGCCATCAACAAAGACCTCGAACAGCATGCTCTGGATTCCGAAGTCGCAAAAATGACGCGCTTGGTGCAGTGGCTTTCTCCCAGCCATCACCAGAAAAGCGTGCTGGTGGACTATGAATTGCCCGAGCGGGCCACGGGGTTCGTCATGGGCCACAACATGCTCGACGAATACTGGGACACCCATGCGCACTCGGCACTCAACCGCACCCCGCAAACCAAACCGGCGCCTAACAGGGGTGCGCGCGGGTTCAAGCCACGGCAAGACATTTCCTGCCAACTGAGCGGCCCCATCCTTCACTACGTGCACCTCAACTTCGCCAACGCCTGGAGCAAGGAAACCGGCGAAACACTGATGAGCCCGGACGCTGCGCAGGCCATCGCCGCGCAATTGCGCCCGCGCGGTCAGCCGCAGATGGCGCAGTTGCTGCGTACGCAATCGCAACTGGGCGTGCGCGACATTGAAAAGGCCTACCTGAACGCCGTCAATAACGCGACCGACTTCATCTACATCGAAAACCAGTACTTCCGCTGGCCGCCGCTGGCCGAAGCGATCAAACGTACCGCCGAACAACTCACCCGCGCCGGCCGCGACCCTGGCGTGCATGGCAGCCTGCACCTGTTCGTCGTCACCAACGACACCGCCGACGGCATGGGCGCCGGCACCGTCAACACCCAGCGCATGCTCGAAAGCCTGGGCCGCGCCGACACCATTCCCGAAGTCACCAAGCTGCGGCGTATCGAGCAGTACAAAAAAACCGAACCGCGCCGGCCTCGACCGGAGCCACGTGACCTCGCCGGGCAAAAAGCCCTGATGGAGTGGCAACTCGAGCACAACCGCAATATCCAGGAAATCACGAACAGCTCCGTGCTTCCTGATCGGAACATTCCCGGTTTGAAAGTGCATGTCTGTTCACTCGTCGCGCCCGACTCCCCGGCAGGTCACCCGTGGACGCCGGTGTATATCCATTCCAAGTTAATGATTGTGGATGATGTTTATACGATCCAGGGGTCGGCGAATATCAATACCCGAAGTATGCAAGTGGATACGGAGCTGAACATTGCCCATGAGTGGAGAAGTGTGACTCAGGCGTTGAGGCGGCGGTTGTGGGGGATGCATACGGGGGGGATGGGGGATCAGGATGATTCTAGTAAGGCATTCGAAAGATGGACTAAAATAATTAAGGAAAATACTAAAAAAAGACGTGCCATGAGTGCTCCCACAGTAGCTCTTGTAGAGTTTTATTTTGACAGTCCTATTATTTCGGATATCGACTAATGTATAGAGTTATTATTCTTCTGGGTTTAGGGCTAAATCCTTATGTGGTGAGTGGGGCGGCAATTTTTTCATTAAAGGAAGTTGAAGTGAGTTCGCCAGTAGACGTCACGGAAAGTTTAAATTTTTTTTGTAAGTACGAAGTTATACCTTTGCCAGGAGAAGATGCGGAAGTGGTGTTTCGATATGCTCGTTGGCTGCAAAAAAACAATCAACTTAAACGCAGCGATTCTATTAATGCGCAAATTGAGAGGCTTTATAGGATTGCATCGGCGAATGACCACTACAAAGCCAATATCAATCTACAAAGCGGCGGCATGCGTGGACAATTCAAGGTTCTCAGTTCCGAATATCTTCAAATGAGTCAGCAATTGATATCAGCTGGTGTTGCGACGGGATACTATTTTGTTGGGATTTTCCTCGAGCAAGGAGCGGCTGGTTTAGAGAAAAACCCTGATATGTCACTGCGCTTCCTGCGTAAGGCCGCTGATGAGGGGAGCGCCTTGGCGCAGTATGTTGTGGGCGGCAAGCTCGAGCCGCAGAATGCTTCACCTTCAGTCGCGCGCAAAATGTATGAATGCTCTGCAAGCCAAGGGAACGGTGACGCCGCTACCTTATTAGGTCTGTTTTTAAGAGATGAGGGAAGATACCAAGAAGCTACCGAGGCGTTTCAGCACGGAGTGGCAGCAGGAGCCAGCAGCGCAGCGCATCAATTAGAACAATCTTTTTCTGACCCAAAGCCTTCGGATACCTATTATTATCTAGCGCTGCATAATGATAGCGAGCGCGCTAAACGATACGAAGCTATCTGGCGGACTCTTGCAAATTACTCTTACGCCAACCCTACCGTACCTGAAATCAACGAAATAGTGCCGCTTCCTCCCGCCGAACTTCCGGAGTGGGACGGCAAGCTTCAGTGGCTTGAGGACCGCTTAGCCAATATCCCCCCTCCCAAACCCAGTGAAGCCCTGATCAAACAACTCGCAGACGCTAAAAAGCTCGACCCAGCCACCGGCAAACCGCTACCCGGCTCACCGGCGTTCAGCCAGGCGGATTTATTCCCGCAACGAAGCTGTACCGGCCAGCTTTGCCCTACCTCTGGTTACTGGACCGATGTGGAACAGCTCAACGCTCGCGCGGTGGAGGCTCCGGTTGCTCGGTATTTCGAAGAGGGCGAAATGATGCCGCCCCTGTTGATGCGCCGCTACCAACGACGTCACTGGCCGTTTTCCGACAAGGTCAGCGAGACACTGGAGGCAGTCACATGG
>Ga0157371_10002598_pt1 | contig 17139 bp, 16 predicted proteins | sample C45metaG_FD_113462 | JGI IMG/M metagenome (GOLD analysis project Ga0157371, IMG submission 113462) | Corn rhizosphere microbial communities from Kellogg Biological Station, Michigan, USA - C4-5 metaG | ecosystem: Host-associated > Plants > Roots > Rhizosphere > Soil | place: USA: Michigan...
AAATTCTGTTTTTGGAAGCAGATTTTTGAAAAAATCATTGGGTTCCATTACAAAATGTTTACTTAAAGCATTGAATGTATCATAAGCACGTAATGTATCTATATGCCAGTGATGTACAGGTTTATATTTTCGCAGAAAAGCTTTAATTCGTTTCGATACTATCATCCCTCCAAAAGTAATTAAGACTTCCGGCTCCAATTCTTTAAAATCTGAATCATCAAAAGGTGTAATTAAGCTGTCGATGCTGCTAATAAAACTTGGGTGATGCAGATTTGATGTTGTTTCTGTAAGCACCACAATAGACGGATCTTTGGCAAAGTTTTCTAAAACGGCATCATCGATCGAATTGGCTTCGTTTATTCCTCCAATAAGGATTAATTTTCTTTTGGATGAGTTCCAGATTGAAACAATTTTATCTTCGTTTTCGATGATTTTTGTTTCTAGGAATTCTTCCAGATTGGTAATTTTAGGCTCAACCGAAAGTTCTGAAACTGTTTCGTATAAAGGTTCTTCAAAAGGTGCATTAATATGAACCGGCCCTTTTTGAAGAATAGCGGTTTCTATAGCTTTATTGATTTTTAAATCATTTTCTACAGAAGCATCTTCGGTTAAATTGGCATTAAAAACAGAATGATTTAAAAAGACATTTTCCTGACGAATGGTTTGTCCGTCTCCAATATCAATTTTACTCTGCGGACGGTCTGCTGAAATTACAATTAAAGGAATCTGACTGTAAAAAGCCTCGGCTACAGCCGGATAATAGTTTAACAATGCAGATCCTGATGTACAAACTACAGCAGCTGGCTTTTGGGTTTGCTGTGCAATTCCTAAAGCAAAAAATGCTGCGCATCGTTCATCGGCAATACTGTAACATTTAAAATTTGGATTTTGTGCGAAACCAATAGTCAAAGGTGCGTTTCGCGAACCTGGAGAAATTATTATATTGTAAATTCCTTTTGCTGAACAAATTTCGATAATGCTTTGTGCAAGCGCTATTTTGGGGTAAATCATTCTAAATGGTGTATAATATTTTGAGAAAATTTAGTACTTAAAAATTTCCTTTTGCAATTACAAAGTTACAAACTTCGTGTCTCATTTAACTTATATATTAGGAAGATATTAATACTGTTTTTAGAAAAAGAGAATATATTTGTAAAACAGAATTTTCTCTACTAAAATAAACACCTTATGCGTTTTTTATATTTACTTTTTCTTTTTGTTTCACTACAAGCCGTACAAGCACAAAATCAATTTTCAGTTGAAGGAATATCATACAAAACAGCATTAGAAAATGCCAAAACGGAAGGCAAACCTGTTTTTGTTATGTTGTATGCTGATTGGTGTCCGCATTGCAATCAAATGAAAAAGGAAGTTTTCAGCGATCCAAAAGTGATGGAATTCTTGAATAAGAATTATGTGTGTGTATGGAAGAATATCGAAAAAGAAGAAGGAATGGCTCTTAAAAACAAGTTCAAAACGACTTCTCTCCCATCGTTTTTATTTTTAGATTCAAATGAAACGCTTTTGTATGCTTTAAAAGGGGAAATGAAGACCCCGGAATTTTTAGCCGAAGCAGGTTATGCATTAAATCCAAAATTTCAACTGCCTAATTTAGAAAAAGAATTTTTGGCTGACACTGGCAATGCCACAAAGTTTTTTAATTATTTGAATACTTTAAAGAAAGGAAAAGACAGAACTGAATTATCAATTCCTACACATATTTATCTTCAGACAAAATCTGATGAACAATTAATAAGCGAAACTAACTGGCGTGTAATTGCTAATGGTGTTACTGATATTAATTCGAGAGAATTTCAATATGTTTTAAAACATCAAAAAGAATTTGCTGCCGTGGCTTCGCAAAATCGAGTTGACAGAAAAATAGAAAGTATTGTAAATGAATTGCTTCGTCCGTTGGTTGATAATTTAGACACGATAAATTATTACAAACAGAGAGAAGTTGCCAAATCTATCAAATTACAAAAAACAGATTCTATTGTTTTTAAATATGATTTGACGCTGGCTGAACGAACTGAAAAATGGAATTTCTATAAAAAAGTTACACTTGAAGATACTGAAAAACTGGCTTGGAACGATGCCAGTTTTTTAAAAGAAATAGGTCAGACTTACCTGAAGCATATTGATGATAAAGAAAGTTTAAAAAAGTCAATTTCATGGGTGCAGCATTCTTTGGAGCTAAATGATTCTTATGATGGAACTTTATTGGTTTCTAAACTTTATAATAAAATTAAAGATAAAAAATCGGCATTAAAATATGCCAAAGATGCTAAGGCAATTGGTAAAGAAATGGGCTGGAATACAAAAGATGTCGATGCTTTACTCGCCGAATTAAATTCAAAATAAACAAAAAAGCACACACGAATTTCACGGTTTTTTAATGACGTGAATTTTCAAAACAACCAAAACAATGAGCGTTATACTTAGACCTGCGACTGTAAATGATTTAGGGAAAATTCTTGAAATTGTAAATCATTCTATTCTGCATACAACAGCAAATTACAGTTATGATATTCAGACTATTGAGGTGCAAACAAAATGGTTTGAAGATAAAAAAGCCAAAAAACTTCCTATTGTAGTAGCCGATTTAGACGGCCAAGTCGTTGGTTTTGGAAGTTACGGCCAATTTAGAGAAAAAATTGGTTATCAATATACTGTAGAGCATTCTGTTTATGTAGTTGATAATGTGATTGGAAAAGGCGTAGGATCAAAATTATTAACCGAATTAATCCGCTTGGCAAAAGAGCAGGGTTATCACGTTATGATAGGTGCTATCGACGCTGATAATGCAGGAAGCATTGCTTTTCATGAAAAGTTTGGTTTTGTGGCAACCGGAACTATTCGTGAAGTTGGTTATAAATTCGATCATTGGCTTGATCTTGTTTTTATGCAGCTAATCTTGAAATAATCTGAAGAAATTAATCTAAATAAAAAATCCAAATTCCAAAACTTGTAAGTCTTTGGAATTTGGATTTTTTTAATATTGAGATTTAAACATTATCTGCTCCACTCAGAAATACTGTCTTTATTCATTTTTACGTAATCCTGATTGTTTGCGGCTTCTGCTGCGGCTAAAGAAGCTTTTGCAGTTTCAACTGCTCCTTTTTTATCGCCTTGTTTTGCCTGGATTAACGATTTTAATCTTGTAACATAATATGGCTTTTCAGTACTCATGTCTAAAGCTTTATCAACATAAGTTCTTGCTGTTTCGATATTTCCGTTTGAAGAAAATAAATACTGAGCAGATGCGTAATAATCATTCCAAGTTGGTCCTGCTAATGTTTTCTCGATACTTGCTACAGCAGTTTTAGCTGTCGGCACTTCAAATTTTAAAGCTACATGAGAGTTTTCCCAAGCCATTTCTAAATAAGCATAGTTGGGATCTAAACCGTTAATTCCAATTGTAAAAGTCTCAACTGGTGTTGGTAATGCATCTTCTTTTACAGTAGTTCTTAAAACAACATACTGATCGTTCCAGTTTTCAGGAAGTCCCCAGTTGTCTGTAGAAAGATAAAAGATAACTTCCCAGCTTTCGATTTTAGGAATGGTATAAATTGCATATTTTCCTTTCTTTAAAGTCTTACCATCAATTACAACATCATCACTAAAGTTAATGATCGTATTTTCGTTTGCTCCAGTTCTCCAAAGTTTACCAAACGGAACTAAATTACCAAAAACGGCTCTTCCTCTGGCACCTGGTCTCGAATAGGTAACTTCAACGTCGGTTAAACCAACTGTTTGTTTGATGTATGCTTTTGGACTCGCCTGCGGTGTTTTAACCTGAGCTTCAGCAGCAAAGGGAGCCAAAATAACAGCTAATGCAATAAGTATTTTTTTCATTATAGAGTTTATTTGTTTTTTTTCAAAATTACGAATTCAATTACCTAACAAATGTTAAATTTTATATAATTCAAGCTTTAAGCTGTGATATTTTTTCGGCATTTAATTCGTTAAAATGATTGATAATCCTATCAGCATCAGAAAGATCCTGCATATACGAATGATCACTGTTATAACCCACACAATAAATTCCGGCGCCTTTTGCTGCTTTTACCCCGTTTGTGCTGTCTTCGATTATTATACATTCCTCTTTTGGTGCAATTGATAATGAAGCTGCATGAATAAAAATGGCAGGATTTGGTTTTGACTGCGGAAAATCTTCTCCGCTTACAATATGCGAAAAATACTGATGCAGATTAAATCTTGTAAATACACGTTCGATTGTAACTTTTGAAGCCGACGAAGCCAGAATCAATTGAATTCCGTTTGTATATAAATCTTTTATCAAATCTTCGACACCATCTAATAGATATAAATCTTCTTTTGTGTCAAAAGCATCGTTAAAAAGGTTTCTTTTTCTTTGGATCAAATCTTCAACCTCATGCTCAATTGTTGGGAAATGCCCTTTTAAGGTTTGAAAAGTATTTCGGGTCGAGAATCCTGTAAATGAAGTGTACATTTCCTCAGGAACCTCTATATTTAATTCTGAAAATTGTTTGTAGTATGCATAACGATGAACGGGTTCTGTATCGACAATTACGCCGTCCATATCAAAAATTACTGTTTTAATCATTTTTTAAAGGTACTAAGGTTCTGAGAAACTAAGATTCTAAGGTTTATTACTTGAGATTAAACTCTAGCAAAGTTTTTATTTTTAAGATGCTAAAATTCAAAACCCTTACTGCTTAAACCTTAGCATCTTAATCTCTTTATTTATTAATCAAATAACGAATTACCGTTTCAGCTGCGTGAAGTCCAAATAATCCCGGCATATAGCTGTTTGTTCCGTAGAACGATTTTTTGAAGTTTTTCCCGTCAGTTAATTTTAAACTGTTCTCGTTTTGAATTTCTGAAGAAAAAACAACTTTTAATTTATTAATATTTACTGCTTTTAAACGTTTACGAATTGTTTTAGAAAAATAACAGTTTATAGTTTTCGAAATATCAGCCACTTTTACTTTAGAAGCCAGCATTTTTCCTCCTGCTCCCATGCTGCTGATAATTTTAACTCTTTTGCGTTTTGCGGCAATAATTAAATTCAGCTTTGGTGTAATACTGTCAATACAATCTAATACATAATCAAATTCTGGAGAAACGATTTCAAAAGCTCTTTCCGGCGATAAAAATTCCTGAACGCGGGTTAGTTTTAGTTCCGTATTAATATCCATTAAACGATCACCTACGATTTTAATTTTTGGTTCGCCAACTGTAGAATGCAAAGCAGGCAATTGTCTGTTAATATTGGTAATATCAACAACATCGCCATCTACTATTGTCATGTTTCCTACTCCGGCTCTTGCCAAAAACTCAGCTGCAAACGATCCAACACCGCCTAAACCTACTACTAATACATTTGCATTACGCAAATTTTCTAATCCTTCTTTTGTAAATAAAAGCTCGGCTCTTTCTGTCCACTCTGCCATATTATATTTTTTGTTGTTTTATTTTTTTATTTGTTTCAGGTTTGATGTTTCAAGTTTCGGGTTAAAACTTTTCACATTTTACTTTCAAATACAATTCTATAATTACTTGAAATAATATCTTGTAATTCTTTTATTGTTATTTTTTTATATTCTGATGCTATATTATAAACCTGCTGGATATCTTCTTCAATTGTATCGGTTTCTAAAAAGAAACGATCGTTTGGAATACTCTCAAAAACGGTTTTTAAATCGGGGTTCTTTAATAGATATTTTCCAAACGAAAGATAAAATCCATCTTTAATTAATTGTTCTGCAAGTTGTTTGTTTTTAGAAAAACCGTGAATAATCATAGGAACAGAAATTTTTAATTTCTTTTTAATTGCCGTAATTTCCTGAAAAGCAGCAACACAATGAATTACTACAGGTTTCTTATATTTTTCGGCTAGAGCCAATTGTTTTTCAAAAACTTTAATCTGCTGTTCTAACGGAATTTCGATTCGTTTATCTAAACCGCATTCGCCAACAGCCAGACAATTTTCGGCTTGCAGTTTATCTTCAATAATTTTCAGTTCTAAATCAATTTGGTCTTCATTAATATACCACGGATGAATTCCGATTGAATAAAACGGAATCGATTCATCAAATTCCTGCGGATATTGATTTACCAATTCTAGTATAGTAGATTGATTTGTAAATTGATGAGTATGAAAATTAAAGAATTCCATTAATGAAAAGTCTTTACTCCTGCTTTAATTTCTACTTTCAAATCATTTTCAAGAGGAACAAGCGGACAAGAATATTTATGGTTGTAAGCGCAATACGGATTGTATGCCTGATTAAAATCGACAGCGATTGTATCTCCTTTTGGAATTTTCAAATCGATATATCTGCCGCCAATATAACTTTCCTTCCCGCAGGTTAAATCTGAAAAAGGAAGAAATAAATGATCTTTATACTCTTTTTGTTTAGAAAGTTCAATGTTTCTGTAAACATTCAACTGCATTTCGGTACCATTTAAAGTAAAAAATATGGTGCCGTATTTTATATATTTTGGCGTTCTGGTTCCGGTAGTTTTCATTTCGAAAACTTTTTCATTTTTTGCTTTTTCAAACTTTGCATTCACAAAAAAATTCTCGTTTATTGGATAAAAATCTAAAGTTTGAAAAGTCTTTAAATCTTCTTCCATTAATGGACTTGTCTTAGCATCAGCATATTCTGAGTTAATCTGCTTTTGAAACTTTTCTGCTTCACTCTGACTGAATTTCATTTGGCAGAAACCAAAATTAAATGCTAATAACAAAACTAGGATCACACTTTTTTTCATCTGGAAAATTTTCTGCAAAAATAGTTTAAAAGTAACAAAGCAACAACCGTTGTACGTGACAAAGTTTCCTAACTTTGCAGCAATACACTAAATTATAATGCTCAAAACCGCTTTTAACCACTACATCAATAATTTTAAAGGATTTACAAGAGAAATTTGGATACTTACTTTAATTACTTTTATAAATCGTGCCGGTACAATGGTACTGCCTTTTTTATCTAAATATTTAAAAGAAGATCTTCATTTTTCATATAATCAGGTTGGATGGATTATGGTTTCTTTTGGTTTAGGTTCTATGCTGGGTTCCTGGCTTGGCGGAAAACTCTCTGATAAAATTGGATTTTACAAAATCATGATTTTTAGTTTGTTTACAACCGGAATTTCAATGTTCCTTGTACAATACATTACTACTTTTTTGGGTTTATGTGCCGCTATGTTTGTTTTAATGGCGATTGCAGATATGTTTCGTCCTGCAATGTTCGTTTCTTTGGGCGCTTATGCAAAACCCGAAAACAGAACGCGTGCCTTAACATTAGTGCGTTTGGCAGTAAATTTAGGTTTTGCCGCTGGTCCTGCTCTTGGTGGTTTAATTATCATGGGAATGGGATATTCCGGATTGTTTTGGGTTGACGGAGCTTCGTGTATTCTTTCTATTTCCATTTTTGCCTTACTGGTTAAAGAAAAGAAAAAGACTGATCATGGTGATAAAACCGAAAGTGCTTCTAATACCAAATCGGTTTTTCATGATAAAATATTCTGGGTTTTCTTGTTTGTAAGTTTTGTTACGGCTATGATTTTCTTTCAGCTTTTTACAACTTTACCTTTATATCATAATGAAAAGTACGGTTTAAGCGAACTGCAGACGGGGCTGTTAATGACTTTAAACGGACTTTTGATTTTTGCTTTAGAAATGCCCACTGTTGGTTTTATGGAAAGAAAAGCTTTTCCTAAAATCAGAATCATTATTATAGGATCGTTTGTAATGGCTTTTAGTTTCATTTTATTGATGATTAACATCTGGGCCGGAATTCTCGTTATCAGCATGATTTGTATTTCTGTTGGTGAAATCCTTACTTTTCCTTTTTCTAATGCCTTTGCATTAAGCCGTGCCCCGCGTGGTCAGGAAGGTCGTTATATGGCATTATACACGATGAGTTTTAGTCTTGCACACATTGTTAGTTCTAAGGTGGGTTTCGAAATCATCTCTAATTTTGGTTACCAGATCAACTGGCTTTTTATGGCAAGTATTGGAATCTTTGCAACACTTTGCTGCATCTGGATTAAAAAAGCGCTTCTTCAGGAAAAGAAATAATAAATTTCTAATTTTTACATAAATCATTATTATTCAAATCATTAACTTTGGTTCTGAATTGCTTTTCTATGCTTTAAATTCAGCTTAAAACGAAATTTTTAGTTAAATAACTATTTTTATAGTTGCGTAACTAAAAAAATAGTTGTAGGTTTGAATTAAAATTAGAAAACATGCAAAAGTTAACCAACAAAGAAGAAGAGATAATGCAGATTTTATGGAAGCTTAAAAAAGCTTTTGTAAAAGAAATTCAGGCAGAAATTACTGAAGACCAGCCGCATTATAACACGCTTTCGACAATTGTTCGAAATCTGGAGGAAAAAGGTTTTGTGGCGCATAATGCTTTTGGAAATACGCACCAATATTATCCTATTGTAACCCTTGAAGCGTACAGCAAAAAATATATGAAAACTGCTATTGACAATTATTTTAACAGTTCATATAAAAATATGGTTTCGTTTTTTGCTAAAGAAGAAAAGATATCTGCAGCAGAGTTACGCGAAATATTAGATATGATCGAAAATCCAACAGAAAAAAAATAATCATTATGGAAGCACTATTTATTTATATCGCAAAATCGGCAGGTTTAATTACTATGTTTTATTGTGCTTACTACTTTTTACTTCGAAAAGAGACATTTTTTAACAGCAATAGATGGTTTTTACTTTTTGGTTTAATTACCTCAGTAATATTACCACTTATTGTGTACACAAAAGTAGTATGGGTAAATCCTGCTTCTATACCTGATTTAACTTTTTCACAAACCAATTCAATTGAAACTGCGTCAAATACATCATTTACAATCAATTGGGTTTATTTGATTCTTTTTGCTTACAGCATTGGATTTATATCGCTTTTAATAAAGTTTGCCATTGATTTTTACAGTTTAAACTCGGTTTTAAAAGGAAAAAAGATATACCAGCAGGCTGATTTTAAATTTATTGATACAAACGAAAATATTGCGCCTTTCTCCTATTTTGAATATATAGTGTACAACTCATCAATGTACACAGCATCAGAATTAGAAAATATTATTGAACACGAAAAAATACACAGCGATCAAAATCATACTGTTGATGTTTTGATTTCCAGAGCTTTTTGTATGCTTTTTTGGTTCAATCCCATAATATGGCTTTATAGAAAAGCAATTATTCAAAATCTGGAATTTATTGCAGACAAAGAAGCCGCTAAAAAATTAGAAGATAAAAAAGCGTATCAGTATACACTTTTAAAAATAACAACACATGAAAATTGTGTTGCCATTACCAATCATTTTTTTCAATCATTAATCAAAAAACGAATAGTTATGTTAAACAAAAATCAATCTAAAAAGAGAAATTCATGGAAGTACTATGCGGTAATTCCTGCCCTTGCAGCTTTTGTTTTATTATTTCAAATTGAAGTAATCGCAAAAGAAAAACAGCAGACTGTAAAGGAAGTATCTGGAGAAATTAAGTCTGTAGATGTTTACAAAATCAAGAAAAACTCAACAGATGCAAATTTGAATGAAATTAAGGAGAAACTGAAAAAACTCCACAATGTAGATTTTGAAGTTTCTGAAATAAAAAGAAATTCTAACAGTGATTTGACTTCTCTTAAAGTTAATATCAAAAACGGAAAACAGACAGCACAGTCAATTCAAACTGGAGAAAATAGTCCTATTAAAGATTTTGCAGTTATTGTAACTACCAATAAAGATGACAGCAAAAGCGTAGGCATTCAGACTTATGACGAAATAAAAAATTCTAAAACTGACGGCGAAACTAAAGTCGCAATAAGCAAAAAACTACAAACCAAAACAGAAACCAATGGAAGCAATAATTCTAATGTTAGTGCAAAAACTAACACTAATACTAACACAAATACTAGCACTACTGTAATAGTAAATTCTGATAATGACACCAAAGTAATTACTACTACAAAGGGTTCAACAGCTTCTTATTCAAACGGCACAAAAGTAAGCATCAATGAAACTGACAAACTTATTGTTGTTGATGGAAAAGAAATGCCAAGCGGTTTTGACTATAACGATATTAATTCAAAAGACATTAAATCTGTAAATGTTTACACTGGAACCAATGCAGTGGATAAATATGGAGAAAAAGGTGCCAATGGCGTAATCGAAATTGAAACCCGAAAATAAAAGTCTTTAACTTTTAACAACCAAAAAATGCAAAAACTAACCAACAAAGAAGAAGAAATAATGCATATTTTATGGAAGCTCAAAAAAGCTTTTGTAAAAGAGATTCAGGCAGAAATTACCGAAGATCAGCCGCATTATAACACACTTTCGACAATTGTGCGTAATCTCGAAGAAAAAGGTTTTGTTTCGCATAATGCCTTTGGGAATACACATCAATATTATCCCATTGTAACCTTAGAGGCATACAGTAAAAAATACATGAATACTGCAATTGATAATTATTTCAATAGTTCGTATAAAAATATGGTTTCATTTTTTGCTAAAGAAGAAAAGATTTCGGCAGATGAATTGCGGGAAATTCTGGCTATGATCGAAAACCCTAAAGAAGAAAAATAATCATTATGGAAGCACTTTTTATTTTTATAGTTAAATCGAGCAGTTTAATCGCATTATTTTACTTTGCTTATTTCTTTCTGCTTCGAAAAGAAACTTTCTTTAATAGCAGCAGATGGTTTTTACTTGCCGGTTTAGTTACTTCAGTTGTACTGCCTTTAGTAGTTTATACAAAAGTTGTCTGGATTGATCCGGTTCCGGTTTCTGTTTCTTCGTATACAACTGCAGCGAATTTTCAATATGTTTCAAATTTTCATCCGCAAACTGCCGAAAAAGAATCTTTTGAAATAAACTGGAATCTGGTTTCTCTGGTAATTTACGGTATTGGATTTGCTGCATTTATGATAAAATTTGGGATCGATTTTTACAGCTTAAATTCTGTTTTAAAAGGCAGAAAAATAGAACAGCAAGCCGATTTCAAATTTGTAGATGTAAATGAAAACATTGCTCCTTTCTCCTATTTTGATTATATCGTGTACAACTCATCAATGTACAGCGAAAAAGAATTAGAAAGTATTTTGGAACATGAAAAAGTGCACAGCGATCAACATCATACTGTTGATGTAATAATTTCAAGAATCTTCTGTATTTTATTCTGGTTCAACCCAATAATCTGGTTGTACAAGAAAGCTATCCTTCAAAACTTAGAGTTCATCGCCGACAGTGAAGCCGCTAAAAAAATATCAGATAAAAAAGCATACCAATACACACTTTTAAAAATCACAACACATGAAACTTGTGTTGCAATCACCAATCATTTTTATCAATCATTAATCAAAAAACGAATTGTCATGTTAAACAAAAATCAATCAAAAAAATGGAATTACTGGAAATATTATGCTGTACTGCCTGTACTTGCATTATTTGTACTATCATTCCAAATTAAAACAATCGCACAAGAGAAAAAAGAACTTCGCGAAAAAGCGGCGCTGACTTCTAAAAACCAAGATCCAGAAGTTATAAAAATTACAAAATCAACTACAGATCAAGAGCTTAAAGATTTGACGGCAAAACTAAAAACCGATCACAACATTAATCTTGAAATTTCGAATATCAAACGAAATAAAAATAATGAGCTTACAAGTATTAAGATCAGAGTTGTAAAAGAAAACGGTAAAGTACAGATTATCGAAATGAACAGTACAGAAGCCTTAAAAGACTGTTCTGTTGTAATTAATACAGATGAAAATGGATCAAAAAGCGTTAGTTTAGTTACTGCAGACCAAATTGAGCATTCTATCGTAATTAAAAGAGACATTGCAATAAGAGATACTAATGATTCAGCTGACGATAATGACGACGATGCTATTGCTCCTACAGCTCCTATCGCACCAGCGGCTCCAGCTTTTCCTGCAGGATTAATTCCGCCTTCTCCGGTAGATATGTCGAAAATGCCTAAAGCACCAATTGCTCCAAAAAACATTAATGATAAAGCTGCCTGGAGTAAATTTGAAAAAGATATGGCTGAATTTGATAAAAAAATGAAGGTTATTGAACCACAGCTTACTGCATACGGAGATCAAATTGAAGCTATTATGGCTGAAAGAGAAGCTATCTACGAAAAACAAATGGCTAAATATGAAGTTGCTATGCAAAAATTCAATTTTGACATGGAAAAATACAGCAGAGATGTAGAAATTAGATATGGTCTAGATTCTAAAGATTACGAAAAAAGCATGAAGCAGTATGAAAAAGACATGAAGCAATATGAATTGGACATGAAACAACATGAAAAAGATATGAAACAGCATGCCAAAGACATGAAACAACATGAGAAGGATATGAAGGAATGGGAAAAAGAAAACAGAAAATCTTAATTTTTACTTCTAAACTTCATAAATGAAAAAAATATTTAATGTTTTATTGTTTCTGTTTGTTATAAATTTTAGCTTCGGCCAGAAGACAAATAACAAATTAACAGAACAAAAAATAGACAGTTACATAAAAGAAGTAATTGAAATAAATGAAATTCCCGGTGTAGCACTCGCCGTAATAAAAAACGGAAAAGTCATTTATGAAAAGTATTTTGGAAAAGCTTCTCTGGAAGATAATAAAGCAGTGGATAAAAACACTGCTTTTAAAATTTTTTCTACAACCAAACTAATCACAAATGTTGGTGTATTTCAGCTTATAGACAAAGGAAAACTTTCTTTAGAAGATCCTATTTCAAAATATTTAGAAAATCTTCCTAAAGAATGGCAGGATATAAAAATTAAAAATCTACTGACGCATTCTTCGGGTCTGCCTGATTTTGTTAAGTTTAATGATATTTCTATTTCAATTCCATATTATGAAAAACTTGCGGTTTTATCAAAAAAGCCAATGGAGTTTGCAACCGGAAATGAATATCGCTACAATCAGACTAACTATTTGTTTCTTGCTAAAATTATTGAAAAAATTACGGGACAGACTTTTGAAGATTATATCTTACAAAATCAATTTCCATCAATACAATCTGGTGTTTATTTTTCATCAAACTTTGGCGAAGCACATCCTAACAGCGCTTTTAGGTATGTTAACTATAATTATGAAACGAAGAAATACACTAAGAGTACAACAAACAGCGGTTTTGATGCTCACTCATCTAATGGCCTGAATATTACATTGCAGAATTTTATAAAATGGAATAAAAATCTGGATAATGATATTTTTCTAAAAAAGGAAACCAAATATTCTATGTGGAAACCATTTTCATATGGTAATCAAACTGATCGTTTTGGGTACGGATGGGAAATTACACCTTTGAACAAAATTTTATCTTACGGATTCAGCGGCGGTAACGAAACAGCTTTTAGAAAGTTCGTCAATAATGATTTGACTATCATATTTTTATCTAACGGACATAAATATTCTAATTTATACATTCACAGCCAGGTGATTAATCATGTGGCTTCAATCGCAGATCCAAGTCTTACGGATGAATATTTATTAGCAGATGAAAAAATAACTCAGGATTTTTTAAAACTTGATATTGATAAATCAACTCAAAACTATTTCAATTTAAAAAAAATTCATCCTGAATGGGATTTTGAATTTCGCTTAAATGCTATTGGTTATACTTTAATGAATTACGGCAGAATTAATGATGCAATAAAAGTTTTTGAAATAAATACAAAAGAAAATCCAAAATCAGGAAATGCATTTGACAGTCTGGCTGAAGGATTCTTTAACAACAATCAGTTTGAAATTTCGAAAGAAAATTATAAAAAAGCATTAGAATTAAATCCAGACAATACTAACGCCAAAGAAATGCTGGATAAAATCAAAAAGATTACAGAAAAGAAATCGTAAAAGAGTTCTTCCTTAAACCCCAAAAAGACTTTGCCAGCTGCAAAGTCTTTTTTTATATCTTTGAAGAAACAAATCTGCTATGTATAAATTTTTAGCCAAATTAAATAAAATTCTGCTGCCTAGTTTTACCAAACAAGGACTGGACATTTCAAAAGCAAAGAAATGGCAGATGGCGATAATTGGTTATCGCGCCTTTGTTACCAAACGAGCTTTAGGTAATTAAATCAAATATATCTTTTTGTTTAACAGAAATGGGTTCATCTATATTTCTGTATTCCCTTTTATGAAAAATAAAGAAATTAAACTCCCTCCTGTTCCGGCCGTATTATTAGCTATTATTAGTGTGCAGTGCGGCGCTGCAATTGCTAAAACACTTTTTCCCGCAATTGGAGCAGCAGGAACTGCTTCTATACGTATTGGTGTTTCGGCGCTGATTTTATTATTAGCTTACAGACCTAATTTGAAAGCCATAACGCCTGATCAATGGAAAATTGTAATTCCGTATGGTTTGTCTTTAGGAGCAATGAATTTGATTTTTTATTTAGCTATCGAAAGAATTCCTATTGGCTTAGCCGTTACTTTAGAGTTCGTAGGTCCTTTGCTGCTAGCCATTGCAGGTTCAAAACGTTTAGTCGACTATTGCTGGGTTTTATTGGCAGCAATTGGTATTTTATTAATTGCACCCTGGACAAATGACCGCTTAGATCCTTTGGGAATTTTATGCGCACTTTTAGCCGGGGCATTTTGGGCAGCTTATATTGTTTTAGGCGGAAAAATTTCAAAAATAATGAACGATGGTCATGCAGTGTCAACCGGAATGTTGTTTGCTGCTATTTTAGTATTGCCTTTTGGTTTCATTGAAAACGGATTAGCCAATCTTACGCCAAAACTTTTCGGAATGGGTGTCGCATTGGCTCTTTTATCCAGTGCTATTCCGTTTACTTTAGAAATGAAAGCATTAGGACAGCTTCCTCCGCGTACTTTTAGTATTTTAATGAGTTTAGAACCAGCAGCAGCATCTATATGTGCTTTTATTTTCCTGCAGGAAAGTCTTAGTTTCTATGAAATTTTAGCTGTTGTCTGTGTTGTAACTGCTTCTGCCGGAAGTACTTTAACTGCAAAAAAATAAAAAAAGCCCTGCTTTATAAGCAGGACTTTTTCAATATAGGTATTCTGTTTTGGAGGTCTTATTATTTTTTTGGTAATAATACTGCATCAACTACATGAATAACACCATTTGACTGATTCACATCTGCAATTGTTACTTTAGATTTATTACCATTTTCATCTGTAATATATAAATCTTTTCCTTTCATCCATGCTGTAAGAGTACCACCGCTCATCGTTTTAAGAGTTGCTTTTCCTTTTCCTTCTTTTATTGCTTTTGCAATATCAGATGCGTTCATTTTTCCTGCAACAACATGATAGGTCAAGATCGTTTGAAGTGTTTTTTTGTTTTCAGGTTTTAATAATGATTCTACAGTTCCTTTTGGTAATTTATCAAAAGCAGCATTAGTTGGAGCAAAAACAGTGAATGGCCCAGCACCTTGAAGTGTTTCTACTAACCCGGCAGCTTTTACAGCAGCAACAAGTGTTGTGTGGTCTTTAGAATTAACCGCATTTTCAATTATATTTTTATTTGGATACATAGCTGCTCCTCCAACCATTACTGATTTTTGAGCATTTGATGTAAATGCAAATCCTAAAGCTAAAACTGCCACTGCTAAAAATTTTCTAGTTTTCATAATAAATGTTTTTAAGTTATAAGCTCATTTACGGGGATAAAGTTGTTTTGGTTTTATTAAATTTTCAAAAAAGTTTAATAAATATTAAAAGATGATCAAATAACACTGTAAAACAAAGACTTAACTCTCAAATTATTTTTTAATTATTTTTAAATTTGATCGTGTCGATATGTTAAATTTATTTTTAACTTTAGTAAATAAATTCATTATTTTATGAAAAATCTACCTAAAAAAATAAGAAGCAAAAAATTAAGTTCAAGAGTTGATTTAACCGCAATGGTCAGCGTTTCCTTTTTGCTGATTATATTTTTTATGGTTGTTGGGGAATTATCGAAACCAAAAATAATTGACATTGATTTTCCCGATCATGGATGTTGTGACTGCAAACCTCGAATTATAGAAGGTGAAAATAGATCTATAACTTTAATGTTAGGAGAAAACAATAAGTTAATCTATTATGTTGGACTTTTAAGTTCACCAGTAATTTCTCCAAAAGAAATAAAATATGGAAAAGATGGAGTTCGTAAAGAATTATTAAAAAGAAAAAATAGTATACTTAAATATACTTCTAAAACAATAAAGCCAGATGATCTTGTTGTAATTATAAAGCCTGCTAAAAAATCGAATTATAAAAATTTGGTAGATATTTTAGATGAAATGGCTATTGCAGAAATAAGTACTTATGCTATTATACCAGAATTTACACCCGAAGAATCTAAATTATTAGCTTCAAAATAATTCCTTTTACTTAAACTAGAATCTATGAAAAATCTACCACAAAAAGTCAGAAGTAAAAAATTAAGTTCTAGAGTTGATTTAACCGCAATGGTCAGTATTTCCTTTCTATTGATTATATTTTTTATGGTTGCTGCAGAATTGAGAAAACCTAAGGTTATGGATTTGAGTCTGCCATATTACGATCCACAATGGGATAATGTTATTATATGCAGTATAGGAGCCGATAATCGCTTAATTACTGTTTTATTAGATGATAATAATAGAATCATAACATATTCCGGGCTTTTATTTTCTCCTATAGAGTCACCAAAGAGTCTTAGTTATGGGAAAAATGGAATACGTAAAGAATTAGAAAAAAGAAGAAAAAACATTATTGAATACTCTGCTTCAGTAGGAAAACCTAAAAATGGACCTATCGTGATTATAAAGCCAAGTAAAAAGTCTAATTTTAAAAATTTAGTAGATATTTTAGATGAAATGGCTATTACAAAAATAGACACTTATGCTATCGTAAATGATTTTACTCCAGAAGAAGAAAAACTATTAGCTTCAAAATAGAAAAAAATCATTTCCAAAAGGATTCTCGACTCCGCTAGAACTGACAAACGGAACAAACTTGAAACCTAAAATACAAAAAAAGTCCCACATTGCTGTGGGACTTTCTATTTATAAAAAATCTAAGAATTATTTTTTCTCAGTTTTTTCCATTTTAGCTTTTAAAGCAGCTAATACATCATTGTTATCACCTAAAGTCG
>Ga0157371_10002600_pt1 | contig 17137 bp, 16 predicted proteins | sample C45metaG_FD_113462 | JGI IMG/M metagenome (GOLD analysis project Ga0157371, IMG submission 113462) | Corn rhizosphere microbial communities from Kellogg Biological Station, Michigan, USA - C4-5 metaG | ecosystem: Host-associated > Plants > Roots > Rhizosphere > Soil | place: USA: Michigan...
GTGTGCAGGCCCTGTCCGACGGCCTGGTAGATCGTCTCGACGTCGAGGCCGAGTAGGGTGCCGATGCCGGCGGCGGCCGACGGGCCGAGGTGGGCGACGTGGTCGATCTTGTGCTTGTGCAGGCAGATCGCGCGCACCAGGTCCATCTGGATCTCGTAGCCGGTCGCGATGCCGCGCACGAGTGCCCGACCGTCCTTGCCGGTGTGCTGCGCGACCGCGAGGATCGGCGGGATGTTGTCGCCCGGGTGCGAGTACTCCGCGGCGAGGAAGGTGTCGTGATAGTCCAGCTCGCGCACGGCGACCCCGTTGGCCCAGGCCGCCCACTCGGGGCTGTACCGGCCGGCGACTCCGAAGACGGTGGAACCGCTCCCCCCGCTCCCTGAGCTTGTCGAAGGGCGCGCTTCGACAGGCTCAGCGACCGGATGCGCCTCCGCCTGTGCCCGTGCGGCGAGCGCCGACGCGCGGCCGAGCGACGCGGTGGCGACGGAGGCGTTGTCGATGATGCGGTTGACCACCATCTCGGCCACCTCGTCCGTCACCTCGACCGGGTCGGCCGCCACTTCGGCGATCTTCCAGGCGAGCTGATCCTCGCGGGCCAGATTCTCGTCGCTGCGGTGTACTCGTACGGTTGTGGTTTTCATGGGGTCCTCTGGTCAAGCCGACAGCTGAGCGCGGCCGGCGTCGGTTTCAGGATTGTGGAAGTGAGAGGTCGCGAGCGCATTCTCCAGCGCTCGGTACAGGTGCACGTGGGTGGCGTGGGCCGCCAGCTCGGGGTCGCGGGCGACGATCGCCTGGACGATCATGAGGTGCTCGGAGGCGGCGCTCCGCAGGCGCGCCGAATCGTCCTTGGCGTGACGGCGGATGCGGACGAGATGCGTTCGCAGGCCGCGCATGGCCGTCACCAGGTACGGATTCGCGACCGCATCGTCCAGCGCCTCGTCGAAGCGGCGCACGAGGTCGTAGTAGGCGTGACGACCAGGATCGGTGTCGCTGAGCAGGTCGGACGCCGAGAGGAACTCCCGTTCGAGCGCGGCGAAGACCTCGGTCGACCCACGCTCCGCGGCTAGCCGGGCCGCCTGTTCCTCCAGCGCCCTGCGCACCTCGAAGAGCTCCCGGATGTTGTCGATCGAGATGTCCGTGACCACGAGTCCGCGACCGGCCTGCTGTGCGACCAGCCCGTCGGCGGTGAGCCGGGCGAGCGCCTCCCGCAGTGGCGTGCGCGACACTCCCAGTCGCACCGACTGCTCGACCTCGGCGAGAACGCTTCCGGGCGGAAGCTCCCAGTCGATGATCTCGTTGAGCAGGGTGTCGTAGGCGCGGTCGCTGGCCTTCATCCCACACCACCCTCCTTTGTATACACGAGACGGGAGAAACCGGGGCTTGCATCGGAATGATCCCCAGTCTACCCACCCAATGTATACACATGTCGGCCCGCACCGCGACACGCAATCGCGGCGTTTGCACGCGGCCGCGCAGAGGGGTTTCCCGGCAAAGTCGGCGGCGGCACACCGTTTTCATAACTATTTCTTTCACGATTGCTCTTAGTGTTCCGCTCAGAGAAACATAAAAACACAGTTGTCTATGGAGGCCAAATGTCTCGATTGGGCAGTGAATAGCTGGAATTTAGGGGATATTTTCGATTAAGGGTTGACCGCTGTCTCCGACTATGCGACCCTCAGGTACCAACGATGTTTCGCTGACAAGAACGGTCGGTTCCTCGATCGGGCGAGGACGCGATGACCTGAGTCGCTGCGGGCTTTGCGCGCTGCCACTCGAAAGGAGCAATTCACGTGATAGGCAAGAGGCCACTCGCAGCGTGTGCGATCATGCTCGGGTTATCAATGACCCTGGCGGCATGTTCGGCAAGCCCAGCTGCACCGACAAGCAAGGACGACAAAGCGCCGATCAAGATCGGCGTCATCGGAACGATCACGGGAAATTCGGCGGATGTCGGACAGACCCAGCTCGACGGAATCAAGATCGCGGTCGAAGAACTCAACGCCAAAGGCGGCGTCGACGGACACCAACTGACGATCGTCAGCAAAGACGAGCAGCTCTCCCCCACCGCGACCGTTCAAGCCATGCGGGAACTCGCATCCGAGGGCGTGAAGTTCGTGACGGGGTTCACCAGCAGTGCCGACGTCATCGCGGCGACACCGATCGCCGAGCAGAACGGGATGATCATCATCACCGCCGGTGCGACCAGCACGGCACTGACGACCACGAACTTCAGCAAGAACCTCTTCGAGGTCGCCTCGAACACCTCCATGATGAACGCGGCGGCGGCACACCTGGCCGCGACCAAGTGGAAGGCCGTCAAGGAATGGCAGAACGTCGGCTTCGACTACGTGACGGGCCACGGTTCGTGGGATGAGTTCCAGGCGCTGGCCAAGAAGGCGAACCCCTCGGTCGGCTTCGGCCAATCCGTGTTCTATCCCCTCGCCGGCGGCCAGCTCAGCGCCTACATCACGTCGCTGATCAGCACGAACCCCAGCAAGAAAAGCACGGGACTGTTCGTGAGCACCTTCGGCGGCGGAGCGGTGACCTTCGCCAAGCAGGCGCAGCCGTACAACCTCTTCGACAAGTACGCTCTCGTCGCCAATGTCGGCGGCGGCGAGGAACTTGCTGCGGCCCTCGGCGCCGAGAGCCCGAAGATCTACTACGTGCACGACTACTTCTACGCGGCGTACGACAACAAGATCAACAACAACCTCATCGCACAGTGGGAGAAGCGGCCGAAGGTCGGACCGAAGGTTCAGGGCCCGCACGCCTGGCTCTACGAGGGCTACACCGCTGTGATGGCCTTTGCGAATGCCATGGAGAAGGCCAAGTCGACGGATGCGGCCAAGGTTCTGGCGAAGCTGCCGGGAATGAAGTTCGACACCGCGATGGGCCCGGCCCACTTCAGGGCCGAGGACCACCTCCTCATGGCACCGGTCACGGCCGTCGAGTGCTCGGGCGACATCACCTCGGAGTTCGGCTACAAGTGCGAGAACCCGATATCGGTTCCGGCAAAGGATGTCGCCCCGGCGCCCAACCCCACCAAGAAATAGGGCATCCTTTTCCAACGGATGACCGATCGAACTGATGAATGAGGTCTCGGCCATGCGAGAGCATGGCCGAGACCCCCGATCGAGGGGAAGAGGACCAGAACGATGAATGTACTGCCTTCGATAGTCTCCGGACTGGGCGATGGCGTCTTGCTATTCCTCATAGCAAGTGGGTTGAGCGTCATCTTCGGGGCGATGCGATTCCTGAACTTCGCACACGGTGCCTTTTTCGCCATCGGCGGATACCTCGCCTTCAACCTGCTGAACAAGCTCGAGCTGACACCGGTGCTCCTCGTCGCCGGGGCCCTGCTCGCCGGGCTCGCCGTGGCCGCCCTGGCCTATGCCAGTGAACTCGTCGTCTTCCGACGGCTGTACAAACTCCCCCCTCTCGACTCCCTGCTCGGCACCTATGCCCTGCTGCTTCTGCTGGAGGGCGCGATCCTCGTCGTCTGGGGGCCCAACCCACTCTCGGTGGCCTATCCGAAGTCTCTCGACAGCACGATCGATTTCGGCCCCGTCGAAATCCCGCAATACAGCGTCCTGCTCATCGGCGTGGGGGCCATCGTCGTGGTGGCGATGACATACGTGCTGTACAAGACATCGCTGGGGCTGGAGGTGCGCGCCCTCGCCGAAGACCGGACCATGACCCAGCTCCTCGGAGTCAACATCTCCAGCGTCTCCGCGAAGGTGATGCTGATCGGCGGATTCCTCGCCGGCCTGGGCGGCGCGCTGGCAGCCCCCACCATCGCATTGACTCCGGACCTCGCGACCTCGTTCATCATCCAGGCTTTCGCCGTCGTCGTCGTCGGAGGGCTCGGCAGTTTCTATGGCGCACTCATCGCCGCCCTCTTCCTCGGCGTGACCCAGAGCATCGTCATCGCCTTCGTGCCGAACGTGTCGGGGATCGCCTTCTACGCGGCGATGTTCGCTGTCCTCTTGCTTCGCCCTCAGGGCCTACTAGGAAAGTCCAGTCTCGAGATCTCATGAATAGAGCACACCGCGCATGAGCGACAAGGCCACAACCCCACCGATTCCCGACGGGCCATCCCGGTCCTGGATGGCGCACCTCGCCGCTCCGGAGAACCGCGTGCTGCTGGTGCGCACCGTCGGAATCGCGATCGCCGTGATCGCACTCCTCTTCGTCTTCGCGGAGGCCACGGCGGCCACCCCGCCGAGCTTCTTCTTCGAGATCATCCTGATCCAGGTGTTGTACGCGATGAGCGTCAACGTGTTGATCGGATACGCGCACCTGCCATCGTTCGGCCAGGCCGCATTCTTCGGCACCGGCGCATACGCGGCGGCCCTCTCGATCCAGGGAGTGCCGCTCTACGCCTCGCTGATGATCGCCATGGGCTTCTCCGGCCTGCTCGCCCTGCTGCTCGGGCTCCTCGCGATCCGCACCAGCGGCATCACCTTCGCCAATGTGACCCTCGCGTTCGGGCAGATGCTCTACCTCGTCGCGGCCAACACCAACCTGGTCGGAGGAGAGAACGGGTTGCTGGCGACGATCCCGTCGGAAATCACCCCCCAATATCTGTGGCTGCTCATCGTGGTCTGCGTCGTCGGGGGTTGCGCACTCATCTGGTGGATCTTCAAGACCCCCTATGGCGAGACGATCGTGGCGATCCGCGACAACCCGGAACGGGCGACCTCTCTGGGAGTCTCGAACTTCCGCTATCGGCTCACCATCTTCGTCTTCGCGGGAGCACTGGCCGGCCTGGCGGGCGCTCTCTACGCATACGCCACCGGGATCGTGACCGCAGACACCCTGTACTGGTCGCGATCGGGTGAGCCGATCATCATGTGTCTCCTCGGCGGGTCGAAGAAGTTCTTCGGACCGGTGATCGGGGCGATCACGCTGACCACCATCCTCCAGCAGGTCGGGCAGGGTTCCACCGGATACCTGATCTACGTGGGCGGCATCCTCCTGGTGGTCCTCATCCTTCTTCCCCAGGGAATCCTGAGCATCCCGGCCCGGGTGCGCGAGCTCTTGAAGAAGCGCAGGCCGGGACCGTCGGGCGAGGGCGAGAGGACGGCTGCAGCATGACACCCACGACCCCGGTGCTCACACTCGAGAACGTGACGAAGCGCTACGGCGGCAACACGGCCGTCGACGACGTGAGCTTCACCGTTCCGCAGTCGAGCATCTACGCGGTGATCGGCCCCAACGGCGCGGGCAAGAGCACCCTGTTCAGCCTCATCGCCGGCCAGTATCCCGCCGATCAGGGGCGAATCATCCTGAACGAGACGGATGTGACCAAATACAAGGCACGCAAGCGCGCCAGGGTGGGCATTTCGCGCGCCTTCCAGGTCGCCCACGTCTTCACCTCGCGCACCGTCGAGGAGAACGTCCGTCTGGCGTTGCTCGCCGCGCGCCGGCAAACCCACAAGTTCTGGATCTCGGCGGAGCGCCAACAGCCCAGGGAGGCCGTCGACGCCCTGCTCGCCCAGGTCAAGCTCAGCTCGGTGGCCGGCCGCACCGCCGGCGAGCTCGCGCAGGGGGATCGCAAGAAGCTGGAGATCGCCATGGGCCTCGCGTCGCACCCCACCCTGCTCCTCCTCGACGAGCCCACCGCCGGGATGACCCCGGAGGAGACGGTCACCGTCATCGAGCTCGTGGCGAGTGTGCAGAAGTCCACCGGCTGTTCGGTCCTCATCACGGAACACGACATGAAGGTGGTCTTCGGGCTCGCAGAGCAGATCATCGTGCTCGCCGCCGGCGCCGTCCTGTGTCAGGGCACTCCCGATGAGATCAGGAACAACGACGATGTCAAGGCGGTGTATCTCGGTGGCAGATAGGCGCTATCGCAGCTCTGGAGGAGATCGATCATGAGGCCGCCAAAAGCGGGGAGCATGCGCGCGCGCCGCGCCCAACGCGTCGCCCCCACCACATCCGGAACCTCCGCGCTGAGCATTCGCGGTCTCCACGCCTACTACGGCACAGCGCACATCCTGCACGGCCTGGACTTCGAGGCGAAGGCCGGATCGGCCGTGGCCGTGCTCGGCAGGAACGGCGCCGGAAAGTCGACGATGCTGAAGGCGATCGCCGGGACCGCGGATGTGAGCAGAGTGGGCACGATCACGGTGGGCGACACCCCGCTGCAGTCGATGCGCGCAGATCAGGTCGGACGCTGCGGGGTGCAATTGGTTCCGGAGGATCGCCGGGTGTTCGCGGGCCTGTCCGTGCGCGAGAACCTCGAGCTCGCCGCGCTCGGCGCCCGTGTCGCCCGCGGCGTCGACTACGTCGCGCGGATCCTCGACGTGTTCCCCGAGATGGAGGCCTTCCTCGAGTCCGGCGGAGGAGAGCTGAGCGGCGGCCAGCAACAGATGGTCGCGGTCGCCCGCGCCCTCGTCGGCGAACCGCGGCTTCTCCTTCTGGACGAGCCGTCCACCGGCCTCGCACCGGTCGTCGTCGATCGGCTGCTCGAGTCGTTGCTCAAGCTGCGCTCGTTCGGAGCGACCATGCTCGTCGCCGAACAGAACGTGAACTTCGCCCTGGACGTCTGCGACGAGGTGGTGATCCTGGAGAAGGGGATGCCCGTCTTCCGCGGCACCAAGGCGGAGGTCAACAACAACCCAGAGCTCAAAGAGTCGTATCTGGAAGTGTGAACATCGAATGAAAGGATTGAACGAATGATGGAGAGCGCCGAGATCAGGATCGTCGACGACTACCTGAGGCTGTGCGAAGAACGCAAGCTCGAGGAGGCTGCTAAGTTTCTGGCCGACGACGCGAGGATGACGTTCCCGGGCGGCACCGTCTTCACCGACCTGCCCTCGATGGTCGCCGATGCGGCGCAGCGGTACGCGCGCGTGCGGAAACACCGCACCGAGTTCATCGTCGGGAATCGGGCGAGCGACGGGGAGACGGTCTGCATCTCCACCGGCACCCTGGACGGGGAGACCCTGTGGGGAACCAGCTTCACCGGAGTGCGCTACCTCGACCTGTTCATCATCCGCGACGGCCTGATCCAGGAACAGTATGTGTGGAACGACCTCTCGGAGACCGGCGTCGCTCCGCTACTGCTCCAGCGCCTGGCCTCCGGCTCCCCCGCATAGTCCCGCATTCGATGACCATCTCGGATTGGGGTCCCGACTACGTTCTGACCGCGGCGCATGTCATCGCGGGAGACGACCTCCGCCTCCTGAGCCCCGGCTATGTGCAGGTCAGCGACGGGGTCGTGATCGATGTCGGCGAAGGCACGCCCCCGCCGGACCGCGTGCTGGGTCGCCCCGTGGTGGATCTGCCGGGCCAGCTCATCATGCCGGGCCTGATCAACTGCCACACCCACATCGGCGACGCGGTCGTCAAGGAACTGGGGTACGGACTCGGCCCCGAGGTGAACCTGCTCTGGCAACCAGACGGTCTGAGACACGTGCGCATGGGAGCGATGACGCGTCGGGAGCGCATCGCCGGGATCCGCACGGCACTCCGACGGGCGCTCGCCACCGGAACCGTCGCGCTCGCGGACTTCAGGGAGGGAGGAGTCGAGGGCGTCGCGGAACTGCGCGAGGCCGGGCAGGGCCTCCCCATCCGGTGCCTGGCTTTCGCCCGCCACACGAGCTTCCCCCTGCACTCGGAAGCCGCCCTGCTCGACAACAGCGAAGGCCTCAGCGAGCGGCAGCTCAGCGAGGTGGATGCCGGCCTCGATGTTGCGGAGGGGTTCTCCCCGCTCTGGGCCAACGACACGACCGACCGCGGGCTCGGCCAGATTGCCGGAGCGGTGCGGGCCAGGGGGAAGCTGCTCGCGACCCATGCCGGCGAGACGCCGGCATACCGCGAGACCTCGATCGCGAGAACGGGCCAGGGCGATGTCGAGCGGGTGATCGAGTTCCTCGCGCCGGACTTCGTCGTCCACATGACATCCGCAACGGACGAGGAGCTGGGGCGGGCGGCCGCAGCCGGACTCCCTCTCGTCATGTGCGCGAGGACCCAGGCTGCGCTCGGCTACGGCATCCCGCCCTTCGTCCGAGCGGCCGAGCGGGGTGCGATCCTGGGGCTCGGCACCGACAACGCGATGATCAGCAGCCCCGACCTGCTCGCGGAGCTGGAGTTCATGTCGAGGTCACTGCGTTCGGTGATGGGCGACTCCGCGGCGATCAGCGCACGGCGACTGCTGTCTGCCGTGACGGTGGACGCCGCCAGGATACTGAAACTCGACCACGAGCTCGGTTCGATCGGGCCCGGCAAAGCGGCAAGCCTGCTGGTCATCGACATGGAGTCCGACAACCTCGTCGGATCGGTCGACCCGATAGCGAGCATCGTCGACAGAGCGGGCGCGAGCGACATCCGCGCCGTGCTGGTCGACGGTAAACTCGCCTACGGCACGCTGCTGACGCAGGCGGATTGATCACAAGGGAGCAAGCCGTGGCGAGCGAGAAGACGATCTCGACGGGAACCGAAGCCGCCGAGAGGGTGGCCGATGTACTCCTTGCGCTGTCGCGCAGCGAAGTCTCCATCGGCGTCAGCGCGATCTCCCGCGAACTCTCCCTGAGCAAAGCGGTCGTCCACCGGATCCTGCAATCACTCGCCTCCCGCGATCTCGTCCGGATCGATGCGGAGACCCGTGAGTACAGTCTCGGTCCGAGCGCGACCGCGCTCGGTGCGCGAGCCCTGCACCAGCTGGATCTTCGAACCGTCGCGCGCGAGGAGCTCATCACCCTGCGCAACGAGACCCAGGAGACGACGACGCTGTCACTCCTGGTCGTCGACAAGCGCACCTACGTCGACCAGTACGTCAGCGCGCAAGAGATCAAGATGACGGTGGAGCTCGGGCGCATGTACCCGCTGTACGCCGGCGCATCCAGCCGCGCGATTCTCGCCTTCCTCCCCGAGGCCGATGTGGCGCGAGTGTTCGAAACCGGCCTCGAACCGCTGACCGGGGAGACCATCCACGACAGAGACATCCTCGCGGAGCGCCTCGCGGAGGTGCATCGGGACGGTTATGCAACCTCCCAGGGCGAGCGTCAGTCCGGTGCCGGATCGGTGGCGGCACCCGTGTTCGGAAGCGATGGCCGGGTGATCGGGTCCATCAGCGTCTGCGGGCCCCTCGCCCGTTTCGACCCGGTCACGGTGAAGCGGTATATCCCCTTGGTGACAGCCGCTGCAGCGCGGATCTCGGCGCTCCTCGGCTGGGACGTCGTCCTCGAGCGGCCCCGACCCCGCGCGAGCTGAGCCGCCGAGCCCCCAGCCTCCGAGGAACTCCGCGACGGGACCCGCCGTGGCAGCGATCCCCTACGTCTGTCATGTGTTTCGCTACACGGAACGAATTGAGAAAGAGGGCCCAGTCTCTGGACGGCTTTCGTTCCAAACTCCCGCTACGGACAGCCATATGCCCAATAAACAGGTAGAAATACCCCGTGATCTGGGATAGAGTTCAGACTCGCGTATGTTTCTTGCAACGGAACACTGAGAGAAAGGTTCCCGGATATGATGCCGCTGGACGGGTTGCAGGTTGTCGACGCTTCGACGATTCTCGCCGGCCCGCTGTGCTGCCAGATCCTCGGCGATTTCGGTGCCGACGTCATCAAGATCGAGCATCCCCTCCACGGCGACAGCATGCGCGGGCACGGTGGCCAGAAGGACGGCATCCCCCTGTGGTGGACGGAGATCAGCCGCAACAAGCGCGGCCTCGGTCTCAATCTCGGCACTCCGGCGGGCGCCGAGGTCTTCCTCCGCCTGGCGAGGACGACGGATGTCGTCGTGGAGAACTTCCGGCCCGGAACGCTGGAGAGGTGGGGCATCGGCCCATCCCAACTGCACGAGGTCAATCCCAATCTGGTGCTGGTCAGGCTCACCGGGTTCGGCCAGACCGGACCGTATTCCACCCGTCCCGGTTTCGGCACGCTCGCCGAGGCGATGAGCGGATTCGCCTATCTCACCGGCACCGCGGACGGCCCGCCCACCCTGCCCGCATTCGGACTGGCGGACAGCATCTGCGGAATCGCCGCATCGTCGGCGGTGATGATGGCTCTGCGCCACCGGGAGGTGAACGGCGGCGGCGGCCAGGTCGTCGACATGAGCATTCTCGAGCCGATCATGGCCGCGGTCGGGCCCGGGCCCACCGTCTATGACCAGCTCGGGACCGTCGGGGAACGACACGGCAACCGATCCACCAACAACGCGCCCCGCAACACCTACCGCACGCGCGACGGCTACTGGGTCGCGGTCTCCAGCAGCGCCCAGAGCATCGCCGAGCGCATCATGATCCTCGTCGGGCATCCCGAACTCCTCAGCGAACCGTGGTTCGCGAGCGGGCACGGCCGTGCGGAGAATGTCGACCTCATCGACGGGTACGTCGCCGACTGGATCGCCCGGCGCGATCGCACCGAGGTGCTCGCCGAGTTCGAGAGGGTCGGGGGTGCCGTCGCCCCCATCTACAGCGCGAAGGACATCGTCGAGGACCCCCACGTGAGACAGACCGGAATGCTGGTCGAGGTGGACGACCCCGCGCTCGGACCGGTGCTGATGCACAACGTGATGTGGCGGATGTCGGAGTCCCCCGGGCAGATCCGGTTCACCGGCCGCGCGCTCGGCGCCGACACCGACACCATCCTGATCGACGAGTTGGGATACAGCACGGAGCGTGTCGAAGCGCTGCGGGAAGAGGGAGTGATCAAGTGACGGATGCACTGCTGGATGTCGTGGCCCGGGGACTGCGAGTCTTCGACCTGGGGCGCCCGCTCTTCACGGGCATGCCACAATCCCCCAACCACCCCCAGTTCACCCACGCCCTTCCCCGCAGGCATGGCGATTCGGTGCGCGCGGACGGCGGATCTGCGGCGAGCGACCTCCTGGTCATGGGAACCCACGTCGGCACCCACATCGACGCCCTCGCCCACGTCTCCCATGACGGCAAGCTGCACGGCGGGGCCGCCGCAGACGAGGAACTCCAGGGAGGGGGCTATCCGCGCCACGGCGTCAACACCATCGACCCGATGGTCTGTCGCGGGATACTGCTGGATGTCCCCCGAGCCCTCGGGGTCGGGGAGTGCGAAGCGGCGTACGAGATCACTCCGGCCGACCTGGCGGCCGCGGCCGAGCAAGGGAATGTAGAAATCCGTCCCGGCGATGTCGTGCTCCTCCGCTCGGGGTGGGGAAGGCGCTTCGCCGAAGGGACGGAGTCGTATCTCGGCAAGGCGACCGGGGTGCCCGGCATTTCCGAGGCGGGCGCCCGGTGGCTCGCCGAACGAGGAGTGCTCGCCGCCGGCGCGGACACCATCGCCTTCGAGCAGCTGCCGGCCGGTGCCGGGCACGCGATCCTGCCCGCGCACCGCGTGCTGCTCGTCGAACACGGCATCTACATCATCGAAGCGCTCGCCCTGGAAGAGTTGGCCGCGGCCGGAGTCTCCGAGTTCACCTTCGTGCTCGTGCCGCTCAACATCCTCGGCGCGACCGGATCCCCGGTCAGGCCGCTCGCGGTGGTTCCGGATGCCTGACACCCTCGCTCAGCGCCTGGCCCGCTTCGCGACCGAGAGCACGTACGACAGCCTCCCGCCCGCGGTGATCTCGAGCGTGCGCGAGCGCGTGCTCGACATCCTCGGCATCTGCGCGGCGGCGACGGAACTGGAGACGAGCCGGGCCGCGATGGCCTGGGTCTGCGCGCAGGGCGGGGTCCCGCACGCGACCGCGATCGGAGTGCGGAAGCGGGTTCCCGCCGCGCAGGCGGCATTCGTGAACGGAGTGCTCGCCCACTCGCTCGACTATGACGACACGCACCTCCCCTCGGTCCTGCACCCCAGCGCATCCGTGATCCCCGCGGCCCTCGCCGCGGCACAGGCCAGCGGTGCCGACGGCCGTGCGACGATCGCCGCCATCGCGGTCGGCATCGAGGTGTGCGTGCGCATCGGCATGGCCGGGTACGACCACGAGTCCGGGAACTCGACGTTCTTCGAACACGGGCAGCACGCGACGTCGATCTGCGGCGCCCTCGGATCCGCGGTCGCGGCCGGGATGCTGCTCGGGCTCGACGAGGCCGGGTTGACGAACGTGCTCGGAGTCGCCGCGTCCATGGCATCCGGCATCATCGAATCGAACCGGACCGGCGGCACCGTCAAAAGGATGCACTGCGGTTGGGCCGCCCACTCCGGCGTCTCCGCAGCACAGCTCGTCGCACTCGGATTCAGCGGACCGCCGACAGCGCTCGAGGGGCGGTTCGGCTTCTTCCAGGCCTGGCTGCACGGCATCTTCAACCCGGACGAGATCACCGGAGGGCTCGGCACGCAGTGGTCGGTCCCCGGGATATTCTTCAAGCCCTACCCGGCGAACCACTTCACCCACGCCGCCATCGACGCCGCGCTGGCGCTTCGCGCGGACGGTCTCGACCCCGACCAGATCGAATCGATCACCGTCGGCGTCGCCGGCCCGACGGTGCGGACCATCGGCGAGCCGATCGACGTCAAGCAGGCTCCCGATACCGGATACATGGCACAGTTCAGCGCGCCGTTCGTGGTCGCCGCCGCCCTCCTCGGCGGCAGCGGGCTCGGACTCGGACTGGACGACTTCACCGACGAGAAGGCACACGATCCGCGGCACCGCGCCCTGATGGCGAAGGTAGACGTCGTCGCCGACCCCGAGTGCGATGAGATCTTCCCGCACCAGTTCCCCGCCGTGGTGAGGGTGCGGATGACCGACGGCCGGGAGTTCGTCGAGAAGGTCCTCGCCAACCGCGGCGGCCCCGGCCACCCGCTGTCCTACGACGAGCTCGGCACGAAGTTCGCCGACAACGCCGGCCGCGTTCTCGACGCCGATGCGGTCCGGAGCATCCGGAACGGCGTCGCGGGCATGGAGCGGCTCGCGGATGTCGGAGAGTTGCTGAAGCCGATGGAACAGCTCGACTCCGCACACCCCACTACAGACGACGAATCAAAGGAGAACCTCGATGTCTGAATTCGATCTGCTGGTCAAGAACGTCCGGGTCGTGCGCCCGGACTCGAGCGGAGTCGCCGACCTCGACATCGCCGTCAGCGGCGGCCGGGTCGCACGGCTCACCCCGGGCATCGATCCGGCTCTGGCGGCGACCGTCGTCGACGGCGGGGGCAAGCTGGCCTTCCCCGGAGTGGTGGACGCCCACCAGCACTGGGGGATCTACAACCCGCTGGAAGACGACACCCGCAGCGAGAGCCGGGCATCCGCGCAGGGCGGCGTCACCTCGGGCATCTCCTACATGCGCACCGGGCAGTACTACCTGAACCAGGGCGGTCCGTACTCCGAGTTCCTGCCCAAGGTCCTGGATGCCTGCGACGGACGCTCCTTCATCGACTACGCCTTCCACGTCGCCCCGATGATGAGCGAGCACATCGACGAGCTGCCCGAGATCGTCGAGGACTTCGGCATCACCTCGTTCAAGATCTTCATGTTCTACGGTGGCTTCGGACTGCACGGCGCCTCGGCGAGCCAGCGCGAATTCCTGATGATCCCGGAGAACGAGAACTACGACTACGCCCACTTCGAGTTCGTCATGCGCGGTGTGCAGCGCCTGCGCGAGCGGATGCCGCAGATCGCGGACGAGATCTCCCTCTCCCTGCACTGCGAGACGGCCGAGATCATGCGCGCCTACACGAACATCGTGCAGAAAGAGGGAAGGCTGAAGGGCCTCGAGGCGTACAGCGCGGCCCGTCCCCCGCACTCCGAGGGGCTCGCGGTCTCGATCGCCTCCTACCTGGCGCACGAGACCGGGCTGCCGACCATCAACCTGCTGCACCTGTCATCCGCCAAGGCCCTGGATGCCGCCCTCGCCATGTCGAGGGCGTTCCCGCACATCGACTTCCGCCGCGAGGTCACGATCGGGCACCTGCTCGCCGACTTCCACACCGCGGCCAACCTGGGCGGCAAGGTCAACCCTCCCCTGCGTTCGCCGGAGGACGTCGAGGCGCTCTGGCAGCACATGATCGACGGGGACATCGACTGGGTCGTCAGCGACCACGCCTGCTGCAAGGACGAACTCAAGTTCGGCGAACCGCGGGACGACGTGTTCGCGGCCAAGTCCGGATTCGGCGGAGCGGAATACCTGCTGCCCGGCCTCGTCGGCGAGGGGACGAAGCGCGGTCTCAGCTACCAGCGGATCGCGCAGCTCACCTCCTGGAACCCGGCCAAACGCTATGGCCTGCACCGGAAGGGCACGATCGCGGAAGGATACGACGCCGACTTCGCCCTCGTCGACCCGAACCGCTCACAGGTGATCCACGCAGCCGACTCGGAGTCGACGCAGGAGTACACGCCGTTCGAGGGCTTCGAGCTTTCCGCTCGCGTGACGGACACCTTCGTGCGCGGGCACCGGGTGCTCGACAACGGCAGGGTCGTGGGCGAACCGCAGGGGAAATACCTCCGTCGCGGTTCGAAGCAGGCCTGACCCGCCCGCTCGGCCCCATCCACCCGGACCGTGCCCCTCAGCAGGCCCTGCCCCTCAGCGGGCGCTCGCCCGGGACAACACCTCGCGCGCGGACCGGACCACGGCGACGTCGACCATCCTGCCCCGATCGTCCACCGTCACTCCGGAGCCGCTGCGTTCCGACTCCTCGAACGCCGCGACCAGCTTCTCGGCGCGCTCGACCTCGGCGGCGCCGGGGGTGAACACCTCGTTGATCACGGCGATCTGGGCCGGATGGATGGCGCTGCGCCCGCGGAACCCGAGCCGCAGGAACCGCTCGGTTGACTCCCGCAGCGCGGCCGGGTCGCGGAAGTCGGTGGAGGTCGGCGCCATCGGGGAGGCGATCCCCGCCGCCGCCGAGGCGACCACGAGCTGCAGGAGGAGAGAATCGAACCCCGGGTCTTCGGGCTCGAGCCGCAGACCGAGTTCGGCGGACAGATCCGCCCGTCCGATCGCCAGGCGCACCACCCTCGGGAGGGCGGCGAGTTCCGGAGCGCTCAGGAGGCCGCGCGCCGTCTCGATGAGCGCGATTATCGCGATGCCGCCCCGGGGCAGCTGCAGCTCGTGCTCGCGCGCGGTGAGGAGTTCGTCGACCGCCCGAAGAAGCTCGGGTTCTGCCTTCGGCACCATCACCCCGGCGACGGGGCGGGTGAGTGCGGCGATGTCCTCCGCCGGTGCGGCCGAGGTAATGCGCACCCACACCCGGCCCGCAACGCCCGTATTGCCCGCGAGCCACCCGGCGACGAGCTTCCTGGCCAGGGCCTTGTTCTGCTCGGACACGGAGTCTTCCAGATCGAGGATCAGCGCGTCGGCGCCGCGTGCGGCCGCCCCGTCCAGCCGATCCTCCCGGTCTCCCGGCACGTAGAGGTAGCTCCGGGCAGCGGACTCGCGTGGCGCGTCTGAGTGCATGGCTACAGTCTAGATTTCACGCACCTTTTCCGGCGCACCAGCGCCCCGTCCGCCCCGCATCGTACGATGGGAGTGCCCATGACCGACACCCACGCCGCATCGCCGATGCTCGCACCAGGCGACTCGTTCCTGCACACCACCCCGCTCGATCCGCTCGCTGGGCCACTGCTGCGCGACCTGGAACGCGAGTACGACGAACGCTACTGCACGCCGTTCGGACATCCGGGGGCCGAGGAGATCAACCGCTACCCCGCCGAGGCCTTCACCGCCCCGAACGGCACTTTCCTGCTCCTCCTGCGGAACGGATCGGCGATCGCGGGCGGCGCCTTCATGACGATCGACGAGAACACGGTCGAGATCAAGCGGGTGTGGACCCATCCGGAACACCGCGGGCAGCATCTCGCAAGGCTTGTGCTCACCGAGTTGGAGGCGGAGGCGTCCCGGCGCGGGTTCGGCGAGGTCGTGCTGAGCACGGGTCCACGCCAGCCGGAGGCCGTGCACCTCTACCTCGCGGTCGGGTACACGCCGCAGTTCGACACGGAGGCCGATGCCGATACCGTCGGCATCCACGAGTTCCGCAAGCAGCTCAGCGCCCGGACCCCGGCTACCGGGATGCGACGATGACGCGCGTACCCGCCACGAGGTCGTGCGGACCACGCCTGTCGCGTTGCACGAACACACAGACGAGGTAGGCGATCGGGAGCAGGTTTGCGGCGGCGATCCCGATCGTGATCCAGACCGGGAACACGGCGAGGCCGGCGGATGCCGCAGCCTGCCAGACGAAGAAGTGGGCGAACTCCCACGGGATCAGCTTGACCACCGTGCGCACCAGGATTCGCGCGCGGCCGGGCCGCCCGCCGTTCGCCTCGAGGACGACGCGCAGTCCGAGCACCCGCTTTCCCACGGTCGCCTGCCGTGCCGATGACTCCCCCGCATAGAGGTAGATCCCGACGGGGAGGACGAGGAGCACGAATCCGAGCAGCTCGGCCACGACCGTCCCGAGAGCGAGCCAATCCATGAACGTCCCCGTGACGCGGACGACCAGCAGCGCCACGAGCACCAGGACGCCCAGGTAGGCGACGATCAGCGCGTAATCGACCAGGAGGGCGAGCAGGCGCCGACCGAATCCCGGAGACCTCATCGGTTCGGATCCGGCATCACGCTCGTCCGCACGCGACCGTACTTCACTCATGCTCAGCTATATTACGTGCGCCCTAAACTGGAAGGCTCATGCCTGCCACCGATATCCCGCCCCGACGCGCAACGCCGCCCGCCGCGCCTGTGGCGATCGCCTACCCGGAAGAGCTGCCGGTCAGCCAGCGGCGCGAGGAGATCGCGAAGCTCATCTCGGCCAACCAGGTCGTCATCGTCGCCGGCGAGACCGGCTCCGGCAAGACAACCCAGCTTCCCAAGATCCTGCTCGAACTCGGGCGCACGAGCATCGGCCACACCCAGCCACGGCGCATTGCCGCACGCACGATCGCCGAGCGCATCGCGGAGGAACTCGGCCAGGAGGTCGGCGAGCTCGTCGGCTACCAGGTCCGGTTCACCGACCGGGTGGGCAGGAACACGCGCATCAAGCTCATGACCGACGGCATCCTGCTGAACGAGATCCACCGCGACCGCGAGCTGCGCAAGTACGACGCCATCATCATCGACGAAGCCCACGAACGCAGCCTCACCGTCGACTTCCTGCTCGGATACCTCAAGCAGCTGCTCCCCCGCCGCCCCGATCTCAAGGTCGTCATCACCTCGGCCACGATCGACCCTGAGAGTTTCGCGCGCCACTTCGCCGCTGCCGACGGAACACCA
>Ga0157371_10002602_pt1 | contig 17132 bp, 16 predicted proteins | sample C45metaG_FD_113462 | JGI IMG/M metagenome (GOLD analysis project Ga0157371, IMG submission 113462) | Corn rhizosphere microbial communities from Kellogg Biological Station, Michigan, USA - C4-5 metaG | ecosystem: Host-associated > Plants > Roots > Rhizosphere > Soil | place: USA: Michigan...
CTGCGCCTGGGTCGGCCCGACCTGGGGCACCGAGGGCGGCAAGTACGGCAAGACCTTCGAGCGGGTCAAGCTGATGTCCGGCTTCCTCGCCAGCAACGTCGCGCCCTGCAGCTACATCGACTCCCTGAGCTTCGCCAAGCCCGGCCAGTGGGCCACCATCGACGGCCAGCACCTCACCGGTGCGGGCTACAAGTCCTGGAGTTCGGCCATCGTCGACGCCCTGGACAAGCTGCCGGCCGACAAGCTCAAGGGAGCCGCCCAGTGAAGGCCCTGCTATTGCTCGGCCTGCTGGTGAGCGGGGTCGCCCAGGCGGAGGTGTCCCTCTACCCCACCGGCCCCAGCGAGGACTCGGCCTTCCTCAGATTCGTCAACGCCGGTAGCGCACCCCTGGCGCTGCAGGCCTCTGGCTCCGCCGCGCGGCTGCAACTGGAGGTGGCCAAGCCGGTCTCCGACTACCTGACCGTGCCCGCCACCAAGGCCATCAAGGGCGAACTGGTCCAGGGCGCGGCCAAGGCTCCGCTGGAGCTGACCGTGGCCGCCGGTGAATTCGCCACCCTGGTGGTCCTGCCCGGCACGCCGCTGGTGCAGCGTGTGGTGCGCGAGCAACCCGACGACTTCAACGCGCTCAAGGCCTCGCTGGCCTTCTACAGCCTGGATCCACAGTGCGCGACGCCGGGCCTGCAGGCGGCCGGTCGCCATGCCGACATCTTCAAGAATGTCGCCGACGGCACCCTGCAGCGTCGCAGCCTCAACGCCGTGGCGCTCAAGGTGCAACTGACCTGTGCCGGCCAGGCCGCGGGTGAGCCGCTGGACCTGGGCGACCTCAAGGCCGGCGAGCGCTACAGCGTGCTGCTGCTGCCCGGCGCCACCGGTCCGCGGCTGATGGCCGCCCAGGACAGCATCGCTCGCTAAGGACAGCCCCTCGATGGTCTTCGCTTCGCTGGAATTCCTCACCCTCTTCCTGCCGTTGTTCCTGCTGGTCTACGCCCTGGCGCGGCCCGGCGGGCGCAACGGGGTGCTGCTGGTGGGCAGCTGGCTGTTCTATGGCTGGCTGAGTCCGCTGTTCCTGCTGCTGCACATGGCCCTGGCGCTGCTGGCCTGGGTCGGTGGCCTGCTGGTGGACCGGGCGCGCGAAGGCTCGCAGACGCGGCTACGGCTGCTCGCCGGGCTGATCGTGGTGAACCTGGCGGTACTCTGCTGGTACAAGTACGCCAACATCGTCGCCGCCACCTGGAGTCAGGTGCTGGTGACCGCCGGCGCCCTGCCGCTGGACTGGCAGAAGGTGGCCTTGCCGGCGGGCCTTTCCTTCATCGTGCTGCAGGCCATCTCCTACCTGGTGGACGTCCATCGCCACGTGGTGCCGGTGGAGCGCAGCTTCGTCAACTACGCCACCTATATCTCCATGTTCGGCCACTCCATCGCCGGCCCGATCATCCGCTACGACTGGGTGCGCCGCGAACTCAACCAGCGCTGGTTCAATCGCGAGAATTTCGCCCTCGGCGCCCGCCGCTTCATGATCGGCCTGTGCATGAAGGTGCTGGTGGCCGACACCCTGTCGCCGCTGGTGGACGTGGCCTTCCACCTCGATCAGCCATCCTTCGTCGACGCCTGGATCGGCTGCCTGGCCTATTCGCTGCAGCTGTTCTTCGACTTCGCCGGCTACAGCGCCATGGCCATCGGCCTGGGCCTGATGCTGGGCTTCCACTTCCCGGAAAACTTCAACCGGCCCTACCTCGCCCGCAGCATCCAGGACTTCTGGCGGCGCTGGCACCTGTCGCTGTCCAGTTGGCTGCGCGACTACCTCTACATTTCCCTGGGCGGCAATCGTGGCGGCCGCTGGCGCACCTATCGCAACCTCTTCCTGACCATGGCCATCGCCGGCCTCTGGCACGGTGGCGACAGCTGGAACTACCTGCTCTGGGGCATGCTGCACGGTCTGGCGCTGTGCCTGGACCGCCTCTGGGACGAACTCGGCGGCCGTCCGCTGCCGCGCCCCCTCGCCCATGGCCTGACCCTGCTGTTCGTGGCCCTGGCCTGGACACTGTTCCGCGCCCCGGACTTCACCACCGCGTTGTCGCTGTACGCCGGCCAGTTCGGCCTGCACGGCTTCGCCCTGGGCGATGCCCTGGCCGTGACCCTGAGACCCGTACACGGCCTGGTCGCCCTGCTGGGCGTGGCCTGCGTAATCGCCCCGCTGTGGCAGGCGCCTGTCGAGGCGCGCCTGCCCGGCAGCGCCCTGTTGCGCCTGCTCGGCGCGGCCTGGCCGGTGGTCGGTTTCCTGCTCTGCTTCGCGCTGATCGCCAGCCGCGAAGCCGTGCCCTTCCTCTATTTCCAGTTCTGAGGTCGCCGTCATGAGCGCTCCCGCCCTGCCGCCCTCTCCCGCGCCGCAACCGCCCAGCGCCAGCAGCGTGCGGCTGGCCCCCCTCGCCGGGGTGGTCTTCGCGCTGTTCCTGGCGATTGGCCTCCTGTCCTGCGCCTGGGCGCTGCTGACCGATCGCTTCTCGCTCTGGCCGGAGCGGATGGATCGCCATGCCCTGCTCGAAGGCGAGATCACCCACCATATCGCCAAGGAGCTGGTCAAGGCGCCGCTTCCGGAAGCGGCCGCCCGCCTGGAACGGGCTGCCAGCTGGCTACTGCTTGGCGACACCGGGCCACGGGTACGCCAGGGCTGCCCCGGCTGGCTGTTTCTCGCCGAAGAACTCGACGTCCAGCGCCGGGCCGCCGCCAATGCCCAGGCCCGTGCTCAGACGGTGATCGAGCTGCGCCAGCAACTGGCCGCCCGGCACATCCAGTTGTTGATCACCGTGGTCCCGGACAAGAGTCGCATCGCCGCCGATCAGCTGTGCGGGTTGCGTCGACCAGCCGCCTTCGCCAACCGCATCACCGACTGGACGCGAATGCTGAGCGCGGCGCGCGTGCCAGTGCTCGACCTGACCGCGGTCCTCGCGCCCCTGGGCAGCGCCGCCTTCCTGCGCACCGATACCCATTGGAACGAGACCGGTGCCGAGGCCGCGGCCCGCGCCCTGGCGCTGCGTATCCAGGCGCTGCCCTTCCAGGCCACGCCGACACGAGCCTTCAGCCGTACGCTCCTGCCACCAGCGCCCCGGCCCGGTGACCTGGTGCGCCTCGCCGGTCTGGACTGGCTGCCGCCACGCCTGCAGCCAGCGCCCGAGGTGCTGCGGCTGACCCAGGTCGACAGCCACGCCGCGGCCGGAGCCAGCGATGATCTCTTCGGCGATGGCGACCTGCCCAACGTCGCGGTGATCGGCACTTCCTTCTCGCGCAACTCCAATTTCCTGCCCTTCCTCGAGCAGGCCCTGGGCGCCAGCGTCGGGCGTTTCGCCAAGGACGGCGGGCATTTCGCCGGGGCGGCCCGGGACTACTTCGAAAGCCCCGCCTTCCGACAAACCCCGCCACAGTTATTGGTCTGGGAAATTCCCGAGCGCGATTTACAATCCCCCGGCCCCGAGGCGTTGCGTCTCGATCCGCGTCCTTGAGGCAACCAAGGCTTTCCCCATGGGTCTGAGGACGCAACCCCCAGCCCCCAGGAAGCCTTTCGATGACGGAACTGCTAGACGGCCTGACCCAGTGGATCAACCAGCACCACCAATGGTTGGGCACGGCTATCTTCATCATCTCCTTTCTCGAGTGCCTGGCCCTGGCCGGCCTGGTGGTACCCGGCACGGTGATTCTCTTCGCCGTGGCCATCGCCGCCGGTAACGGCGCGCTCAACCTCTTCGACACCCTGCTGCTGGGCTTTCTCGGCGGCATCCTCGGCGATGCGGTGTCCTATTTCATCGGTCGGCGTTTTCACGAAGGCATCCGCCGCCTGCCTGGGCTGCGCACCCACCCGGAGTGGATCGGCTCGGCCGAGGGCTTCATCCACAGATACGGTGTGGCCAGTCTGCTGGTGGGTCGCTTCATCGGTCCGCTGCGACCGCTGCTGCCGCTGATCGCCGGCATGCTGGACATGCCGCTGGTGAAATTCGTCAGCGTCAGCCTGGTGGCGGCGGCTGGCTGGTCCATCGCCTACCTGGGCCCGGGCTGGGTGACTGGCGCCGCCTTCCGCCTGCCGCTGCCCGAAGGCTTCTGGCAGCAGGCCGGCATCGTCTTCGGTGGCGCCGCGGTCCTGCTGGCGGTGGTCGCCCATGGCGCCTGGCGCGAGCGGGCCGGCACCACCCTGCTCAGTGGTGCGCTCTGCCTGGCCGGCCTGCTGGCCCTGCTGTTCGGTTGGCAGCACCTGCGCGCCTTCGACGAGGGCCTGATGGCCCTGGTGCAGGAGCATCGCGAGGGCTGGCTCAATCTGGTCGCCGTGGTCATCACCCGCATGGGCGACTTCCGCACCCAACTGATCGTCGCCGCCGTGCTGATCCTGGTCCTGGCCGCCTTCCGCCAGTGGCGCCCACTGCTGTTCGCCCTGGGCACCACCCTGGGCACCGCGCTGGCCAACGGCCAGCTGAAGAACCTGCTGGCCCGCGCCCGCCCGGATGTGCTCGCCGAGCCGCTCACCACCTACAGCCTGCCCAGCGGCCACAGCTCGGCCTCCTTCGCCTTCTTCCTGACCCTGGGCATCCTGGCCGGCCGCCGCTACGGCCCGCGCGGACGCCTCGCCTGGCTGGTGATCGCCGCCTTGCCGGCGGTGCTCATCGCCCTCAGCCGTGTCTACCTGGGAGTGCACTGGCCGACCGACATCCTGGCCGGCGCCCTGCTCGCCGGAGGCTTCTGCGGCCTGAGCCTGGCACTGTTGCAGAAGACTGGCGGCAACCGCCTGGAGCCGATCCCGACCCGGCCCTGGCTGGTGCTGCTGCCGCTGGTCGTGCTGGTCCTGGTCTTCGCCGCCGGCTGGGCCCTGCCGGAGGCCATCGAGCGCTATGCACCTCGGCTGTAAGCCTAACGCAAACCAAAAAATCCGGTCGCGGTCCTGCAGTTCCGCTTCGATTGTGGTCAGAACGCCTGGGACTGCAGAAGTGGCTGGGGAGAAATGATCGATGGCAGCGCAGATTGCCGACTGGAACGAACTGGATTTTCTCGCCGGCGGCGGCGAGATGGGCGCCCGGTTGCGCACCCACGACTGGTCGGAATCCCCCCTGGGTCCGCCATCGCAGTGGCCGCAATCGCTGCGCTCCGCGCTCAGCATCTGCCTGAATTCCAGCTTCCCCACCGCCATCTACTGGGGCCCGGACCTGCTGCTGCTCTACAACGATGCCTGGGCACCGATTCCAGCCGAGCGTCATCCCTGGGCCCTCGGGCGTCCTGCCGAAGAGGTCTGGCAGGACATCTGGCCAGTGGTCGGGCCGCAGTTCGAGCAGGTCCTGACCAGCGGCCAGGGCTTTTCCGTCTTCGACCAGTTGCTGCCGATGATGCGTCAGGGCGTGGTCACCGAGACCTACTGGAACTACAGCTTCACCCCGATCCGCGGTGAAGGCGGCGAGATCGCCGGGCTGTTCAACCAGGGCCACGAAACCACCCAGCGCATCCTCGACGAACGCCGCCGCGCCGCCGAGGCCGCGCGTCAGCGCCGGATGTTCGAGCAGGCGCCGGGCTTCGTCGCCATCGTGCGCGGACCGGACCACGTCTTCGATTTCGTCAATGTCGCCTTCAGCCGACTGTTCGATGGCCGGCCCCGCGAAGGCCTCACGGTGCGCGAAGTCTTTCCCGAGCTGCAGAACCAAGGCTACTTCGAGTGGCTCGAACAGGTCTATCGCAGCGGCCGCCGCTTCGTCGCCGAACACCAGCCGATGCGCCTGGAAACCGCAGGCGAACCGGTCCGGACCCTTTACCTGGATTTCATCTACGAACCCCTGACCGACGAAGCCGGCCAGGTGATCGGCATCTTCTGCCAGGGCCAGGACGTCACCGAGGCGCATCTGGCACGGGCCGCCCTCGAAGCCAGCGAACGCCGCTTCCGCACCGCCCTGGAGATCGAGACGGTGGGCGCCCTCTGCTTCGATGCCGAGGGTCGGCTGATCGATGCCAACGATGCCTTCCTGCGCATGAGCGGTCACGATCACCAGGATCTGGCGGCCGGGCGCATCGCCTGGCCCGCACCGACCCTCCAACGCGCCGCCGACCAGTCGCCGCCCGACGAGCGCAGCTACCGGCGCCGCGACGGCTCGAAAGGCTGGGCCCTGGTGGCGGCCAAGCGCCTGCCCGATGGCAGTGCCTTCGAATTCATCGTCGACATCAGCGATCGCAAGCGGGCCGAAGCCCAATTGCGCGAGGAAACCCGCACCCTGGAGGCGCTCAAGCGCATCGACACGGAGCTGGCCAGCCAACTGGATCTGGCGCACCTGGTGCAGACCGTGACCGATGCCGGGGTCGAACTGACCGGGGCGGCCTTTGGGGCCTACTTCAATCAACAGCAGGAAGAGCGTGACGGGCGCTTGCAGCGTTTCACCCTGTCGGGTGTTGCTCGGAGTGATTTCGAACAACTCGGCGAATCGGCTGCTACCGCCCTGTTCGTCACCACCCTGGGCAGCGCCGGCGTGGTGCGGATCGACGACCTGGCAAGCGATCCCCGGCATGAGCAGGCCCTGTCAGCTCCGGGTAGCACGGGAGGCCGCCTGCCCGTGCGCAGCTATCTGGCCGTCGCCGTAGTGGCGCGCAGCGGTGCGGTGCTCGGCGGGCTGGGCTTCGGCCATCCCGAGCCGGGACGCTTCACCGTCCGCCATGAACGGCTGATGGCCGCCCTGGCCGCCCGCGCCGCGCTCGCCATCGAGCAGGCGCAGCTGTTCCAGGCGGTGCGTACCGCCAACGAGACCCTCGAACAGCGGGTGATCGAACGCACCGCCGAATTGACCCAGGCGCAGCAGGCCCTGCACCAGGCGCAGAAGATGGAAGCCATCGGCCAACTGACCGGGGGCATCGCCCATGACTTCAACAACCTGCTGGCCGGCATCATCGGCAGCCTGGAGTTGATCGAGCGCCGCCTGCGGCAGAATCGCACCGACCAGCTCGACCGACTGCTCGGCGGCGCCCAGGCCTATGCCGCGCGCGCTGCGTCCCTGACCCAGCGCCTGCTGGCCTTTTCCCGGCGCCAGACCCTGGAGCCCAAGCCCACCGACGTCAATGAGCTGATGCTGGCCATGGAGGAACTGATCCGTCGCAGCGTCGGCCCGGCGATCAACGTCCAGGCCGAGCCGGCGGAATCGCTCTGGCTCACGGTGATCGATGCGGTGCAACTGGAAAGCGCCCTGCTCAACCTGGCGATCAACGCCCGCGACGCCATGCCCCAGGGTGGCCAGTTGCGGCTATCCACGGCCAATCTGCCCGAGGATGCGCCGGAGCGACCGGAGGATCTGCCAGCGGGTGATTACGTGCGGGTCAAGGTAAGCGATACCGGAACCGGCATCGCGCCGGAGATCCTGGAACGGATCTTCGATCCCTTCTTCACCACCAAACCACCGGGCCAGGGCACCGGACTGGGCTTGTCGATGGTGCACGGCTTCGTGCACCAGTCGGGTGGCCAGATCCAGGTCGATACCACGCCCGGCCTGGGCACCTGCATCTCGCTCTATCTGCCGCGAGCGCCCGCGGGCGCTACCGACGAGAGTTGAGCGACGCCTAACGGCGCCGCCCAGCCAATCTTAGAGACCGGCGCCATGGGGCGTGCTGCCGCCCTTCATCTGCGACTGCAGGTAGTTCTGCAGGCCGATCTTGTCGATCAGACCCAGCTGCTGCTCCAGCCAATAGGCGTGGTCTTCCTCGGTGTCTTCCAGCTGCACCACCAGGATCTCGCGGGTGACGAAATCCTTGTGCTGGTTGCACAGGGCCACGCCCTGGGCCAGGGCTTCACGCACCTCGTACTCCAGCGCCAGATCGGCCCGCAGCATCTCGGGCACGGTCTGGCCAACGGTGATGGCGTTGGGACGCATGTCCGGCGTGCCTTCGAGGAAGAGGATGCGGCGCAGCAGGGCATCGGCGTGCTGGGTTTCCTCTTCCATCTCGTGGCCGATCCGCTCGTACAGGCGCATCAGGCCCCAGTCCTCGTACATCCGCGAATGGATGAAGTACTGGTCGCGCGCCGCCAGCTCGCCGCGCAGCAGCTGGTTGAGGTAGTTGATGACGTCCGGATGGCCTTGCATGAAAAGAGTCCTGTGCTGTTCAGTGCCCAGTTTAGCGCGCTGGCGCCCAACGGGCGCCGTTCATCGCCCGACCGCTGGGGCCGTTCGTCTCATCGCAGCGCTAATCGTTCTGCTTCACGATCAGCTTAGCCAGGGTGGCGGCGGCTCCTCGCGCACGCTCGGCTCGTCCTGTTCGCGGCGCGCGGCCTGCCGTCGCTCCTCGTCACGCCGCGCCGCCTCGATCTCGCGCATCACCGCATGGACATCGGCCTGGTCTTCACGCTCGGCGAATTCGCCGGTCAGGCGGGTATTGGCGAACAACTCGCCCTTTTCGAACAGCGCCCACATCTCCGGCGCATAGCGGGTCGTGCGCAACTCCGGAGCGAAGCGACCGAAGTACAGCGCCATGTTCTCCACATCCCGCGCCAGCAGGCGGAAGGCGTGGTTGTTGCCTGCGGCATCTACCGCCTGGGGCAGATCGATGATCACCGGGCCGTCCTCGGCCAGCAGCACGTTGAATTCGGAAAGGTCGCCGTGGACCAGGCCGGCGCAGAGCATGCGCACGATCTGGCCGATCATCAGTTCGTGATAGCGCAGCGCCTCTTCGGCGGTGAGGGTCACGTCGTTGAGGCGCGGCGCGGCCTCGCCATTGCCGTCGGTGACCAGGTCCATCAGCAGCACGCCGTCGAGGAAGTCGTGGGGCTTGGGTACCCGCACCCCGGCATCGGCCAGGCGATAGAGCGCCGTCACCTCGGCGTTCTGCCAGTTGTCCTCGCGCTCGCGCCGACCGAACTTGGAGCCCTTGGCCATGGCACGGTTTTCCCGACTGCCACGCACCTTGCGCCCCTCCTGGTACTCAGCGGCCTGGCGGAAACTGCGCTTGTCAGCCTCCTTGTAGACCTTGGCGCAGCGCACCTGGCTGCCGCAGCGCACCACGTAGACCGCCGCCTCCTTGCCACTCATCAGGGGCCGTATCACCTCATCGACCAAGCCGTCCTCGATCAGCGGCTCGATGCGTTTGGGAGTTTTCATCGCCGGTTCCAGCTCCTTCTTGTCGGTCGTCACAGGGGGACGTGTGAGGCAAGTTTCAAGCCAGACGCCGAGAAAGGGAAGTCGGCGTCGCCCCTGAGCGTGCGACTCATCGAAGCGGACAAGATTCCTCGGCCGTGACCGGCTGCGTGCCTAACCCCCGAAGAACGCCAGGAAACGCCGCCATTCCGCCTGGGCAATGGCCAGCTCCACGGGGGCGAAACGCACCTCGTGATGGGCCGGACACTGGGCCAGGCGCGCCAGGTCCAGCGGATGGATGAAGCCCAGCAGTGGATAGCCGCCCATGGTCTGGCGATCGGCCATGAGCACGATGGGCTGGCCATCGGGCGGCACCTGGATGGCACCGGTCACCACCCCCAGCGACCACTGGCGACGCGGCGGCGCCAGAGGCACCTCCCCGGCCAGGCGGATGCCCATGCGATCGGACTGCGGGCTGATCCGCCAGGGCTGGCCGCAAAGCGCCTGCTGCGCCGCCGGCCCGAAGGCCTCGGCGTCGCCGCCAAAGATCACCCTCAGCGTTGGCACCTCGCGATAATCCGGCACGAAGCGCGCCGCCGGCCCGCACGCGCGCGCATGCAGCTCGCCGACCGCGGCGCAGGCCAGCCGCTGCCCCGCCGCCAGGGCAGCGCCACTGCCCTCCAGCCCACCCAGGCCTTCACGTCGGTTGCTGGCCACGCTGCCCAGGGTCGGGGTGGCCTGGAAGCCGCCGCCGGCCGCGGCCAGGTAGGCGCGCTGCCCGGCCTGGGCGAAGCCCAGACGCAGCCGCGCGCCGGCCTTCACCGGAAAGCACGCCCAGGGCGGCAGGGGTACGCCATCCAGCCGGGCGTCCACCGACGCGCCGGTCAGTGCCAGCCAGGTATCGGTCTCGCTCTCGAATTCGGCACCGCCCAGGGCGATCTCCAGCAACGGCGCCGCCATCGGATTGCCGACCAGGCGATTGGCCCAGCGTGCGGCATGGCCGTCCATGGGCCCCGAGGGTGCCACGCCGAGGTGTTGCCAGCCCTGGCGCCCGAGATCCTGCAGCAGGGTCAGGGGACCGGGCTTGATGACCTTGAGACCGCTCATGGCTGACCTCCCTGGGCACGAAAGGTGGCTTCGTCGACCGGCACGAAGCGTACCCGGTCCCCTGGTGCCAGCAGGCACGGCGGCTCGGCCTTGGCGTCGAAGACCGTCCACAGGCAGCGGCCGATGAGATTCCAGCCGCCCGGCGAGGCCTGGGGATAGACGGCGGTCTGGCGCTCGGCGATGGCCAGGCTGCCAGCGGGGACGGCGGTACGCGGCGTGCTGCGCCGGGGTAGCGCCAGGCGTTCGTCCAGCTCGCCGAGAAAGGCGAAGCCGGGCATGAAGCCGACCGCGCCCACCTGGTAATCCCGGCCACTGTGCCGGGCGATGACCTCGGCCTGGCTCAGGCCGCACCGCTCGGCCACCTCGGCCAGATCAGGTCCGGCATAGAGGGTCGGCACCTCGTGCAGGCGCCCGCCCTCGCCCCCTTGCACGGCACCCGGCCAATCGGCCAGCAAGGGTTCGAGGCCGGCCTGCATCTCGGCCAGGGTCAGTTGCAGGGGATCATAGTGCACCAGCAGGCTGGTCCAGCCCGCCACCAGATCGGTCACCGCCGCGCCGAAGCGCTGCCGAATCCGCTCGCCCAGACGAGCGATGCGCGGGGGCAAATCGGCATCGGGCTGCTCGACCAGTTCCAGCAGCAGCGCCGCGACGCCAAAGGGCTTGAGGGCGATCATAGGGCGTCCAGCGCCGCGCGTAGCCGGCGCAGCACCGCCAGGGACTCGGCATTGTCGCCATGCACACAGAGGCTGTCGGCCTGCAGGCGCATGGGCTGGCCGTCGAAACCGGGAAAGTCGTCACCACGGGCGATGGCGATGGCCTGGGCGAGGATGCGCTCGGGATCGTGATGGACGGCGCCGGCCTGGCCGCGCGGGGCCAGGGAGCCGTCGGCGAGATAGGCACGATCGGCGAAGGCCTCCAGCAGCAGCGGCACCCCGGCGGCGGCGGCCAACCGGCGCTCGCGTTCGTTGTCGGCCTTGGCCAGCACCATCAGCGGCAGTCCCTGGCGATAGCGGGCACAGGCGGAAAGCGCCGCGCTCAGCAGAGCATCGTCCTTGACCAGGGCGTTGTAGAGGGCGCCATGGGGTTTGACGTATTCGACGCGCACGCCCGCGGCGCGGCAGAAGGCGTCCAGGGCGCCGATCTGGTAGAGGATCATGGCCTCCACCTCCGCCGGCGTACAGGTCATGGGCCGGCGACCGAAACCCACCAGATCGGGATAGGCCGGGTGGGCGCCGATCTGCACCTCATTGGCCACTGCCAGGGTCACGGCGCGCTGCATGGTGAGGGGATCGGCGGCATGGAAGCCACAGGCCAGGTTGGCTTGGTCGACCAGGGGAATGGCATGGGCATCGTCGCCCATGGACCAGGCACCGTAGCTTTCACCGGAATCGCAATTGAGCAGCAGGCGAGCGGACATCACAGGATCCTCTGAGGAAGAGCCTCAAGTGTCGGAAAGCCAAGGCACCGCTGTCCAATGAAAGATTCCAGCCACTGGCGCTGAGAAGCGGTTGCAGAGCCCAGTTCAGGCCGGCGCGCTCCGGCCCCGGGCACGTCTACCCGTCGGCCACCACGGATCTGCGCCACGGCGGCGGCCAGCGGGACCGACACCGGCCAGGTAAGCCAGCGGAGGACCATCAGCGCCGGCTGGCCTACAATGCCCCCTCCGCCACCGCTGCGATCAGCCCAATGTCCACCCTGCTTGCCGACTGGCGCCATCCCCTGCTGCACCGCCGCGTCTGGGGCCTGGCCGCGCCGATGATCCTGTCCAATCTCAGTGTGCCGCTGGTGACCCTGGTCGACAGCGCCATTGCCGGCCATCTGCCGGAAGCCCGCCAACTCGCCGCGGTGGCCATGGGCGGCGCCTTCTATACCGCCCTGCTCGGTATCCTCGCCTTCCTGCGCATGGGCACCACAGGTTTCACCGCCCAGGCCAGCGGCCGCGGCGATGGCGCCGCCCTGCGCCAGATCCTCTTGCAGGCCAGCCTACTGGGCTTGGGTCTGTCGCTGCTGTTGCTGCTGGCCGCCAGCCTGGCGCTGGATCCCCTGCTCGCCTGGCTCGGCCTGGACCCCGCCTTCGCCGAACTGGCCGCGCGCTTCCTGCACCTGCGCCTGCTCGGCCTGCCCGCGGCGCTGCTCAGCTACGCGGTGATCGGCTGGCTGCTCGGCACCCAGGACGCGCGCACACCGCTGGTGCTGCTGCTCACCACCAATGCCCTGAATCTGCTCCTGGTGACCGGCTTCGTGCTCGGCCTGGGCGCCGGGGTACAGGGCATCGCCTTGGCTTCGGTCCTGGCGGAATGGAGCGGCATGCTGCACGGCCTCTGGCTGGTGCTGCGCCGCCTGCGGCTGTGGCCAGGCCGGATCGACCGCCTGGCGCTACGCCGACTCGCCAGCTGGCGCCCCCTGCTGGCGGTCAATCGCGACATCTTCATCCGCTCCCTGGCGCTGCAGGCGGTGTTCCTGCTGTTCGCCGCCCAGGGCGCCCAATTGGGCGAGACCACCGTGGCGGTCAACGCCCTGCTGCTCAACGGCCTGCTGGTCACCGCCTTCGCCCTCGACGGCCTCGCCCATGCGGTGGAGGCCCTGGCCGGCCATGCCCTGGGCGCTCGCGAGGGCGCCACCCTGCGCCGGGTGCTGGTGATCGCCGGCGGCTGGTCGCTGCTGGCCAGCCTCGGCTTCGCGGTGGCCTTCGCCCTGGGCGGTGATCTGTTCGTCGCCCTGCAGAGCGATATCGCCGCGGTGCGCCAGGAGGCCCATGCCTACCTGCCCTATCTCGCCGTACTGCCCTTGATCGCCATGGTCAGCTACCTGCTGGACGGCCTCTTCATCGGCGCCACCCGCGGCCGCGAGATGCGCAATTCGATGCTCCTGGCACTGCTGCTGGCGCTGCCGCTCGGCTGGCTGCTGCGCGGCCTCGGCAATCACGGCCTATGGCTGGCCTTTCTCACCTTCATGGCACTGCGCGGACTGGTTTCCGCCATTCTTGCCTGGCGCCTGGCCCGGCGCGAAGGTTGGCTCAGCGATGGCGTCGACGCCTGATCCTGCGGAACCGCCGGCCAGGCGCCCCTCTCAAAGTCGGACATCCCCTGCCGAGAGCGCTGCCATGAGCGAAGACACCCGCGATCAGGAACCCCAGGACACCCCCGTCGACGGCGACGACGTGCCCGAGCACCAGAAACCGGAGAACCTGGAAAAGCTCAAGGACTACGGCAAGGATCAGATTCCGCCCGGCGTCGCCTGACGCCAACCCTGAACCCCTCGACAAAAGCCATCGACAGCGGTGGCAAAGCCCCGGCGGAGCTTCTAGCATCCGTCGGGTTGAGTAGGCCCAAGGGCCTTCGTGAAGGGAATCCAGATCACCATGACCGTCAGGTCCTACCTGTCGCCTCTTCTTGCGCCCTTCCTGGCTCTGCTGGTGCTCGTCCCGGCGCCGGCTCAGGCCGTCGATGGCTATGCGGGTATCGCCTTCGGCACCGACCAGAAAGCCTTTCTGGCGAAAAAGCTCTGCACCTTCCAGCCGCGCAAGATCGACGTGGTCGGCGTCGAGTATTTCGAGTGCTCCGACCTGGCCTTTGCCGGCGAAAAGGTCGAGGCCGGGGCCTTCTTCATCGACGGCCGCTTCCTGCGCCTCTCCATCGTCACGCCCCTGGCCCAGTCCTTTCTGATCGCCGAAGGCCTCACCCAGAAATACGGCAAGCCCTCCTCCCAATCTTCGGCCGCCGCCTTCGAGCGCCTGACCCAGGACGACGACGCCCAGGCCTATCTGGCCTTCGATCACGACACCGTCGTCTACAAGTTCAGCGCCCAGGCGGCACGCAAGAAGCAAGTCCTGCTGATCTATACCTCGCCGCACTACGAACCCCTGCTCAAGGAGAAGCAGTTGCAGTTCGTCAAAGACTCGCTCTAAACATCCGGTTACAGCTCGTCGGACAATTGTCCCTCGGGCGATCAAAGTGTTGTCCCGTTCACGTCCGGACGGAAACAAGCCATGAACAATGGCAGATAGCCATGGTCAGAACGCGGGCAAGGAGCCCCATCCTGTAACCGGCTACTTACGGACGTCGTTCCTTCGGGAGTCCTCCCATGACCGAACCTGTCGCGATGCGCGCCCTGGTGCCGCAGCGCTCCTGCTTTCGTTCGCCTCCAGCGCTTGGCTTCAGCGGCACAGGTTCTCCTTTGAAAAGGATCATTCAATGAACACTCGCAATCTCTGGGTCGACTATGCCAAAGCCATTGGCATCGTGCTGGTCGTCTATGGCCACGTCGTCCGCGGCCTGCTCAATGCCGGCATCCTGCAGGACGCCGAATTCCACGGCCTGGTGGACAGCGTCATCTACAGCTTCCACATGCCGTTGTTCTTCTTCCTGTCCGGCCTGTTCTTCTACAACTCCTTCGTCAAGCGCGGCACCGGCGGCCTGCTGGTGAACAAGATCGACACCATCGTCTATCCCTTCCTGGTCTGGTCGCTGTTGCAAGGCTCGGTGGAGGCGCTGATGTCGCGCTACACCAATGGCGGCGTCAGCTTCAGCGAAGTGCTCACCGTCTGGGAGCCACGCCAGCAATTCTGGTTCCTCTATGCGCTATTCCTGGTGTTCTGCCTGGCCATGCTCGCCTATCGCTGGGCCAAGCCGCTGGCCTTCTTTGCCGTATTCGCCTTTGGCGCCCTGGTCTATCTGTTCCAGAACGCCGGCCCGGAAGACTTCTTCTTCACCTTCACCGCGCAGAACTTCGTGTTCTTCGCCTTCGGGGTCTGGTTCAACAACTTCAAGCAGGCCATCGAGGAACAGGCCGGCCGCGTGATGCTGGGCTCGGGCCTGTTGTTCGTGGTGCTGGAGTACTGGTTCCACGGCCTGCTGGGCCTGGTCTACACCGATCGCGGCCTGGCGACCCTGGTGCTGGCGCTGAACGGCATCGTCTTCGTCAGCGCCACCTGCATGGTGCTGGCGCAGCGGCCGCTGCAGTGGGTGCTCACCCTGGGGGCGCTGTCCATGCCCATCTATGTGATGCACGTGCTCAGCGGCAGCGGCGCCCGCATCATCCTGAGCAAGGGCCTGCACATCAACGACGGCCTGCTGCACATCGTCGTCGGCTGCGCCTTCGGCATCCTGGTGCCAGTGGCGATCGCCAAGCTGCTGGAAGCCCGTGGCATCAACGGTCTGTTCGAAGCGCCGGCATGGGTCTCCGCCCGGCGGTGGCTTCGGCCCAAAGCTGAAACCCCCCGCCCCGCCGTCTGAGTGACGGTGCCGGCCAGCGTCCCGCGCGTCAGCGCAGGCCCACTAAAAAGCCCGCGACCAGTCACCTGGTAGCGGGCTTTTTAGTGGCTGAAGCCTTGGAGCCTCAGCTACGCACGGGGATCACTGGCTGGCCAGCACCTGGCCGTTCTTCACTTCCAGTTGCTTGCCCGGCTCGTGGTCCATGCGGACCTGGCCAAGCTTGCCATCCAGCAGATACTTGACGTCATAACCCACCACCTTGTCGCTGCTGTCGTTGACCGTGCTGCAGCGGGTCTGGGTGGTGGTGTAGGTGTCGCGGTTCTGCATGTATTCCTGACCCTTGTTACCGGCGTAACCGCCGCCCACGGCACCGGCGATGGTCGCCAGGGTCTTGCCGCTGCCGTTGCCGACCTGGTTGCCCAGCAGACCACCGATGACTGCACCCACGGCGGTCCCGGCGATCTGGTGTTGGTCCTGAACCGGCCGGCGATGGGTTACCGCGACATCCTTGCAGACCTCGCGCGGGGTCTTGACCGTTTCCTTGACCGGCTGGACGGCAACGACCTCGGCGTACTGAGGCCCGCGGTCGACGAAACTGTACGCCACGGCGCCACCTGCGGTGGCGACGATGGCTCCCAGAACCGTACCTACGAGCATCGACTTGTTCACTATAACCTCCTGACTACCGTCATAGCGGGCACCTGGCCCTTTGCCATGCCTGGGACATCAGGGGCGTCCGTCGAGTTCCTTGGCCTGGGGAGGAATCAGGTCTTCGCTCTTCAGGTCCAGCCAGATCAGCACCACGTTGGCGATATAGATCGACGAGTAGGTACCGGCCAGCACGCCGATGAACAGCGCCAGGGAGAAGCCGAACAGGTTGTCGCCGCCAAAGAACAGCAGCGCCGCCACGGCCAGCAGGGTCGAGATCGAGGTCGCCAGGGTCCGCAGCAGGGTCTGGGTGGTCGAGACGTTGATGTTCTCGATCAGGTCAGCCTTGCGCAGCACCCGGAAGTTCTCCCGGACCCGGTCGAACACCACGATGGTGTCGTTGAGCGAGTAGCCGATGATCGCCAGGACCGCCGCCAGCACCGTCAGGTCGAAGGTGATCTGGAAGAACGACAGCAGACCCAGGGTCACCACCACGTCGTGAACCAGCGAAATGATGGCGCCCACGGCGAACTTCCACTGGAAGCGAAAGGCCACGTAGACCAGGACGCTACCCAGGGCCAACAGCATGCCCAGGCCGCCCTGGTCACGCAGCTCCTCGCCCACCTGCGGACCGACGAATTCGGTGCGGGTCAGGGAGAAGCCGTCGGTGCTCGCCTGCTTCAGCGCGGTGGTCACCTTCTGGCCCAGTTGGGGATCGTCGCCGGGCATCCGCACCAGCACGTCGGTGGTGGCACCGAAGCTCTGCACCACGGCTTCTTCGAAGCCGGCACCATGCAATTCCTGACGGATCTTGCCGAGGTCGGCCGGCTGCTCGTAGCGCAGTTCGATCAGGGTACCGCCGGTGAAATCCAGGCCGAAGTTCAGTCCCTTGTAGAACCAGCTGAACAACGCCAGCAGGGTCAGGAGCGCGGTGATGGCGAACGCGATGTTGCGTACGCCCATGAAGTTAATGGTCTTTTTCATCGCCGCGTCCTCAAATCCACAGCTTCTTGACGTTCCGGCCGCCATAAATCAGGTTGACCATGGCACGGGTCACGAAGATGGCGGTGAACAGGGAGGTGAAGATACCCAG
>Ga0157371_10002605_pt1 | contig 17116 bp, 15 predicted proteins | sample C45metaG_FD_113462 | JGI IMG/M metagenome (GOLD analysis project Ga0157371, IMG submission 113462) | Corn rhizosphere microbial communities from Kellogg Biological Station, Michigan, USA - C4-5 metaG | ecosystem: Host-associated > Plants > Roots > Rhizosphere > Soil | place: USA: Michigan...
ATGAATTACGAAAAAGGAATTGTCCAATAACAAAGCTGTTACATCATTAAAAAATAAAGTTTATCAGACCACTTTCTAGTCCTTGTACTTTAGTACTTTAAACGAGTGTGTGGCTAATTTTTCTGTTAATTTGATAAATACTTGTAGCTAAAAGACCACAAATAGGAGGTTGATGAAATAGAAGTTTGTAAATTTATAAAAAGGAAAAATTCTTGCAAAGGAGGACTAGTTAAGGATTTTAAGAAGCAATAACAGAACCACGATTTACTAACTTGGTACAATGCTGACCGCTCGCTGTTATATCGTTGCAACTTATTGAATATTGATTTATTTTAGTGCTCTCCAATTGCTAAAACATGTCGCGATCACTTACCTTAACTATTAAAGAAACTGCTTTAAGCAGGCGGCAAAAATTGGTTATCACTGCCGAATCAGTTGAATTTAAAAACAAGAGTTTACCTAAATGCGATATAGACGAAATACGCTATGGTGTAAAATTTATAAGTGGTTTTGAATTTTATATCGGCAGGATATATTGCATCGACATCAAAAGCCTTTCAGGTGTTGTAATGAAAGTAAGGCTCACCTCTCTTTACGGTGTCAGGAAAAAAAGATTGGACAGAAAATACAGTATGATTATTGACGCACTTTGGGATAACCATATGCGTGAGGTAGCTGAGAGTTTTATAACATTATTTAAAAACGAGATCACCTTTGAGCTGCTAGGCATCCTCTTTAGCCAGGCAGGCATACAACTTACCAAACAAAGCAAACTGATACCCTGGGAAGATGTGGGAACAAAAGACTACTACCGCTACTATGCTATTTTTTCAAAAACAAACCCCCACAATTATAAAGCTTTTTTTTATCGCGACGACTGGAATACCGGCATCCTCTATTCGGTTTCGAGGTATATTTTAGGTGTGAAGAAATTGGTGTGAGAAAAGCCGAATGTTTATATTTACAAATCTTTTACTAAAACACTGAAATAATTCTATTTACCAATAACTAAAAAGCTTGCATGCACACAGAATATTTTGATCACGCCCATGCAGCGGGCAGATTTTGTATATATCAATGACATGAAAAATAATGCCTGGGGATCGTATAAAGATAAACCGGCCAATCGTTAGAAGCGTTTGCTAGTGCTATTGAAGCTATTGCCAAGTACGAACATTTTGATTGTATAGACCTTTACCATACAAAAGGCATGGGCCTGAAAAACCTGGTCAACTATAAACGTTTAAAAGACCCGAACACAGGTATGTATAAAAAATATCCTTATCCTAAGTTTATCAAAATTCCTTTTAATCCTGAAACAGATGAATACCCCTATCCTGTAGCGGCGATGAATGTTACTTTTGATGGCCTTCATCCTTCTGACAAAGGCTTTTCGATGATTGCAGATATGTTGGTGCATGTAATGAAAAATTATTGATAACATCGCTTAACTGGTTTGCAAGTCCGCATTCCAGAAAACCTACAAATTCTCACGATTTATATTCCGTCACATTCCAGCGCTGAAAATATCCATCATTTAACTTTCACCCTCACAAAATATTACCCCAGAAACATTTACTTTTATCCTCAAAATTTCCCAATGCGCGCATTTCTCATTGTCGTTATGCTTTTCGTATTTGTTTCAGTAAAATCTCAATCGGTGGTTTCGCCGGGCGTTAGCTTTTACCGGCAACAACATGCTTTTAATAACGGCCATCTTCACAATAGCCTTTCGACGCGCAAATGGTTTTTCAGCTCTTACAGCGGGCTTAGTACCAGCATATCTTTTTTTAAAGGAGGCAACGCGTCTATCTTTTCTGCTCCGCTGGTTCTGCAGCTCAACCGCAGGCTAAGTAATAACTGGTATGCTTTTGTCAACGTATCGGTAGCGCCTTCTTATGTCAGCATCAACCCTTCTTACCTGGGCGGTTTTAATAAAAATTTTTCCAACAATCCTTTTAAACAAAACAGCTTTGGTTTGTATCCTGCGGCTTCTATGGGAGTGATGTATATGAATGATGCCAAAACATTTTCCATCTCGGGCAGCGTGAGCGCAGAAAGAGGTTATTATCCCGGCATGCCTTACTACCCGGTAAGTAATGTGGCAAAGTCGCCGCTTTTAATCCCGGCGCGACAATAATGATACTTAAAACACCTGTTTTAATTTCCTTTCATAGGCAGTAAAAAAAACAAAATCAACTGATTTCCAATAGTATACAGTGGCGTTTGTAAGCGTGTAAATGACGTATGTAAAGGTGTACAATGACCTATGTAAGGGTGTACAATCGCCTCCTGCATCCGGGAGTGAACGAAGGTTAAACCTTTGTCCTCTTTCTTAATTCAGCCTTTTACAAACCTCATTTTTGCCGTTGTAATGAGAAATCAATTCGACGATATTCCCCGATGAATCTTTTACAAATTCAATGCGCGCATCGATAATCTTTAAATAAAAATTGGTTTCATCCTGTGCAAATAAAGGAGACTTTGGCAAGCCTCCCTGCGGCGCTTCCATTTGCAACGTGTCATTTTCGAGTGTGATGTAAACGTGATGCTTTTTGTCGAAATCATAGCGTCCCCTGTATTGCTGCAACACTTCAGGCGCAAGCTTTACAAAACTTCGATTGCGAAACAGTTCATAAGGTTGATGAAAAACAATTGCAGAAAGGGTTGAATTGATATTTGCCAAACCTTCATTAAACCAACCCTCATTATTAAGCAAAATAACAGAAATATCCTCCCCGGGATAATAACACAGGTAAGCAGAAAAACCCGGAATGCCGCCGCCATGCATAATAGCTTTATGGCCATACAAAGAATCGATATACCAACCATAACCATAATGCTGCAAATGCGGTGTGAGCGCTGCTTTCCATGAAGCAGCACTCAAAATTGATTTACTACCGATCGCCTGCGTCCATTTATACAAATCGCCCGTAGTACCGAATATTGCTCCGGCAGCATAACTCACCGTTGAATCCCATCTCCAGGCCGAAGCCACAATTTGAGCTGTATCGTTAATAGCCTTATATCCCGTTGCAATATCCGTATCTGTTGAATGCTTAAAATCGAATAATGAATGATCCATTTGCAATCGTCTGAAAATAATATCGCGAACATTTTGTTCATAGGATTTGCCCGAAACTTTTTCTATAATCAAACCAAGCAAATAATAATTTGAATTGCTGTATTGAAATTGTGCGCCCGGCTGAAAAGCAAGCTTATGTTTGAATATAATATCCGTCGCAAGTTTTTTATCTATTGGATTACATACAATTTCAGAATCTGATGCGTCGATATCATTGGTGTAGTTATAAATCCCTGACGTGTGCGTCAACAGGTTTTCCAACGTTATCTTGCGCGCATATTTAAAGTCCGGAAAATATTTACTGAGTTTGTCTTCAACAGAAAGTTTCCCTTCTTCCTGCAACTTCAAAAAGACGGTGGCAGTAAACTGTTTTGTTATTGATCCGATCTGGTAAATTGTATTATTGTTATTGAGAACCTGCTTTGCAAAATCTTTGTAACCATAACTCTTTCGTAGAAGTATCTTTCCATCCTGAGCGACTAATGCCGAGCCATTGAACTTATGAAATTTATTTGCTGAAGCCAGGTATTGGTCCAGTTTTATGGGAATTGAATCGATTTGCTGTGCGTTCAAACTAATACCGCTAAAAAGAAAAAACAGAAGCAAAATGCTTTTACAATTTTTCATAATAACTTCAACTTTAGTAGCGGGAGAAAGGGCCAATATAAATATAACTTTTATCAATGAACAGAAGAGAATTTGCGAAAATTAGTTCGTTTACTGCTTTGTATCTGCCGGTAAGAAAGATTTCTGGAAAACTACTATTATCAACAGATGAAGACGTGAAAGAAAAAGCAGTAGCGGCTTTCAAACGATTTGAGGACGTTTGGGATTTTAATGATTTCTGGAAACGCGGCAACACTTTTGATGCCTGCCTCACCTTTGCCGATGCGCTTCACCAAAAATGGCCAAGTGATGTGGAAGTAGTATCTATTCAAGAAAAGATTGGCGAAATGCTGGAAGAAGATTACCGCTTTTTCCATTCAATTGATCCGGCACAGATGTGGGCCGATGATTTTGGGTGGTGGGGACTGATGGGTATTAACGCCGCAAAACATTTGAAAAGGATTGGCAATAATGATCTTGCAAAAAAGTTTACTCAATTGAGCATTCATTCGTGCTGGCAGCAGGAAAGAGATCATGCCTATGATTTTTTGGATACTGCAAAACCGGTACCACATGGATGCAGCAACGGCGATGCGAACGGGCAAAACAAAGGCGCTAAAAATACCGTAACCAATGTGCTTTTCTTCCTGTTGTCCTGCCGGTTATATAGCTTCTTGCTTGAAGAAGACCTGCCTGGCAAAGAAGATTTTTTAAAGATGGCTTATGCACAATGGGTGTGGTTCGACAGTTGGTTTAAACTTAAACAATATCATTACCTGCAAAAAATTAGTACCGGCGGTGTGTTGGTTCATGAAAGGCCGACTGCGTTTTTTAAAGGTTCCGATTACCAGGAAACGTCGCATCCAACATGGGAAAAAGAATGGCTTTGGACCGGCGACCAGGGAATGCTATTGGCAGCTTTGCATGAAATTTTATCGTTTAAGAATAATCTATCAGCCTGGGTTATGAAAAATAAAATTACGACGGGTTTCATTTTGGAAAGATTCGAAAAAAATGTTCTGCATTACATTCAACTATTGAACGAAGGCATTAAAGCCGCTTTAGTGGGAAAAGCGGATGACATCATAAGAGAAGCACCTTTCAATGCGAATTTTGGACCTGAGTTTGGTAACGATTATTTGGCCGGCCGCGGGATTATGATGCGTTATTTGGGCAAGCTCAACAAGTCTGGTAAAATTGATTTCAGCAAAAATTTTAAGGTCACTTTTTCAGCAACCTGGCAAACACGAGACAAAACAACCAATCAATTTCAGCCAGAATTTACTTCGACAGCAAACGACAAACTATTTGTAAACCAATACAGGCAACTCACCGGATATGGTGATGATGTACACCAGTGGCAAATTGATGCAATGAATGAAAAACAAAAGGACGGTGTTTGCCAATCAATAGGTCTTGATGCACTGGGCGCTCTTATCCGAAGCTTATAGAGAATTTAAATGTTTTTCGTTTACCCATCGCCGTTACCTTGGGAAAACGAAGAAGAAACCAGGATGTTTATTTTACAACCCACAAATTTATTAGGAAACTAATTCGGGAGTTTTGACGGGAGAACCTGGAGTGCTTTCCAAATATTCTCTCCGAATCAACCTTGCAGTTTTGTGATCCCCTGTATGGCTCCAGCCGGGAGGCATCACGAAATAGAGGAGTTTATTTTTTAGCCCCGGCGCTTTTGCTACATCACGAAACAAAGTGGTGAACTCACCAAAATAAGCATCCCAAAAACTATTTGGTTTCATTTTTCGGGTGATGCCATATTCAATTGGTATCTCATCTTTTTCAATGACGTAGGTTCCAAAAACCCTGTCCCAAATGTTCAACAGGTTGCAAAAGTTGGTATCCATGTAATAAGGATTTCGCGCATGGTGAATCCGGTGATGAGATGGTGTAAGAATGATACGATATAAAAAACCCATCTTTCCTTTCTTTAAAACATTTTCTCCCACGTGAATAAAAGCGCCCCAGGTGCCATCAATAAACATAATAAAAAATAAAAGAGCAGGATTTACGCCCAGCAAAATACAGATGGAAGTCCTGATAACATCTGCATAAGGAGCCTCAAGAAAAAAATGGGCAAAAGTTACTGAAAGGTTCATGTCTTCGGGGGCATGATGCGTTGAATGAAGGCACCAAAGTAGCCTCACTTTATGGGCGAGATAATGATAAACAAAGTGCGACAATTCCCACGCAACATAACCGTAAATCAGCCAATACCAGGTAAAGCTTGTTTTAATAATAGAGTATTTTTCAAAAAGGCCGATACAAAAAGCCACAGCGGCAATAGATATGAATCTGCCTATAAAGCTGTTGAAAACATAAGTGAAGAAGGGAATCTTATAATGAATGGCTTTAAATTTTTTGTAGAATAAGGCGCGTACAATTTCAATCAACAAAATCAGCGGTATAACAGGCCCGATGGCACCTTCAATACCCTGCAGTGTATGAAGTGAACTGTAATCGCCGGTCTTGTACATCTGTATTAATGGTCCGAAGCCCCAAAAGCCTGTGAACTGATCGTACAAAATTGAAAAGAAATGTTTAATAGTATCCATGAGTAAGCGTTTAAAATTTACAGCTTGAGTAAATCAACAAATCGACGGTATTTTTATGTTTCCAAACAACTAACTGTGATGGTCATACGAAAAACTAAGTCAATTTTACCGTAGGCAAAAAGTTGGGAGTCTTCCTCGCTTTTGTTGCCTGTTCGAATGCATATGCAATGTTCAATAAAACTGGTTCGCTCCAAGCCTTTCCAAAAAATGAAATACCAACCGGCAATCCAAATACATCACCTGCAGGAACCGTTATATGCGGATAACCCGCCACCGCTGCCAGTTGCGCACTCCCTCCCAGGAAATGATCCCCGTCCACAAGATCCGTCATCCATGCAGGGCTGTCGGTAGGCGAAACGATCGCGTCCAGCTTATATTTGTTCATTACTGCGTCTATCCCTTCTTCACGCGTCATGCGATGGTTCTTTTCCACGGCGTCAAGATATTCCTTATCGGTCAGAGGTCCTTTTTCCTCAGCCTGTAAAAACAATTCCTGGTTGAAGTAAGGCATTTCCTTATCGGGATGGTTTTTATCAAACTCAATTAAATCCTTTAAGGTATGAAAGGAAGTGCCATTGCCCCGATGTTTTAAATAGGCAGCCATGTCGGCTTTCAATTCGTAGCGTAGAACAGCGCCTTCAGAATCATCAAACTTTCCCAGCGTATCAATCACAACAGGATCAACCAATATCGCTCCTTGTTGTTTCAATACTTCAAGTGAATCATTAATGATTTTATCGACAGAAGGAAGAAAGCCAAAGTATTGCCGAAGTACTCCAATCCTTGCACCTTTCAATCCATCCTTATCTAAAAATTTCGTGTAATCCTTAACGTTACTCCTTTCTTTATTTTGTGTTGCTAGATCTTCTTCATCCTCACCCGCCATCGCACTGAGCAAAATCGCTGCATCACCAACCGTCCTGCACATTGGGCCTGCTGTATCCTGCGTATGGGAAATGGGAATAATGCCCGCGCGACTAACGAGGCCAACTGTAGGTTTGATGCCTACCAAACCATTCAAAGACGATGGACTAACAACCGATCCGTCCGTCTCTGTACCGATAGCAACAGCGCAAAGATTGGCAGCCGCTGCTGCACCTGAACCGGAACTGGAACCGGAACAATTTCTATCCAAAGCATAAGGGTTTTTGGTAAGTCCTCCGCGGCCGCTCCATCCGCTTGTAGAATGCGAAGACCGCATATTTGCCCATTCACTAAGGTTAGTTTTACCGAGTATTAATGCTCCGGCATCGCGAAGTTGTTTCACCACAAACGAATCCTTTGCCGGCTTTGCATCCATCAGGGCCAAAGAACCGGCAGTGGTTTCCATATTATCGGCGGTATCAATATTGTCTTTTATCAATACTGGTATCCCATGCATGGGACTTCGCGGTCCTTTTTCTTTCAATTCCTTGTCGAGTGCATCGGCAATTTTCAAAGCATCAGGATTTAACTGGAGAACACTGTTGATTGCGGGGCCGGCTTTATCAATTTCGTGGATGCGTTTGATATATTTTTCAACAACAGAACGGATAGTATACTTTCCTGATTTAAAACCCGATCTTAAATCGTCGATAGTTATTTCGTCAAATTCAAATGGTGCAAAAGCAGTTGAAGGAATAAAACGTTTTAAACTTTGCTCTGCAAAAGACAATGAAGGAAGGGTGACAGCAGCAATACCACCTGCAATACCTGTTTTTAAAAATTTTCTCCTGCTTTCAATCGCTTCGTTTTTCTTTTTGTAAGCCATAAAAAAAGTTTGGTTTGATGAAGCCGTGTTTGTAGAAGGAAAGATAGTAAAAAAACTATTTCGGATATTTTCAATGTGTGATTAAGCTAAATGTTCTTTTCACGTTGCTTACCTTTGAAACAAAAAAGTATGAAAGCATTTTTAGGAGCAGGATTGTTAGGTGCTGGTTTTGTAAGAGCCATGCTCAAGAAAGGCGACGAAGTGCAGGTGTGGAACCGCACTTTTTCAAAAGCAAAAGATCTCGAACAATACGGTGCGAAAGCATTTGAAAATATTGATGAAGTTGTTCGCAATGCCGACGAGGTTTACATCGCATTGAAAGATGACGCCTCTGTAGATGATTCATTGACAAAAGCTGAAACAGGACTTAAAGCCGGAGCCATCATTGTGGATCACACAACAACATCTGTAGAAGGGTCAAAAAAAAGAACTGCAGAATGGAACATCAAAGGATTTTCTTACTTACATGCGCCGGTATTTATGGGACCGAAGAATGCTCTGGAAGGAACAGGTTATATGTTAGTTTCGGGTGATCAAAATCTGATAAAACAGCTGGAATCGCAGTTATCTGCAATGACCGGAAAACTGATAAACTTTGGGGAAGAAACAGGTAAAGCTGCAGCAATGAAACTCGCAGGAAATCTCTTTCTCGTAGCCTTCACAGCAGGTATTGCCGATACAATATCTTTTGCAGATATGGCCGGTATTTCTGTTGATGAACTTTCAAAGTTATTTGCAGAATGGAATCCGGGTACTACCTTACCTCAAAGACTGAAACGTATGACAGGCGAAGATTTCTCGGACCCATCATGGAGACTTGAGATGGCCAGAAAAGATACCGGCCTGTTTTTAAAAGAAGCTGAACGCAAAGACAAAAGACTACATATTATTCCGGCTGTTGCTTCACTCATGGACGAATGGATAGAGAAAGGTCATGGTAAGCAAGACTGGACAATTATTGGCAAACAGCGATAAAAAAATCTCAGGGGAATCCGGTAATTCGAAGACTTATTCATCAAGCTGCGTTTACGCACTGGCAAATGATTTTTACCTGTATTAAAATCATGTTGGAGTCTTTGATGTAACTTTTTCTTAAAAATTAGTTGGGCATGTCAAAAGAACTGGTTACTTTCAAAGTGTCTTATCAACACAATGAAATAAAATTGACCAGATTCTTCACAAAAATTTTCCCTTTAAATTCAAAAAATTATTGCAATGAGAAAATTCACTTTCATCTTTGTCACGTTTTTACTTTATTCTTTTTATTCAAATGCACAGTTGCGAACCGGAGAAAATGTTGCCGTAACGAATACTGAAGCAGGAAAAGTACGCGGTTACATTCACAATGGTATTTACACTTATAAAGGCATTCCTTATGCAGAAGCTGACAGGTTTGAAGCACCTCACAAAACAAAGTCATGGAGTGGCATCAGGAGTTCGATGACTTATGGACCGGTGGCGCCCTTATCTAATCCTACTACCTCAGTACAGGATGAATCTGAATTTGTCTATCACCATGATTGGGGCTACACAAATGAAGATTGCCTGCGGTTAAATATCTGGACGTCCGCTATCAATGATCATAAAAAAAGGCCGGTGATGTTTTGGATACATGGAGGAGGCTTTACCGCAGGTTCATCACAGGAACTTCCCTCTTATGATGGTGAGAACCTGGCAAAAAAAGGAGATGTGGTTTTGGTATCCATCAATCACAGGCTAAACGTTTTGGGCTTTCTCGATCTTTCTGCCTATGGTGATAAATACAAACATTCAGCAAATGTGAGTATACTTGATATCATTGCTGCACTGAAGTGGGTAAAAGCGAATATTCAAAACTTTGGTGGCGATCCCGATAACGTTACCATTTTTGGTCAATCGGGTGGCGGTGCCAAAGTAAATACTTTGATGGCAATGCCTTCTGCTAAAGGATTATTTCAAAAAGCAGTGAACGAAAGTGGATCTTTTAAATCAGACGCACTTGACAAGGCCACAACACAGGAGATTGCAGCGGAAGTATTAAAAGAATTAAATCTTTCGGCAGACCAGGTGGATAGCCTGCACAAAATCCCTTACCAGGTATTGAGTGACGCCGGCCAAAAAGCTTTAAAAGTAGTAGCCGCCAAATTGAAAGCTGAAGGTAAGCCCGTTGGCGGTTTTGGGTTAAGCTGGGGACCGAGTGTGGATGGAGAAGATATACGTTTCCAGGCTTTTTCACCAGAAGCATTTGAGCTTTCTAAAAACATTCCTCTTTTAATAGGTAATGTGAAAAATGAATTCATGCCATCGTTATTTACAGGTATGAGTAATGCAAGTAAAGAACAGGTAATGGAATATCTCAAGAAACAATATGGCGACAAGACCGATGCCTATATTGCTGCTGTTAAAAAAGCCTATCCTCATGATACAAAGCCGACGGATCTTATGGATGTCGACGCTCTATTCCGTCCCGGAGCTGTATACCAGGCAACACAAAAAGCTGGCTTGCATGCCGCTCCTGTTTACATGTATATTTTCACCTGGCAATCACCGGTAATGGATGGCAAATACAAAGCGGTACATTGTATGGAACTTCCGTTTGTTTTCGATAATATTGCGCGCTGCGAGGAAATGACAGGAGGAACCAAAGAGGCTTATGCCCTGGCAGATAAAGTAAGCTCTGCGTGGATCAACTTTGCAAGAACAGGAAATCCAAATGCGAATGGTCTGCCTCATTGGCCTGCGTTTGATGATAAAAACACCGCCACCATGCATTTCGATAACAAATGTGAAGTGAAACCGCAACTCGATAAAGATCTCTTTGAAATTGTGGCTAATAAAAAGCAATAGATCGATATAATTACAAAATATAAAAGTTACAAATAAAACAGGCTCCTTTTAAGAGCCTGTTTTATTATTCAATAGACAGAGTTTAATGCAATATCTTTTTCAAATAATTGTAACTGTGAGTTACATCTTCAAATGGTTCCGGCGCTCCATCCTGTTCCACGAAGAAGTACTTCATTCCTGATTCTTTAGCATTCGCGAAAATTCTTTTGAAATCAACTACACCTGAACCTACTTCTGCAGGTTCCATCTTTACTTTATCCAGGTCTTTTACATGCCACAGCGGATAACGTCCGGGATGAAGTTTAAAGAGTTCTACAGGATCCTGCTTGGCTTTAGTTGCCCAGGCAAGATCCAGTTCCATTTTTACAAGGTCTTTATCGGTATGATTAAGAATGTAATCGAAAGGACGAACACCATCGACATTATCAAATTCTGTAACATGGTTATGATAAGCAAATTGAACACCATTCTTTTTGCAAGCTTCCCCGGATTTGCTGAAAACTTCCACGGCCTTTTTTATTTCATCCAATGTGCTTACAGGAATACTTGAACAAACCAAATAAGTCAACCCGCCTTCCGCCGCATCATCAGCCAACTGCTGGTAATTGTCGGTTAAGTTCAAAGGCTTAACAGCATTTTGATTTTTTTCGAAGTAGCTCTTTATTCTTGCAGAATCCTGTGCATTCTTTGCCATTTTCATTACCTGGTCCATCCTGAAAGGTGCTCCACCCACATGCGCGGAACGCCAATGCATACCGGCATCTTTTACCATCGCCGCGAACTCTTTCGGTTTATAACCATAAAAATTCCCTTTTTGAGATCCCGCACTTTCCACTTCTCTATAACCAATTGCAGCAAGTTTTTGCAACGTGCCCTTTGTGTCAGTTGTCATCAAATTGCCCATGGTATACAATTGAATACCGATTGGGGGATATGCTTTTGTCTCGCTGAATAAGCTTGATTTGCCTAACTGCGGTATAAGTAAACTTCCGAGTGCAAAAGCGCCTGATTGTTGAATGAATTTTCTCCTGGTAGCCATACGTTTTCTTTTTTTAATAATGAATTCTAAAGATATTGATTCTATTTTAACTTAAAGCAACAATTTGTAAATATTGTGTCTCTTTGACACATGCACAGCTTTCAAAAAAAATATTTTGATTTGACTTTGAATACCGAACTTCATTACTTAATATTTAATACAATGAAAAGACTGTTTGGTTCATTAGGCGTCGTCGTGTTATTTTTTACTGCGTGTAATACCGCAACGTCCAGCAACAACAAAAGCACTTCAGATTCTACTGCGACTTCTTCTGTCAATCCAGCAAAAGACTGGAAATTTGGTGTGGCTTTATGGACATTCCACGACGTTAATTTTCCGCAATCACTCGATAAAGTAGACAGTTCAGGCTTAACTTACATTGAACCCAATACGTTTCACAGCGCCGGTCCTGAATTCAAAGATTCGGTTATCATGCAGCTTTCTCCCGCCGGTATTGAAAAATTAAAAGACCTGGTAGCCAAGAAGGGTTTAAAAGTTGAATCGATTTATATCGTGGGTGATTCAACCATCGGTTCATGGAAAAAACAGTTTGATATTGCGAAAGAATTCGGGGTAAAATTTGTAACAACAGAACCGCCTTTAAATTTGTGGGATCAGATTGACAGTCTTGCAGGAGTTTACGGGATCAAAGTGGCAATACACGATCACTGGAGAGGTTTTAGTCATTACTGGAATCCTGACACTACTTTAATGGCAATGAAAGGACATCCAAACTTTGGAGTGTGTGCTGATCTCGGCCATTGGCCCAAAAGCGGCATTGTTCCGTTAGAAGCTGTAAAAAAATTGAGCGGACATATTTTAGGTGTGCATTTAAAAGATGTCGCTGCCTATAATGATCCTTCTTTAAAAGATGTAATAGTTGGAACCGGTGTAGTAAAGTTCCCGGAAATATTCGCCGAGCTTAAGAAACAAAATTTTGATGGATACATTTATATCGAGCGGGATTCAATAGAGCCGGGCGGAAATGTTTCGTCAGTTAAACAAGAAATTAAATACTACAAAGACCAGGTTGGCAAGTTGAAATAATTTGGTGCCGTCATGAAGTGAAACAATAACTTCATTCATTTTTTATCTCATAAAAAGAATTAACTCAATTACGCTTGCGCTGCTTTGTAATATCTGGCAAAGCACAAATCTTTTCGATTTCGAGACATCTTGTAATTTTGACGCAAAAAAGATCATGCATATAACCTCCGATAACAGGCTGAAGAAACTAATAGTAATTGGCGACAGGCTTTTGATAAAACCGAGCAAGCCGGATGAACGTACTGCAAGCGGTCTTTATCTTCCGCCCGGCGTATATGAGAAAGAAAAAGTGCAACAAGGTTATGTTATCAAAGCCGGCCCTGGTTATGCCATTCCGATGCCTGTAGAAGATGAGCCATGGAAAGGCGAGGAAGAAAAAGTAAAGTATGTTCCATTGCAGGCAAAAGAAGGTGATCTCGCGATTTTTCTTGTTAGCGCCGCCACAGAAGTAATTTATGAGGGAGATAAATATTTTATTGTACCACAAGGTGCCATTCTTATGCTCGAAAGGGAGGAAGATCTTTAACCGAAAAGAGTAACAATTGTTACCAAACGGCTCCTTTGATGATCGTACCTTTAAAAAAAAATACAACGACACTATGGCAACTACACCACTTACGACAGCGGGATTTAAAGAGAAAATATTTAATTACGAAAAGGAAAAAGACTGGAAATATGAGGGATTACCAGCTATCATTGATTTTTATGCTGATTGGTGCGGCCCGTGTAAAATGGTTGCTCCAATTTTGGAAGAACTTTCAACTGAATACGAAGGCAAGCTGGTGATTTATAAAGTAAACACAGATAAAGAACAGGAATTGTCTGCTGTATTTGGCATACAAAATATTCCTACACTGCTTTTTATAGACGCCGACGGCGAACCAATGATGCAACCCGGAGCGTTGCCGAAGCATGTTTTGAAAAAGGTAATTGATGAAAAATTACTTGTAGCTGCAAAAACAGAATCGTGATATATCCAGGGGTTTAGCAAAGCCGGTGAATAAATTACCGGCATCTTGCTTAAAGATCTCTTTCAAAATTCTTTTGGATTTTTAGCTTAAGAAATTTCTCACATCTTCTGCTGAGGTTGTACATTTGTTTCAAATGACATCTTCATTCTTTTCTTACAGCCGTCCCAAAGTTTTACAAGCTTTACGTTTTCATTTTTTCAGCAGAAATGAAATAAAAGTGATGATCGTCATTGTAAATATTTTTGCAATCTCTTCTGCTGTTCTTTATTTTATGGGGAAGGTCGATCCGCTGGCTTTCCTGCTAAGTTCTACACTGTGGTTTTCTTTGATGCTCGCTTTTTGGTTCGTACTACCAATTATTATTTATCGAAAAGCAGCAACATTTAAAGACAGATTCCGGGTAAGTTTTGAAGATCAACACATGTTCCTGGAAAATGACAGAGGCAGCCGCAGTTGGCCATGGAAAGATTTTACAAGCGTTGTGGAAAGCACAAATTTCTTTCATTTGTACTTTAACAGCCGCGCATTTTTCTTAATTCCGAAAAGCGCGTTTCCAAAAGAAGAGTTGCACAACCTAAGAAAATTTCTCAAGGAAAAAATCAAAAAATAAAAATCGGGGATTAATCGCTTGTTTGCTCTTTTCACTAAGATGTGAAATATAAAAAGACGGAAAGAAGAATCGAAAAAATTACTTTGTTTAGTCCTGAAGAAAAAAGTCTACTCAGTATCATATCTTTCCACACTTTCGATTCCAGGCAATTCTTTTAAGGAAGTTACCAAATCATCCAGTTCATCTTTATCATGAACATATACTTTTACATTCCCTTCGAACAATCCTTCCTTTGCTTCGATAGTAAGGGCATTGATATTGATCTTTAAAGTTCCACTTATCAGGTTGGTAATCTTGTTTATAACACCCACATCATCCAATCCAACAATCTTAATACCTGTAAGGAAAGAAATTTCTTTATTTTTAACCCATTTGGTTTTCACCACACGATGTCCGTAGTTTGATAAAAGCCGTGCAGCGTTAGGGCAATTTGTTCTATGGATTTTTAATCCTTCTCCTTGTGTGATAAAGCCAAAAACATCATCACCCGGAATGGGTTTGCAGCAATTAGCCAACGTGTACATGATCTTATCGCTGCTCTCGCCAAAGATGATCAGTTCGTTATCTTTTTTATCTTTTTTAGGAATCGTTTCATGCTTTTCTTCAGGCGGTTTGGTGATCTTGGGTTGCGAAAGTTTATCAGCAAAAACCTGGAAGTCCTTTAATTCACTAAGGTCAATCTTTTTAACAGCGATATCATATAGTAGATCTAAATGGGAATTAACTTTATAAAAATCGAGAATCTCATCAAGATTGCCCTGGCTCATCGGCACCTGCATTGCTTCCAATTTCTTTTGAAGGATCAATTTGCCTTCTTCAGCTATTGTTCTTTTCTCTTCTTTTAATGAATCTTTTATTTTAGAGCGCGCCTTACTGGTGACTACCATTTTGAGCCATTCAGCTTTCGGCTTTTGTTTTGTAGATGTGATGATTTCAACCTGGTCGCCGCTGCGTAATTTATACCCAATGGGAACCAGTTTATGATTCACTTTAGCTCCGATACATTTTTCTCCCACTGCTGTATGAACGGCAAAAGCAAAGTCGAGCGCTGACGCTCCACTGGGCAGCATTTTAATATCGCCTTTTGGCGAATACACGTAAATTTCTTCTGCTAAAAAAGAAACCTTGAAATCCTGCAAAAAATCGATTGAATTGGTATCCTGGGCAGCGAGCATATCGCGTATTTGCTGAAACCATTTGTCAAAGCGGTTTTCATCAGTAGCGCCTTCTTTGTATTTCCAATGCGCGGCCAAACCTTTTTCCGCAATATCGTTCATTCTTTTAGTTCGAATCTGAACTTCCACCCATTTTCCATGCGGTCCCATTACGGTTGTATGCAGCGCTTCATAGCCGTTGCTTTTGGGATTGCTTAACCAATCACGAAGACGCTGCGTAGATGGATTGTATTCGTCAGTTACAAGGCTGTATACTTTCCAGCAATCTTCTTTTTCCCGCTCCGGAGGGGAATTCAATATGATCCGGATCGCAAAAAGATCGTATACTTCATCAAATGAAACGCCTTTCTTTTTCATTTTGTTCCATATGGAATGAATACTTTTTGGGCGTCCGTATATTTCAAAATCGAAATTCCCGAGCTTTAATTTTTCCTTAATCGGACGAATAAAATCATTGATGTAGCGAGTGCGTTCTCTTTTAGTATTGGCAAGCTTTTCAGCGATGTAACGGTAACTATCTGGTTCCATATACTTCATAGCCAGGTCTTCCATTTCGGTCTTGATATTGTAAAGTCCCATCCTGTGAGCAAGCGGCGCATAAACATATACTGTTTCAGAAGCAATCTTCAGTTGCTTTTCGCGCTTCATGCTTCCAAGGGTACGCATATTGTGAAGCCTGTCTGCGAGTTTGATCAAAATCACCCGGGGATCATCAGTAAGAGTAAGAAGGATTTTTTTAAAATTTTCTGCCTGTTGCGATGAATTGGCGTCAAGAACATTTGAAATTTTTGTAAGCCCATCAACGATTTTCGCTATTTCTGGTCCAAATTCCCGTGAAACCATATCCAGCGTAATATCAGAATCTTCAACGGTATCATGAAGCAAAGCACAAATTGTACTACGAACGCCAAGACCGATTTCTTCGACGCAGATCATTGCTACAGCCAAGGGATGCAAAATATAAGGTTCGCCGCTTTTGCGGCGCATGGTTTTGTGAGCTTCTGCCGCCATTTCAAACGCAATTCTTATCTGTTCTTTATTTCCAGGTTTCAATTTCGTCTTGAGGGCACGTAGCAAAGCACGGTATTTACGAAGAATTTCTTTTTTCTCTTCTTCTTCGTTCATCGTATATTTCGGGATATCAAGAGTGGTTTCCATTAAATACGAAATTACGGCAGAATTTTTTTCAGACATTTAAAAAAAACTGACACCGTTTGTAATGATGTTTTAATTGCGTTAAAAATCCGCCTGCTTACTCTTATTAAATTGTACTTCACATTTCGGGTAACCCTTTAATGATAATTCTTTAAAATATTTTTATCGGACATTCAGTTATTCATTTTATCAAAAAAACCATTACTTTTGCCGCCCCAAAAGCGCATGTGGTGAAATTGGTAGACACGTCAGACTTAGGATCTGATGCCGCAAGGTGTG
>Ga0157371_10002607_pt1 | contig 17112 bp, 16 predicted proteins | sample C45metaG_FD_113462 | JGI IMG/M metagenome (GOLD analysis project Ga0157371, IMG submission 113462) | Corn rhizosphere microbial communities from Kellogg Biological Station, Michigan, USA - C4-5 metaG | ecosystem: Host-associated > Plants > Roots > Rhizosphere > Soil | place: USA: Michigan...
ATCTTCCGGAGAAGAGCCCCAGGAGACGATCGGCGGCAGGCTGGCGGCGTCCAGAATGACGACCTTGTCGTAATGGGCACCCTCATCCGATTTCAGCGTCTTCCAATAGGCAATCGCCTGCTCCAGCGTTTCGCCCTGCGGCGCGCGCGGCTTGTCCTTGATGTAATCGAAGGTCGTCTCGTCCGGTGCGATCAGGCCAGCGCGCGCGCCACCCTCAATCGTCATGTTGCAGACGGTCATGCGGCCTTCCATCGACAGCGAGCGGATCGCCTCGCCGGCAAATTCGATAACGTGGCCCGTGCCGCCGGCGGTGCCGATCTCGCCGATGATGGCGAGAATGATATCCTTCGCTGTGACGCCATCCGGGATCTTGCCATCCACACGCACCAGCATGTTCTTGGCCTTCTTCTGGATCAGCGTCTGGGTTGCCAGCACGTGCTCGACTTCGGACGTGCCGATACCATGCGCCAAGGCACCGAAAGCGCCATGGGTAGAGGTGTGGCTATCCCCGCAAACGATCGTCATGCCCGGCAGGGTGAAGCCCTGCTCCGGCCCGACGATGTGAACGATGCCCTGGCGCTTGTCGCGCTCGGAATAATATTCGAGGCCGAATTCCTTGGCGTTCTGCGCCAGTGCTTCCACCTGGATACGGCTTTCTTCGTTCTTGATGCATTCCAGACGGTCGGCGGTGGTCGGAACGTTATGGTCGACGACGGCCAGCGTGCGGGTTGGCGAGTGAACCGGGCGACCGGCCAGACGCAGACCCTCGAAAGCCTGCGGCGACGTCACCTCGTGGACCAGGTGACGGTCGATGTAGAGAAGACAGGTTCCATCGGGATCGCGGTTGACGACGTGATCATCCCAGATTTTATCATACAGAGTACGCGGAGCGCTCATGGCTTTATCCATTCGAATGTCAAAAAGGAAAGTGGGGACGTGGAGTAAAGGCCGACAGCCTTTTCAGGCCATCAGGCGGACGTAAGTCGACCATTGAACGCGCCGGAAATACGCGCGAAAAATCGTGCCGGCAGACGCTTGTGATCCTGCAGCACGAAAATGTTTGGCGCGAGACATCCGAATTTCGATCCCATGCCTCTCTCATAGCAGATCGGCTTTTCAACAGCAACATGGCGCTTTGTCATTGAAAACAGCCCGACCGGTATTTAAGGATTCTCTTTTTGTGCAATGCAAAAAGAAACGCCGGGCGTTGTGTGCGGGATAGAATTCTCGCGTTAAGCGTTAGCACGGCAATGGGACCGCTTTTTCACGATGCCGTGAAAGCCGCGTGAGAACCGGTCTCGTCAAATCAGGCAGCACCTCGGCGTGCCGCCGACAGGGAGGGATACATCTTGGTATCTGAAAAAGCACTTATTTCAAAAATCACCTGGCGACTGATGCCCTTTCTCGGGCTTCTCTATCTCATCGCCTATATCGACCGCCAGAATGTCAGCTTCGCCAAACTGCAGATGGTCGGCGATCTGGGCCTCAGCGAATATGCCTATGGCCTTGGCGCGTCGCTGTTCTTCATCGGTTACTTCATCTTCGAAGTGCCGAGCAATCTGCTGCTCAATCGCTTCGGCGCAAGGCTCTGGTTTGCCCGCATCATCATTTCCTGGGGGCTTGTGACGATTGCGCTCGCCTACACTTCCAGCCCGACGATGTTCTACATCCTGCGCTTCCTTCTCGGTGTCTGCGAGGCCGGCTTCTTCCCCGGTGTCCTCTATCTCCTGACGCTGTGGTTCCCGCGCGATTATCGCGGCCGCATGGTCGGCCTGTTCATGATCTTCTCCGCGCTCGCCAATGCCATCGGCGCACCGCTTGGCGGCATGCTGCTCGATCTGGACGGTCTCTGGGGCTATGCAGGCTGGGAGTGGGTTTTCCTCGCAACCGGCGTTCCAGCCGTGATTGCGGGTATCGTCACCATCTTCTATCTCGACGACAAGCCGGAAACGGCTGCGTTCCTGTCTCAGGACGAGAAGGACTGGCTGAACAAGCGTATCGCTTCGGAGAACTCCGGCATGGACGAACATGCAGAGGACGGTTTCCGCGCGCTGATCAATCCGCGCGTCCTCTTCATGTCGCTCTGCTATGTCGGCTTTCCGCTCGCCGCCTATGGCCTCAGCTACTGGCTGCCGACCATCGTCAAAAGCTTCGGCGTGTCAAACACCGCGAATGGCTTCATCAACATCATCCCGTGGCTGATCGTTGCCGTTGCCCTCTATCTGGTGCCGTCGGCTGCCGATAGCTCCGAGAAGAAGATAACCTATATCGTGGTGCCCGCCTTCGTTGGCGCGTTGTGCCTGCTGATGTCTGCTCTGATGACGGCGCCGGTCGCGCAGTTCGCCTTCCTCTGCATCGCGGCAGCAGGCATCTTTGCCGGACAGCCAGTGTTCTGGAGCCTTCCCGGTCGCTTCCTGAAGGGTGCGGGCGCTGCAGCCGGTCTGGCCGCCATCAACTCGGTCGGCAATCTCGGCGGCTTCGTCGCCCAGAATGTCGTTCCCTGGATCAGAGATGAGACGGGAAGCACGATTGCCCCGATGTTCTTCCTCTCGGCCTGCCTGGCGATTGCCGGTGTGCTCGTGATCATCGCCGGACGAATGATCGCCAGGCAGATCACCTCACAGCCGAATGTGAAGGCCTGAGGCCCTCAACGCCCCTGCTTGCGGCGCATCCCTTTTTCGATGCGCCGCAGGATTAGCGACAGTCCGAGCGTCAGGATCAGATAGACGTAAGCGACGATGGAATAGGTCTCGAAGAAGCGGAAGGAGCCTGCCGCATAGACCTTGCCGAGCTGCGTGATATCCGCGACACCCAGCACCGAGACCAGCGAGCTATCCTTCACCATCGAAACGAAATCATTGGAGAGTGGAGGAAAGATCGTCCGCACCGCCTGCGGAAAGACGACCAGGCGAAAGCGCTGATGGCGGCTGAGGCCCAGCGCCTTGGCAGCCTCGATCTGTCCTTGATCGACAGCCTCGATGCCCGCCCGAAAGATTTCCGCGAGGAACGCTCCGTAGCAGAGCGTCAGCGCCAGGATCGCGCGCCACATCAGCGAAAAGTCGCGCACAATGACGGGCTCGATCCAGCCTGCTGCAATCAGCGGCGTCAGCAGCCAGTTGACGAAATCGACCAGCAGCGGCGCGCCGGCAAAGGCGATGTAGAACAGCACCACCAGGATCGGAATGCCGCGCATCGTCTCGATGTAGAAACGCGCAATCTGCCGCAGGACAATATGATCGGACATGCCGAGAAGGGCGATCAACAGACCCCAGAGGCAGGCGAGAAAGAAGGCCACCAGCGTGACGAAGACCGTCATGCCCATGCCATTGATGACGGTGGTGAAGACCTGGGCATAGACGCCATTGACGGCAATCACCACGGCAAGAATGGCGCCGATACCGATGAGCGCCACCAGCCACCAGGGGAAGTCATCCGCCGCATGCTTCGAATGCGGACGGTTCACGCCGGAACGCTCCAAGGCGATGACAGGCCCACTCGCTTATTCGCCAAGCTTGTAGTCCAGGAACCACTTCTTATCGAGCGCGGCAAAGGTGCCATCGGCCTTCAAGGCAGCAATCGCGGCATTGACGGGTGCCACGAGATCGGAGCCCTTCTTGAAGATGAAGCCGAAATCGTCGCCGCCGAGCGGTCCACCGATCAGCTTCAGCGTGCCATTCGACGAATCGACATAGCCCTTGCCGGCAACGCCATCGGTCAGCACCAGATCAACATCGCCGGTGCGCAGCGCCTGCACGGTGGCACCGAAGGTTTCCATCAGCTTGACGCGGGGGTTCTGCTCGTTGCCATCGAGAATATCGTAGACGGCGGTATAGAAGGGCGTTGTGCCAGCCTGCGCGCCGATCAGCCCCTTATCGAAGGCCGCAAAGCTCTTGGGATCGGTGAAACGGGTCTCGTCTGCACGCACCAGCATGAACATTTCCGAGCGCATATAGGCATCGGAGAAATCCACCTTTTCCTTGCGCTCTTCCTTGATGCTGATGCCGGTCATGCCGATGTCGTACTGCCCGGCGGAGACAGCCGGGATCATCGCGTCCCAGGATGCATTCTGATACTCGACCTTGGCATTCAGCCGCTTGGCGATCTCGTTCATCGCGTCATATTCCCAACCGATCGGCTTGCCCGTCTTCGGATCGACGAATTGCAGCGGCGGATAGGCATTCTCCGTCACCACGACGATCTCGCGACCCTTCAGATCCGGCAGATCGGCGGCCGATGCGAGAACCGGCGATAGCAGCGTGGCGGCGATGGCGATGAAAAACGAGCGTCTGAACAAAGGCGGTCTCCTGAAAAGAATGGCGGAAATTGACACGCTTTAAACCCGCCGCGCAAGAGATATGCGTTTCAAGAAAGCGGTGGTCGTTAGAATGCCACCCGTCTTTCAAACCACCTCGCAATAGAACGCCCGTTGCGCGGCACGCAGCGCAGAGCCAGAAAACAAAAAAGGCGGCCCGAAGACCGCCTTTTCAAAAATCCCAAAAGGGAAAGCTTATTCAGCTGCACCTTCAGCAGCCTTTGCTGCTGCATCTTCCTCAGCTGCCTTGGCTTCAGCGGCTTCTGCTGCTGCCTTTTCGGCGGCCAGAGCCTGTGCTGCTGCAACCTTTTCAGCTTCGATACGTGCCTTTTCCTCGGCAGCAGCCTGACGCTCTGCGTCGTTGAGCTTGCGAGCGCGAACGCCGGTGTCTTCAACGATACGAGCGGACTTGCCGCGACGGTCGCGCAGGTAGTAGAGCTTCGCGCGGCGAACCTTACCACGGCGAACGATCTCAACGCCTTCAACCAGCGGAGAGTAAACCGGGAATACGCGCTCTACGCCTTCGCCGTAGGAGATCTTGCGAACGGTGAAGTTCTCGTTGAGACCGCCGCCGGAGCGAGCGATAACGACGCCTTCATAAGCCTGTACGCGGGTACGGTTACCTTCCGTAACGCGCACGTTGACGCGAACGGTGTCACCAGGAGAAAATTCAGGAAGCTTGCGCTTTGCTTCGATCTTGGCGGCCTGTTCGGCTTCCAGCTGTGCGATAATGTTGGTCATGTTAACCTCTGAGTTCTTCTGAAACAGCCAGAGCGCTCAACGAGATCATTCCTTGGATCCTGTCCTTGGAATTATGCCTTGCGGCAGGAGCGGGTTCGCCATTCTTTGCTTGCGGTTAATGGGCATAAGCCCAGTTCCACGCGGGCCAATACAGGAAGATCACCGGTTTGTCATCCCTTACATGACAATATTTTGTCGGCCGCCACCTGATTGTCGGAAAGCACATCTGCTTATATGGGAGATGGAACGCCGGGAGGGGCCATGTCCATTGCAATCATTCTACTCTTGTTCGCCAGCGGCTTTCTGTCCGGCGCCGTCAATGCCATTGCTGGCGGCGGCACCTTCCTGACCTTCGGCGCCATGACGGTAGCGGGTATCGCACCAATCTCGGCCAATGCCACCTCCTCCATCGTTCAGTTTCCAGGCTACGTCACCTCTGTCATCGCCTACTGGCCGGAAATCCGCGCCCATTGGAAGGGTGCCGTCCTGCTCGCGGTCCTCTCCATCCTCGGTTCCACCGGCGGCGCATTGCTGTTGCTGTCGCTCGACAACCCCTCATTCCGCCAGCTCGTGCCGTGGCTCTTGCTCGCCGCAACCGCGCTCTTTGCCGCCGGTCCCTGGCTTCGTCCGCGTTCGAGTGAGGAGCATCCAAAAAGCAATGTCGCGAGCCTGATCGGCCAGTTCTTCACCTCGATCTATGGCGGATTCTTCGGTGCCGGCATGGGCATCATGATGCTCGCGGTGCTCGGCCTCACCGCAGGCGGCACCTATCATCATCTGAACGCCCTGAAAAACCTGCTGGCTGTCGTCATCGCTGCCGTTGCCATTATCGTCTTCGTCGGCGGCGGTGTCGTCGCCTGGCACGCGGCGCTTATCATGATCCCGGCGTCTGCGCTTGGCGGCTATTGTGGTGTCTATCTTGCCCGCCGCGTTCCGCAGTGGATCATCCGCGCATTGGTGATCACGGTCGGGCTGTTGCTGACGGGCTATTACTTCTTGACGGCCTGAGTGCCGGCAAGCAGGTCGGGTCGGCGCTCCTTCGTCAGGGAAAGCGCCTGCTCATGCCGCCACTTGTCGATCAGCTTGTGATTGCCGGAGGTGAGGACCGCGGGGATATCGTGCCCTTCCCAGACCTGTGGCCTGGTATAATGCGGATGCTCCAAAAGCCCGCCTTCGAAACTTTCATGCACGCCGGACAGATCGTTGCCCATGACACCAGGGAGAATGCGCACCACCGCATCGAGCAGCGTCAGTGCCGCAGGCTCGCCACCTGAAAGAATATAGTCGCCGATGCAAACCTCTTCGAGGCCACGCGCGTCGATCACCCGCTGGTCCACGCCTTCGAAGCGACCGCAAACAATGATGACGCCCTCTCCGGCGGCCAATTCGCGCACACGCTCCTGCGTCAGCGGTTTGCCGCGCGGGCTCATCAACAGCCGCGGACGGGCGTCACCCTCCGACACCGCATCGATGGCCGCTGCCAGTACATCGGGTTTCAGCACCATGCCGGCACCGCCACCTGCTGGGGTGTCGTCGACACTGCGATGCTTGTCGGTGGCAAAGTCGCGGATCTGCACCGGCTCCATCTGCCACTGGTCGCGCTCCAGCGCCTTGCCAGCCAGAGAATAGGACAGATGCCCCGGAAACATTTCCGGGTAGAGCGTCAGCACGGTTGCCTTGAAGCTCATCGGCTTACTTCTTGCCTTTGCCGAAAATCGGATGCTCGGGATCGTCCTTGCCGTCTTCCGGATTGTCGATCAGTCCGGCGGCAAAGGGATCGATCAGGATCTTTCCGCCTTCCAGATCGATTTCGAGAACGGCAGCCTCGGTAAAGGGGATGAGCGCCGGACGACGTCCCGCGCCCTTCAGCTCAAGCAGATCGCCCGCGCCAAAATCATAGACGGCACTGACCGAACCATAGCTCTTGCCTTCGGCATCGACCACGTCGAGACCTTCGAGATCGGTGTAGAAGAACTCGTCCTCGTCCAGATCCTCGTCGGGCAAATTGTCGCGATCGACAAACAGCTCAAGACCGTTCAGCGCTTCAGCGGCGTTGCGGTCATTGATGCCACGGAAGCGCACGATGACGACATTCTTGCCTTGGCGCACTTCGAGAATTTCAAACACGCGCCCATCGGCGGCAACAAGATTACCGTAATCGCCAAGCGCCATGGGATCGTCGGTATAGGAGCTGACCCGCACCTCGCCGCGCAAGCCTTGAGCTGCGCCAATCTTGGCCATGAGAATGGGGTTTTCCAGCTTTGCCATTGAACCGTCCGTTATCGCGTTTTGCGCGTATCTTTTAGTGCCTGGCTGATCTCTCGCCAAGCCCGTGGGGATTAAACATGAAAACGGGCGGCGCGGAAACCGCACCACCCGTCGTCAATCGGCATAAACCGAACTTATTCTGCAGCAGCAGCTTCAGCGGCAGCAGCAGCGGCGTCTTCAGCCTTCTGCTTCTTCTCGGCAACGCGCTCGAGAGCCTTCTTGCCTGGCTTTGCCTTTTCAGGGTTGCTGCGCGCGTCGCGCGTCGCAATGCCGGCTTCTGCGAGGAAGCGCAGAACGCGGTCGGTCGGCTGTGCACCCTTTGCGATCCATTCCTTGACGAGGTCGCCATTGATCTGGATGCGGTCGGCGTTGTCCTTCGGAAGCATCGGGTTCCAGGAACCGACCTTCTCGAGGAAGCGGCCATCGCGCGGGCTGCGGGCGTCAGCAACAACGATCTGGTAGTACGGGCGCTTCTTGGAACCACCGCGTGCGAGACGAATTTTCAGTGCCATGTGAGTTCTCCTTATAATGGCTTGCCCGCCGGTCAGGCGGTCTTTTCTGTGCCGTTGTGTTCAGCGGCAATTGCTTCATGATGCCGGATGACTTCCTTGATGATGAAGTTCAAGAACTTCTCGGCGAAATCCGGATCCAGATTGGCATCCTTGGCCAGGCGGCGCAGGCGTTCGATCTGGTATTCTTCGCGCGCCGGGTCCGCCGGCGGCAAATCGTAGGTGGCCTTCAACACGCCCACCGCCTTGGTACAGCGGAAGCGTTCAGCCAGCATATGCACCAGTGCGGCATCGACATTGTCGATGGACTGGCGGTATTCAGCGAGTTTTTCTTTGACGTCTGTCGTGGTCACCGATGGCCTCACTTCTTCTTGCCAAAACCGGGAAGGCCCGGAAGACCGCCGAGACCCGGCAGCTTGCTGCCACCGAGACCAGGCAATCCGCCTGGAAGGCCGCCAAGACCCGGAGGCAGAGCGCCCGGCTTGCCAAGACCTGCGGCTTCCGCCTGCTTCTGCAGCGCTTCAAGCTGCTTGGGGTCCATATTGGCGAGATCAGGCATGCCGCCCATGCCGCCGAGACCCATCTTGCCGGCCAGACCGCCCATCATCTGCTTCATGATGCCGCCCTTGCCCTTGCCGCCCATGGCTTTCATCATGTCGGCCATGCCGCGATGCATCTTCAAGAGCTTGTTGATTTCGGCAGCATCCGTGCCGGAACCGGCAGCAATGCGCTTCTTGCGGCTGTGTTTGAGAATATCCGGGTTGGCGCGCTCGGCCTTGGTCATCGAGGAGATGATCGCCAGCTGACGGTCGAACATCTTGTCGTTCAAACCGGCAGACGCCATCTTGTCCTTCATGCCAGCCATGCCGGGCATCAGACCCATGATGCCGCCCATGCCGCCCATCTTCTGCATCTGGCGCAGCTGGTCGGCCAGATCGTTGAGGTCGAACTTGCCCTTGGCCATCTTCTCGGCCATGGCTCGGGCTTTTTCCGCATCGATGTTCTCTGCAGCCTTTTCGACCAGCGAGACGATATCGCCCATGCCGAGAATGCGGTCTGCGATACGGCGTGGATGAAACTCATCCAGTTCGTTCATCCGCTCGCCGGTACCGATGAGCTTGATCGGCTTGCCGGTAACGGCACGCATGGAAAGGGCTGCACCGCCGCGGCCATCGCCATCCATACGGGTCAGTACAAGGCCGGTGATGCCGACACGTTCATCGAAATTGCGCGCCAGATTGACGGCGTCCTGACCGGTCAGGCTGTCGGCAACCAGCAGGATTTCGTGCGGATTGGCCTTTTTCTTGATATCGGCCATTTCCAGCATCAACGGCTCGTCGATGTGGGTACGGCCGGCGGTATCGAGGATCACGACATCATGGCCGCCAAGCTTGGCCGCCTGGACCGCGCGCGAGGCGATATCGGTCGGCGACTGGCCGGCAACGATCGGCAGCGTGTCGATGCCGGTCTGCACGCCGAGTTGGCGCAGCTGTTCCTGGGCAGCAGGGCGGCGCGTGTCGAGAGATGCCATCAGCACCTTCTTCTTCTCGCGATCCGTCAGACGCTTGGCAATCTTGCCGGTGGTGGTGGTCTTACCCGAACCCTGCAGACCCACCATCATGATGACGACGGGTGCCGGCGCATGAAGATCGACCGAAACACCTTCCGAGCCCAGCATTTCGACAAGCTCGTCATGGACGATCTTGACGACCATCTGGCCGGGCTTGATGGATTTCAGGACAGAAGCGCCAACCGCCTTTTCACGCACCTTTTCGGTGAAGGTACGAACGACCTCCAGCGCCACGTCCGCTTCCAGAAGCGCACGGCGAACCTCACGCAGCGCTGCGGAAACATCGGCTTCCGAAAGCGAGCCACGGCCGGTCAGTCCATTCAAAATGGAGCCAAGGCGGTCCTGGAGGTTTTAAAACATCGTTTCATCCTTCTTCGTTTCGGTTTCCCGAAACGTCGGTGCTTTTGCCGGCAAAAACAAGACGCCCGGAAATGGGCAAAGCCAAAAAGCACCCGAGGGCGCGTCGCGCTGTCGGGTGTTGACCTCCGGGATCTCTTTATACCTTGACGGGTCCCGGTCGGTGGCTTGGAGTCTTGAAACTGCCAGCTGATGCGGCGGGATAAACAGGAAATGCGCGCCAAAGTCAAGGCAAGTCCGCAGTTTTGGCCGAAGCGCCGTCAATTTGTCGACTTCGAGGCGCTTCTTCTACGGGTCAGGCGCTTGTTGTTTATCGGTGCACTTCCTATAGCTAATATTATGAACCGTCGAAACTTCTTTCGCCTCTCCGCCATTGGCGGCCTGCTGCTTGCCAGCGGCGGCATTTTTGCCAGCCGTTCCTATGCCAGCGCTTATTACAAGGGCCCTGCCTCCGATCATTTTGACGGCACGCGGTTCTTCAATCCCAATGGGGAGCAGCCGAATGGTTTTAGCGACCTGATGAAATGGCGCTTCAACGGCCAGAGAGCCGAGTGGCCGGAGAACTATCCAAGCCCCTATCCGACCGCGAAACCAAACGCCCGCGTCGAAGGAAAGGATCTGCGCGTCACCTTTGTTGGCCACGCCTCGTTCCTCATTCAGACGGCGGGGCTGAATATTCTGGTCGATCCGGTCTGGTCGGAGCGCACAAGTCCGTTCAGCTTTGTGGGACCAAAGCGCGTCAATCCACCCGGCATCCGCTTCGAGGACCTGCCGCCGATCGATCTCGTTCTCGTCACCCATAATCACTACGACCATCTCGATCTCGAAACGCTGCATCGGCTGCATGTCGAGCACAAGCCGCTTTTCGTCACGCCGCTCGGCAATGACGCGATCATCCGCACCAAGGTGCAGGCTGCGAAGATTTCGGTGGGAGACTGGGCCAATGCGATTGCCGTCAGCCCCGACGTCAAAGTCCATTTCGAGCCCTGCCACCACTGGTCGGCACGCGGGTTGAACGACAGGCGCATGGCGCTCTGGGCCGCCTTCGTCATCGAGACGCCCGGCGGCAAGATCTACCATATCGGCGACACCGGCTTTCACAGTGGGCTGAACTACCACGCTGCCGCCAAGAAACATAGCAGCTTCCGCCTCGCCAACCTGCCCTTCGGCGCCTATGAGCCGCGCTGGTTCATGAAGGGCCAGCACCAAAATCCGGCAGAAGCGGTGGAGGGCATGAAGATCTGCAACGCCGCTTATGCCTGCGGCCACCATTGGGGCACGGTGCAACTGACCGATGAGGCGATCGACGCACCGATCATAGCGCTCGAAGCGGCGCTGAAGGATCAAAACGTCGCGCGTGAAAACTTCCGCCCGATGCGCCCGGGCGAAGTGTTCGACGTTCCGATGGTTTGAACGAAAGTGGATAAATGAGGGCGCTGTCGGACAGCGCCCTGCTTATTCCGAAATGATCTTGACCCGCTGCCCCGGTTCGATCGCGGCAGTGGTACTCAGCGCATTCAGTACGCGAAAAAGTTCCAGCTTGCGATCGGTGCCCATCATCCGTGCGGCAAGCGAAGCGACCGTTTCGCCCGGCTTGACGGTAACGACACGCACGCGAAGCGGCTTCAGCGCGGAGATTTCCGCAGGCGTCATCTTGCGGAAGCTGGAGCGCAGGAGGTTCGCCACCGTCTCCAGCTGCGCGCTGCCCTTCGGCACGGCAGTGAGGAAACGGAAAATCTGATCGCCGACACGAATGACGGTGACATCGAAATCCCACTTGTCGGCACTGGCGCGCGCCGTTGCAGCCGGCAGGCCGTTGACCTGTATTTCCCGCACCGTATCCGGCAACAGGCCGGCCACCCAGCCGCTCGTCAGGTAGTTGGGCAGACTGGTCTGCTTCGGATCGGCAACGCCATCGAAGCGAATTGCCATATCACCGGGGCCAGTTGCAAGAACCGCCTCGACCTTGTTGTCGATCTGGAAGCCTTCAGGCACATCGAAACGAATGCCGAGATTGCCATGCAGGAAGGTGTTACCACGGACATAACCCTCCTGCGGGCTGTCTCCATAGAGCAGTCCATCGATGCCGGTGAGGAACCAGTCGCGGCCCTTGTCGCCGACCTGGCCTTCCTGGCCGAAGGCACGCGCATGGCGCTTGGCCAGTTCGATACGCTGCGGCGTATTCGGGTGGCTCGATAGGAAGTCGAGGCTCTGGTCGCTATCGGGATCGGCCGAGGTAAAGCGCGCATAGGCCGCCATCGAATCAAGGAAGCGTGGCGAGGCGTAAGGGTCGTAGCCGGCCTCACCCAGCATCCGCACGCCGATCACGTCCGCCTGCAATTCCTGCTGGCGCGAGAATGCCGCAAGACGAAGCTTGCCGCGGGCAAGTGCCTGCTTGCCGGCGAGATCGCTGGACAGAACCTCCGCCACGACGCGGCTGGCAATCACTTCCGCTTCTTCGCGGCGTTGACGCTCGATGCCGTGATTGGCTGTGACGTGGCCCATTTCATGCGACAGCACCGCCGCCACTTCCGACGCGTCGTTGGCAAGCGCCAGAAGACCGCGCGTCACATAGAGATAGCCGCCTGGCAGCGCGAAAGCGTTAATGGCAGGCGAATTCAAAATGGTGATGCGATAGGACTGCTGCGGATTTTCCGACACCGCCGTCAGCGCGCCGGTGATGCGGGCGACCAGACGCTCGGTCTTCTCGTCGTGATATTCGCCGCCATAGCTCGCGACGATGCGCGGATGCTCACGTGCACCCATCTGGGCACGCGGATCGTTCTTCTGCACCTCTTCGACTGTCTGCGGATTGTCGGAAGGCTTCAGTGAGGACTGATAGGCAGGGCTGAACAGCGACTGGCATGAGGACAGCATCAATGCCGCAGCCCCGAGGCTTATGATGCCTCGCCGCGATATCGACCGCTTTTCCATATCGTGACCGGAGCGGCCATTTACGGCCTTCACACGCGTCATCATCCTGCCAGTCCGCTCCAAACGTTCCTGATCATCCGTTATATGCAGACCAGAATATCAGCTTAAACCCCACAGGCACCAGAATGCCTGAACATCCAAAACGATCCCAAAAACGATCTATGCTGCGGAAAGACCCTGACAAAAGACGTTCTCTATATATGTCTCAAATAGTTGAGCCTGATTGGCAAGTGCAAAAAATACGCACCTTCACTGTCTATTTGCAGGATTGACATTGCGCCGCGTCCAAATTGTGGCACGTCCCCGCACTACTTCTGGAGGAAGGCTCCGACCTCGGGAATGTCTGTGGCGGAAAAGAAGGCCTCCGTCGCACCCTGAAACAGGATCTTGCCATCCGACAGAAAAACCACCGCGTCAGCAAGACGGCGAATATCGTCCGGGTGATGGGTGACGAGGAGAACCGTGTTGCCGTTCTCCGATTGCAGCTCTTTCAACAGCCCCGCCATTCCGGCGCGCAAACCGGGATCGAGCGCTGCAAAGGGTTCGTCCAACAGCATGACGGCGCGCTGACGAACCAGTGCGCGCGCAAGTGCTGCACGCTGGCGTTCGCCACCGGACATGCTGGAGGGCAGCCGCTTTTCGAAACCTGCAAGCCCGACCCGTTCAAGAGCTGACGCAATCCTTGCCTTGTCGTCCTGTGCCAGGCGGAGCGATGGGCTGATCCCGAGGCCGATATTGGTGGCGATATCGAGATGGGCGAAGAGGTTGTTGTCCTGGAAGATCAGCGAGATCGGCCTTTCTGCCGGATCGCGTCCGCCCATGTCGTCAGCCCCGATGAGCACGCAACCACCTGTCGGCTTTTCAAAGCCCGCGACGAGGTTGAGAAGCGTCGACTTGCCCGAACCGGAAGGACCGACGACTGCGGTCACCTTCGCTTCCTCGAAGGACGTGTCGAAGAAGAAATGCTGCTGCCCAAGCTGCAGCGATACCTGTTCCAGCCTAACCTTTGCCTGACCGCTCTTCATGCTGCTGCTTTCGCTCTCTCGGATTGGCGCGATACGCCACCTGCTGCGAGGATGAGGCAAATGACGCCGAGGATGAAGGCATAGCCCGCCGCATCATTGGTCCGGTAGCTGCCCATATTGCTGTAGACGAGCCACGGCAAGGTGACGAAGCGTTCCGAACCGAAAAGGGCCACCGCTCCGAGATCGCCAAGCGACAGTGCCATGGCAAAGGAAAAGGCCATGGCGAACGCTCTCCACAGGACGGGAAGATCGATCCGACGAAAACGGGAAAAGCCTGTGAGGCCAAGGCTGGCAACCAGTCTGCCGGTTCTTGCCTGATGGGTCGTGAAGGCGGGCTCAAGAACGCGCATGGCAAAGGGCAAGGCCATCAGCATGTTGATGAGCGCCACGAGGAATGGCGCGAAGAGGGACACATCGCCAAAGGGGCGCAACAGCAGAAACCAGCCACTGCCCAACACGACGGGCGGCACGAGCAGCACCATCGAGGCGCCGCCACCCAAAGTCGCCGCGATAAGCCTTGCGCCCCACGCCGGTGCATTGTTGTCCGCAACCACCTGGCGCGCCCGGATGAGCGCCACGGAGACCAGAACCGAAAGCGATGCCGAGAGAAGTGCGATCGACAGGCTGGTGATGGCCGCACGTCGAAATATCTCGGCGCTCAAAAGACGCCACAGATCGGCAGTCAATCCGGAGGCCGCGACGGCAACGAGGGGCGACCCGACCAGAAGCATCGCACGAACAATGACAAGCCCATCCCAAAGACGCGCCAACGGGCGAGCGGCATCGAAACGACGAACCGTCTGGCCCTGCGTCTGACCCTCTGCTTCCGCACCCGGCAGAAACGAGAGCAGCACGAGAAGCAGGCCGGTCATCGCGATCTGCATCAGCGACAGGGCAATGGCACGTGGCGGATCGAAATCGAAGCGGAGCGCCTGATAGATCGCCACCTCGATGGTCGTCGCCGCGGGACCGCCGCCGAGCAGCAGGACAAGCGTGAAGCTCGTGGCGCAGAGCATGAAGATCAGGCCCGCTACACCCGGCACGAGCCGCCGCACCACCGGCCATTCGATGAAGCCGAACGTGGAAAGGGAATTCATGCCGAGCACGGCACTCATGCGCCAATATTCGCCGGGCATTCTTTCCAGCCCCGCCAGGAAGAAGCGCACGGCAAGCGGCAGGTTGAAGAAGACATGGGCAATGAGAATGCCGGAAAGGCCGTAGATGCTGAAAGGCTGTTCCGCGCCCGCAGAGAGAAGTGCTGCATTGAGCAGCCCCTGCCTGCCCCAGATGGCAATCAGCCCAAGCGCGCCGACGATCACGGGCAGACCCATCGGCACTGCCATCAACCGGATGATCCAGATACGGCCGGGAAAATCCCTTTGGCGTGCCAGCGCCAGCGCGACCGGTAGACCGAGCGCCACCGAAAGAACGGTGGAGAGCGTCGCCTGCCAAAGCGTGAAGCGGAGAATGCGGAGCGTGTAGGTATCGAAGAGGGCGTTCGACGCCGCCTGTGTATCGAAGGAAAGCAGCGCTGCGACCGCAAGTCCGATGAAGAGCAACACGGCGACAAAAGCCGCCATGCCACTGATCAGGAACCGTCTTCTGTCGCTACTCGCAATCACGGGCGGGGTCCGCGTGAGATTACTTCACGCTCATCGCGGTCAGCCACTCATCAATCCAGGCCTTGCGGTTTTTCGCCACCTCTTCCGGCGACATCAGGAAGGTCTTGGTCGGCTGGACCAGCTTGTTGAAGGCATCCGGCAGCGGCTGCGACGTGGCGGTGACCGGCATCATCCAGTTGTTTTCGGGAATGGCATCCTGGAAGCCAGGGGTCAGGATGAAGGAAAGGAACGTCTTGCCAAGCTCCTTCTCCGGCGCGTTCTTCAACAGACCCGCCACTTCGATCTGAATATAATGGCCTTCCTCGAAGCTTGCGGCCTGATAGCGCTCGCTGTGCTCGGCCACCATATGATAGGCGGGCGACGTGGTATAGGAGAGCACCATCGGTACCTCGCCCTTGGTGAAGAGGCCGTAGGACTCCGACCAGCCCGGCGTAACCGTCAGCACGCGATCCTTGAGCTTTGCCCAGGCTTCCGGCGCCTTATCACCATAGACCGACTTGACCCAGAGCAGCAGGCCAAGACCCGGCGTCGACGTCCGCGGATCCTGAATGGCGATCTTCTGCGACGGGTCGCCCTCGACCAGTTCCTTCAGGCTTTTTGGCGGGTTCTTCAGCGTCTGGGTGTCATAGACGATGGCAAAGTGTCCGTAATCATAGGGAACGAAGACATCGTCCTTGAAGCCGCCCGGCACCTTTGCAGCGGAGGCGTCGATGCCCGATGCTTCGAAGAGCCCGGTGTCCTTGGCTTCAGCAATGAGGTTGGTATCGAGGCCGACCACGACATCCGCCTTGGAGCTGGCACCTTCCAGCTTCAGGCGATTGAGCAGCGCCACACCATCGGCGACGCCGACGAAATTGACGGTGCAATCGCAGGTCTTCTCGAACGCCGCCTTCACCTTGGGACCGGGACCCCATTCGGAGACGAAGCTTTCATAGGTGTAGACGGTGAGGACCTTTTTATCCTGCGCGATACCAAGGCTCGGCAGGAGGAAGGATGCGGCGACAAGGCCGGACAGCAGAAAACGACGATACATCAGACACCTTCTCGAATGGGTTACGGGAATAGGCGTCTGGATGGAAGCCGTCTAATCCCTCCGCCGGTGTTAACCGGATCAGGTTCTTCGGGTTGGCGAACGCCTCTCAGCCTTGTCTTTTCGACAAAGCACCCCGTTAGAGCGAGAAAAGATGTAATGACACAATCGGTTATTGGCAAGACGTGACGCCGCGCGCCTATGCCTGCTCCGTCATGTAAACGAGTTCCCAGACATGGCCATCGGGATCCTGAAAGCTTGCGGCATACATGAAGCCGTGATCCTGCACCGGTTTCCACTCGCGCCCACCGGAAGACAGCGCTGTCTTCAGCATGCTGTCGATCTCCTCGCGACTGGACGCCGAAAGGCAGGTCAGCACCTCCGTGCCGCGATTGGCATCGGCGATCTCGCCATTGATGAAATCGCGGAAGCGTTCTTCCTGCAGCAGCATGACGAAGATGTTCTTCTCGACGATCATGCACAGCGTTCGCTCATCGGAATATTCCGGATTGAAGCTGAAGCCGAGCGCGGTGAAGAAGGCTTTCGATGTCTCGATATTCTTCACCGGGAGATTGACGAAGATCATGCGCATGGTGGGGCTCCTCCGTTTTGGATAGAGAACCGCATATTTGATGAGCTGTCAAAGATGGTGCTGGACTACCCTTCCATCTCTTCGCGCAGCATCTCAAGCTCAAGCCATTCTTCCTCCATGGCGTCCAGCTTTTCGCGAAGCTTCGCCATCTC